>ERZ827168.773-NODE-773-length-49077-cov-9.619824_pt1 | contig 49077 bp, 49 predicted proteins | sample MGYA00519868_ERZ827168 | MGnify/ENA primary metagenome ERZ827168 (study PRJEB31778, sample SAMEA3449271) | human gut metagenome | biome: human gut; feature: human-associated habitat; material: faeces | place: United Kingdom | collected 2010/2012 ...
ATCTATGTAAAATCATTTATTCAGGAGGAATGTGAGGAACAGAAAAAAGAAAAACCAAAGATGGTGAAGTTTACAAATCAAACTTCAGTAGAGGAAGAAAAGATAGAAGAAGTTTACATTTCAAACTTCAAGAAGTCCCAAAAACAAACTTCAAGAAGTCCCGAAAATAAACTTCAAGAAGTTTACATTTCAAACTCTAATAATACTAATATTAATAATACTAATCTTAGTGAGAATAAATCTAATCATATCGTATCTGCAGATGGGATGGGATCCGAAGAGGATGAGATGGAAACATTACATGCGTATCAATCTCTGATCAAAGAAAACTTGGATTATGATTCTCTGTTAGTAAGTCATCCTCATGACAAAAATCAGATTGATGAAATTGTGGATCTGATCGTAGAGACTGTCATGTGTAAGAGCGATAAAGTATTGATTGCAAGCAACTGGTATTCAGGAGCTCTGGTTAGAGGAAAATTCATGAAGCTGGATTATTCGCATGTAGAGTATGTGCTGCATTGTTTGGAAGGAAATACGAGTAAAATCAAGAATATCAAGAAATATTTACTTGCTGCGTTATTTAATGCTCCTTCAACAATCAGTGGATATTATCGGGCAGAAGTAAATCATGATATGCCATGGCTGGCAAGATAGGAGGACAGATATGGGTATTTTAAAAGTGGCAGGAAAAGTGTTATTGATTCCATTGTGGTTTATCATTTCGATCATAGGTGCCGGAGTGAAGCTGCTAGTACATATGGTGGCAATCGCAAAAAAGATATTGGGATTGGGAATTATGGCGTTGTTCATAGGAACAGTGATCTGTTACCAAGACTGGCTCCAGGCAGCTTTTCTGGTTTGTATGGGAGGCGTTCTGATCTTTATTTTATTTGCCGGAGAATTTATAGATATTGTAATCGACTTACTTAGAGAAAAAATATGTGCATTGATTTTAGGTTAAGAAAAGATGATGATAGTTGAAAGAGTCTTAGTGATTTCAGATGAAAATAGAGCCTCTCCTTCATGGAAAGGCTCTATAAGAAAAGCCCAAACTGGTTTCTAATCAATTTGTCGTTTTTTCAGTATGTCATAATTATAATCTTTCAGGCATATAAAAGGCTTTTGTTTCTACGGAAGTGTCTTTAAAATCCATTTCTACATAATAATCCCGGATGAAAATTGATCGGTAATGATCTTGTAAGGAATAGATATCAAGAGTTTTAAAATCGACCAAACACAGCGGGATGGGTTCTTTCTTTTCATTTTCATATTTCCAATATTCTAAGGAAACTGCAACTTTATCAAGGCAACTTTGGCAGAGATGATCTGTTAGATTCCTTTTGTTCAATTTATAGTTTTCTGGTAACGTGATATCTATCTCAGCCATTCCGCGGGAAACATCTCCATGAGAGGAATACGTGATTTCGCCTGTGTTTCCGAAAAGCATATTTGAACTGGTTTTATTTGGTATTTCATTTCCGTTTTCATCATATGCTTTTAGTTGGAAATCTAAGATGTACCAGTCATTGAGGGAAATCAGTCCAACCGTATCAAATTTTCGATAATAATCCATCATACTATAATCAGAACTTCCACACAAATAGCATGTAGAGATATCTTTCAGGTTTGATTGCAGATCGTCAAAGGTTATCTCTGTCCGTTTTTTTGGGGCGTCTGTTTTCAGAGATTGTGTTAGAAAAATACCGTGATGTTGATGTATCGCATAACCGATGAGAAAGGTTACAGCTGATAGGATGGTGCACCAGAATAAATCTTTCCTGATATGATAATATTTTTTTCTTTTTTCATGCATAATCGAATTCCTCCGTGAAAAAATATAGTGTACTTAAAATAAGTCCATTTAAAACATTCTACCATCATTTGTACTTAAAATGAACTTGAAATATGAACTTAATATGTACTTATAGAGATGGAGAGAATAATCATGGAGAAAGAGAAGCATTTAGGATTACGGATTGATGCTGAAACGCATAAAAAACTGAAAAGCCTGGCAGAATTTGAAGGGCGTTCAATCAATGGAGAAGTGTTATATTTAATACGTCAGGCGATCATGGAATTTGAAAATAAGCATGGCGAACTGAAATAAAAGAATCTTCATATATGAATATAAGAAAAGCCCGTTCAGTTGTATGGAACGGGCAAATTTTATTTGGCCAGGAAGTTGCTCTGTATTTCCAGCGGCATATTGTAGTTCTGACCACGCTTGATCAGACTGTATAACTTGAAGCTCATGAGTTCCGGACTGGAATTTAAGCAGCTACAGAGCCCGAAATAGTTCAGATCTTCGTTCTTTGACAGGTCTGCGATTTCTTTATCATCCAGGATAAGATCTGCAGCGAAAAGGTTCGCTTCGTATTCCGTATTATCCCTCATGTTATATAAGACATCATCTTTCATCGGCGCCATTTTGAGCTGAGAACGATGCAGAATGATGTGACCGAGTTCGTGGGCGGCAACAATCTTTTTCTCTTCCTCAGAGAGAAAACTGCTTACCATAACATAAATGGTCTGGCAGCTCATGAAACAGTATCCTTTTAATTTTTCGTAGCGGTCTGTTTCTCCAACGATCACATTCATTTCTTCCAGTATTTCAAAAGGATCCCTGGTCTTGAACTTTTTTACAAGTTTTTCTACTTTGTTGTAAATATATGAATTCCCCAAATATATCACCTCGTGTATGAATCAAACAGAAGCGGGTAATGTTACTTCTGACAATAAAACTATATCCTATAGGCTGTCCAATAATCACCCCATCTATTTGGCATCTAAATATTTCTTTGGTGTAAATTTCTTTGCACGTCTCTTGGAATCCAGATATAAAGACTGGATCTCATCCATAAAGGCTGTTTTGTCTTCATCAGAAAGTTCCCCGCCAGCGAACATTGCAGCGGCCTGTTCTAAGATCTGCTGAGCCTGTTTTGCTCCACGGTTTCCAAATTGTTCAGATGCTTCTGTGATAAAAGCCTCTTCTTCTGTCATGAGATAGGAGATATCGCAGCTTAAAATGTCTGCAAGTTTCTGGTAAAGGTCATGTTTCTTTGGATAACGGCCTTCAATTTCCCATCCCCGAACAGTCCGAAGGGAGACACCGACAGCATCGGCTAATTGGGTTTGGTTGAGTCCTTTGTTCTTTCTTAAATTTTTCACTTTTTCACCGAATGTCATAAAAATACCTACTTTCTAATTGGCGTTTCAGGATCTTTATGTATGATGCTGAAACGGGATGGGAAATAAATTTCCCATAATCAACAAGTTGCCTCTTGACAAGAGGCGAATGATTGCCTATAATGTGAATCACAACAGAACGGCAATTACTTGCCTATAATATAAATGATATTTCCTTTCTTGTCAATGGATTTACTGAAAATTGCCTGTTTTGACACGATTTCTATCGTGTGAAAACGAGTTGGGATGAGATCGGATTGCTTATGGGAAAGAGAAAGATAGGCAACTTATGGGAGGTGATTGATTTGAAACAGAAGGAAACATTCCTTTGTATTGATCTGAAATCTTTTTATGCTTCTGTTGAGTGTGTGGAAAGAGGACTGGATCCGTTTACTACCAATCTGGTTGTTGCAGATCCGGACCGATCGGTATCCACCATTTGCCTTGCCATCACGCCGGCTATGAAAAAGCTGGGGATCCGAAATCGCTGCAGGATCCATGAGATACCGGATCATATCGAATATATTGTAGCAAAACCGAGGATGCAGCTCTATATGGAGTATTCGGCAAGGATATACGGGATTTATTTAAACTATGTGGCAAAAGAAGATATCCATGTTTACAGTGTGGATGAGTGCTTTATGGATGTCACAAGATACCTTTCCCTGTATCACCTTACAGCGAAAGAAATGGCACAAAAACTGATGGATGCGGTCATGGAAGAAACCGGAATTACAGCAACAGCAGGAATCGGAACCAATCTGTATCTTGCAAAGATCGCAATGGATATTGTGGCAAAACATATAGAGGATCATATCGGAATGCTGGATGAGATCTCTTACCGGGAACAGTTATGGGGACATAAACCATTAAGTGATTTCTGGCGCATTGGTTCCAGAACAGAGAGAAAATTAGCCGGATATGGAATCCAAACGATGGGAGATATCGCACTTGCCTCTATCCAGTCGGAAGACTGGCTGTATAAAATGTTTGGGATCGATGCAGAACTATTGATCGATCATGCATGGGGCTGTGAGTCCTGTAAAATGAGTGATATCAAAAATTATCATACAGAAGAGCATAGTCTTTCCAATGGACAGGTGTTGATGAGAAATTACACATTTGAAGAAGCTGCTGTTGTTGTAAGAGAAATGACAGATGTATTGGTTCTGGATCTGGTGGAAAAGGGACTGGTAACGAATTCTGTAACCTTATGGATCGCTTACGATCATCGTTTTGAGAGGGAGTCATCGAAAGGAACCGTAAGGTTTCCAGATCGTACCAATCGTTCCAAGGAAATGATCGATACAGTAGAAGCGCTTTATCGAAAGATCGCAGATCCACATACCGGGATCAGACGGATAGAGATCATTGCAAATAAGATAACACCGGAAGGCTATCAGCAATATACTCTTTTCCAGGATTCCATAAAAGCAGAAAAGGAAAGACATCTGCAGGAAGCAGTATTACAGGTGAAAAAGCGTTATGGAAAAAATGCGATCATGCGGGGATCCAATCTGTTGGAATGTTCTACCTATCGGGAAAGAAATAATCAGGTTGGGGGACATCGTGCGTAGGAGGTGAAAGTATGCTGGCAAAGGCTTATCAGAAATATTTATATATTCCGAGACCGGTTTCCAAAAGATATCCTATGGATGTGCAGCACAGAGCGAAGCAATTTGCCCCTTTTGCAGCACTTCGGGGATTTGAGGAGATTGTTCGGAAACAGGAAATACTTTATGAACAAAGGAAGGTGTTATCCGAAGAACAAAAGTGTGGATTGGATAGGAAGCTTCAGATGGTTTCTGTTGGAATGAAGATACAGGCAACTTATTTTAAAGAAAGCTGGGAAATGAAACCGGCAGGCCAGTATCATACGATTTGCGGAACCGTTGAATTTTTTGATCCATCCATTCATTTACGGATTGATGACACAATCATTTTGATCCCGGATCTTTGTGAGTTATCCGGAGATATATTTGAAGAATTGGAATTACCTTGTTAAATACAATCGGCAGAAATTCTTAGGATCCTGGGTGAGTGGGAATCCGGAGAGAATAAGGATGGATGCGCCAGATCAACAAAGCAGGTCTGGGATTTGATGATCATGCTGTTCGTGCAGCTTTGGCACTTACGGAATGGACAACATGATGCTCATAAGGCGGATTTGATTTCCCTTTGATCCGTTGAGTAATAAAATGGACTTTTTTATTATTGCTTAAAGGAGGAAGCCTATGGGATCAGATGCTATCAGATGGCATGTACATTGCTCTGTATGCGGAGCATTTATTGAAAAAAGCGCACATTGCGATTCAGAAGTAGAGTGCAAGAAATGTAGAAGCACTTTGGAGATTTTAGTAAAAGATGATATTGTTTCAGTACGCCCTTTGCACATCAAAGACGAAAAACTGAAAGAAAGAATGCGGGTATATTCTCAAAAAGTGATGAATTCCCGAAAGGAAACTAAATAAAATGAGCTGTCAGGATAAGCGGTGGATTTGGCTGGAACCATCAAGGCTGCACCTGATAGCAAGAGTTTGTCAAGGAGCTGAACCTGACTGGAATCATGAAGAGCCCGGCAAAACATTTGCAGATACAATGCAGGATGATATTTCATTCTGTGTCTGTGGAAGCATTTGTTTTGCCGGCTTTTTTTTGTTTTCTCAAAAATTTTAAAAAAAGTTGAGTTTTTAACCTGTAAAACAGGGCTTTTTCCTTTCTATATATAGAGGGCAAAGTTTCAGTTGTAAAAATCAGAGATACTACGGAATTTTGTATGATATAGCCGAAGGAGGTAATTACATAGGAGCTGCGGACTCCCGTTCAAAAAAAACGGGTGAGTTCGTGGCTAATTGTGATGAGTTTTTTATAGAGTACATGGATCACCCGTAGCCGTAAGGCAGAAAGGTGGTCCATATGTTGACATTAAAAGAATTAAAGAAAGTAGTAAAAGTGGCAGGTATGACAAAGAGAGTCCCTTCTGAAAAGGCGTTAGAAAAAGAAGAGATTGTAGTAAAGGAAATTCTGAGTGGGGAATGTGATATTACCGTTTACGCAAATGGGTATGTATTATACAGGGAAAACGGAAAGAAAACCATCTTTCCACTTCATTCCTGTAAAGATTATCAATACATGGATGTGAAGGAAGATCGAAGCATTATGAACGAAGAATTTTTTGACAACGAAAACTGGTACATTCGTCTGTTAATGGAAGCAACGGATCGTATGGAAATAAATCAGGCTAAAGTGGCATCAAACCATAGACTCGTTTCGTATAGCGATTATGCGGATGACAGGATCTTACTGCTAGATCCAGCTTCAGATTTTCTCGACCAGTATATTGAAAAAGAGATGGTCAGCGATTTCTTAGGTTGTCTGACTGCCAGACAGAAAGAAATCATCCAGTTATTTTACTTTGAAGAAATGAATCAAGAGAAGATTGCGGACTATCTTGGGATCAGACAGCAGAGTGTTTGTGAAATGATGCAAAGAGCACTTTCTGTCATGAAAAAACATGCAGATGAAGAAGAAAATTAAAAAAAATCAAAAAAATTTAAAAAGCACCCTGTAAAACAGGCCGTTTTCCTTTCGTTATATGAAGACGTTTGTAAGAAACACTTCATGTACCTTGAAAAGAGAATAGCCTGCCCGGAGTGATATCTGCCTTGAATGTGCATTGTGTGTGTCCTGACAGAGAAAACGTTTTAGAGATATGGACTCTAAAACAGGAACGGATCCGGGGAAGAGAACAGGAAAACGCTTAAATCTTAAATAAAAAATAATTGTCTGAATCAAAATGAGGATGACAGTAGAAATCATATGGCGGTGTTTGTTTGAAAAGGCAGATACCGCCATATATTTGTGCTGTTATCTCAGCAAAGTGCTGACTGTCCCAAATAGCACAAAACCAGGAAAGGGGGGGATTATTTTCAGGAAAGAATGATGGAAAGCGATGAACAAGTATAACGGATAAATAAGATTCAGAAGAAAGGAAGGATTTAAGAACATGAAAGTGAAACAAAAAGCAAAGCGGGTTGTATCCGGATTGCTGACAGCGGTCACTCTTTTACCTACGGTGTTATCACCAATCAGCAGTTATGCTGCGGAGCTTCCGAAAGAAAGAAAACTGCCTCTTTTGGAAGAGGTACAAAGCCAGCTAGATGAAGATGAAATTGTTCTGGCAAAGGATCATCAAGTGGAAGTGGGAACAGGTTTTGACGTGAAAACAGATTTTACAGGGTTAGAGATCAAGGATGCAGCAAAGGTAAAGATTACTTTTGAGGAAGCAAAGAATGAGCAGGGAGAGGATTTTACAACATCCCACGCAGATACCTATAAAACTGTTTATTATGTAGAAACGGTCAATCAGGAACATCCGAATTATCAGATCAGCAGAAATGTGGTCGTAAAGGAAATAGAAAAAGAGAGTGAAAGTCCTTCAGCAGATGCAGAGCACTCCGAAACAAAAGAGACGGAAGAAGATGAGGAGGATTCAGAGAAGCCGTCAGAAATCCCAACAGAGACACCGGATGTATCAGAAGGAAATGCTGCTTTTGATGCTTTGGTAGAACAGATGACAGAGCAGGATACCTTTGATGAAGGATCGGGATTAGCATTACATGATGTAATGGAACAGGCTGCAAATCAGGGAGTGGATTTTGAGTCTATGGAAACCGGAGAAGTTGCGACTTTTTCAGCAATAGCAGCCAGAGATGCAAGTGTAGGATCTCAGCAGGTAACTATTGAAAAAGGTCCAATATATCGATATGCAGACTATGGGCTTGGAACATATCTTACAGAGCCGTATTATATTTCTTATGGAAGTGTAAGAGCAACGGCTTATTGTATCCAGCCGGCAAAGCCAGGTCCGGGTTCCGGTACCTATACCATCACAAAGCTGGCTGATAATCAGGCTCTTGCAAAGGTCTGTTATTACGGTACCGATGCGGCAGGTGAAGAAAGTTATTTTGCGAACAAGCACAGTGATTTTTCAGCAGGAAAGAGATTTATCCTTGTCCATATGGCGGCTGCTTATGCTTATGGCAGTAGTGATGCGTTCTATGGAACCAATGCAACAGGACAGGAACTAGCAATGGATATTTACAATTATTGTGTAAAGAAGCCTGAGATACCGGATGTGTCCATGTCATTTTCCGATGCCAATGTAAAGGCTTATGTAGAAGGAAATACACAGCGTACAAAGGAAATCACATTCCATGCGGCAGGACAGCAGAGTGTGACGATCAGCCTTCCATCCGGAGTGCGTTTTCACAACGTGAGTACAGGAAGTACAAGTACACCGGGAGCAAAGGTAACGATCCAGGGAGGCACAAAGTTTTATCTTTCTGCGCCTCTGACACAGGCAGAAGATACCGAAGAAGTATTCGCTTCTACTATGGCAGGCAGCCTGAAAAAAGATTATTCTGCGTATAAGCTGACAACGAATTCCAGTACCCAGGATCTTGCCTTTCTTTTTGGGGAAGGTGTGGAAACAACAAATAAAGTAAGCCTGAATGTTACATGGACAAAGCAGGCGGAGATTTCCATTGTAAAGAATGATAAAGACACCGGAAACCATCTGGCAGGAGCCATTTATGGTGTTTACCGTGATAAGGAGTGCTCAGATCTGATCACGCAGATGCCTGAGACAGATAAAAAGGGCGCTTCCAAAGTAACGATTGAAAAAACACAGGATATTGTGTATGTAAAAGAGATCCAGCCACCGGCAAATTATCAGGCAGATCCAACTGTTTATCCGGTAGATGTCAATATCGGTAAAACAAGTACAAAGAATGTTCTGAATGAACGTACTTATGCAAAGATCCATCTGATCAAAGAAGATGCAGAAACAGGAGCAAATCCACAAGGAGATGCGACTTTAGAAGGTGCGGTGTATGGCCTCTATGCGAGAGAAAACATTGTACATCCAGATGGAACAACAGGAATTGTACATAAAGCCGGTGATCTTGTATCTACCTTAAAAGTAGATCGGAAGGGAGATGCGGTGGTAAAAGACCTGTATCTTGGAAAATATTTTGTAAAAGAGATCCAGGCGCCGGAAGGATATCTGTTAGACGAGACAGAGCATGATGTGGAATGTTCTTATGAAGGTGGCACAGTTCCAACGATAGAACGTACTGTGAAATCAACAGAACTTGTTATGAAACAGCCGTTCCAGATTATAAAAGCTGCGAACAATGGAGAAACGGATGCAGATCTGTTAAAAGGGGCAGGTTTCAGCGCTTACTTAAAGAGCAGCCTGGAGAAAAAAGAAGATGGAAGTTATGATTTTTCCCATGCAGAGCCAGTCATCCTTACAGCAGATGGGAAAACGGAAATGTTCACAGATGAGAAAGGGTATGCGTGCAGTATTCCGCTTCCATACGGAACGTATATTGTACGAGAAACAACCACGCCTCATAATTATAAGCCGGTAGAGGATTTTGAGATTACCATCCGTGAAAACAATCCGGATAAACCGCAGCTTTGGAAGGTACTGTTGGACAAAGAATTTTCCGCAAAGTTAAAAATCATCAAAAAAGATGATGAAACAAAGAAACCGGTGTTAGTAGCCGGCACAGAATTTAAAATTTATGATCTGGATCATAAGAAATATGTGGAACAGGTAACAACCTATCCTACGGTCACAGTCCATAAATCTTTCTTTACGGACAGCCAGGGATACCTGATCTTACCGAAAGACTTAGAGATCGGTCATTATCGTATTGAAGAAGTCACAGCACCGGATGGATATGTTGTGAACAAAAACTATGTAGAGATCACCGTGGATTCGGATACTGCCTATGAAGTAGATGGAGTAAGTGGAGATGTGATCATTGAAGTTTCCTATGAAAATCAGCCGGTAAAGGGAAATCTTGTTGTGTATAAGAAAGGTGAGATGCTTTCCGATTTTGAGAACGACTTTATCTATAAGGAACAGTACCTTTCCGGGGCGGAATTTGAAGTGCGTGCGGCAGAGGATATCTGCACTCCGGATCATCAGAAAGATGCAGATGGGAACCGTATCGTACTTTATGCAAAGGATACGCTTGTGACAATGATCACAACGGGAGAGAGTGGAAAAGCTGTAGCAAAGGATCTGCCGCTTGGAAGATACTATGTAGTGGAAACAAAGGCACCGGAAGGATTTGTATTAAATCCGGAGCCGGTAAAGGTTGCATTAACTTATCAGGATCAGGATACACCGATCGTTGAAGCAGAAGCAATCATAGGAAATGACAGACAGAAAGTCGCTATTTCCGTAGAAAAACAGGATGCAGAAAATGGACAGGTATTATCCGGGGCTGTATTTGGCATCTATAACAAGAAAGATATCCGGGCAAATGGAAAAGTTCTTGTGAAAGCAGATACCTTATTACAGGAAATGACATCCGATGAGAACGGTATGGCAACATGCACCCTGGATCTTCCATTTGGAGAATACTATGTAAAAGAATTAAAAGCGCCGGAAGGTTTTGTTTCTTCGGATGAGGTGTTGGAATTTGCTGCAGAGTATCAGGGACAGGAGACAAAGATTGTTTCCTTACAGGCCGTAAAGAAGAATGAATCGACTACAGCAGAGTTCACAAAGTCTGATCTGACCACAGGCGTAGAGCTAGAGGGCGCAAGATTGAAGGTCATGGATAAAGATGGAAATGTGATCGATGAATGGACATCTGAAAAGGATAAGCCACATGTGATCAAGCGTCTGGTTGTCGGAGAAACCTATACCCTTCATGAAGAGTTCGCTCCATACGGTTATCTGAAAGCAACGGATGTGACATTTACGGTCAAAGATACTGCCGAAGTACAGAAAGTGGAAATGAAGGATGAGGTCCCAAAAGGGCTTCTGATCATCAACAAAAAGGGAGAATTTTTAGAGAAGATCACTCTTCTGGATAATGTGAAAGGAACGGTAGAACATTTCTTTGAATATATCACAGGAAACTTAAGTGAAGTCACTTTTGAAGTCTATGCTGCAGAAGATATCAAGGCTGCGGATGGTGTAAGCGCAGACCATTATAAGAAAGATGAGCTGGTAGGCACGATCACAACCGATGAAAAGGGGATCGCAAAAATGGAAGACCTTCCGGTAGGAAAATATTATGTGAAGGAAGTGAAAACGGCACATGGTTTTGTACTGGATGGAGAGCCTAGATTTGTGGATCTGACCTATCGCGATCAGGATACACCGGTGGTTACTTTTGATGAAGAATGGCAGAACAACCGGCAGAAGATAAAAGTAACAGTCCTTAAGAAAGAAAAGGATACAGAACGTATGCTGGAAGGTGCGATCTTCGGGTTATTTACAAAAGAAGATATCAAAGGCAGAGATGGAAAAGTCCTGATGGAAGCCGGGACGCTGATCGAGCAGAAAACAACAGATGAAAATGGACAGATCCTTTTCAAAGCAGATCTTCCAGTGGATGGGACCTATATCGTAAAAGAAATCTATGCACCGGATGGTTTTGTGACATCGAATGAAGAAAAGGAATTCAGTTTTGAGTATGGAAAACCAGAAGAAGCTGAGGTTTCCTATGAGTTTGTTTTTGAAAATGAGCCGACAACGGTAGAACTTACGAAAACAGACCTTACCACAGGGAAAGAACTTCCAGGAGCTCATCTGAAGGTGACAGATGAAGACGGAAATGTAATCGAGGAGTGGGTATCTACAGAGAAAGCCCATGTGATCAAGGAGCTGACCGTTGGAAAATCCTATACGATGACAGAAACAAAACCGGCAGATGGATATGTAACTGCTGAGAGCATTACCTTTACAGTAGAAAATACTGCAGAAATCCAGAAACAGGAGATGAAAGATGATGTGACAAAGGTGTTGATCTCGAAACAGGATATCGCAGGAAAAGAACTTCCAGGTGCAAAGCTTATGATCTTAGATGCAGATGGAAAAGTGGTAGAAAGCTGGACATCTACAGAAGAGGCACATTATATAGAGATGCTTCCGATCGGAAAGTACACGCTCAGGGAAGAAACGGCACCGGAAGGTTATCTGGTTGCAAAGGATGTGGAATTTGAAGTAAAAGATACCGCTGAAGTGCAGAAGGTTGTTATGGTTGATGAGGAAAAACCAAAAGAAAGCACTCCGGAAGGTGGAAAACCTTCTAAAGATGCACCGAAGACTGGGGATAACACCAACTTGCTGTTATGGCTGATCGTGCTTGGAATGAGCTTAAGTGGAGTGGTAGTCCTTGGAAGAAAAATAAAGAAGAAATAATGTAAGGGAAAGCGTTCATGGAAACCGGAGGGAATCTGTGAACGCTTTTTTTGTTAGGAGGAACATGAGAATGGACAGGAGAAGAGATAAGAACCTGATCGTGGAACCAAATGCAGCAATGCCAGGGAGAAAATACAGTGAAGAAAAACCCTGGTCTTGTAAATATTGCTATTGGTGGGGAGGGAGAAAAAAGGGCTGCATTGAGAAGCAGTGCTATTATTTGCTTCCCCCAAAGGATCAAGGGAAGAAAGGGAGTGGTTAATTGCAGGATGAAGTGAATGAAAAAATCATAGCTCTGTGTGTCCAGACAACCCGGATGAGTACCGGCGTGCTAAAGGCATCTATGAGAAAATTTCTGGATGGAATGAGCAGACAGAAACAGAAGCGGGTACAGGTGAAGCAGGCTGTCAAAACGGGAAAAGCACAGGAAAAGGGCAGAGAAAAAGAAAGAAAACGACAGGAGATGAAAAAGCCTCATGGAAAGCAGACGATAAAACAACTGATCGCACAGGGAGCACAGCTTACAAATATTCAGATCACGGATCAAAATATCAAGTCTTTTGACCGGGTAGCCCGGAAATACGGGATTGATTATAGTCTGAAAAAGGATTCCCATGTGGAACCGCCATTGTATCTGGTATTTTTTAAATCGAAAGATGTGGACGTGATGACGGCTGCTTTTAAAGAATATGCAGGCGTAGAGCTGGATCAGTCTAAAAAGAAAAAACCTTCTGTCCGAAAGAAGCTACAGAAGACACAGGAGAGGAAAGCAAAACATCGTCAGAGAGTCAAGACGAAGCAGAAAGTCAGAGGGCAGGAACGATGATCCGGGAAAAGATGCAGAATATCCCGATGAAGAGAGTGGTGATATTAAGTATTCCGTATCTGATCATCTTCTATCTTGCAGATAAATGCTTTTGGCTATACCGCCATTGCATTGGTGACAGTATGATTGAAAAAATCGGTGTGATGCTGATGAATTTCCAACTGGCATTTACCAACTGGCTCCCAAGTTTCCATATGCAGGATCTGTTAGGAGGATTGGTGACCGCGTTTATCTTTCGGTTGATCTTGTATTATAAAGTGAAGAATGCGAAGAAGTTCCGGCATGGAGAAGAGTATGGATCGGCCAGATGGGGAAATCAAAAGGATATTGAACCGTTTGTAGATCCGATATTTGAAAATAACATTATTCTGACCGAAACAGAACGGCTTACGATGAACAGCAGGCCAAAGGCTCCCAAATATGCCAGAAACAAGAATGTGATCGTGATCGGGGGCTCAGGATCCGGTAAAACCAGATTTTACGTCAAACCCAATCTGATGCAGATGACAGATCGCGTATCCTATGTGGTGACAGATCCAAAGGGAACAATTATTGTAGAATGTGGAAAGATGCTGGTAAATGGCGGCTATCGGATCAAGGTGCTGAATACGATCAATTTTAAAAAGTCCATGCACTATAATCCATTTCATTACATTCGTAGTGAAAAAGATATCTTAAAACTGGTGAATACCATCATAGCAAATACGAAGGGGGAAGGAGAAAAATCTACGGAGGATTTCTGGATTAAAGCGGAACGTCTTCTGTATTCTGCCCTGATCGGTTATATCTGGTATGAAGCGCCGGAAGAGGAACAGAACTTTTCTACGCTTTTGGAATTTATCAATGCCAGTGAAACGAGAGAAGATGATGAAGAATTTAAGAATGCGGTAGATGAACTGTTTGAAGAATTGGAGGCAGAGAATCCGGAACACTTTGCAGTCAGACAATACCGAAAATATAAGCTGGCTGCCGGAAAAACAGCGAAGTCGATCCTTATTTCCTGCGGCGCCAGACTTGCACCATTTGATATCCAAGAGCTTCGGGAGATCATGTCCTATGATGAGATGGAGTTGGATATGATTGGAGATCAGAAGACAGCAATGTTTGTCATTATCAGTGATACCGATGATACATTCAATTTTGTGGTGGCAATCATGTACACACAGCTTTTTAATCTGCTCTGTGATAAAGCAGATGATGAGCATGGTGGAAGACTTCCGTACCATGTACGATTACTGCTGGATGAGTTCAGTAATATCGGTCAGATTCCCAAATTTGATAAACTGATCGCAACGATCCGAAGCCGTGAGATCTCCGCCTCTATTATTTTACAGTCGCAAAGCCAGTTAAAAACCATTTATAAGGATGCTGCTGAAACCATCACGGGGAATTGCGATACCGTATTATTTCTTGGAGGAAAAGAAAGTTCCACGTTAAAGGAAATCTCGGAAACGCTGGGAAAAGAGACTATCGATCTTTACAATACCTCTGATACCAGAGGAACAAGCCAGTCCTATGGTTTGAATTATCAGAAGACAGGTAAAGAATTGATGAGCCGGGATGAACTGGCTGTAATGGATGGAAATAAATGTATCTTACAGCTTCGAGGTGTACGGCCATTTTTCAGTAACAAATATGATATCACAAAACATAAGAGATATAAGGAATTGTCGGATGCGAATAAAAGGAATGCGTTTGATGTGGAAAAATACCTAGAGCATAAGCTGGTCTTTTCACAGGATACAGAATTTGAAGTGTATGAAGTAAATGTAACAGAAGAGGATGTGAAAGAAGCAGAACAGAATATATCATAGAAAAGCACGAAGAAGATATGAAAATAGAATAAAAGGCGTTAGCGCATGTAGATATCCATCTATGTGCTCTTTTTTTGCGTTTTTTAAGAAAAGCCCTGATGATCAGGCGGAAAGGAGAAGGAAGTGAAGATAAAAATAAGAGCACCTTGTAAATAAAACAGGTAAAAAAAGAGGTCTGAATAATAGGGAAAGGAGAGAGGAAACGCTGACAGACCACAGAAACAGCGTTTATTCAGAAAAGAATATGGGATTTTTCGGAAGTGCAATTACAATCTTACAGACATTAGTCGTAGCGATTGGTGCAGGTCTTGGTGTCTGGGGAGTCATCAACCTGATGGAAGGTTACGGAAATGATAATCCTGGTGCTAAATCACAGGGAATTAAGCAGCTTATGAGTGGCGGTGGTGTGATCCTGATCGGTACACAGTTGATTCCGCTTTTGAGTGGATTATTTGGTTAAAAGAAAGGAGTAGAGATCCATGTTCAATCAAATTTTTGATGCGATTGAGGAATGGATGAGGGAACTTCTAACAGGTATGATCAGTTCTAACCTGGACCGTATGTTTACGGATGTCAATCAGAAGACAAGTGAGATTGCGGGCCAGGTTGGACAGACGCCACAAGGATGGAATGGCAGTATCTTTAGTATGATCGAAGGACTGTCAAATTCAGTCATCATGCCGATTGCAGGTATCATCATAACATTTGTACTGTGTTATGAGCTGATCTCCATGCTGACAGAGCGAAATAATATGCATGATATTGATACATGGATGTTTTTTAAGTATTTTGTAAAAATGTGGATCGCCGTTTATCTGGTAAGCAATACGTTTACCATTACGATGGCGGTCTTTGATGTAGGACAAAACGTCGTAAACTCGGCGGCAGGGCTGGTTTCCGGAGATACATCCATTGATATCAGCTCTGCGATCACAGATTTATCTGCTACATTGGAAAGCATGGAGATCGGAGAACTTGTGATATTGGCATTGGAAACTTTGATTGTAAGTTTCTGTATGAAGATCATGTCTGTACTCATTACGGTTATCTTGTATGTCCGTATGATAGAAATTTACCTTTATACCTCAGTTGCACCGATCCCATTCGCAACGATGAGCAATAGAGAGTGGGGACAGATCGGAACGAATTATTTCAGAGGACTCTTTGCCCTGGCATTCCAGGCATTTCTGATGATGGTATGTGTTGCTATTTATGCAGTATTAGTGGCAGGCATCCAGTTTTCAGATAATCTGAGTTCCTCATTATTTGGTGTAATGGCATATACGGTGATCTTATGTTTCAGTCTGTTCAAGACAGGATCACTTAGTAAGTCAATCTTTAATGCACATTAAAAAGAAAGGAAGTGAAACACATGGCGTATGTGAGTGTGCCGAAAGATTTAACGAAAGTAAAGAATAAAGTGGCATTTAATCTTACGAAAAGGCAATTGATCTGTATTGGCATTGGAGCAGCTATGGGAATTCCCTGTTATTTTCTCTTTAGAAATGCTCTTGGAATCAATAATGCTGCAGTCCTTATGGTACTTATGATGCTGCCGGCCTTTTTGTTTGCCATGTATGAGAAAGATGGAATGCATCTGGAAGACGTATTGATGCATGTGATCCGGGTGAAATTTATCCGGCCATCTGTCAGAAAATATGAAACTGAAAACTATTATGAATCAGATCCGGATGGAGAAGATCAGAAAACGATGAGAAAGGAAGAAAGGAAAGGGGGAAAAAGCGGTGGTAAGAAAAAGAAAAAAGACCGCAAATAAAAAGAAGAATGGAAAAAAAGATGTAAAGAAACTTACCGTTCAACAGACCATTGCCTATAAAGAAATGGGAAGGGATGGTATTTGCAGGGTGCAGGGAAATGTCTATTCCAAATGTATCCGGTTTTACGATATCAACTATCAGTTAGCGCAGAATGAAGATAAGAATGCGATTTTTGAAAACTGGTGTGATTTCCTGAATTATTTTGACAGTAGCATCCATTTTCAGCTCAGTTTTATCAATCATAAGAGCAGCATGAAGGAATTTGAGCAGGTGATCAAGATCAGTCCACAGGGAGATGCTTATGATGATATCCGTATGGAATATGCCAACATGCTGAAAAAACAGCTTGCAAGAGGAAACAATGGTTTGGTGAAAACGAAATACATCACCTTTTCCATTGAAGCGGAAAATATCCGGGAAGCAAAACCGAAGCTGGAGCGTATCGAATCCGATATCCTGAATAACTTTAAGATCCTTGGTGTGATGGCATATCCTCTGAATGGGGAGGAACGATTGCGGATCCTGTATGAAACCTTTAATCCGGATTCTACGGTGGATTTCCAGTTTGATTATGGTTCTATGATCAAAACTGGTTTAAACACAAAAGATTATGTAGCGCCTGCCAGTTTTGTCTTTAAGGATGGGAAGACCTTCCAGATGGGAAATACGATGGGGGCGGTTTCTTATTTACAGATCCTTGCTCCGGAGCTGACAGACAAGATGCTGGCAGAGTTTTTGGATATTGATAAGGATTTGATCGTAAATCTGCATATTCAGTCTGTGGATCAGATGAAAGCGATCAAGCTGGTAAAAAGTAAAGTAACGGATATCAACAGAATGAAAATTGAAGAGCAGAAAAAAGCAGTAAGAGCAGGGTACGATATGGATATCATTCCATCGGATCTGAATACCTATGGAGGGGAAGCAAAACGGCTTTTGGAAGATCTGCAGTCACGAAATGAGCGTATGTTCCTTGTAACAGCGCTCTTTTTAAATACAGCAAAAAGCAAACAGGAATTGGAAAATGCGATCTTTCAGACAGCCGGTATCGCACAGAAATATAATTGTATGTTAAAGCGCCTGGACTATCAGCAGGAAGAAGGCTTGATGAGCAGCCTTCCCCTTGGAGTCAGCCATATTCCGATAAAAAGAGCGCTGACAACGACCAGTACAGCAATTTTTGTACCGTTTACCACACAGGAATTATTTATGGGCGGCGATTCTTTGTATTATGGACTGAACGCTACCAGCAATAATCTGATCATGGTAGACAGGAAAAAGTCAAAAAATCCAAATGGACTGATCCTTGGAACACCCGGATCAGGAAAATCCTTTGCGGCAAAAAGGGAAATGACGAATGTATTTTTTACGACCAATGATGATATTATCATTGGAGATCCGGAAGGCGAGTATTATCCTTTGGTCCATGCTTTGGGAGGACAGGTCATCCATATTTCTCCAAACAGTAAGGATTACATCAATCCGATGGATATCAACATGAATTATTCTGAGGATGATAATCCGCTGGGAGTAAAATCTGACTTTATTTTATCCCTTTGTGAGTTGATCATGGGAAGCCGGGATGGGATTGAAGCAGAAGAAAAGTCGGTCATTGACCGATGCCTTCCCCTTGTATATCAGAACTATTTTTCTGATCCGAAACCGGAAAACATGCCAATCCTGGGAGACCTGTATGATTGTCTCCGCAAACAGAAAGAACCTCAGGCACAGAGGATTGCCACAGCTCTGGAAATCTATGTCAACGGCTCTTTGAAGGTGTTCAATCACCAGACCAACGTAGAACTGAATAACAGGATTGTCTGTTTTGATATCAAGGAGCTTGGAAAGCAGTTGAAAAAGCTTGGAATGCTCATCATACAGGATCAGGTGTGGAACAGGGTGACGGTCAACCGTGGCGTAAAATCTACCTGGTACTATATCGATGAATTCCATCTTCTTCTGAAAGAAGAGCAGACCGCATCTTATTCGGTGGAGATCTTCAAGAGATTTAGGAAGTGGCAAGGCATCCCGACAGGAATCACGCAGAATATAAAGGACCTCCTTGCCAGCCGTGAGATTGAAAATATTTTGGATAATAGTGATTTTATTCTGATGTTAAATCAGGCTGCAGGTGACCGGCAGATCCTGGCAAAACAATTAAATATCTCACCGTATCAGTTGTCTTATGTTACGAATTCCGGGGAAGGAGAAGGACTTCTCTTCTATGGGACAACAATCATTCCGTTTAAGGATAAATTTGATAAGTCGCTGAAGTTATATTCTCTCATGACAACAAAGCCAGAAGAAGTGGAACAAAGAGAAAAGGAAGGAGGCGGAAGTCTTGGCAGGGAAAGAACTGAAAGGAAGAGAGAAAGTTGTCAGTAAAATGACAAGAGACGGTCTGACGGAAGAAAATCTGGCAGATGGTTCCGTAAAAGATATCAGCCATAAAAGCCGGGGGAGACCGCCGGAAATGAAACAGGACTTTGTTTTTGACCGGGAAAAGAAGAAAGCCCAGGTGCCGGATGGACAAGGAGAGGAACGGAATCTGCAAAAAAAGCAGATCCGAAAATCTTCTTTGCGAAAAGAAGCAATATCTGAGGAACATAATTTAGAAGAATCTGTGTTAGACGGAGAGGGAGCTGGGGAGAAAAACGTTTCTGGAGAATTCCCAAAATACAAGAAAAAGTTTCGGGAACATGCACAGATACCGAAAGATGACTCCTTGACTGGACAGAAGAAAAAAATCCGAAAAAAGCAGATCCAGAAACAGCTGAGAAAAGAGCAGGCAAAATCCGGAAGGTTATCCTTTGATGATGAGGAAAATCAGATGGTAAAAGGTCCGGGGATAAAACCGGGCAGAACCATTGGAAGGTATGCGGTAAGGGATGCAATTTCAAAAGGGGTATCGGATCCAGAAGAAGAGGAACAGGATGTTGCAACGGAAACGGTTCAGTTTGCAGAAAGAGGAACCGAAACAGCAATAAGAGGTCTGCGCTATGCACAGCTTCGGAGCCAGCGTGCAGATGTAAAGGCAAACCGGAGAGGATATCATCTGGATGAAACCGGAGAAAAGTTAAAATTTGGTATGAGTGACAGCATGGGGAAAGCAGGGGCGGAGGAAATGGCCAAAAAGTCGGAAGAGAAGAAAAGGGTTCTGAACCGCTTTTTCCAGAGAAAACGATATAAGGATGCCTATCGGGCTGCCAGAACAGGAAAAACTGCAGGCAGTGCAGGCGGGGCGGCAACTGTTGCCGGCGTTGAGAATATAACCGTGAAAGCGAAGATCGCATTAAAAGAGATTGTGAAGCGGAATCGGGCTGTATTTTTCGGCGCCGGTATTTTTGTGCTCTTATTTCTGATCGTGGCAGTATCTTTGGGAAGCTGCAGCGCTTCCATACAAGGGGGCGGCTCTGTGATCGAGATCACCACATATCCGGGAACGGATGAAGATATCTATGCGGCTGAGAACTACTATGTTTCTTTGGAAACGGCTTTGAACCAGCAGATCAATGAGATGGAAGCCACTCATCCGGACTATGATGAATACCAGTACAACGTAGGCGAGATCGCTCATAATCCGTATCATCTGATCTCCTATCTGACAGCAAAATATGGGGATTGGAAATTTGAAGATATCAAGGATGAATTACAGGCTTTATTTGAAGCACAGTACAGCTTGGATACAGAAAGCAAAACAGAAACCGTGACAGAAACGAAGACAGTACGGGTAGGGGAATCCTTAGGGAACGTAGTTACCAGCGGTTACTGTAATTGTTCGATCTGTTGCGGACAATGGTCAGGCGGTCCTACAGCGAGTGGCGTTTATCCAACCGCAAACCATACGATCGCGGTAGATGCTTCTGATCCATTTGTTCCGATGGGAACAAAGATTGTGATGAATGGCGTGGAATATACCGTAGAGGATACGGGAGCCTTTGCAAGATATGGGGTGCAGTTCGATGTTTACTATGATAATCATAGCGCAGCATCCGCACATGGTCATAAGACCTGGGAAGCGTTTATTGCGGATAGTAACGGAAGCAATGAAGTGACGGTAACGAATACAACAACGAAAAAGATCTTGTATGTAACCTTAGGGAATACAGGATTTGATGCAGTCGCAAGAGCCAATCTGAATGAGGAACAGATGATCCTATACAATGCTTTGAATACCACCTATGGAAACAGAAATTACTTGTGGGATATAGGAAATATCTCTACAGGCTCCGGTTCAGACGGAATGAGTTATGAGATACCGCCGGAAGCATTACAGGATGAAGAATTTGCCCGGATGATCCGGGAAGCTGAGAAATATCTGGGAGTCCCGTATGTATGGGGAGGATATTCCCCTTCTGGATTTGACTGTTCCGGATTTGTATCCTATGTGATCAATCATTGTGGAAACGGATGGAATCTGGGAAGACAGACCGCAGAGGGATTGCGAAACAGTTGTACGTTTGTTTCTCCGGGAGATGCAAAGCCAGGGGATCTGATCTTTTTCCAGGGAACGTACAGTACGCCAGGAGCAAGTCACGTGGGTATCTATGTGGGAAATAACATGATGATCCATTGTGGGGATCCGATCCATTATTCCAATATCGGTACAGCATACTGGCAGCAACATTTTATGTGTTTTGGCAGATTGCCATAAGAAAAGGAGAGTGAAAGATTTGAATAAAAAAATCAAGAAATATATGGAGGAGATCCATAAGACAGAACAGAAGATCGCTGATCTTCAACAGTATCTCAAAGGACTTCATGCTGCTTTAAAACAGGAAGAAGATAATGAGATGATCAAAAGCATCCGCGGAATGAAATTAGACAGTCATGCCCTGCATGATCTTCTGAATGGAATCCAGGAAGGAACCGTAAAATTTCAGGTCAGCCAGGAGTCTGAGGAAGAAGGAACAGGCTCCTTTGTATTTACAGAAAAGAAAGAGGAGGGACATCCGTATGGTGAAATGGAAAAAACTGAATAAGAAAGTGGCAGGAGTATTGTTAGGCGTTATGGTGCTTTTTTCCGCATCCACAACAGCCTTTGCATATGTGGATCCGTCGGCAGAGACGGCAAATACAGAAGCAGCACAGACGGAGACGGTGCAGAACGAAGAAACAGAAAAGCCGGCAGATGAGGGGGTTCTGCCAGAAAATAATAAAACAGAGAAGAAAGAAGATGCTTTTACAGAACCGGGAAATGGGGAAGTCCAGGATGATATCCAGAATGGATCCAGTAAAGAATTCCTTACGATTACAACAAAGAATAACAATACCTTTTATCTTGTGATTGACCGCAGTTCTACCTCCCAGAATGTATATCTGTTATCCCAGGTAGATGAAAATGATCTGAAGGAATTTGTGGATCAGGAAAAAGAGACGGCAACTGTCACACCCACTCCGCAGGTAGTCATCGATGAAAATAAAACCGAAGAAACCGATAAAAAAGAAGAGATAGCAAAGCCAGAAAAAGAGAAGATGCCACAAGCGAATATGGGAGCAATGGCAGCGATCCTTATTCTTGCGTTAGGTGGAGTTGCAGCTTATTACTACTTCAAGATCTATAAGCCAAAGAAAGAGGAAGAAGAGGATTTTGAAGAGGAAGGACTGGAAACAAGTGATGGATTGGAGATCATCAATGAGGATGAATTTGAAGACCGGGAAGAAGAAAATGAATAAAAAATAAAAAAATGAGTGGAACGCCCTGTATTTTTGGGGCGTTTCCTTTCGTTATATGAAGGAGGTAATAAGTTATGTATTTAGTAATTGCAGAAAAACCAAGCGTGTCCAAAGCGATTGCGGAAGTGATCGGGGCATCAAAAAAAGAAGAAGGGTATCTGGAAGGAAAGGGCTGCATTGTCAGTTGGTGTTTTGGCCATCTTGCAGAATATGTTCCACCGGATTCTTATGATGAAAGGTTTACCAGATGGCTATATGAGGATCTTCCGATCATCCCAGAGGAATGGAAACTGGCAGTATCCAAAGATAAGAAAGAACAGTTCTATATTTTGAAAAAGCTGCTGAACCGCCCGGATATCGAGTTTGTGGTAAATGCCTGTGACGCCGGACGGGAAGGAGAACTTATCTTTAAGCATGTATATGATCTGTCCGGAAGTAAAAAGCCGGTCAAGAGATTATGGATCAGTTCGCTGGAAAGTTCTTCGATCTTAGAAGGGATGGAACATCTGAAAGCTGGAGAAACCTATCATAATCTGGCAGAAGCGGCGGTTTGCCGGGCACAGGCAGACTGGCTTGTCGGTATGAATGCGACAAGAGCTTACACAACAAAATATTTTAAAAAGCTGACAGTTGGACGCGTGCAGACACCGACACTTGCCATGCTTGTTGAAAGGCAGAAGCAGATTTCCGGTTTCAAAAAAGAAAAATATTTTAATGTAGTTTTGGATTGTGATGGACTGATCGCAGAGAAGAAGAAAATCTTCGATGTGGAAGAAGCAGAAAGAGTGTGGAAAAGCTGTCAGGGCAGTGATGCGATTGTGGAAAAGGTGGAGTCAAAGGAAAAGACGGTAAAACCGCCGAAACTGTATGACCTGACAACCCTACAGAGAGAGGCGAACCGTATCTATGGAATGACTGCTCAGCAGACATTAAATGCGGCACAGAGCCTGTATGAGCAGAAGCTGATCACTTATCCGCGTACAGACAGCCAGTATTTGACAAGTGATATGGAAGAAACAGCGAAACAAGTGATCCGTAAGATCCATGAGAAATATCAATTGATGGGACCGTTTGACCAGCCCAAAACACCGGAGGTAAAGAAGGTGCTGAATAACAAGAAAGTATCAGATCATCATGCAATCATTCCTACAGTAGAACTTGCAGAATTTGACTTCTCTAAGTTAAGAGAATGGGAACAGAAGATTTTATTCCTGATCGCAGTACATACCGTAGAAGCAATGGAAGAAGATCATGTATTCATGGAGACAGAGGTAGAAGTACGATGTCAGGATGAAATATTTAAAGCAAAAGGAAAAGTGATCAAACAGATCGGTTGGAAACTATATGAGGAATGCTTTAAGAATGAGGAGGGACTTGCCATAGAAAACCCGGCGGATGCAGGAAAAGACAGCATTCCCAAAGTAGAAGTAGACCAGAAGTTTTATAACGTATCGGCAGTGAAGACGGAACATTTTACAGCACCACCGAAACCGTATAGTGAAGATACTCTCCTTGCGGCAATGGAAACTGCTGGAAATAAGGAATTCGATGAAGACACAGAAAAGAAAGGATTAGGAACTCCGGCAACAAGAGCCGGTATCATCGAAAAACTGATCTATTCCCAGTATGTCACCCGAAAGGGAAAACAGATCCTTCCAACAGAGGACGGAAAGGTATTGATCGATATCTTACCGGATTTCTTGAAGTCTGCCACCATGACAGCCGAATGGGAAAATCAACTGTTAGAGATGGAGCAGGGAAAGATGGCTCCGGGGCAGTTTATGACAGGTATCGAAAAGCTGCTTTCCATGATGCTGAATCATTGTGACTCCATTCCGGAAGAAGAGACACGAAGGTTCCAGAAAAAAGAGAGCGTGGGAACCTGTCCGGTCTGTGGCGGCCTGGTCTATGAAGGAAAGAAAAATTTCTATTGCGGTAACCGTGCATGTAATTTTTGTCTCTGGAAAGAAAACAAGTATTTACAGAGTATGGAAAAGGATATGGATGCCAGGATGGCTGCTGAGCTTTTGAAGAATGGAAGTGTTCATGTGAAGGATCTGTATTCCAGAAAAAAAGATCTGTATTTTGAAGCAGATCTGCATATGGAAGCCGATGAAAACGGGAGAGTGACATTTTCATTATCTTTCCCGAAAAAGAAAACAACGAAGAAAAATAAGAGAAAATAGAAGGAGGAATAAGATATGGATTTTAATCAATTTGTTGACGAAGTAAAGGGAGGAATTAAACAGTTTCTTCCGATTGAATATGAAGATGCACAGGTAAGAATCGAAGAAATCAAGAAATTAAATGAGAATTATCTCGGAATCACGGTCTTAAAAGAAAATCAGGTAATCGCGCCGACCTTTAACCTGAATCAGTTATACGAAATGTTCCAGTCAGATCCACAGAATTCTATGGAAAACATTTTGAGAAATATTACGGAGCTGGTGCTTGATGCACCGGAACAGTTTGATCCGAAGAGCATCACAGAATATGAGACTGCAAAGGATAAGCTGTTCATCCGCGTATCTTCAGCAGAAAAAAATGAAGAAATGCTGCAGAACGTACCTCACCAGATGAGAGAAGATCTGGCAATTACCTATCATCTTGCAATCAGCATTGATGATATTGGGGGGGTTCTACGACGATCACGAATGATATTTTAAAGCGTTATGGGATCAGTGAGGAACAGCTTCATGCAGATGCTATGGAAAACAGTCCGAATGTCAGACCCATCCATGTGATGGTAATGGGAAGTATAATCGAGCAGCTTATGGGAATGGGACCAAAAACAATTCTGAAAGATGAATCTGTTCAGAGTATTGCAGAAGTTATCTCAAATGGAATGGGAAGTGAGAATCCGATGTTTATTGTAACGAACTCACAGACAGTGGATGGAGCAGGTGTGATTTTTTATCCGGAAGTAATGGATCAGATTGGGGAAGGTTTTCAGGGAGACTTCTTTATTCTGCCTTCTTCCACTCATGAAACATTAGTCATTCCAGATAATGGAGCATTTGATTACCGGGTTCTGGAGGATATGGTCCAGACGATCAATGAAAATGAAGTCGCTCCGGAAGAACGACTTTCCGATCATGTCTATCATTATGATGTGAAAGACCGGGTATTTGAAAGGGCAGATAAATTTGAAGAGCGTCAGAAAGAAAAGGCAGCTCAGCTCGATAAAAATGAACATACCGGAAAAGAGCAGAAGATGGAGCATCCAAAACCAAAGAAACATGCTATGGAATTATAGAAGTGTAGAGTCCGTATAACAATAAGATGGGAATCCCTCATACACACGGCTGTATGGGGGATTTTTTGAAAGAGAAAGAGAGGAAATGAATGAGCGAAGAATTGACAAAAACCAAATTACTTCCCATACAAGGGAAAGATATGGACAGTATCATGCAAAACCTGGAAACAGGAGTCGCAGAATTATTTACCAGTGAACGGTATCAGGAATATTTGAAAACCATGTCAAAATTCCATAATTATTCTTTTAATAATACGCTGTTGATCGCCATGCAAAGACCGGATGCCACCCTAGTAACGGGATATCGGAACTGGCAGTCTATGGGCAGACAGGTAAAAAAAGGGGAGAAGGGAATCACCATTATCGCACCGGCGCCGATCAAAAGGAAAAAGGAGCAGGCAGTATTGGATCAGGATCAGAAACCAGTCATCGGTCCGGATGGAAAACCAAAGACGGAAGAGGTGGAGGTCACACTTCCGTGTTTCAAGGCCATCACAGTATTTGATATTGAACAGACCACAGGAGAGCCGATCCAGACACTTGCTCCGGAAATCTTGACAGCGGCAGTAGAAGATTTTGATTTATTCCTGGAAGCAATCCGGGAAATCTCACCAGTGCCGATACGATTCGATGCGATCGAAGGATCTGCAAACGGTTATTATCACAACCTGGATAAAGAGATCGTGATCAAAAAAGAAATGAGCCAGAGCCAGACCTTAAAAACAGCGATCCATGAAACCGCACATGCAAGGTTACATGATAAGGAGATCATGGAAAGCCAGGGCATCGAGAAGGACCGGCTGACAAAAGAAGTGGAAGCAGAGTCAGTCGCGTATTGTGTGTGCTCTGCCTTTGAACTGGATACGTCAGAATACAGTTTTCCGTATATTGCAGGTTGGAGCAGTGGAAAAGAAATGAGAGAATTGAAAGCATCTATGGATGTGATCCGTAAGACGGCCGGAGAAATGATCGATGAACTGACAGAAAAAATAGAAATGATGCTGGAACAGAAACAAGAGAAATTACTTGCTGCAGTAGAAGCTGCCGGATACCGTTTTGCAAAAGAAGAAAGCAATTCCCAACATCTGCAGTTTATTCCGGACGGCACTCATAGGATGCAGGGACATTTATTTGCAAAATCCTGGAATGAAGTGGAACGATGGGTAGATGCAATCATAGAAAAAGGAGATCCAATCCAGAAAGAACGTGTAGAGCGAGTAATCTATCCGGAACGGTTTGAACAGAGTTTTGAAGAAATGATGTTTACAAGAAAAGAATGCAGACTCTCAATTTATCATTTAGATGAAAATGGCTCTGGAAAAGATCAATTATTTGTAGGAATGGAAGACTTGCAGAAAAAAGGGATCACGGTAACTGCTGATCAGTATCGATGTGTTTATTCCAGCCTGTATCTGCCAAATGAAGATATGAATGCGGTTTATAGTATTTTTAATGATGATCCACCGGCGGATTATAAGGCACACGCTCTGTCTATTAGTGATGTTGTGATCATGAATCAGAATGGGGATATGAAAGCATTTTTTGTGGATCGCTTTGGCTTCCAGGAACTTCAGGATTTTGTAGAAGAGAGAAAAAAGATACTTGGAATGGAAAGTGACATTCAGAAAAAGGATGTCTTAGAGCAAACGAGCTGTATCAGCTTCTATGCGGCAGAATGTTCAGAGTTTCCGGTATTAGGAGAAGTTCATCATGATCTGAGTTTGACAGAAGCATTGGAAGCCTATGAAAAGATACAGGCAGAACGGATGAATGGGATCAAGTCTGTTGGATTTAACCTGCAGGAAGGTAGTGATTATGACGGAATGATGGATCTGATGGTTGCCGGAAGATCACAAAGAGAACTTTTAGATTCCATACCATTCTATAAAGAGAATAAGTTGGTGCAGGAAGCTTTGAAACGTGTAGAACAATATATCGAAGAAAAGCCTCTGAATGTAGAGAAGACCGAACCAAAAGAAGAAAAAGGAGAGATACAGAAAACCAAATCTCAAAAAAGAAGGGAGGATATGAGCTTATGAGTAAAGTGACATTTGAAGAAGATGAATTGGCGGTTGTGGCTCTTTTCCAGGAAAACACAAGAAAAGATACGATAGATATTTTGAAAGATACCTTAGAAGTGTTGGAAGAAATGAAAGAAGATCCATTGGAAGACGACCTGATGGAAACCATTGCATCTGCAATCAGTAAGTTACAGATGATCGAAGATAAATATTATTATTCCCTGGATCTGAATCGTTATCTGAATAACCTGGAGGATGATGCTTATGAAGAATGATCAATTTGCAGTTTACCGTGTAAACCGTCATTCAGAAGGAGGAGAACTTTGGCACCGTTCCTATCAGGAAGCGGTGAGCAGAAAACTTGCGATACGGATTGAACATTACCGGCAGATGGATCTCAGACCATTATTGCCGGGAGAAACAGCGATTGCCTTATGGAATCGAATAAAAGGCTTTTGTGAAGTCAGTGATGTGCTTGTGCTGAACCAGAATGGGGAGATCCATTGTTATTATGTCAATGAAGATTATCTACAGCTTTTATCAGGGTTCATCCGATTAAATCCGTCAGGTACATTGGTCACGTTGGATACGGAAAATTACCGTATTAGTGGGAAACCGGGGAATTGGATGGCTACAGATGATATTATTATTGATGGAAAGCAATTTTATCTTATGGAGCATCAGGAATACCATAGGCAGGCAGCTTATGTAATCTTAGATAGTTATGGGAAGATGATCATGGAGGAATGCCAGAATGGATTTGATGAAGAAACTAAACAGAAACTTCATGAGTTCGTAAAGGAACCGGAACAGAAAAGGGAAGAAACAAAAAAGCGTAGTGTTCGCTTGGAGCATTATCAGAAGTTTTATGAGAATGGGACTTATGAACGAAGCTGGGAATCCGGAATAGAAGGAAATTATAATATGGTGGATGGACAGGTGAACAATCTGAAAAGTGAAGAAGGGAAAAGTGTGGAAAGAAAGCCGGCACAAAGACCAGAACAATCCTCGAAAAAGAAGCAAAAGAAAAGAGAGTCGGTGATCAAGAGATTACGAGAAAAACAGATTGCAATTGCTGTGAAATCTGGAAAACCGGTACCGAGATATTGGGAAACACAATATGAGAGAAGAGTATAATATATCGTAAATTTTATATACTTGAATACGTGCGATTTAATGAGTGACAGGTATTAGGAATATGATTAAAAAAAGTATAGCATATTTTAACAAAAAGTGATAAGATGAAAGATAGATGGTAAGAACGGATTTGTGTTTATTGAATTAAAATTGAATCAGGCGAGAATGATTGTATTGATTGAAGCATTAGCTAGGAGGTAAAATGAAAAAGCACAATAGTGGTATTGGATTTGTAGGATTACTTACAATTATCTTAATAGTATTAAAATTATTAAAATTGATTACATGTAGTTGGATATGGGTTTTGTCTCCTATTTGGATAAGCACTTTGATAGTAGGAATCCCTACAGTGATTATTTTTGTGGGTAGTCGAATTAAAAATGGAAAGTGGTAGTGGGAATAACAAAACATAATGATAAAATAAGAACAAAAACTGTTGAAAATAGCTGATATCCAGTTGTTTTCAACAGTTTTTTTATTGCATAAAATCATGGAAAACATATCTTATTGAGAAAAAATGTGAGTAGTACGAAGGAATATAGTTTTGTTCTAATAATGCAATAGGAAGATATACGAAACTGAAATACATTTTAGTGTTGGTGATTTGTAGATGATATCAAAGATTACATGGTAATACAGTAAAAATTACATGTAAGAAAAATTGCTGTAAATCTATGCTATTTTAAATAAAAACAAGAATGTGAGGGAAACAAAATGAATAATGTCTTTAAATTTGAATCCTTAGATGGTGTACCATATATTTTTGATAATAACAATGGAATTATTTATGAAGATTTAACAAGTTCTAACAGCGATAATACTCGCATAAAAGAGTATAACGAAATGTACTTACAGAATTTGAGAAAGTCCTTAGCAGTATTTGAAAATTTAAATTTGCATGACATTACAGTGGATGAAATTGCAAACTATTATGAAGAATCTGGATTCACGGAACTAATATTTAAGATGACAGATGCATGTAATATGCGTTGTAAGTATTGCATATATTCAGAACACTACCCTGATACACTGACATATGGAAATGATTATATTAGTACAGAAATTGTTATGAAAGCTATCGATGAGTATATGGGATATATTATAAAACTTAAAAAGAATATTCCAGATAAAGTTCCTTTTATTGCATTTTATGGTGGTGAACCATTAATGGCATTTGAGGTGATCAAAGAGGCTATTAATTATGTGGAAGAAAAGTATAGTGACCTGAATACTCAATATACAATTACAACAAATGGTATCCTACTTAAAAACAAGGAGATATGTAATTATCTGAAATCTAAAAATGTGATAATTTGTTTAAGTTTTGACGGGTATAAGGAAAATCATGACCGAAATAGGATATTATCAAGTAATCAACCATCATATGACCAATTGATTTCAATTATTACGGATAATTTTCAGGAATATGAAAATATCTACTCGTTATGTTGTATTGATACCAGAACAGATTTAGTTAAGTTATACGATTTTTACAAACAAAATGATAGAATGAGTGGTGGTATAATTCCACATGTTCTTCGTTTCAGTTTTATATTTAATCAGGGATCAGACTATTATAATCAATTTACGAAAGAAGAGAAAGAAAAATTCAACTATCAATTAAATTTGCTTAGGGAAAAATATGTTTCTATGGCTGTGAAAGAGGAAAGAGACTGGATCCTGGATTTATTGATTGGGCAAGAATTTATTAGACTTATAGATAGGGTGAAATTTTCATCAGGAATCCAGTTTTATAGAAAAGGAGGCTGTTGTGTACCAGGAGAAAAAATTTACGTCTATCAGGATGGAAGATATGGAATTTGTGAAAAAGTTTGTTGTGAAAATATTGATTTAGGTAACGTATATACAGGTTTAGACTTAAATAAGATTGTTAAACAGATGAAAAATTATGATGAAACAGTATATAAGAAATGTAAAGATTGTCCAGTTTCAAACATATGTGATTTGTGCTTTGTTAACTTAAATAGTTCTGGCGAATTAAATTTGGAAGAAAACTTTTGTGAAAAAAGAAAAAAGTATTTTGAAAGTATGTTTAGATTAATAATTTATATTGAAAAAGAAAATCCTGGTTATTGGGAAAGAATGATAAATAAACAATCGAAAAACAATCTTTCATATATTGTCAAATTACAAAATTTGTTGAGAAGGTGAAATATGAACGAAGTAAATCACATTATTTTAAGATATATTAAGCAGAATATGAAAAAAGTAGCTATAACAATAATTATATTTTTGATGGGTTCCATACTTTCACTTATTCCGGCTAAGATAACACAACTAATAATTGATTCAGGATTTATGAATAAAGATTTGAATCTTATTATTCTTTTAGCATTTGGCCTTCTAATTGTATACATTGGAAAAGTTGTAAGTGAATTTATAACAAACAAAATTTTCATAAATCTTAGTAGTGGTTTAATGAAATGCTTGAAAGATGAAATATATAACAGAATATTGACATTAGATATGAGTTTTTTTTCTAACAATGAAGTTGGATATATAAATTCAAGAATAAGCGAAATTAGTCAAATAGATATTTTGTTTTCAGCGCAGACATTAGGACTAATATCATCTGCGGTTCAGTTTGTTTTTTCTATTGCAATACTACTGAGTATTAATTGGAAATTTTTATCTATAATGATGATACCTATTCCCATTTTTATCGTTATTATGAGAAAAACAACAAAAATAATTAGAAACCAAATTAAGGAATCTTTTGATAATAGTGCAAAGTATGCAGGAAAAATAAATGAATCTATATCCGGTATTGAAAACATTAAAGCACAATCACTAGAAAAAAAAGAAAAAGAAAAAATATCTTCATATAATGAAAAAATGATTAATACTGCAAAGAAACAATCAAATACATTTAATGGATTTAATGGAAGTATTAATTTTTTGAGCTTTTTTCTTAATGTACTGACTTATATCATTGGAGGAATCTTTTTTGTGCAAAATGAATTGACCTTAGGCGGTTTTATGGCAGTTTCATCATATATCGGGAAGGTATATACTCCTGTGTTTACATATTCTAGTATGACCATGGTCTTACAGCCAGCGTTTATTGCATTGAAAAGAGTAAGTAATTTTTTCTTTAAGGAATCAAATGATAGTAAGGATATTGGTAGTATTAATATTGTAGATGTTGAAAATATTACATTTGATAAAGTGTATTTTGGATATATTGAAAATAAAGATATTATCCGTGATTTTAGTATGTCAATATGCAGAGGAGAAAAAGTATTTTTGAAAGGAAAAAATGGGTGTGGAAAAAGCACTTTGTTTAGGCTGCTATTGAGGTTGTATCCGGTGAAAAGCGGGAAAATCTATTTAAACGGATGTGCAATAAATGATATTACAAGAGATTCTATACTTAAAAACATTAAATACGTAGCTCAAAAAAGCTTTTTGTTTAATGATTCGATACAAAATAATATTTTGTATGGTCTTGAAGATTATGACAAGCAAAAATACGATGAGCTTATAGAAGCTTTTAGTTTAAAACAATTAATTGATAGAATAGATAAAGAAAGTAATGGACTGATTGGCGAAAATGGATGTAATCTTTCTGGCGGTGAAATACAAAAATTAGTGTTATGTAGGACATTTATTCAAAATCCTAAATGCATAATTTTAGATGAGGCTACTTCAAATTTAGATTCAAAGAGCAGAAAAATTGTAAAAGAATATATTCAAAATTCTTATGCAACAATATTGATAGTGGATCATACAGAGGAGTTCCGAGATGTGTGTGATTATGAGATAACAATATAGAAAGAAGGAATATGAAAATGTATATAAAACTTGGATTTGAATGGGAACTATTTGAAGAAAAGGAACATGTATGGATTGGTAACAGCCTTACCAATAAATTATTTAAGATTGAACAAAAAGAGAAAAAAGAAATAATAAAAGAGATATCAAATGGAACTACAGAACAAGAACTAATTAATAAATTTTCGGTAGATGTGTGGGATGGATTTAAGGAAGAATTGGAAAATAATAAAGTTATATGTTATTCAGAATATCAAGAGTCTTATGTAGATAAAATGGATAGAGGCGGGAAGCTAATTGAAACATCTTCTTTCATAAAAAGCAAAATATATATTAGTCGAGCAGTAATAGAAGTTAATAATACTTGTGATAAAAAATGTGCTTTTTGTAATGAGGATAATGAGATTCCATGTCTTTCGTGTTACAGAGAATCTCTGGATAATTCAGCGGTAATCGATATGAAAATTATCGAAAAGTTTTGGTCAGATTTGAATGAGATATTTGTCGCAGAAGTTCTACTTACTGGTGGAAATCCGTTCAGAAATTTTGATATTATAAAGAGTATTGTAAATGTAATTAATTTAAGAAGGCAAAAACCACAAATATTTATTGTGTGTAACGAAGACCTTTCACTTAAAAATATTGAGTTTTTACAGAAATATAATATTACATTAGTAATTAATCTGGTAAAATCAGATGAAATATATCTGAACAAAATGGAAACATTTATAAAACTATTACAAAATTATGGTGTAAAGTATGTTCTGTATAAACGAGTGAATGTTGAAAGATTTGAGTTTGCTTCCCAAAGTCGTCTGATCAGTGACATAGTCAGAAAGAACGAAACTATTGTAAGTAAAGACAATATTGTAAGAAATTCTTCATTAAATGTAAATTCTTTAATTGGATTAAAAAATATATGTACATTGGGAAAAGTTTTGTTACATATAAATGGGAAATTATCTGTTTGTAAAGAATACCAAGGTGAAGAAAATAATGTTTTGAGTCAAAATGCAATAAATACAACATTAACATTTGAAGAAGTATGGAATAAAGCTTTTCCGACTGAAAAATGTCAATCATGTAATTTGAAAAAAATATGTGTGAATTGCCCAGGTATTTTAGAAAAATATAGCAACTACTCAAACTTCTGTTTTGTATAAATTTGCTGATAAATAATGTTTTTACATGAAAAGTAGAAAGGAGAAATTTTATATGAATGAAGTACAGCCACGTGGCTTTTGGAAATGTGCATTTGTATGTATCGGAGTTTGTGGACCGGGATGTTTTGGGTGCTTTGGCGATGGTCCGATATTTGTTGCGGATACAGCAACTGGTGGAGGTGCATTTATGTCTGGCATGGGTGCAGGTGCTAATAGTTAAATTGTATATAATAATTTAGATTACTAAAGGAGTTTTTTTTATGGAAGAAGTACAGGAAAGAGGATTACCTAGATGCTTACTATTTTGCGGTGCTGGATGCTTAGTATGTTTAGGTGATGGACCAGTTATAATTGCTGATATGGCAAGCGGCGGTTCTGTTTGGCAGATTTCAATGTCATCATAATACATTATTTTAAATAGAATGTAAAAACATTATTTTAAGGAATGCTAATAAATTAGCATAATAGAGCATAAAGTGAAGACCTTTTTAGTGTCTTCACTTTTAGCTATTTAAGAGCGCTACTAATATAGAATAGCTAATGTATATGATTTAGAAGAAAGCGAGGAATGTGCAATTATGATTTACAATAAAATAGAAAAATATCAGCAAGTATTTTGTTATGCTTATATGAAAACTTTGCGACCTTCAGAATATATTTTTAAAAAAAATATAATTACGTGGAATAGAATAAAAAAATTGCTTCTAAATCAAAAGTATGATTTACTGCAAGATAGCAGTACTGCATGTTTTAGATTGAGTAATACCTTTTATGACAATCTATTGTTAGTTGCAAAAAAAGAATATACACCTGTTGAATACTTAATGTTACCAGCAGAAATAAACAACATTCTGAGGAGAAATTCTATTCGTTTTATTGAAGATTTAAAAGTTAATGATATATCTAAAATTAGAAAGTTGGGCAATAATTATATTGGACGTATAGAACAAGCTACTAATAATATGGATATATCCCAAATTGATAACATAAATAAAAAAATTCTACAGTATGAACAGATTGAATTGGACGACAAAACACTAGAAAAATGGTGGAATGAATTGCTTTCGGAGAATCCTTCTAGGATTATAGATATTTTATTATTATTATATAGATAAGTGCGTTTCAAATTTTTGGAGATGTCTGGATTTTGTATTAATAAGGTGGGTTTAATTTGTACATCGTTACTGTGGAATATTTTGGAGAGGGAAATTTTTTCTGTAAATTTAAGATCTTCTATGATAATTGAACGGCTTGATGGCAGTTTTCTGCGGTTAAGCCGCTGTCTAATTAATAGCAAAAATGAGTTGACATGTTAAGAACACTCAGAAAAATCTGGGTGTATATTTTTGGCATTTCATTTTGAGAGTTATATCATCATCCAATCAGGATACATGATTTCTAGTTCACCACGTATTTTGCCCCAGTTACGGATCGACAATGTCCATTTTTTTGCAATCTCAATAGTATCTAGGTATGCATCCCTGATATCTATTTTTCTACCTGAGACCACAGATTTTATAGTGAACATTGACCAGCTTTCTGAATATTCAAGAATGTTATATATGGCTTTCTAATAAGAGAGCGTACTCTTCATGGAAACCATTTCACATCCGGCCTTTTTAAGCTAGTCTACCATTGCATGAAGCCAGTTATTGCGCCAAACTTCTCGGATTTCTGGTTTGGCACTATCCAGAAGTGGATTACTGTGTATATGATTCAATATAATACCTTATACCCATTTACTTACTACTGGTTATAACGATACTAAACTACTGTCGGATCGTTTGGTATCGTTATTATTCTAGGATGATCAGGAAAGGGGGAGTCTGTTTAAGCAGAGAACTCACGATGCCTAGTTGTGTTAGGAAGTTGGTAATGAGCTTCAGATTCCCTTGTTCTTGTTTTCGCATAAAAACGCAGATCTTAAAAAAACTATTAAAGAGATGTATATATCCTCTAAAAGAGATGTGTTTATATATTAATAAGTTGTTTTTGTGTGTGTATGATATATATATTCTTACTTTAGAGGTGAACTAATGGAAATAAAAATAAAGACACACACGAATAAAGAATCTTTGCGTGATAATTATAACCCTTTGTATGTAGAAATGGGAAAAAGGCTTCGTACTTCCCGTATTGATTTAAATTATACACAAGAACAAATGGCTGAAATTTTGGAGATAAGTTCTGCGTATTATGGAAAAGTAGAAAGAGGAATCCATGGACTGTCACTAAAGAAATTAGTATTGGTAAATAAAAAGTTTGGTATTGATATTAATTACTTATTGACTGGGAATGGAAAAGCAGAAATGTCTTTTGACAAAATTATGGAAGCATGTCCGAAGAATAAAAGATACGATATGGAACAGTTAATTAAATATGCCATGAATCTAGTTAAAAATGTTGATTAGTAATATTCATGCAGAAGGTGAAAAATATGTTGAAAATTGCAATATGTGATGATGAGATAATGATAGCTTCTCAAATTGAGAACATGCTGGAGAAAATATCAAATACCATAGTTAGGAAAGTTGAAATAGATGTATTTTACGATGGGAGTACATTGGTAAATCATATCAAAGAAGGAATGAGATATGATTTAATTTATCTTGATATAGAAATGAAAAAACAAAATGGCGTAGATGCAGCAAGAGAACTTCGAATTATAGATAATAAAGTTCTAATAATTTATGTTACTGGCCATGAAGGTTTTGCTAAAGAAGTATTTGAAGTATCAGCATTTAGATTTATTACAAAACCTATTGATATAGACTTATTTGAAAAATATTTCAAGGATGCCATAACACAAGTTTCAAGAGCCCCTCAATACTTTCAGTATCAATATAACAAGATCTCGTATAGATTGTCTATTGACGAAATAATGTACTTTCAAAGCGATAGGAGAATTACTTATATTATTACTAAAAGTGGAAGTGAAAAATGCTATGGGAAATTAAATAATATCGAAAAAAGTCTAATAGACAAGAATATATTTTTTTATAGGACAAATCAGTCGTTTTTGGTCAATCCTAAATTTGTATCTGTCTATATGTATGATTCTATGAGATTAATGGATGGAACAACTTTATCAATTAGTGAAAATAGAAGGAAAAATGTAAGTAAACTTTTTTGTATGCTTAAAGGAGATGATATTATTGTTTAGCTATTTTTGTGGCTTAATAGCTGATTTGCTGACAATATTTATATCTGTTCTAATACTTAATATATATTTTGGGACATTCTTTAATAAGAGTCAAAGAAAAATGTCAAGTATTTTGTGTTGGATAATTTATATTTGCTGGCAAATCTATATTAGTAGAATTAATATATTGCCGGCATATATTAATGTTTTAGTCAGTATTACTTTTGTATGTTTAATTTGTATAAGTACATACGAGGGAGCATTTATACAGAAGGTACTTTTTTCAGTTCTTATAAATGTGATATGGATGCTTGCAGAGTTTTTGATAGGATTTGCATTTATTTTAAGTAAGATTCAAATTTACTATTCAATACCACAGTTTGTAGGATCACTATTTTCAAAATTAATGACCTTAATACTAATATTAGTACTAAGAAGATTTTTTAAAAATGAAAATCTTCTTAATATTTCTAATAAAGAGAATCTTCTTTTGTTAATGATTCCGATTGGAAGTATGTATGTTATGTATAATATATTTACACTAAATATTAATGTTGAAAATGGACAACGTATTAGTGAATCTGTCACAAGTTTGTTACTTATGATGGCTATTAATATTATTATATTTAATTTGTATTTGAAACTTTCAAAAGAAAAGGAGTTAGAGAAACATAATACCGTTTATGAACAGCAACTAGAGTTATGTAATCGTCATATATATGAAAATGAAACTATTATGAAGGATTTTCGTAATGCTAGGCATAATTTGAAACAACATTTTATTGTGCTTATAGAAATGTTAGAAGATAAAGAAAATAAGGAGGCAAGCGATTATTTAAGAAAGCTTATAGATACTGAGGTATTGAGGAATGTTGGTATTTCTAAAACGGGTAATATAGTGGTTGATTCTCTTATAAATGCTAAGTATTGTATTGCGACAAAATTAGATATAAAATTTGAAGTGGTCGTGCATATACCTATGCAACTTCCGTTTCATGGAGCTGACATTAGTGTTTTATTAGGAAATATTCTTGATAACGCTATTGAGGCTGCTATCAAGATTCCAGAAGAGAACAGATACATAAAATGTTTTATGAGGTATGAGAATAGTGTGTTGATCATTACTGTGATAAACGCATTTTCAGGTAAAGTATTAAAGGGTAAGAATGGAAAACTTATTACAAACAAAAGTGATTCAGGCAACCATGGTATAGGGCTTGAATCTGTAAACAAAATTGCTAACAAATATCATGGGTCAGCTATAATTGAAATAAAGGAGGAAACATTTGTAATTAAAGTGGTTCTATATGATTTGGGACAAAAATTACACGGAACATCGTAAAAATTACATGAATAAATTATTTGGTACTTTTTAATATATAATAAGTTAAAATTGTATTGGAGGTAAATTTATGAAGAAAAAAACATTTTGGAAGCATTCAAATATAATTGCAAGTTTAGCATTTATGTTCAGTTTTATTGCGGCTAATAGTCGATGTGTTTGTATTTTTCATCAGCCCAAAATGCCTGAGGAATTGAAAAAATTGAGAAAATAAGGTATTAGCATGGAAAATATAGCAAAATTACTTACGGGATATCTTGTTAAAAATAAATCTATAATGCAAGAAGATTATGAAATTTGTAAATATGGATTATTAACAGGAATAGAGATATTTGTATGTGTAATAGTATGTTATGCTATTGCTATATGTTTAGATATGTTTAGAGAATGTACAGTCCTACTTTTGCTGTTTTTTTCATTGAGATCCTTTGTTGGTGGATTGCATATGAGTAGTTTTAATGCATGTTTTGTTTGTTCATGTACCGTGGTTTCTTTAATATTGATAATGGTTAAATATTGTTCCTTGCCAAAAGTTATTTCTGTGTTTATTTCTGCATGTGGGATTGCTATTATCTTTTTTTTGAAACCAGTTGAAAATAAAAACCGTCCAACAGAAGAAAAAGAAAGAAAGCTGTTTTCTCATAGAACTAGGTTAATTCTACTATTAACAGTTCTGTCTGTAGTACTATTTTATTTTGGCGGTTTTCATAGTCATTTAATGACGGTTACTTATACTCTTGTTGCAATTATTATTTCAATGTTTTTAGGAAGAATCAAGAATGCCTTTGAAATCTCGTGAAGGAATGCTAACATGTTGCTCTATTTTATGCTACATTGTTCCTGAATATGTTCCACGGATCCAGATGTCCATATTCTTTATCCCGACATATTTTAGTTAGGACGATGCTCTAACAAGAATTTAAAATATTCATACAGATTCAAATCGTATACTTTCGCTATTTCACCAAATGTGTGAGATACATTGTGTTTGTGATTGCTCTTTCTGGAGTAGAAAACAGCCAAAACTTCCGCAATTATTTATAGCATTGTGGAAACCGTAAAAGCGAATAATTGGAAGTCATTCCATTATGTATAGCATTTTCTGGAAGAAATCTCGTAATACATGGATAACAAGTATTATTTTTCCTGGCGGATTTTCTGTTGTTGTCGGAAAAACTTCAGGCAGAGATTCGCAAAGATTAAATATTGGTGGCTGTAAAGTGTATACCTAAAAATGTCAAGGTACTTGCTATTTGCTCTTCAAAGGGTATGAGGTGTCGAATCATAACTCATTCGGCACCTCTGGTTTTATAAGGGGTTATTCTCCGGTACTTCCAAAAGCCCCGTTATCTCTTGCTTCTCTGAAATCCAGAACAAAGTCAGCGATTAGAACAGGAGTGATAACCAGTTGTCCTACGCGGGTATCTTTGCGGAGTGTCTGGGATTCTGAACTAACATTGCTGATGATGGCATGAATTTCTCCACGATATCCGGAATCAATAGGCGGAAGTTCGCAGACCAATCCTTTTGCTGCCATGCTGCTTCTTGGAAAGACATAACCGGCATATCCATCCGGAATCATGAGTCCAAAGCCTAAGGGGATTCTTGCAATCTCTCCTGGTTTTAATGTGCAGTCATAAGGCATATATACATCAGCGCCGGCATCGTTTTCGTGAGGTCGGAAGGGATAATGATCTTTCTCTAATCCAAAGTCGATCAATTTAATTTTCATAAACAGCTTCCCTCCCTTCTACGAGCAGAGGATAATCTGCTTTCATTATTTCTAGTGGAGACCATTCTTTTGGAATAGGAATTCCACAGGACATAGTACCTTCTTCACAACATCCCCGCTGGCAGAAAGGACCGGTCAGCTTCGGTGAAAATAACACCGGATCGAATTCATATAGCTTCTGCCAGATATCCAACATCACAATTCTTGTTTCGTCGGTATTTCTCCTGCAGATGCGCTGACTGATCATATGTTTCCACTCATAAGGTGTAGCGCAGATAATCAGAATATTTCTTAAAGCATGGGGAAGGGCATATCCTGCAGAATCATGATGAAATCCCACAGAACACAATTCCTGATAACATCTGAGATCCGATAAGCAGCTTTGCAGATAGAGATTAATGTATCTCTGTTCGGAAAAAAGGATTTCATATGGGATCGTAAATGCAGCTTTTTCTGAATAGTTGCTATATTGCAGAGATGCACTCATGAATTTTACTTCGTTTTGATGACGAGTGATCTGTGCAAGAAAACGTCTGCTTGCACCTACAATCGCAACGGTGATCACCGTAAATTTCTGTACGGTTGGGTGGGGAAGACTGGCAATCCGGTCTACTGTTTTATCCGTAAAAGATTTCTGATAAAGAGCCATAAGATCATCCATGTTTTGAATGGAATGTCCTTGTTGAGTAAGCCTTGCTGCGAATACCATGTTTTGAGCCGCTTCCTGAATGGTATAACTATTTAAAATCTTTGTCTCAATGTGATCCATAGGCTTGTTCCTCCTTTATCAATGCTTTCAGCAGAATGAGATAGTTGATGCAGTCGGTAATCTTCTCATCCCATTGTTCTAAGTCAAATTGGAGCAGAGAAGAGTAACACATGTCATAGAGAGATACGACATGCTTCGACATCATTCCGGCCAGAGCAGCCTTAGGTGTGCATCCCTGTAATGAGGCAGCAATTTTAAATGCACTCAGGCGATCAATGCGGTCTCCGGTGTATTCTTTCTTCTTATGTGCTAGGACATCGGCACATTTTCGATATTGTTGTTCAAGGACAACATTAAATTCATTTTGTGTCATATTGTAATTCCTCCTTCGTAAAATGATTTATAATTCGGGTTCCCGTGTCTTTTGTTTTTTGGGAACCTGGTTGTGGAGAATTGCTTCCACATTTTTGTCTACGGTTCTTAAATCTTGTGTCAGATCCTTTAGAGATCGGATGGATGATTTTTGCTGGTCGATCTGTTCCTGCAAGCTGGCTTTTTGTTCCTTCAATGTTTTGATAGGAAGCATCTTTCCATCGGGATAAAAAGATTTCAGCCAGTCACGGGCTTCTTCATATGCTTGAATTTCAGCGGTGTGTTCCTTTCGGAATCTGCCTTTGTTTTTCGCTTTTAAAAATTCGGTATAGATTGCTTTCTGTGCAAAATATTGTCCGGTGTAATGAATCTGACGGTTGATGCTTTTCAAATCTGTATTCATTTCCATAAGCCGATCTGTTGCCTGATCTAACTGTTTTTGAGATTTGGAAAAGGCATCTTTTAATTCGGTTTGGGTATTGTATCCATGTTCTTGCACGTAGATAATGGTATTTGCCATTTCCTGAAGATTGGATATTTTTACCCGATGAGCATATCCGGGACTTTGCATTGCTTTCACATTTTTCTGAAGATCCACCACCAACCGTAAATGCGATCTGACATAAAGAATGGTTATCGGATCTTTTCGTAAGAAGAGCTGTTCCAAATGTTCTTTGCCGTATTGAGTTCCCAAAGCCTTCTCTGTAATCCGTTTGTCCCGATCCGGATGGAGATACCGATATCTTCCTCTTTCTTCAATGACGGAAATCTGATATTTTTCAAAAAGCAGAGATTGGAATTCCTGAAAGCTTTTAGAATGCGAGCTGCATTCTTTGATGGCATTCCTAAGTTCCTGCTTCTGTGTCTGAAACATTGTGGCAGTTGGTTTCAACCCATCTGCAATGATTTTTTTGTTTGTCTCTTCTAATTTTTTCTGCCCGGATTTTTGAGCCATATATTCAGCCTGTGTGATTTTTGTTTCAGCCGGAGAGAGAAGATCAATCTGATGAAGTCCCTCCTGGATGCACATATCCATAATTTCCTTTTTGAAATAATTCAGGAATTTATTTGTGGATCGGTGCTTGTATCCGGCAATTTCTTCATGGGGCTTATCCATGTAACTCTGCCTTCTGACAGCTTCCTTACGGACGCTGTTGATCACAATATGCGTATGGATATTGCCGGAACCATTGTGACCATCGGTATGTGTCACGATAAGAGCCTGATATCCGGGAAATATTTTCTTTGCAAGTTCTAAAGATAGAGCCTGTGCTTTTTCTCCGGTCAGCCCACATCCTGATTTATCATCTGGATCAAAACTGATGATATAGTGATGACTTTTGATTTCAGATCTGCTTCGGTTCTTTTTAAAATGTTCATTACATTCATAGCATTCAACATCAAAAGTATCGGGATTACAGTTGAGACCATCCATGTAGAATTCATCTCTTCGCAGTGGCCGATTAAATTCATCGAGAATCATTTTTCCGGTTGATTCATCATGCTGGAAGATGAGATAATTCAGAGCATCTGAATAGTTTGCATTCCGACTTTTAATATGTTTCACTATTGCCACGATAATCACCTATCATTTTTAGCAACTCCTTTTTTAACCTATAGAGGTCGTAAAGGCATTGCTGGATTTCGTTTGTTATAGATTTAGAGTACGCTCCTCCTGTATTGAAATATTTTGCGATCTGATTAAGATTAGAGCCGATTTTTCCATACTCTGCTAAGAGCATTTTTATTGTTTGGCTATCAATGACAACTTCATAGTGTATAGCCATTTTGTGATCTAAAATCAGGTTTCTCAGATAATCAGAACGGGATAATTTCGCCTGAGAAGCGGCATGATTGACTAACTCTAATTCAATGTCACTTAATCTTAAACAAATGATATTAGAGTGTTTCATTTCATTTCTTTTTTTCTTTGGTGCCATGTTCCTCCTCCCTTAATTGAGTGCTTCCAACTTTATGGCACTCCACTAGAAATATCAGCTGTCCCTTCTGATACTTCTGGTGTTGCGTACACATTTTATGTGGAAGCCAATCTGACATTTTGTGAATGTCAGTAACGAGGGTATGGGGAGCGTAATCCACATCAAGATAAAACTCAGAGTAATCGGAAAGCCAAAATGGCGATACCGTATTACTGGGTGGATCTTGCTCTTGAAAGATTAACCCTCTCATATAACGAAATGCTCAGAGGGGAAAATACAGGGCGAGATAGAAAAAAAGTAAAAAAACTGCTATACTACATTTCAGAATTATCCCCCAAAATAGACTTTGAGAATAGAGGACGGGATGCACCTTATGAAACAGAAGATGGATGCTTATCTCTTCTATGTGTGCGTAAGACAATAGATGATGTATAATAGTTTTATGTAGAAAAAATTTTGAATGTGTGATTAGGAGTTGAAATTAATGTATTTGCCATTAGAGTACGTGAAACGTTATAGTGTTTTGACAGAATTATATTGTAGTGAGGAATATATTAATTGTGAACCTGAGGTATTACTAGAGATGATTGCAGATGCTGATTGGGGAACCAGTAATTATTCGGGTCCAAATAAAGAAAGATATATTCATACATATAATATGTTTGATAATAATTATTTTGCTATGCATATAATAAGTGCTTGTTTTGCAACAGCTGGATTTGCTGGAGTCTGGAAATATAATAAGATTGTATATGAACCGGATTATGATTTCTCGCAAGCACTCATAGGCACAAATAAATTAAGAGTATATCCGGAAATGCTCAAACATATACCGTTTAATACCTTTTATTTGGATTTCTCAAAAAATGAACTTTTCGTATATGAAGGATTTTTTGTACAAGTAAAAGTATACGATACAGGAGTAATAAGAATATCCTCTCTTCCGACAGAAAGCGGATATTCACATATACCGGTACATGAGTATGAAGGCGAAAATCCCACGGCATATGCAGATGCATTTTGGATAAAACCAGAGATGTATAGTGTTGACAATGGCGTATATTATTTTGATTATAATTTGCATAAAGATTTGATGTATACATCAGATAGTTTTAGGACTCAGTGGTTTATTGGAGGAGTGAGTAATTTTAGACTGTTTTTATTACAATTTTTGATGTATTTATCTTCGAAAGAAGCGGATATTATTGAAAGTCCAGAAACTATAAAAACATATAAACCATCAAGCTTAGTGATAAATAAATATTCAGAAGTACGTAAGTGGAATGTCGGATGCCGTTATGGAGAAAAAATAAGAAGTTATCAAAAAAATAAAATGCAACAATATGAGAACAGTGAAGGCAGTCAGAATGGAAAGCGACCACATATTAGAAAAGCTCATTGGGAGAGGTATCATGTGGGAGAAGGGAGAAAAGATATTATTACAAAATGGAAAGAGCCAGTTTTTGTAAATGGAGACTTTAATGATATTGTTGCGAATATACATGTTGTAACAAATAAAGAAGCAGACTGTTCATTGGGAGAAGGGCTTGTTAAACAATATTTAGAAGCGAAAAAAATCTCTTTTCGTACAGAACATTATATACGAGAAATACGAAAAAGATATGATTTTTCGTTGGAATGGAATAAAACATTACTTTTTATTGAATTTGATGGAGAACAGCATTTTAAGTCGATCAATCGCTGGGGAGGGAAAAAGGGATATTTGAAAAGAAGACAAGCTGATATAGAAAAAAATGAATATTGTCGTAACAAAGGCATTCCGTTATTAAGAATCAGATTTGATCAGGCATACTTGATTCCTAATATGATAGATGATTTTTTAAAGAATAGTGAAAAATACTCTCAACAATTTAATACATATCTTGCGGATGATGTGTATTATAGCATTTGTCAGTAATATTAAAAAAATATGAGTAGGTAAATAAGGAATAATTATGTGTGAAGTTCATGTCTACACAACCGGATGTGTTATCAATATTAGAGAAATTAAAGCAGAAAGAATAGTGTTTTATGATTAGATTTTGGCTTTAATAATTTGGCGCAAGAAAAACATCAGATATAATTCAGAGAATATTAACATGAAAAAATACAAATGTGTACCATAAAGTATCTAGAGTATTCTATCTGCCCCAGAAGTTGAATATTTGGATATGAATTGGAAGAAACAGAATTTGAAACTTGATGGATGGATCGCGCAGATCTGTCAGCATGAATTGGATCATTGGGAAGGAATATTGATATAAGCAGCGTAAAATTTACAGGAGAGATGGTTTATGAAAACAGAAAGAACAGATGAGTTGTACAAGGTTTTACTTACTAAAGGATATCCGAAAGAACTTTGTTCAGAAATAGCTTATAATATCTTGAATACTGATTATACGGCGACTAGAATGTTAGGATACTTGTATCGTTACACGGAACCTAGAATGGAAGATGTAATAGATGAAATGATAGCAATTTTAAGTGACCGGGAAGAATTCATAAAGAAAAAAGAAATGGAACAGGCGCAGGCTGTTATAAACGAGATTTATAGAAATGGGTTGTGATATAAAATATGAAAATAAAATAATTCAATATGAATAGTAGTAATTTGTAACGATAGTTGTCGAAGAAAATCCTTTGACAACTATTTTTTTAAACTTTTTTTCATAATCACCCTGTAAAATTCATTGATTTCCTTTCGTTATATGAGAAGACAAATTTGTTTTCTTTCTTATTTATAGATGGAAAGGAGTTTTGTGAAATGGGTTTTGCAAGAAAAGATGTGGAAGCTACTAAGAAAATGGAAAAGAAGTTCGTGAGATATCCAGAAGGTGCGGAGAAATATAGTTTAGGATTGACAAAATTTCAGGCATTAGCAAAAGAGGCGAAAGCAGTCTATAAAATTGATAAAGTAGCTTTAGTAAATTGTGAGATATTTGAAAAATATTTGGAAACATTCCGAGAGTATTAAAATTTTAAGAGAGAAAATAAGAGAGAAGAACTTCTATAGTTTTCTGCATTTTTAATTGACTTTATGTCATACAGAAAGTATAATGTTGGTATAGGAGGTATAAGAGCTGAAATGAAAAAGATGGGAAGACCAAAATCAGACAATGCAAAGAAGAAAGTATTAAGCATTCGTGTTCCTGATCAGCTATATTCCCAGATGCTTGCATACGCCGAACAACATAAAATGAATACAACGGACATTGTCCTAAAAGGGGTAGAGATACTTTTATCCGAGCAGAAAAAATAGTAAGTGCTTCTCTCTTAAGAGGAGGAAACTATTATGGCGAAAGTAAGAAAAGATTTGCGAGGAAGAACTTTACGTAAAGGAGAAGTACAAAGATCATCAGATAAAAGATACATGTACACCTATACAGATCCGATGGGTAGACGTAAATTTATATATGCTAACGATCTGGCAGAACTAAGAGAGAAAGAATCTAAACTGATGAAGGATCAGTTGGACGGATTGGATCTCTATGTTGCTGGCAAGGCAAGTGTGAATGATACGTTTGATCGGTATATGTCCACGAAGTATAATTTGCGTGAATCTACAAAAAGTTCATATTTATATACGTACGATCATTATGTACGTGACACCTTTGGAAAAAAGCGGATTGCAGATATAAAGTATTCTGATGTATTGCAGTTTTATTATTATCTTCTTAATGAAGTAAAAATTTCATTAGGAACATTAGATACTATTCATTGTTTGCTTCATCCAACATTTCAGTTGGCAGTGCGGGATGAGATTATACGAAATAATCCTACTGATGGAGTAATGAAAGAAATTAGCAGAGAATCCGGGAAGAACAGAGGAATCAGACATGCATTGACAGTAGAGCAGCAAAGAGCATTTATGGAATATATTGCGAACCATCCGATATATTATCATTGGTGGCCTATGTTTACGGTGTTGCTTGGAACAGGATGTAGAATTGGTGAGGCATTAGGGCTTCGATGGCAAGACCTAGATTATGACAAAAGAACAGTCAGTATCAATCACAGTTTGAGTTATTATCAAAAACCAGAAAGCAACAAAAGTGTATTGAGAATATCCAAACCCAAAACGGAAGCGGGAATTCGTACAATTCCAATGTTGGATATTGTGAAAGATGCTTTTGAAATGCTTTATGAAGAACAACTGGAAAATGGTTTTAATGAATCAGAAATTGATGGAATGTCAGGATTTATTTTTTGTAATCGTTTTGGAATGGTTCCAAATCCACAAACAGTCAATCATACGATTAAGCGTATAGCGAATAGTTATAATGCAGACGAAGTGGTGCGAGCTAAAAAAGAACGAAGAGATCCTATTATACTACCTAATTTTTCTTGCCATCATCTGAGACATACTTTTTGTACACGACTTTGCGAAAATGAAACAAATTTAAAAGTTATTCAATCCATTATGGGACATAGAAACATTGAAACAACGATGGACATTTATGCGGAAGCAACAGAAGAAAAGAAACAAGAGTCATTCGAGAATTTAGCAACAAAATTAGATATTTTTTGAGAAGTGCTTAGTATAACGGATGACAACAATTTGTTTGGTTTACAGCAAATTGACAACAAAGAAAATTTAATAATGACGAATTACGAAGAACTTATAAGGTTTATAAATTTAGACAATATGGTATAATGACGCATCCCGAAGAATCATGAAGAAAACGTGAAATCTTTCCCGACAATGAAGTCCTTAGATGGTGTAAATAAGAAAAATGATGTAAATAATACAGCTTCTGAAGCACCTGAAAAAAATGTAAAAACTGAGTCTGAAAAGATTGATTTTTCTAAGGTAAAGATTGAGCCTTTGTTTGAGGAAATGGTAGACTTTGATACATTCAGCAAGTCAGATTTCCGTGCAGTAAAGGTTAAAGAGTGTGTTGCAGTACCGAAGTCAAAGAAACTGTTACAGTTCACTCTTGATGACGGAACAGGCACAGACAGAACCATTTTAAGCGGTATTCATAGCTTTTATGAGCCGGAAGAACTGGTTGGAAAGACTCTTATTGCTATCGTAAATCTTCCGCCGAGAGCTATGATGGGCATTGATTCCTGCGGCATGCTCCTTTCGGCAATTCACGAAGAAGAGGGAGAAGAAAAGCTTCACCTTCTTATGGCTGACAATCATATACCGGCAGGTGCAAAGCTGTATTAATACATGTGCGGAAAAATCATATAATAAGCATAATGAATGGGCAACTCCAATCGGAGTTGCCCATTTTTACACACTTATTTAAGAATTTCAACTGCCTTTTGAAGCTGTGTATCCTGTTCATAGACAAGATTTGAAAGCGGAATTTTTGAAGCTTCTTCAGAAAGATTAACTTCAAAGTCCGGCGTTATGCCTATACCGTTTATGCATACGTCCGCAGGCGTGTAATAATACGCAACCGTAAGCTTTACGGCGCATCCGCGTTTAAGCTGAAACACGCTCTGAACGCTGCCTTTGCCGTAGGTCTTTGTGCCTATAAGCTTTGCGGCGCCGTTATCTTTTAAAGCTGCTGAGAGTATTTCCGAAGCCGAAGCGCTGTTTTTGTTGACCAGCACCGCCATCGGGAGCTTGACGCAGTCGCCGTCGCTCTTATAATACTCTGTTTTGCCGGATTTATCTTTTGTGTACACTATTGTGCATTCGGGCAGAAGCATATCCGCCATCTTCGTTACCGCATCAAGGTAACCGCCGGGATTGTCGCGCACATCGAAAATAATTCCGCTCACGCCCGATAAATCCTTGATTGCTGCGGCAAACTCGGAGACGGTTGTTTCCGTAAACGCCGTTATGCGGATATAGCGCAGAGTTCCGATGTCATTTGTGAATACAGTCTGCCTTTCAATGTCGGAACGCGAAATCTGCACGTCCATGGCGGAGCCGTCGCGGATAATGTGAAGAGTCATCGTGTTTTGCGCAGCACCTTCTTCGCTTGTGCCTCGC
>ERZ827168.778-NODE-778-length-48945-cov-3.837656_pt1 | contig 48945 bp, 45 predicted proteins | sample MGYA00519868_ERZ827168 | MGnify/ENA primary metagenome ERZ827168 (study PRJEB31778, sample SAMEA3449271) | human gut metagenome | biome: human gut; feature: human-associated habitat; material: faeces | place: United Kingdom | collected 2010/2012 ...
AGAGGCAGGATGGTTATCGTTCTTATACTCGTCAGAGGTCCACCAAACGGTATCCTTGGAGGCGTCATCCATGACGATGAACTTATCCTTGGGGGAGCGGCCGGTGTAGATGCCGGTCATGACGTTGACGGCACCCAGCTCGCTGACCTGGCCCTTTTCAAAGCCTTCCAGACTGGGTTTGGTCTCTTCTTCAAAGAGCTGCTCGTAAGACGGATTGTGAACGATTTCCACCGTTCCGGTAATGCCATACTTGCTCAGATCGATTGCCATTACGTTCTATCTCCTTTTGTAAAGATTCATGCCCGCCTCAAGAGCGGAACATGTTTTTAACCTATGGGGAACGCCGGAAGAATCAGGTTCCTCCCTAGTGTTCCAAATATATCATAAAACAAACCGTTTGGAAATGCAAGCGGGGCAGCGCCTTCCCAAAGTAATTTTGTTGTGAAATCTGGCGGATTATGTTTCTTTTTCCTGCACCGAAGCGGGCTGTTCCAGCTTGCGCAGCGCCTTTTTGAACTGCCATGCAAACAGGAAGGCCGTGCAGGTAACGGCGATGGCGTCGGCCACGGGTTCAGCCAGGTATACCGCCGTGGTCTTGTCCGGAAGGAATGCCGGCAGGATGTAAATCAGCGGGATCAGCAGCACGAACTTGCGCAGCACCGCCACCACGATCGAGCATCCCGCATTGCCGATGGAGACAAAAGTCATCTGGCAGGCGATTTGCAGGCCGAAGATGAACAGCGCGCCGCAGTAGATGCGCAGGGCGCGGGTTGTGAAGGCCAGCAGCTCCGCATCGGTCGTGAACATCGAGGCGAACGCGCCGGGGAAGAGCTGAATAAAGCCCCACAGAAGCACGGAATAGGTCAGGCACGCGATCAGCAGCTTGCGGAAGGTCTCGCGGACTCTGGCTGTGTTGCGCGCACCGTAGTTATAGCTGGTGATGGGCTGTGCGCCCTGCGCAATGCCCTGCAGGGGCAGCATGGCGAACTGCATCACACTGGTCAGGATCGTCATCGCGCCCACGGCCACATCCCCGCCGTATTTGAGCAGCGAAGAATTGAAGCACACTGAGATCACGCTTTCGCTGGACTGCATGATAAAGGCCGCGCTGCCCAGCGCGATGCACGGCAGCACCAGCTTGAAATTGCGGAACAGGGTTTCCTTTTTCAGCCGCAGCAGCGTTTTTTTGCCCGTCAGGAAGCGCAGCACCCAGGCACAGGAAACACCCTGCGAAATCACGGTGGCCAGCGCTGCGCCGCGCACGCCCATATGCAGACCGAAGATGAACAGCGGGTCGAGCGCGATGTTGATCACCGCGCCGATGAGCACCGTCCACATGCCGATGCTGGCAAAGCCCTGCGCTGTGATGAAGGCGTTCATGCCCAGCGTCAGCTGCACAAAGATCGTGCCCAACGCATAAATCATCATGTAATCGACAGCGTATTCGATCGTATTTTCGCTCGCGCCGAAAGCCATCAGCAGGCCGCGTCCCCAGATCAGCAGCACGGCTGTGAGCGCCAGCGAAATGACAATCTGCAGAGAAAAGCAGCCGCCCAATATCTTTTCGGCTGTATTGTGATCCTGCTTCCCCATAAAGATCGACGCTCTTGGTGCGCCGCCGGAGGCAATAAACGCCGCAAAAGCGGAAATAATCATGATCACCGGCATGCACACGCCCACGCCCGTCAGCGCCAGCGCGCCGTCGCCGGGCATATGCCCGATGTAGATGCGGTCCACAATGTTGTAGAGCATGTTGACCAGTTGCGCCACGACCGTGGGGATGGCCAACTTCAGCAGCAGCTTGCCGATGGGCTCTGTGCCCAGAAAGGTCTTGTCCAGACTTTGGCTCATTTCTTTTCCTCCTCAAACTGCATCTGCGCGATGCCGGAAAGATTCTTCTCAAAGGTTTCCAGGCAGGTCACCAGAGTATCTATCTGTTCTTTTTCCAGCCCTTTGGTCATCTGGCGCATAAATTTTGCTTGCAGCGCACGCCCTTTTTCAATAATGGACGCCGCCTTTTCCGTGCAGACCAACCGGCACTTTCTCCGATCCCCGGGCACATTCTGCCGCTCCAGGTATCCCTCCTGCACCAAATTTTCCACATGGAACGAAACGATCCCCGGTTTCAGATGGCGCATGGTGCAGATGTCCTTCGCCGTATCATAGCCCGGATTGTTGGCCAGAAACATCAGGATATCCACCGCCGTCTGCGCCATGTTCAGCTCCGCGCTCAGCGGACGCATGATGCCGGCGTAGGCGTCCAGCAGCAGTCTGGAATGGGTGTAGACCTGCGATGCTGTCAGCATACTGATTCCTCCCGCTCAAACAATTCAATTTTGAACATTTCAATTATATTTCTTTTTTCTCGAATTTCAAGGATATTCCTGTAAATTTTCTGCACAAAAAACCCTCTGCGGAAATTGTCTCCGCAAAGGGGTAAAATCTCATTTTTTGAAAACATATCCGGCGTCTTGCAGCGCTCAGACGGCTTCGCGCTTCACCGGCACATCATCGGTATGGAACGCGGAAATCACGAAGATTCCGATTTTGTTTTCCGCCAGAATGCCAACCGGCGAAAAAATCCAGCGTTCCCTGGATGCGAAAGGCCTTTCAGCCCTCCTCCCTTTCGGTCGTTCCGGCCGATACATCGTCCGTTTGACAAACCTCATCCGTTCGGTCGGTAAAGCAGAATGCCGCGGCCGGGTTGATCTTCGGCTCCCCCGCCGTTTTGCAGACGGAAAAGTTCGCGTTCAGCAGCTTCAATCTCAGCTCGTCTCTTGCTTTTTTCGCTTATTCTTCGCTCTTTCTCTCCGCTTTCAGGTCAAAGATATCCTCCATGGGAATTTCCAACCCGTTTTTCATCACGATGACGTGATTGTACTCGTCAATGCGGCGCAGCGCGCCAACCTCCGTGACATATTGTCCGCCCGTTTTTCGCTCATCCGGCACAAAATAGGTCACCCTTACTCCGGGCAGTTCCCGAATATGCTGCGCCAGCCAGAGCAGTTGGTCATTGATCTCCGCCTTGGCCGATTCATCCAGTTCCAGTTTTTCTTGCGTCAGCCGCGCCGTCTCCTCCACCGCCTCGCCGTAGCTTGTCAGCGCCGCAAAGGGCGAAAACTGCGCCGCCCGTTCGACATTGGACATCCGCCGCCGCTTTGCGGAAACATGGTGCGGCAAGTGAAGAATATCCTCATACGAATCCGTCATGCTTCATCCCATCCCTTTCGGTCAGTATAACATTTCTCGCTTTTCCTTGGCAACACTTTAGATATGAACCTTTTTCTTTTTTGAAACACTTTATTGATTCTTTGCGTTAGATTTTGTGATAAAATACGATTTGCTGGAATAAACGAATTCCCGCGAACCCATTACAAGGAGTTGATCCCCATGAAAAAAGCAATGCTTCTGCTGCTGGTGCTCTGCGTAGCGGCGCTAAGCGCTTGCAGCGCTGTCCCTGCTGTCAGTGAAGCGCCCTCTGCCACGGCGACTCTTCCCCCGCAGGTCGATGAAACGCCTGCGGCAAGCGATGCTTCCGCCGCGCAGGCGCTGCGTGTGGAACCGATGGCTTCCGACATTGACCTCTCCAACTTGACCGACTGCACCTTGCAGGTCAGCTTTGATCTGAATCAGGACCTCGTCTCCGAAAACGGCAGCTACAAGCTGACGATGGTCGTCTGCGATTACGACCGCTACGATGCCGCGGAAGTCTCTCAGCTGAAAGAAGGCGACACCATCGTCATTGACGGTCAGGACGTCGTCATCACCAGCATCGACCGCACCAACGGCGTACAGATCAACGGCGGCATCGATGAAGGCGGCTATGAGCTCGGCACGGTAGACGGTGGCGTCCTCCGCGTTTGGAATCTGGATGACGCCATCGACTACCACCCCGTCGGCAGCGTCACCCTGCCCCTCTCCGCCGACTTCAAGCTGATTGATTCTTCCGACCTCGAAAAGGGCGAAACCACCGTATCCCTCGCCGACTTCGTTGCACTTCAAGGCGACGCTGCCGTCTTTGCCCGCAGCAACACCCAGGCACGCATCACCAACGGCGAACTGTTCTACGTCCAGCGCTTCTATATGCCGTAACAGATTCCATTTCACTTTGAATCAAAAAAGCCGCTCCTGCACCTTTTCTAAACAGAGATGCAGGAGCGGCTTCTTTGATAGGATTGGAAATCGTCAATACTTGCGGAAATAGAGGTAGGTGTCGCCGGTCATGCCGAGCAGGCGGTGACTGACGGTGACGCGGCGCTCGCTGAGGGTAAAGCCGCATTTTTCGGCCAGGCGGGCAGCGGAAGCATTGTTTTCATCCACGGCCAGCACAAGATAAGGTGTATCGGCATTGCGCAGTGCCCAATCGGTAAAGAGCGTGACAGCTTCCTTAGTAAAACCCATGCCCTTGCACGCATCGGAGGTGCAGTAAATCAATGCCTTTTCATTCAGGTCCGGATGGAGCTGCACGCCGATGGCGCCGATGAGCTCGTCGTTGTCCTTGCGCGCAATGGCGTAAAGCGAACCGTCCTGCTTCTCGATCAGGGGCAGATAATCCTCCGGTGCGTTCAGACCATCGGAGAGCTGCGGGACAAATTTTTCAATGGGCGCTTCGTGGGCAATGCGGCACAGCGCCGCCGCATCTTCCGCCGTCAGATCGCGGATAACCACGCCGTTTCCTTCCAACTTCATGTCAATGCCTTCTTTCGTAAATCAAAGCGTGCGGAACGAATCGCCGGTCGCCCAGTGATCCAGTTCGATAAAGTTCATGTAGATTTCGCCCGGACCGAGCTGCGCCGTCTCTTGCAGCTTCTCGCCCAGGGCTTGGGCAAAGGCTTCCTTCGCCGCCTTCGGCGCGGGGCCGAACAGGCGCACATCGACAAACGCGCAAGGCGTTTCCTTGCCGTATTTGAAGGTATCGCCGTCGGTTTCGATGCGCACCATGAGGTTGTCCTTGTTCTTTTGAGGAATCAGAGATATCTTCTGTGCGCAGAAATCGTAGATTTCGCGCACTGTTTCCTTCGGCAGCTCTCTGCCGATCTGAATGTGCAAAAATGGCATGGGGATCCTCCTTCCCGTCGATTGTGAAATTACAAGCCGAAGGTCTGTTTGAGGTTATAGACCGCTCCCAGCAAATTGGCGTCGTTCTGATGCGTACAGGCGCGTACGCGCGGCACCAACGGTCCGTCACGACGCTGAACAAGAGCTGCAATGTGCGCCTCCAATTCGGGAATCAACTCCGGCCAGGAGGTGATTCCGCCGCCCAGCAGGAACATCTCCGGATCCATGACATACTGCATGGTCAGCAGTGCATTGGCCAGTCCGTCGATAAAGCGAAGGTAGCAATCCCTCGCCGCAGGATCATCATCCTGTGTTTGCTTCATCTCCGGGATGGTCTTAAAGCCGCCGGTCAGTTCGCGATAACGCTTTTCGACCTCGACCGGGGCGATATACTGCCCGTAACTGGTATCCTCCGGCAGCGGGTACGCATAACCCATGTCGCCGGCCAGGAAGTGTGCGCCGGTAAACACCTTGCCGCCCACGCAGACCGCACCGCCGAAGCCCGAACCCAACACGAGTGTGATGAAGTTCTGAAGATCGATCGCGCTGCCGCACCAGATCTCGCCCAGCGCCGCACAGTTTCCGTCCTTTTCCAGCGCCACGGGCACGTCCACCATTTCCCGCAGCTTGTAGTATTCCCGGCCGATGAGGTAAGTCAGGCTTGGCGCGAGCTTGGCAAACACCACGCCCGTCGCCGGGTTGATGCCGCCGCAGGAGCTGATGCCGATGCCGCAGAGGGTCGGATATTCCTTCTTCAGCCGGTGATAGCAGCCGGAGAGCTGCTCCATGAAGGCGTCGTAGTCCGGCGGAATGGGGAGCTTTTCGTGGTAGACCACGTGGGCGTTTTCCTCCACCACGCCGACCTTGATCGACGTGCCGCCCACATCAAAGCCCAGATACTGCTTCATGCGCGCCTCCTCATGCTTTTGCTTTGTCGTTGAGATTTACAGGGGACGGGCGATCATCACATCCGCCGTGCCGGTGAAGGTCACGTTTTCGTGCGGCAGGGCGATAAAGCTCATGCCCGCCGTCACAGGAAGGCCATCCATCATCAAATTGCCGGAGAGCAGCGTCACGCACGCAAAGGTATCGTGATCGTTGAGATAGCTCTCGCTGATCTGCTGGCGGCGGGTGGTGTAATACGGTTCGTCATAATCGCGGTCGGATTCATAGGGAACGGACACCGACTTATTGCCCAAAGTGATGTTTTCCATCGCCTTGTCCAGCTGGAGCGGGCGCTTGTTGCCGTCCTTATCCGTGCGGTCGTAATCGTAGAAGCGATAGGTGACGTCCGTGGACTGCTGGATTTCATAGACCAGGCTGCCAGCGCACAGCGCGTGCAGCGTGCCGGTGGGCACAAAGACATATTCGCCCTTCTGCACCGGCAGTCGGTCGATCACGTTGTCCCAATCCCCGGCGGCGACGCGCTCGTTGAGCTCCTGACGGCTTTGGCATTTGCAGCCGTTGACGATGCTGCCGGAAACCGGCGCTTCGAGGAAGAGCCAGCTTTCGGTCTTGCCGAAGGGTGCGTTTTCGTGCGCACGGGCATATTCATCGCCGGGATGAATCTGAATCGACAGATCGGCGGTCGCATCCACTAAACCGATCAGCAGCGGAAAGGGTTCGTATTTGTCATAACCGAACATCTCACGGTTGTCGCGGTAAACGTCGTAAAGCGTCAGCCCGATGTATTCCCCGTTGAGTACCATGCAGGAAAGCTCCCCGTTTCCGGCGACGGTGTAGAGGGAGCCGACGTGCGGCTCGAGGGGATCGGAACCGAATTTTTGCAGGCGCGTGCCGCCCCAGATGGTGGTTTTGTTCAGCGTGTCCAGAATCAGCATGGTTTTCAGATCTCCTTGAAGTCAAAACTATTGCTCTCGGCGGCGGCACGGTACCAATCGGCGGACGCCTTCAGGCGGCGCTTGAGGTTCTGCTTCCGATCCACCTCAACCAAACCGTAGCGGTTTTTGAATGTATTGTAGGGCGAACAGTTGTCAATCGAGGCAAAGAGCCAATATCCGTGGCAGTTGCAGCCCTCCGCAACCGCCTTGGACAGCCAGGCCAGATGCTCGGCGATGAACTCAATGCGGTAGGTATCCTGAATGATGCCCTCCGCGTTTTTGTACTGTTCCTCGTTCTGCACGCCCATGCCCGATTCGCTGACGACCCAGTCGATGTTGTGGTATTCGCGCTTGATGCGCATCCCGATGTCGTACAGGCTGCGGGGATAAATCTCCCAGCCGCGATAAGGGTTCATGCGCTTGCCGGGCATATCGTAATTGTCGAAATACTTATTGGGATGGAAGGGCTGGCTGTCGTCCCACGGTGTTTCCTTGGCTTTGACGCGCATGGGCTGATAATAGTTCATGCCCAGGATATCGACAGTGTTTTTCGCGATGAGCGCCTTGTCCTCCTCCGTCAGGTCAAACATCACGTTTTCCCTTTGCAGGATGTCCAGGAACTTCTGGGGATAACGGCCGAGGATCGCGGTATCCATAAACGGCCGCCAGTAGAAGTTATCGGCAACATCCGCCGCCTCCGCATCCGCAGGGTTGTTCGCGTCGCGCGGAATGATGTAGGGCGGATTGACGATCACGCCGATCCTGCCCTCCGGCAGCTCCTGACGGAAAATCTCGACCGCGCGGGCGGTGCAGAGGATTTTGCCGTGAATCCAGCGGAAAGCGCGCGCAGGCTGATGCTCCTTCGGCCACCAGAAGCCGTTGAGGAAGCAAAGCTCCGGAATGACCATCGGCTCGTTGAAGGTAAACCAGGTCTTGACTCGATCGCCGTAGCGGCGGAACGCCTCGCGGGCATAGCGGGCATACAGATCAACCACATGGCGGCTGGCATAGCCGTCGTATTTCTCATAAAGCACCGCCGGAAGCTCCCAGTGCTCCAAACACAGCACAGGCTCGATGCCGTTTTCGATCAGGCAGTCGATCACATCGGAGTAATACTGCGCCGCCTTTTCGTTAACGACAACGTTTTCATAGTCATCCAGGAAGCGGGACCAATCGATGTTGAAGCGGTATTGCAGAATGCCCGCCTTGCGGAACATCGGAATATCCTCGCGGAAATGGCCGTAGAAATCCGAGGCGACGTCCGGCCCTAAGCCGAGATACCAGTTCTCGCGGTCATTTTCCCACATCAGGTGCGGAAAATGCTTCTGATCGGGACGCTTGTCGGTCTCGCCCTCCATCTGCCACCCCGCGCCGGTTGCGCCGAGCTTAAAGCCTTCGGGAAACGTATACTTCATCCGCATTGCCCTCCTTGCCGTGCGCTGTCATTCGCTTATCATTTTACAACTTCCGGCGCGGCTTGTCCAGTTTCCGCCGAAAATGCCCCGATTCGTCCGCAGACGAAATCTATTTATGTTATAATAGGAAAAAGAGAAGGGAGGACCGGCGCATGGCGGAGGAATTTTTTACCTGGCTTCAGCGGGAAAAGCGTTTGGAGCTGAGCGCCCAGCAGCGTCAGGCCGTCGAGACGACGGAGGGCGCTGTGCTGCTGACCGCAACCCCCGGCAGCGGCAAGACCACGGTCATCGTCTGCCGTACCGCCTACCTTTTGCGGGAGAAAAAGATCCCCGCCGGGCAGATCCTGACGCTGACCTTCGGCAAGCAGAGTCAGCTGGACATGGATCGCCGCTTCGCCGCGCTGTTTCCGGAAATGGAAAAGCCGCGCTTTTCCACGCTGCACGCGCTGAGTCTTTCGATCCTGCGGCGCTACTGCGAAATCACAGGCGGTGCAATGTTTTCACTGCTGCCCGATTCTGCGCCGGTGGTGCGCGAACTGCTGCGCAAACAGATCAACGGCTTTATCAGCGAAGAGCTGCTGCGCAACGCGCTTTCGGCGTTGGAATGCGAGGCGGTGCAAACCGGAAAGCATACCGCACAGAGCGTCGAGGGCTGCGATATGGAACAGCTTTTGCAAGACTATGCGCTCTACAAGCGGGAGCGGCGACTGATGGATTTTTCCGACCTGCTGCGCTATGCCGACCGTGCGCTGGAGCGCGTGCCGGCACTGCTGGCGGAATTGCAGACGCGCTATCCCTATGTGCAGATCGACGAAGCGCAGGACACCTCCCCCATTCAGCAGCGCATTGCCGGGCGCATCGCGCAGCAGACCGGGAATCTGTTTTTAGTGGGCGACGAGGATCAGAGCATCTACGGCTTCCGCGGCGCACAGCCCGATATCCTGATGAAGTTTGAAAGCGACCATCCCGGTGCGACGATTCTCTTTCTGGAAACCAATTATCGCTCCTGTCCGGAAATCGTCGCCGCAGCGGGGCGCGTGATTCAGTTCAACGCTTATCGCCGCATCAAACAGATGCACGCCGCCGAGGAAAGCAAGCCCGGCCTCGTCGAAAAGATCGAGCTGCGAGATTGGAATGCGCAGGGCGAATACGTCGCACAGCGCGCCAAAGCGCTCGCTTCGGGAAAGACGCTGGGCGTGCTGTTTCGCAACGGAGACAGTCTCCCCGCGCTGGCGGACGCGCTGCAAAAGGCAGGCGTGCCGTTTGTGCGCAGCCGCCGGGACGGCCTGCCGCCGCTGTTCACCAGTCCGGCGATGCGGGCGCTGCGGGCGGCGATCAAGCTGTCGTTCAATCCCTGCGACATCGACTCGTTCCGCATTCTCAAAAACCGCATTAAAAAGGATCTGCCCAACTATATCGTCAACCAGATTGCCGCAGCGGACGAAGATGTGTTCGAAGGCATCGAAAAGCGGGTTTCGCTGTCCCGCGGTGAGCTGGAATCGCTGGAACGCAAGCGGAAAGCCGTTGCGGGCTACAAAAAGCTGCGCGCACTGCCCGCCGTCAGCGCCATCATCGATGATTTTTATCTGGACGGGCACGGCGGGGTCAACCAGAAAACCGACGCGCTGCTCTCGCTGGCCATGGGTGTGGAGACAGTGGACGATTATATCGCGAAGCTTAACGAGATGGAAGTTTTTTTAAGCAGCGAGGACGCCGGGCACGGGCGCGTGTTTCTTTCCACCATCCACGCGGCAAAGGGGCTGGAATATGATGAAGTGATCCTGTGCGACGGCCGCGCGGGCATATTGCCGCAGCACGATTCGGTGGACACACCGGAGGATCGCCGCGAGCGCGAGGAAGAAACGCGCCTGATGTATGTCGCGGTGACGCGCGCACGGGAACGCTTCTCCTTTCTCTGCGCGTCGCACAGCCACGGCGCAGCCGCGCCCGCATCGCTGTATCTCGGCAGAATCTTTCCGCCCATCGGCCGCCGCCCGGTGCAGTCCGCGCCTGTACGCACTTTTCACAGCGGCTTTACGCCGGTTTCCCCCAGGAAGAACAGCACCGCCCCGCTGCCGGATTTCACCGGAAAGCGCGTCGTGCACAAAAAGTTCGGACAGGGCGACGTGCTGAAAGTGGAAAAAGGAGCTGCGCTCATCCGCTTTGCCGACGGCGAAAAGCGGATTGATCTGCGGGCCGCGCTGGATTGCGGCGCGATTTCCCCCGCCGGGGATTGACGAAAATCCCGTTCTGGCCTTACAATAAAGCTGACGACACGATCTATTTATCCAAAGACATCACGACACAGGAGGTCTTATTATGGCGAATATCCCCACTCCTCACATCACGGCGGCAGCCGGAGATTTTGCCCGCACCGTGCTGATGCCCGGCGATCCTCTCCGCGCCAAATTCATCGCGGACACTTATTTCACCGACGCCAAGCTCGTCAACAACGTCCGCGGCGTGCAGGGCTACACGGGTTTTTACAAGGGCAAGCGCGTTTCGGTCATGGCCAGCGGCATGGGCATGCCCTCCATCGGCATTTACTCCTATGAGCTGTACAATTTCTACGGCGTGGAAAACATCATCCGCGTCGGTTCGGCCGGCATGATTGATCAAAAACTGCACCTGCGCGACATTGTGGCGGGCATGAGCTGCTATACTAACTCCTCCTTCGGCCAGCAGTTCGGTTTTGAAGGACACCTTGCCCCCTGCTGCTCGTTTGAGCTGCTCTCCGCCGCTGCGGATGTCGCCAAGAAGCTGAACGCCCCCTTCGTGCCGGGCGCACTCTTCTCCTCCGATACCTTCTACGACGAGAGCAATCCCGCCGGGAAGCTGGAACCGCTGGGCGTGCTGGCCGTGGAAATGGAAGCTGCGGCGCTCTATCTCAACGCGGCGCGCACGGGCAATAACGCGCTGGCGCTGTGCACCATTTCCGACAATCCCGCAACCGGCGAGGGGCTCTCTGCGCTGGAGCGCCAGGAGAGCTTCCGTCAGATGATGGAAATCGCGCTGGAGATCGCGTAAATCATGGAGAAAGAAGAATTGATGCTGCGCGCCATGGAGGCCCGGCACATGGCCTATGCGCCCTATACCGGCTTTGCGGTGGGCGCGGCGCTGCTCTGCCGGGACGGGCAGGTTTATACCGGCTGCAACATCGAAAACGCGGCGCTGACGGCGACAAACTGTGCGGAGCGCACAGCGCTTTTCAAGGCGGTTTCAGAGGGTGAGCGCGAATTTGAGGCCATCGCGATCGTAGGCGGCAAGGCGCAGGAACCGCCGCGGGAATACTGCGCCCCCTGCGGCGTATGCCGTCAGGCGCTGGCGGAGTTCTGCGGCGCGGATTTCCGGATTTATCTGGGCGCGGAGGGAAAGCCCACGCGCGCCTATCGTCTTTCCGAGCTGCTGCCGGAGGCCTTTACGCCGCAAAATCTTTCCTGAATGGAGAAAATCATGACAAATAAAGAACTCTTCGCCTGCTTTGAAGCATACCGAAAGATCGAAATCCGCGGCATCATGGTTTTTGTGCTGGAAATGCCGCCGAGGCTTGTCTATGTAAAGATTCAAGCCGATCATGCCATGGCGGTTCTGCCGGACAGAGCTTCCCTCCGAATGATGGAATACATCGCGCGAACCGCGCCTTCTAAAGGGGAATGGAACGACCTGCCGCTTTATCTGGATGCGGTAACGCTTTCCATGAACGACCGCGAAATGCTGGATAAGGACGACTATGCGCTCATCAAGAGCTGCGGCCTGCGCTGCCGCGGACGCGGGCAGTGGCCGTCGCTGCGCCGCTACCGCGTGGGATTCATGCCGTGGTATCTGGACGATGAGGATCGCGACCTGCTGGGAACGGCCATGCTCGCCGTTTGCCGGATCGCAAAGCACGGTTCTATCGGCCCGGAAGACCTGCAGAAGGACGGAAAAATTCTCGCGGTAAACCCTGCTGACGGAAGCGTTCGGTGGGAAAAAGTGGGGGATCTTTCTCCCAAGGAGATGGACTATCCCGTCTGCGACGTGGAAAACGAACTGGAACTTCAGCGGCTCAAGCGCAAGCCCCGTTTGAGCGGGGATTGGGATGTAGCGGTGCAGGCGTTTCCCTTCCCGTCGTCCGGCAAAGAGGGCGGCGCACCCCGCTACCCGATGATGCTCATCCTTATCGATGAGGACAGCGACACCGTGCTGGATCTCGCCATCACCGAGCAGTGGGAAGGCGAACCCTATCTGAACTTTGCGCGCATCCTGCTTGCAAAGATCGCCGAACACGGCCGACCGGCACACCTTTTGTGCACCAATACCCGCACGCTGGCGTTGCTGGGCACGCTCTGCGGCAAGCTCGGCGTTCCGGCGCGTCAGGAAAGCGACCTGCCGCAGCTCTACGAGGCGCTCGATTCCATGCTGAACTTCATGCGAGAACATCCGGATGGGGACGAATGAGTCCCCATCTTTTTTAGCAGGAGAAAAACGATGCAAACCAAGTTGCTTCCCGCCGCCTCTTCCGACCGTCAGCGGTTGGAAAATCTGCTGGAAAAATACAACTATGAATTTTCCCAATACGACAAAACGCACTTTGATGCGGACGGCCTGTTCGGTTATGAGTGGCTGCCTACCTATTTTGAAGGCAGGGACGATCGCGCGGCATACCTGATCTACGCAGAGGAAAGTCTTGCGGGCTTTGCGCTCATCAACCGCATTGCGGAATGTGACCGCTCGCTGGACTGGGCGGTCGCGGAGTTCTTCGTGGCCTATCCTTTCCGCCGAAACGGCGTGGGCAGCGCCGCCATGGAACAGGTCTTCGCCCGACATTCCGGCCGCTGGCAGATCAAATACCACAGCAAAAACCTGCCCAGCGCCGCCTTCTGGAACGGCATCGCCCGGCATTATGCCGCAGGTTCCGTCGAAACGCTGTGCGGTGCGGAGGATTACGCGGATGGCACGCCTGCAACCGTACTCTGCTTTTCTGTTCCCGCAAAGGCTCAAAGCAGCCGCATCCGGCTTCTGGATACCAGCGCCTGCTGGGGCACGGCTTATGCGGACGGAGCCTTCAGTCTCCCCCGCTGGCGCGCCTATCTGGATTCCTGCCTGCCCGGCGCCGCTGCGCTTTGCCTTGCGGATGCACAGCAATCTCAGGCCGCAGGGATTCGTTGGGAGCGCGATATTCTTCCCGTGCTGAACGCAGTACCCGACCATCCGGACGCCGCACAGGCCGTCCGCTCCTTTCGCCGCGTGACAGAGCGTCTCGACGAACGCATCCGCCTGGCCTTCGGAAAATCTCCGGATGCGGAGGTGGTTCTGATGCTCGGCCTGGGCAACGGCGCAGGCTGGGCGACAACGCTGAACGGAAAGCCCACGGTGCTGCTGGGCATTGAAAAGATCGTGGAGCTGCACTGGTGCAGCGAAGACGACATGAACGGGCTGGTCCTGCATGAATTGGGGCACGTTTACGCCGCGCAGTTCGGCACATCGCTCTCCCCATCCCGCGAACAGCGTCTGCTGACACAGCTGTTTTCAGAGGGAATTGCGATGGTATTTGAGCAGGAGCTGGTCGGGAATCCGGATTATTTTCATCAGAACGTCAACGGTTGGACAACCTGGTGCCATGAGCATCTCTCTGCCATCGCGCATTGCTTTGCCGCAGAGTCTCCGAGCCTGACGAGGGAAACCCAGCGTTATTTTGGTGACTGGGTGTCCTTCGAAGGGTATCCGGATGTGGGGTACTATCTGGGCGCACATTTCGTGCGCTTCTTAATAGAGAAAATGACCTTCGACGAGGTTCTCCGCCTCCCTCTTTCGCAGATTCAGCAATCGTTTGACGCTTTCTGCGCATCGCTCTGACCTTCCCCTGTCAAAGGAGTTCTTTATGCGTTCCATGAAGCCCGATCCCGATCTTTCCGTGCGGCGCGCCCGCATTCCCACCGAAAGCGGCAGCATCCCCGCATTGATTCTCTCGCCAAAGAACGGCGCAAAGAAGGCGACAGGCATCCTCTGGATTCACGGCGGCGGTTACATCGCCGGGATGAAAGAGATGGTGCATATGTCGCGGGCAGTCGATCTGGTCAAAAACTACGGCGCGGTGGTGGTTTCTCCGGGCTACCGGCTGGCTTTCCGCGCCCCCTATCCTGCTGCGGCGGACGATTGTTACGCCGCGCTGCGCTATTTGAAGGAAAATGCGAGCGCGCTGGGCGTGCGGAACGATCAGATCATGGTAGGAGGTGAGAGTGCCGGAGGCGGGCTTTGCGCCGCCATCTGCATCCGCGCGCGGGACACGGGAGAGGTCAACGTAGCGTTCCAGATGCCGCTCTACCCGATGCTGGACGACCGGGACACGGAAAGTTCCCGCAACAACCACGGTAAGATCTGGAACACACGCAGGAACCGCTTTGCCTGGAATCTCTATCTGCGTAGGGCAGACCGAACGAACCTTTCCCCCTATGCCGCGCCCGCGCGTCTGCGCGACTTCGCTCATCTCCCGCCCGCCTATACTTTCGTCTGCAAAGGCGAGCCGTTTTATGCGGAAACGGTGCGGTATTTCGAGCAGCTGAACGCCGCGGGCATTCCGGCGGAAATCGACGTTTATTCCGGCAACACGCACGCCTTTGACATGATGCAGCCAAACGATCCCGTCAGCCTTCGCGCGGCGGAAATCTTTAACCGGCGCTTTGCCGATGCACAGGCACGCTATTTTGCCCCTCAAAAATGACAAAAGCCCCGCTTGCAGTTTTTTCTGCAAACGGAGCTTTCTCGTTTGGGTGATCAGGATTCCCGATGGCTACGCCAGTGGAGACCCGATTTTTGTTACTCGCTCTTATCGAGTGCATCGGCTTTTGCGTCGATAAGTTCGGCAGCTTTCGCGCCGGTGAGCTGAGAAGCACGGATGAGTTCTGCGATCGTCCGCAGGTATTCCGCTACAAGATGAGTGTCCAAGCCGTTCATTTCGTCGTTCTCCATTTTGTTCACCTCCTACTCTGTAATCATTTTCTATCGGGATCGTTCCCCTGATAACACATACGTCATACTGCTGCCATGATATATTTTTATACGCGGATAGCGCCCAGCACCTTGCCGATGCTTTCGTGCAGCGAGAGCGTGGCTCTCGCATCATAGGAGGTGTGATCGCGGTTGATCTGCACCACCGCGTCACCGCGGAAATACTGCAGCAGCCCGGCAGCGGGGTAGACCGCCAACGACGTGCCGCCGATGATCATCAGGTCGGCGCATTCGATGGCATCGATCGCGCCCTCTACCACTTCGTCATCCAGTGCTTCTTCGTAAAGCACCACGTCGGGCTTGACGATGCCGCCGCATTCGCAATGCGGCACACCCTCAGAATCCCGGATGAACGCCGCGTCGTAGAACCTGCCGCAGCGCAGGCAGTGATTGCGGTGGATTGAGCCGTGCAGCTCATACACCCGTTGGCTGCCTGCCGCCTGATGCAGGCCGTCGATGTTCTGCGTCACGACGGCGACGAGCTTGCCCGCGCGCTCCATCTCGGCCAGCTTTTTGTGCGCAGCGTTGGGCTTTGCATCCAGCGGCAGCATCTTGTCGCGATAGAAGCGATAAAATTCTTCCGGATGCTCCACAAAAAAGCGATGACTTAGTATGGTTTCGGGCGGATAAGCGTATTTCTGCTGGTACAAACCGTCCACGCTGCGGAAATCCGGAATGCCGCTTTCGGTGGAAACACCTGCCCCACCGAAGAACACGATGCGGTGATGGCTGTCGATCAGCTGCTGAAGATCCATGGGCACTGCGCCTTCTTTCTGTCGGTTGCACATCAAATGCGGGTAAACACCCAGCGCACGGAATCAAAGTCCTGCCTGGTATCCGGCAGGTTGAGGCCGGCGTTCATCAGCGTGTCGCCGGAAACTTCGAGCCCGGTCTGTTCGCAGACATACTGCGCGTTAGCCTCCAGTCCCTTCAAACGCACGCGGCGCACGGCGGGGTTGGGGTTGTTGAGCTTCTTGACATAGGTCAGGATGACGGTCCTTCCGTCCTCGGAGACCTGCTCAAAGGCATATTCATTGCTGTTCACGGGCGAAATCAGCCGGTAGAACGAGCCAGTGATCACGATATCGCGCATCTTTTTGTATTCGACGATCTGCGCAGCAACCTCTCTCCGCTCTTCCTCGGTGAGCTTTTCCATGTCCAGCTCATAGCCGAAGCTGCCCTGCATAGCGACGTTGGCGCGGGTATGCAGGGGCGTGATGCGGCCCACCTGATGGTTGGGCACGGCAGAGACATGGCAGGTCATGACCGACGGCGGATAAACCATCGAGCAGCCGTACTGGATATTCAGGCGCTGGATCGCGTCGCTGTCATCCGAGGTCCAGTTCTGGGGCATGTAGTAGAGAATGCCCGCGTCAAAGCGTCCGCCGCCGCCAGAGCAGGACTCAAAGAGCACGTCGGGGAAGGCGGAAGTGATGCGCTCCATCACCTCATAAACGCCGAGAATATAGCGGTGATAGATTTCGCCGATGCGCTCCGCCGGCAGCTGCGCCGAGCCAACCTCCGCCATGTTGCGGTTCATGTCCCACTTGACATAGCGAATATCGGCAGAGGACAGCACGGAGGAAACGATATCCACCACATAATCCCGCACGTCCTTGCGGGTCATGTCAAGGATCAGCTGATGGCGGCCCAGCGAGGGGGCGCGCTTTTTCTGGTGCAGGCACCAATCGGGATGCGCGCGGTAGAGATCGCTGTCGGGCGAGATCATCTCCGGCTCAAACCACAGGCCGAACTCAATCCCTTCGGCGCGGATATCATCCACGAGCTGCTTCATGGTGCAGCCGAGCTTCTTTTCATTGACCACCCAATCGCCCAGCGCGCAGGTATCGTCATTGCGCGCGCCGAACCAGCCGTCATCCAGTACGAACAGCTCGATGCCGAGCTTGGCCGCACTCCTGGCCATGGACTTGAGCTTTTCACCCGTGAAGTCCATATAAACGCCTTCCCAGGAGTTGAGCAGCACCGGGCGCGCCTTGTCGCGGTACTTGCCCCGTGCAAGATTTCTGCGGTAGAGCTTATGGTAGGTTCTGGACATCTCGCCCAAGCCCTTGTTGGAATAAACCAGCACGCATTCGGGCGTTGCGAAGGATTCGCCGCTTTGAAGCGTCCAGGCAAAGGCGCGGTCGTTGATGCCGGCGTTGACGCGCAGGGTATCGAACGCATCCACATCGGTTTCAATCAGGAAATTGGAAGAATAGATCAGGCTCAGGCCGTAAACCTCGCCGCTGTCCTCGCCCGCATCCTTGCGCGCCAGCACGGCGAAGGGATTGTGCAGATGCGAAGAAGAACCGCGGAAGGACTGTACCGACTGCGTGGTGTGCATAACCGGCGTGCGCTCGACATTGAACTCACGCGCCCATGCGCCGTGCAGATGGATCAGATCGAAGTCCTTATCCGGGAATTGCAGGGAGGCGCTCATCGCGCGGGTGAGCTTCACCGCCTGCTTGCCCTCGTTGCGGATCACCGTCCAGCGGGCGATCGCGCCGGAGAAGTCGAACACGGTGTAATAAAGATCCACGCAGAGATCCTTTACCTTGTCGCGCAGGGTGATCTTCAGGGTCTGCGCGCCGTCGCCGTCGTTGAGATAGGTGTGCGGCAGACCGGGATAATCAGGCTTTCCCTCGATCACCTGATAGAAATCGAACAACAGATCCGTCACATTGTCGCCTTCCTCATCCGCCGAGGCGATCGCCGCGGGGCGAAGGTCCGCCGTGCCCGCGCCGGAATATTCCATGGGCATCACGTCCGTGGAGAACTCGTCCGCTTCTCCGGCAGGAATCGCCCAGAAGGACGCCACGCCGCGCTCTTGGGCCAGGAATTTCACCCGGCTGTCCGAGATGTGCGCGCCGTAATACAGATGGATCAGCCGTCCGCCGCCCATCACCGCCATCACATAGCTGGAAGAGCCCGCATCGAGCTTGAAGATCTTCTCTTCATTCAATACCGAGATCGCCATATCCGCTGCCTCCTTTTTTGAGGTCCCGTTTTCTGCCTTTTAGGATACATGGTTTTGTAAAGAATTGCAAGGCGCTAGACCACCTGCACGATGCGGCTGCCGTGCTCGCCCTTTTTCACCTCGATGCCTTGAGCGATGGTTTCACGCAGCGCGTCCACATGGGAGATGATGCCCACCTGCCCGCCGCTGCCAATGCAGGAGAGCACGTCCAGTGCATCCTGAATCGAGCGCGGGTCGAGCGTGCCGAAGCCCTCGTCGATAAACATCGCCTCCATCCGCACGCCGCCCGCCTGCGCGCGCACCACGGAAGAAAGCCCCAGTGAAAGCGCCAGCGACACGAGGAATTTCTCCCCGCCGGACAATGTGCGCACCGCGCGCTCCCCGCCGGAATAGGCATCCTGCACCGAAAGCTCCAGCCCGTCCAGTTTGTTCTGCACGCCGCCCTCGCGGATGGAGAGGCGGTATCTGCCGCCGTGCACCATTTCAAGCAAACGATTTGCCTGTTCCGCCACCGCACCCAGCATCGCTTGCAGCACAAAGCTGGACAGCGTGAGCCCCTTGTTGACGGCGAAGCAATCCACAAAGGCGTGCATCTTGTCCGCCGCGCGGCGCTCTTCCGCAAGCTTTTTACTCTCTTCCTCGTTTTCGTCCAACAGCTTTTCTTTGCGGGCGATGAGCGCGCGCTGCGCTCCGCAGGCCGCCGCCGCTTCGTTCAGGCGCGCAAGGCTTTCCGCCTGCCGATCGAGCGCGCTTTGCAGCTCCGGCCGCTGCTGCCCGGCCACGGCCTCCGCCGCAGCGTTGGCCTCTTCCTGCGCAGCGTGCAGCAATTGGTTGTAGGTCTGCACCTGTCCGCGCAGCGCCGCCGCGTCCTCGCGCTCCATCAGCGCGCCGCGATAAGCTTCCTCCGTCTCAAATCCACAGCGGGCAAGTTCGTCGTTCAGTGCTTTGCGGGCGGCGGTTTCTTCTTCCGTCAGGGTGCGGCGCTGCTTTTCAGCTTCCGTGCGGCGCTGAGCGGCCAGCGCTTCGTCGCGGCGCGCGGTTTGATCGGCTTGCTGTGCGGCAGTCAACGCTTTTTCCCGCTTCTCCAATGCGTCTCGGATCGCCCGGATGCGCATCTGGATTTCCTCCGCCGGGCGCGTTTCGTCACCAACGCGCTTTTCGCATTCCAGCACACGGGCGGCGGCGCGGTCGTTCTCCCGCTGCCTTTCCTCCAACCCCTGCCTCGCGTTTTCCAGCTTCGTCTCCATGGTGGGCGCGTTTTTCTCCAATTCAACGGCTTCCCGCTGCATGCTCTCCCATTTTTCCGATTGCTCCTGCGCGATTTTCAGACTCTGCTGCGCGCTGTGCTCTGCCTGCGCATCGTAAGGGAGCTTTTCTGCCTCCAAGCGCGCGGCATCCCTCTGCCGGAGCAGCACGTTTTCGCGCTCCAACGCGCCCTGCGCTGCGACGGACGCTTTGTCCTGCGCTTCCCGCGCTTCCTTATACGCCCTTCGAGCCTGAATAAAGCGTTCCCGTGCGCTGCCGTAGCCCTTGCTGATGCCGGGGTTGGGGTGATGGATGCTGCCGCAAACCGGGCAGGGCTTGCCGTCGGTCAGGCGCTTGGAAAGCTCCGCTGCGGCGTTGCTGAAATATTCTTCCGAACGCTGCATCTCCTCCTGCTCCCGCATTTGCGCGGCTTCCCGTCGCTCTTCCCGCTGTTTTTCCAGCGCTTCCCGCTCAGCCTGAACCCTTTGCAACTCCTCTGTCAGCTTTTCCAGCTGCTCTTTTTTCTGCCGTGCGGACGACCATTCGTCACACCGGCTTTGCAGTTGCGGAAGCCTGGAACGGTATTGCTCGTCCAGCCCGCGCATTTCCTCGCGCAGAGCACGCAGCCTCTCCGCATCGCGCCTGACCTGCTCCCCCAGCTGATCGAAGGCACGCTGCGCGGGGGGCAGCAAACGCAGCGCGGTTTTCTGCGTTTCTTTCGCGGCAGCTAGTTCGATCAATTCCGGCAGACGTGCGGAAAGCTCTTCTCGTTCGGCTGCCATGGCTTCCGCCTGTGATTTTTCCTGTTCCAGCGCGGCAAGCTTCTGCGCGGCAGCTTCCGCAGCTTGCTGTGCAGCAAGCGTATCCTGCTCCGCCTGAACCAAACTCTGCTCCGCGCGCGCCAGCCGGGATTTCACGTCCTGCCAGGCTGCGTCCCTGGGGCAGACTTCCAGCGCACGCTCAGCCGCATCCACGCGCAGCGCCGCATCGCGCATTTTCTGCTCCCTTTCAAGCAGGAGGTTCAGCCGCTTGTCAGCCGCATCTGTGCGGTCAAAGGCTTCGGAAAGCTTCTGCGCCCGCTGCGCTTCCCCGCTGCACTGCTCGTAGGCTTGGCGCGCCGCCTGCTCCTGCGTTTCCTCCCGCACAAGCGTCACGCGGTCGCCCTCAATCTGCGCGCGCAGCTCTTCTGCGCTGCTTACCTGATAGGCCGACCAACGCCCCGCCACCTGCTGCTCCCTCTCCCGCAGCGCCGTGTCGCGTTTGCGATAAAGAGCAGCCAGCTTCTCCTGATAGGCATTAAATCGATCGGTGCGGAAGATATTGCGCAGAATTTGCTCCTTTTCGGCGGATTCAGCGGTCAAAAAGCGCTCGAACTTGCCCTGCGGCAACACCATGACCTGCACAAATTGGCTGTACCCCATGCCGATGACGCGGTTGGCGGCCTCCTCCTGCGCGGTGGGCTTGGCGTTTTCCGCAAGGTTTCGTTCTTCGCCGGTCTCTTCCAGCGCCAGCGCGCCGCATTCCAACGCATAGTTCTTGCGCACATCGTCCTCCGGCTCCTTCTTGCGGCGGCGCAGCGGACGCAGCCTGCGCCAGAAGCGATACCGCCGCCCGCCGACAGAGAAGGTGAAATCCACCAGCGTTTCGGCCTGCGGATCGGACATCTGGCAGCGCAGCTCGTAAATTCCGCCGCGCTCGGCTGAGCTGGCTTTGCCGTAAAGCGCGCAGGTCATGGCGTCCAGCAGCGCGGTCTTGCCCGCGCCCGTCTCGCCCCAGATCAGGAACCGGTCGGAAAAGAGCGTGAAATCCACAACCTGCCTATCCCGATACGGTCCGAAGGCTTCGATGATGAGTTTTTCCGGCAGCACAGCTCAGCCCTCCCTTTCCGCGTCCTCAATGGCCTGTCTGAACCAGGCGCGCATTTCGTCGTCCATTTCGCGCCCCGTTCTGTTTAGATAAAACTTCTCCGCCACGTCCAGCGGCGAATCCGCACGCACCTCCTCCAACGTAAGGCCGGTGCGCGCACTGGCAGCAATCTGCATCCCGCAGTCGATCTGCAGAGCGTTGGGATAGGTGCGGCGCAGCGCTTCCTGCACCGGCGCGGTCGGGAATTCGTCCGTCACGATGAGCCGCAGATAGTCCTGCGACGATCCTTCGCACAGCTTCTCCCTCGTACCCCGCAGCGTCCGCATGACGTGCAGCGGCTCCACGGGCACCTCTTTCAGACTCATGTCGTTGGTATCGACAATCGTAACGCTGCGCGGCACGTCGGTTTCTGCAAAGGAAGTACACATCGGCGTGCCGGAATAGCGCAGCTTACCGCCGCCCAGCGTCTGCGGCCGGTGCAGATGTCCCAGCGCGACATAATCATAGGCCGAAAACCACTCCGCAGGAACTGCCAGTGAGCCGCCGACCGCCGCAGCGCGGTCGCTCTGCCCGGCCTGTCCGCCCGCGGCAAAGCAGTGCGCCGCCAGGATGTGCCGCTTTCCGTCCTTAGGAGGCCTGCGCTCTTCCAGTACGACGCGCATCGCATCCGCTGCGCAAGCGATCTCCTCTCTGCGGGCGGGATACGCCTGCCGCACGTCGTCGGTATAGACATAGGGCAGCAGATGAATCACGGTATCCCCCAGATCGGCCTGCATCTCCTCCGTCGTCACGCGCCCGGCGATATACAGCCCCGCGCCGCGCAGCAGATCGCTGAGCGTGGAAAGCCGCGCCGCGCCGTCGTGGTTGCCCGCAATCAGTACAACCGGCAGCCCCAGCTCCAGGCAAAGCGCGCGCATCGCATCGTTATACAGCGCAATGGCGTCCGGCGCAACGACCGCGCGATCAAAAATATCCCCCGCCACGATCACCGCGCCCACCTGCTGCTCCCGCGCAATGCGCACAATCTCCCCGATCATGTGCTGCTGATCCGCCGTCGGGTCCACGCCGAAAAACTCCAGCCCCAGATGCCAGTCCGATGTATGTAGGATCTTCATATTTCCTCCCACCCTATTTTACGTTAAAAGGATGAAAGAGCGGGAATTTCCGCCCTTTCATCCCAGCGTTCTTTTGCCGGATCACAACTTCGGCAGGACCTCGATATCCAGGGGGAAGCGCCCCGCGTTGCGGCCGTAGATGGCCAAACCGCCCGCATCGCACTTCAGCTCCACACGGAGCTTGCCCTTTTCCTTGGCCTTTTTCAGTGCTTCTCCGCCGATGGGCACGATCATCAGATACCCATAGCTCCCCGCCTCGTCCAGATAGCGGTCGCGCGTCTGGTAGTGCCAGGAGAGCACGCCGTTGCAGTCCGCCGGATCGTCCGGCAGCTGCTGCTCGAATACCTTTTCTCCCTCCGCCAGCACCGTGAGCGTCGAGGGAAAGAGCTTTTCGTCGGTCATGAAATAGGAATTATGGTTCTCACCGGGATCCATGCGGTAGCCCGCCATGAAATCCGCGCCTTCCTGCTGCTCCACCGCGCCGTTGGCATCCTTTTTGAGCTGCATCTTGGCGCTCGCCTCGAAGCGCAGCTCCACTCGGTCGAACTCGTCAAAGCTCTCCGTCGGAATCTCGTAGACGAAGCTGCCCTCGCCCACACCGCACACCTTGTGGCCGGAAAGCGCCTGCCAATCGTTGGCAAAATGCTTTTCGGCATAGTTGCAGGGGCGGACATAGGCCGCGCAGGCACGCGGGCCGCGAACATCGAAGGTGCAGAAGTTGCGGGAGAGCACTTTGCCGCCGCAGACCAGCCGGAAGGTCAGCGCCGCGGTATCGGCAAGCTCCGGCATCGTCACGGTAACCTTGCCCAAATCCATTAGGCCGTCACCGTTCGAGACGAACTCACGGCTGCCCTGCTCATAATAGCCGTGCACACCGTGCAGGAACCATTCCACCGTCAGCTTGCTTCCTGCGGGCGCGCCGCCGAGGTTGGAATAATAGATAGGAGTTTCGGCTTCCTCGCCGCTGCCGATGGTGCGGCAGGGCGGCGCGTCATAGGCGATGAAATCCGCTGCGTGCAGCTCCTTGAGCTGCATCCCCATGCCCAGCGCATCGTAGCCGAAATTCTTCTTCTGGTTGTCGATGCGGTAATAGCCGTTGAATTCATTGATGACGTCATGGAACTCTGTGAACACAAAGCCGCAGATGTTCTCGTGCAGGCGGTATTCGTTGAGCATATAGTGGTACTGCCAGGCCAGGTCGCTGTCGCCGGCGCTGTCCTGCACGCCCCAGACCATACCGCACTCGGAGTTCATCAGCGGCACGTTAGGCGCACGGTTTTCCCCGATGAAGTTCCAGCCGCTGCCCTCATGCCCGCCCTTGGCGGCGGTATCGATGTGCTCCTTGACGGTCATATAGCCGTTCAGATAGAAGTGCCAGGTGTTGATATCCGTCTCCACATGGTCGTAGTTGCAGGCGGAGTTATCCTCCACGATGCGCGTATCGTCCATTCCCTTGACACGGCGGTACATGCTGCGCACCCATTCCTGCGTATCGGGCGAATACTGCCGGTTATGCTCGCCGTTCGCCTTGTCGAACAGGCCCCAGGTCTCGTTGAACACGATCCAGGCCATGATGGACGGATGGTTCCAATCCCGGCGGACGAACTCATCCAGCTCGTGTTCGAACTGCGCACGGGTTTCCGGCAGCGGCTCGCCCCAATAGCAGACCATGTCCGCAAAGGCGAGGATACCGAGCTTATCCATCCAATAAAGCTTGCGCGGCTCTTCGGGCTTGATGTGCAGGCGCACAAGGTTCAATCCCACGTCCTTCAGGCGCTGCACCTCGTCGATCACGTCCTGCTCGGTGGGCAGGGTGAAATAGCCCTTAGGATTGAAGGACTGGTCGAGCGTGCCGTTGAGATAGATCGGCTTGCCGTTTAATGTAATCCACGGGAACTTGCGCCCGCCGAAGCAAGAATAGCCGATCTCGCGCAGGCCGAAATAAGTGCTCACGCAGTCGCCGCCCAAACGCAGCTCGCCTTCATAGAGGTTCGGCTCGTCCGGCGTCCACAGCTTGGGATTTTCCACCCGAAAGGTCAGCTCCGCGCAGTTGAGGCCGGGCGCAAGCGTCAGCGCCGCGGTATGCTCCTGTCCGTCAAAGGCGGCGGTCAGCTGCTCTTCGCGCTCGTCGGGGGACTGAATCTCCACCGCAATGCGCACGGTTCCGTCGCACTTGGTTTCGATCTTGGCGTTTTGCAGATACGCCTTGGGGGTTTCTTCGAGATACACGGTCTGCCAGATGCCGCGGATCTCGCCGTAGCCCTGCTTGCCGCGGGTCTGATTGTCCCTGTCCTCGTCGGTGACGCGGACGCAGATCTCGTTTTCTTCCTCTTTATTCCAATAAGGAGTGACGTTTAGGCGAATCTCGCCGTAGCCGCCCTTGTGCTCCCCGGCAAGGTGGCCGTTGATCCACACGCGCGCTTCATAATCCGCCGCGCCGATCACCAGCCAGATTTCGCCCTCCGCGTCAAAGCGCGCCGTGCGGCGGTACCAGCCGGTACCCTTGCGATCCTCCGCCACTCGGGAAAGAGGAGCCGCCCAGGAAAAAGGCACCGCAATGGTGCGGTCCAGCTCCGGACACTGTTCCGCTTCGGAAAAGCCGAATGCCCACTCGCCATTCAGGTTCAGCCAATTCTTTCTTTGCCAATCCGGTCTCGGATGTTCTGCTCTGGGTATGGATTTCATCTGTCCAACCTCCCCAAAAATTGGATTGTCTGTGCGGTTATTGTACCATCTTTCCTGTGCTTTAACAATATTATAATTTACATGTCGGTACTATAAAAAAAGCGTCCTGCTCTGCCCGTTCCGGCAAAGCAGGACGCTCAAACCACCGATCTATCTCAGCGCTTCAAGCAGCGCGGCGCTCACCTGCTTGGGGTCGGCCTTGCCGCGCAGCAGCTTCATGCACTGCCCGGTCAAAAAGCCCATGACCTTTTCGTTGCCCGCGCGGAATTTCTCCACCGCGTCGGCATTTTCGGCCAGCACCTGCGCAATCGCCCCGGCAACCGCCGTCTCATCGCGCTCGATGGCAAGTTTTTCCTTCTTTATATAGGCTTCCACATCCGTATCGTCCGCAAACACGGCCTCCAGCGTATTGCGCGCTCCGGCGCGGTCGATCTTGCCCTCGCCGAGCAGTTGGAGGATCAGCGCAAGCTTGCCCGCGTCCAACTCCAAATCATACGGATCGACGGCGCGCTCCTTGCACAGGCGCAGCACCTCGGACAAAATCCAGTTGGCGGCCTCCTTCGGCGAAGCGCCCTGCGCAATCGCCGCTTCGAGCAGACGGCACAGGCGCGCGTTCTGGCAGAGAATGCCGATATCGTGCTCACTCAGGCCGTATTCTTCGCGGTAGCGTGCGCGCTTGGCGTCCGCAAGCTCCGGCTGATGGGCACGAACACGCTCCAGCCACGCATCGTCGATGTAGACCGGCGGCAGGTCGGGCTCGGGGAAATAACGATAATCCTGCGCGTTTTCCTTGGAGCGCATCGCAAAGGAAGCGTCCTTGTTGTCGTCCCAGCGGCGGGTTTCCTGCTTGACGGCGCGTCCCTCTTCCAGCACCTCGATCTGGCGCGCGGCCTCGGTCTCGATGGCCTTGGCGATGGCCTTGAAGCTGTTCATGTTCTTCATCTCGGTGCGGGTGCCGAGCTTTTCGCTGCCCGCGGGGCGAACCGATACGTTCAGGTCGGCGCGGATGGAGCCTTCCTGCATCTTGCAGTCCGAAACGCCGAGAAATTGCAGCGTGCTGCGCAGTTTGGTCAGGAAATCGATGACCTCGTGCGCAGAGCGAAAGTCCGGCTCAGTCACAATTTCCATCAGCGGCACGCCGCAGCGGTTGTAGTCGCACAGTGTGGATTCCGTCCATGGGTCGTGCACCAGTTTGCCCGCGTCCTCTTCCATGTGGATTTCGTGCAGGCGAATGTACTTTTCCTCCCCGCCGTCGGTCGTGACTGCGATGCCGCCGCCCGTGCAGATGGGCGCATAGAGCTGCGAAATCTGATAAGCCTTGGGCAGGTCGGGGTAAAAATAGTTTTTGCGGTCAAAGCGCGTCAGGCGGGTGATCTCGCAGCCGAGCGCCAGGCCGGTGCTCATCGCGCCCTCCACCACCGCGCGGTTGAGCACGGGAAGCGCACCGGGCTGTCCGGTGCAAACCGGGCAGGTGTGCGTGTTGGGTGCGCCGCCGAAGGCCGTGGTGCAACCGCAGAAGATCTTTGTCTTGGTATTCATTTCGACATGGACTTCGAGTCCGCAGACGATTTCATACTTCATTTCAGCGCACCTCCCTGTACCTTTTTGTGAAAATCCGTATGCAGCTGATAGGTGTGTGCGGCATTGAGGATGGTTCCTTCGCCGTGGGGCTTGCCGATCAGCTGCGCGCCGACGGGCAGACCGCCCTTGTCAAAGCCGCAGGGCATCGTCACCGCGGGCAGCCCCGCCAGGTTCACCGATACAGTGTAAATATCGCCCAAATACATCTTCAGCGGGTCGGACAGCGCCTGCCCCACGGGCAGCGCCGTGGTAGGCGCTGCGGGCGAGAGAATCACGTCGAACTTCTCAAACGCCGCGTCGAACGCCTTCTTGATCAGCGCCTTGACCTTGAGCGCCTTGACGTAATACGCATCGTAATAGCCCGACGACAGCACGAAGGTGCCCAGCAGGATGCGGCGGCGCACTTCCGGGCCGAAGCCCTCGGTGCGGCTTTTGCGCATCAGGCCGACAATATCCTCCGCATCGTCCGCACGGTAGCCGTACTTGATGCCGTCAAAGCGGGAAAGGTTGCTCGAAGCTTCGGCACAGGCGAGGATGTAATACGCAGGCACGGCATATTTGACCATGCCCAGCGAGAAGGTTTCGACCGTCGCGCCCAACTCTTTGAGCTTTTCGCCCGCGGCCAGCACCTGCGCGCGCACGTCCTCGTCCAGACCTTCTGCAAAATATTCTTCCGGCACGCCGATGCGCAGCCCCCTGACGTCCCCCGTCAGCGCCGCAAGCGTGCCGCCCTTGGTTTCCACCGTGGTCGCGTCGTGCGCATCCTTGCCGTGCAGCAGATCGTAGACCGCCGCGCAGTCCGCCGCGGTATGCGCCAGCGGGCCGATCTGGGCAAGCGAGGAGGCATAGGCGATCAGGCCGTAGCGGGAAATCGAGCCGTAAGTGGGTTTAAGCCCCGTCACGCCGCAGAAGGAAGCAGGCTGGCGGATGGAGCCGCCGGTATCGGAGCCCAGCGCATAGGGAATCTCACAGGCCGCAACCGCTGCCGCCGAACCGCCGGATGAACCGCCCGGCGTGTGGTCAAGCGCCCAGGGGTTGCGCGTCGCGCCGTGATGCGAAGTCTCGGTCGTGCTGCCCATCGCAAACTCATCCATATTGGTGTGTCCGATAATCACCGCGCCGGCCGCCTTGAGCTTTTCGATCGCCGTCGCGTCATAGGGCGGGTCAAAATCCGCCAGCATCTTCGATCCGCAGGCAGCGGGCAGGCCGCGCAGGCAGATGTTGTCCTTGACGGCCACCGGGACGCACATGAGGGGGCTTGCCATTCTGCCCGCGTCCATGTCCTTCTGCACTTCTTCGGCGCGCTTCATTGCCGCATCCCAATCCAGCGCCGTCATGGCGTGCACATCGGGGTCGGCTTCCTCCACGCGTGTGCGGAACGCAGCGACCAGTTCGGGCGATGTGACTTTATGATCCAGCAGCGCCTGATGCAGCTCCAGCGCGCTCATTTTCAACCATTCCATCTGTGCTCCCCTCCTCTCATTCCACGGTTCTGGGCACCTGATACGCGCCGTCCAGCTTCTTCTTGGCGTTGCGCATCAATTCGTCGCGGTCGAACGAAGGCTTGATCTCGTCCTCGCGGAACACGTTGCGTAAGTCTTCGAACTGAATCAGCGGCTCGGTGGCATCGGTGTCCACGGAGTTGAGCAAATCCATATAGTCCAATATCTTCTGCATCTGCTCGAGCATATCGGCCTTTTCCTCTTCGGGAAGCTCCAATCGGGAAAGCTCGGCAATGTATTCCAACGTTTTTTCATCCATGGGTCCTTTCCTCCTTATACGCACACACAACAAATCCCTTTTTTACGGCAGCAGGCGGGTGATGTCGCGCGGGAACAGCGACGCTTCGCGAATGTTGTTCTCGCCGATCAGCCGCATCGTCAGGCGTTCCAGGCCGATGCCCAGTCCGCCGTGCGGGGGCAGGCCGTTCCGGTGCGCCATCAGGTAGCTCTCAAAGTCCGCCGGATCCATGCCCAGCCGCTCCATCTTGGCCACCTGCGCGTCATAATCATGAATGCGCTGACCGCCGGTCGTGATCTCGATGCCGCGGAACAGCAGGTCGAACGACAGCGTTTTTTTCGGATCGTCGGGATCATCCATTGCGTAGAACGGGCGCTTCTTGGAGGGATAATGCGTGACGAACACGAAATCGGAGCCGTATTCTTCGGCAAAGAGCCTGGAGATCAGCTGTTCCTCTTCCGGCTCCAGGTCATAGGGATCGCGAATCCTGCGGTTGTATTTTTCTGCGACCATCTCCTTGGCCTGCGTAAAGGGCACGGCCGGGATGGACGTGATTTCCGGAATCTGCACGCCCAGCAGCGCGATCTGCGGCGCATAATCCTTCTTCAGCAGCTCCATGGTATACTTCAGCATCGCTGTTTCCATCTGCATGACGTCCTCAAAGGAATCAATGTAGCCCATTTCAAAGTCCATGGAGGTATATTCGTTTAAGTGGCGGGTGGTCGCGTGTTTTTCGGCGCGGAACACCGGCCCGATTTCAAATACGCGGTCGAACACACCCACCATAGTCTGCTTATAGAACTGCGGCGACTGCGCCAGAAAAGCCTTATGGCCGAAGTAATCGAGCTTGAAGATGTTCGCTCCGCCTTCGGCACCGGCCGCCACGATCTTGGGCGTATGGATTTCGGTGAAATCCTGACTCTGCAAGAACTCGCGGAAGCCGCGCACAATGCCCTCCTGCAATTTGAACACGGCGCGCTTGCGCAGGTTGCGCAGCGTCAGCGGGCGGAGGTTCAAATCGCTCTCCACTGTCAGATTGAGCTTTGCCTTGTGCACCGGAACCGGCGGAACCTGCGCCGGACGCGATAGGAGCTTCATCTCCTGCACGCGCAGCTCGAAGCCGTGCGGCGCGCGCTCGTCCCAGGCGACCGTACCGATGACGGCGACAGCTGCGCCTTCCGGCAGATCTGCGCGATGGATGCCGGTCTTTTCCTCGTCCAGCACACACTGAACCGTGCCATCATAACGACGAAGGATAACAAAGGCAAAATCGCCCATGTCGCGCACATTATGGATGCTGCCTCTGATTTCAATAGCGCCGTCCGGCTTTTCCGCCAGCACGCGCCCGATGGTCCACTCCTGTTTCTTCTCTCCCGTGATGGAACGCATAGCGATTTCTCCTTTCCCTTTATCCACACACACATTTTTCTTTTTTGAAATAAAAAAAGTCCCTTAAGGAGTAGACTAACTCCTTAAGGGACGGAATAGATGACATTGCTACCCCGCGGTACCACCCGATTTGTCGCATAAAGCTGCGCGTATCGCCATTGACCGTGCCTTTATGTAACCGCTCGTCGCCGCTGTAACGCTCGGCTCCTGCGGAAATCCCTACTCAAGACTCGCTTTTTCGAAATTTCGGCTGTGGAGTGTTCCCCTCATGCTGCGGCCCCGCGATGCTTTCAGCCGGTGACATCGCCTCTCTGATGCCGGGTCACATAAGGCATTCTCCGTCGTCGCCTTTAATGTTTGCTATCATACGCGCATCTATTGCGCAAGTCAATCCCTATTTTTTCGTTTTTATGATTTTTAACAAAACAATTTATTGCTGAAAAAGCGCCTTGAGATCGCGTATGCCGCCGTTGTCGACCGCAAAGAAGGTCAGCACCAGCAGGCAGTCGCCCTGACGGCGCACCAGGGTCTGCATCGGAATGTTGTCCTCGTTTTCGACCAGAAGCAGGCTGGTGTACTCCTGCCCGCAGAGGGTTTCTTTCGTGATTCCCTTGTCCGTCCAGCCGAATTCCCCGTCGTTCATCCATTCGTCCCGCAGATCTTCAAGGTATTGCTCCGGCGTGGTTTTCACCCTCTGTACGCGCAGGTTCAGCACTTCCAGTTTAAATACTGCGTTGGTTTCGGGTTCTCTTATCTCAAAGTCCATAAAGCCAGGCAGCTCCGCCACCTTATCCGCCGTGGTATCCGCCGCCGTCAGGTCGTAATAGGAAGCCAGTTTCGCTTCCGTGCTGATCTTCCATTCGCTGCTGGGGAGGGTAAAACTCAGCTGCGCAAAGTCGTTGGTGCAGCTAAGGCCGTTCCAGACGCAGCGCGTCGGCTCACCGTTCTCGCCCTGCGGAAGCGCCGTCTGCGTCTGCACGGGTGCGGGAGATTCGTTCAGGCCGTAGAAGAGGCTCTTGAGGATCTGAATCTCCTCCGGTGTGCCGGTCAGGATGAGCTCGATCATGTATTTGCCCTTGCGGCGCATCAGGTATTCCTGGTTCATCTGATATTCCGGCACCTCTGCAGGCACGCAGACGTAGGTTTCGCCGCAGAAATCCTCTTCGTAGGGCGTGCCCACTTCGTAGGTGTAGTCCGTCACGTTCTTGAACCCTTCGATCACCTGACCGGCATAGTCCTCCGCCGTGAGGTTCTCTTCGTTCGCCATCTTCATGTTCTGGATCATCACGAGGACGTTTGCGCCCGACTGATCCTCCGTCGCCTGCATGTCAAAGAAGTTGATGAGCTTAAAGGCCGCCTTTTCCAGCAGAGACTTGTCCTCCAGATTGGCCATATCCGCCAGCGCGTCGTCGTCGGTGATGCTCCAACCCGTATCCGGCAGCGTCGCCTTGAAGCCCGCGAAGGTGTTCGTATAGGTCAGGCCATCCCATTCCCCGCGTGAGAACTTTTCGTTCTCCTCGTCCGGCTGTGTCGTTTCCTCCGGTACAGCCGTCTCCGCGGAAACGGGCGTCAGGCTCTCCTCCGGCGTTTTCGCCGTGCAGGCCGTGGTTCCGAGCAGCACCGCAGCCGCCAGCAGCAGACAAAGTATTCTCCTCATGTTGTTCCTCCATTCCGTTTTTATTGATTTCCAAGCGCCCTGCGCTTAAACTTTCCTTGCGTCACTCGGCAAAAAGCCGCATCATTTTCTCAATGGCTTCCTCGCTCGGCCCGAAAAAGGGCAGCTGAATCAGATAATCCCCTTTTCTGCGCACAAGCAGGCAGCTTTTACACCCTTCCTGCGGATAATCGAACCGCACGGACAGATATTTTCTGCCGCAAAGAAGGCGCTCCTCCCGTCCCAGAAAGACCACCTGCCCGCTTTCATCCGCAAGCGCCGCGTCAGCCAGCGTCTGCGTATACTTCTCCGCCGAAACCAGCTCGGCTTCCTCCGGGACAATGCGGATCAGGTTCAGAGAAACCGTCGCGTTGTCGTCCGGATTGCGCACCATAAAATCGACAAACCGCGGCAAGGTCTGCACGCGCGCATGGGTGTACCGCCAGCGGGAAAGGCCGCTCATCTTGGCAAGGCTCACAGGCGCCGCGATGCCCCAGCGATCGTCGGGCAGCATCAGCCGCACCGCCGCAAAGGCATTGATGCAGGTGTGCCCGCGCCAGACGCAGCGCGTGATTTCATCGGTTTCGCAAAAGCGATTTTCCACGCTTTCCCCATGTTCCTCCCAGCCGATGCGCAGCGTAGACAGAATCAGGAGCAAAGTCAGCGTCATCAGCAAAAATACAATTTGATTCATGCTTTGTTCCCACCTCTATCCTAAAAGTATACAGATTTGCGTCCGGCCGTCAAGAAGGAGCGCAAAAAAAGAGGACGGAAAATCTCTTTTCCGTCCCCTCTGCGTTTAGAACTTAGAACATCGGGATGACGTTGGCGCCGTACTTCTCTTCGATGAAATCGCGGATGGTGTCACTCTTCAGAGCCTCGACCAGCGCCTTGATCTCGGGACGCTCCTCGTCGCCGGCACGAACCGCAACGACGTTGGCATAGGTCTTAGCACCTTCGGAATCCTTGTCCTCGGTGGTCAGGAGCTTGTCGGTGATGCCGGCTTCCAGCGCATAGTTGCCGTTGGCGACGGCGAAATCCACATCTTCCAGAGAACGCGGAACCTGCTCGGCAGCGATTTCCAGAATCTCGACGTTGTGGGGATTTTCCACGATGTCGCGGGCGGTGACGTCCAGGCCGGAGCCTTCGGGCAGCGTGATGATGCCGTTGGCTGCCAGCAGCTGAAGCGCGCGGGCTTCGTTGGTCGCATCGTTGGGCACGGAGATGGTCGCGCCATCGGGGATGTTGCTCAGGTCAGCGCTCTTGCCGGCGTAGATGCCCAGGGGCTCGAAGTGAATCGCACCGGCGGAAACCAGATTGGTACCGTTGTTCTCGTTGAAGTTGAGCAGATAGGGCAGATGCTGGAAGTAGTTCGCATCCAGATCGCCCGCTTCCAGTGCCTGGTTGGGCAGGACGTAGTCGGTGAACTCTTCGATCTCAAGCTCAATGCCCTGCTCGGCGAGGAGGGGCTTGACGGCCTCGAGAATCTCGGCATGGGGAGCGGGAGACGCGCCGACGACGAGCTTGACGGTCTCGGTGGGTTCAGCGGCCTGGCTCTCTTCGGGCTGAGCTGCATCGGTGGCGGCGGGGGATTCGACCGCAGTCTCGGCGGGAGACTCGTCGGGCTTCTGCGCAGAAGAGCAGGCAGACAGCGCCGCAACCAGCACAAGGGCCAGCAGCGCGGCAAGGATTTTCTTGGTAAGCTTCATGGTTTTTCCTCCTGAAAATCGATTTTATCGAAAAGTATAGAGTGAAGTTGTATTAACGGGTGCGCTTGTCGATCTTCTTGGCGACAAGCTCAAAGATCACCTGGATCACCTGAACGATGATCACGATGAGGATCAGCGTCAGGATCATCACGTCGTATTGGTAGCGGTGCATACCGTAGCGCACGGCGATATCGCCCAATCCGCCGCCGCCCAATGCACCGGCCATGGCCGAATAGCCCACGAGGGTAATCACCGTCACGGCCGCGCCGCGGATCAGCGAGGGAACGGATTCGGGCAGCAGCACCTTCAGGATGATCTCCATGTTGGTCGCGCCCATGGTGCGGGCGGCCTCGACCACGCCGGAGTCGATTTCCTTCAGGGACTGCTCCACCATGCGCGCCACAAAGGGCGCTGCGGCCACAACCAGCGGCACGATGGTCGCCTTGGTGCCGAAGGCCTTGCCCACGATCAGGCGGGTCAAGGGCGCAATGACGAGCATCAGGATGACGAAGGGAATGGACCGGCCGACGTTGACAATCCAGCCCAGCACGGCGTTGAACGCGCGCATGGGGCGGAGACCGTCCTTATCGGTCAGAATCAGCGCGACGCCCAGCGGCACGCCGATGAGATAGGCAAACAGCGCCGAGACGAAGGTCATCACGAGCGTTTCGCCCGAGCCTTCCATCAGCATCGGCAGGTTATCGGTAATCAGCTGCCACATCGCGTCATTCCTCCTTCATGCCCAGCAGCATCCTCGTCACCGGGGATGCGGGGTTGACCATCACGGTCGAAACATCGCCCTGCTCGACAAAGGTACCGTGGTTGATGATGGCGACCTTATTGCAGATGGCGTTGACCACGCCGATCTCATGGGTGATGATGATGATGGTGACGCCCAGCTTGCAGTTGATGTCCTGCAAAAGGTTCAAAATGCTCTTGGTGGTGAAGGAATCCAGAGCGCTGGTGGGCTCGTCACAGAGCAGAATCTTGGGGTTATTGGCCAAAGCTCTTGCGATGGCCACGCGCTGCTTCTGTCCGCCGGAGAGCTGGGAGGGATAGGCCTTCGCCTTGTCCGCCAGACCGACGATTTCGAGCAGTTCCATGGCGCGCTTTTCGCGCTCCGCCTTCTTCATGCCGTCCAGTTCCAGCGGGAAGCAGACGTTGTGCAGCACGTTGCGCTGCATCAGAAGGTTATACCCCTGAAAGATGACGCCGATGCTCTTGCGCAGCCGGGTGAGCTCTTTGCCCTGCAGCTTCGAGATATCCACGCCTTCCACTTCGATTTTGCCCTCGGTGGGCATTTCCAGCAGCGCGATACAGCGCAGCAGCGTGCTCTTTCCCGCGCCGCTCATGCCGATGATGCCGAAGATATCGCCCTGCCCGACGGTCAGGTTGATCCCGGAAAGCGCGGTTACGTCCGCCTCGCCCCCGTGGAACACCTTTGTAAGATCCGTAACCCTGATCATGATCCTTCACCTCAAAATGCTTGACTTAATCTTCCCAGAAAAAAACTCCCGTCCCTTTGTATCAAAGGACGAGAGCCTTGCGCTTCGTTGTACCACCTTTATTCGCCTCTCCCTTGCGGGATGAAGCCTCATCGAGTACGGCGCAAACCATGTTTTACGCTTATACTCTATCGCTGTAACGGGCGATCCCGTCGTCACCTGAGCGCAATGCCTTGGCCACGCAACTCTAAGACCATGTTCATCCTTCCCGTGTGATCCGCTTGCAGCAAATGCGGACTCTCTGTGCACCCCGGCGGAGGGACTACTCTTCTCTTCGCTGTCTTTCAAAGGAGTATTAAGTTCAGGCTTTATTCTAGTTTGCGGGGCAGTTTTTGTCAACGGTGTTTTCTGTTAACAATACGTGAAACTCCCCCTTGTCATCCGGGCGGAAAAACCTTACAATTAAGGATGGTATAAAAACAAATCCCTAGATTTTTTTCGGAGGATGAGCGATATGTATCTTTCGCTTGAGGATTACCGCCGCAGGATGCTGGGCTGCTGGATCGGCAAAAACGTCGGCGGCACGCTGGGCATGCCGATGGAATGGAACCGCCAGCCCAACGATGTGACCTACTATACCCACAAGATGACGGGCGAACCGCTGCCCAACGACGATCTGGACATCCAGGTGCTGTGGCTGCTGGCGCTGGAGGACAAGGGCCTGGACATCGACTGCAAGGTGCTGGGGCAGTATTTCAACGAACTGATGATTTTCACCCACGGCGAATACGGCACGGCCAAGACCAATCTGCGCGCCGGACTTCAGCCGCCGGTCAGCGGCACGCACAACAACGACTTCAAGGATTCCTGCGGCTCCTTCATCCGTTCGGAAATCTGGGCCTGCCTCTTCCCCGGCCATCCGGAAAAGGCCGCGCAGTATGCCTTTCAGGACGCGGTGGTGGATCACGGCAACGGCGAGGGCGTTTACGCCGAAGTGTTTGTCGCGGCGATGGAAGCGGCCTGCTTCTTCGAAACCGATATCCGCAAGCTGATCGAGATCGGCCTTTCCTACATTCCGGAGGATTGTGCGGTTGCACGCGCGGTGCGCCACGGCGCGGCCTGCGCAGACGCGGGCCTAAACCGCAGGGAAGCCCGCAAGGTGATGCTGGACAACTGGATCGGCCACATCGAATGGCACTACATCTCCCCTGAAGATGAGGCCGCGGGCTACAAGGAGGGCAAGATGGGCTGGGACGTGCCCTCCAACCTGTTCATCGTGGCCTATTCGCTGGTCAAGTGCGCAGGCAGCTTTGACGACTCGATTCTCACAGCGGTGAGTTTCGGTGAGGACACCGACTGCACCGCGGGCACCATTGCCGCGATGTATGGCCTGATGCACGGCGTGGACTGCATTGACGAAAAGTGGATCACCCCCATCGGGCGCGGCATTAAGACCGTGTCGCTCGATCCTTTCCGCCTCGGCAATCGCATTCCAACCACCATCGACGAGATGAGCGAGCGCGTGGAAAAGCTCTTTGTCCAGGCCGTAGCGAAGTTCAGCCTGGACATCCAGTTCACGCCCGAAAACGCCGGCCCGGTTCCGGATTTCCACGCGAAGGACTATTTCCTCAACCTCTATGCCGAGATGAACACGGTCAAGTACGAATTCCCCTACATGAACGTGCGGCTGGATTACTGCGGCGAGCCGGTGCTCCAAGCCGGCGTGCCCAAGAAGATCCGCCTGATCGTCAGCAACAACTCCGCCTCCATCTCCGGCGACCGTGTGCAGATTCATCTCTACACGCAGGACGAGGTGCAGGTGCTCTCCGGCAAGGATGCGGTGGTGTTCGTCTCAATGGCGCATCTGGGCAGCGGCACCAAGGCGGCGGAATTCACCGTGCAGGTGGAGGAGCTGACCCGTCCGGTCTACCGCTTTGTGGCGGAATTCACCTTTGAGGAAAACAAAAAGGGCATGACCCATTGCGTGCCGTTCGTGCTGCTCAACGAGGGCGGCGAAGCGGTGCCCACCGTCTGGGAGAAGAGCGGCCCCTATCCCATCCCGAATCAGCCGCGCGTTTAAGCGGTAAAACTTTGTTTTTGAACAGTCCTGCGGCGGATTTCGGCCCTTTTGCAGGACTGCTTTCAGTTTTTATGCTATACTTCAAAATGAAAAACACTTTTTTTGAGGAGGAAAGGCGATGAGATACAAAATCGAGGGCGGCTCTCTGCCCGTCGTGACCATCGAGCTCAATCGCGGTGAGAGTATTTTCACGCAGTCCGGCGGAATGTCCTGGATGAGCGGCGGCATTGACATGGACACCAACATGAAGGGCGGTTTTCTTGGTGGTCTGGGGCGCATGTTCACGGGGGAATCGCTGTTTCTGGCGACCTACACCTCCCGCGGCGAGGGACAGCAGATCGCGCTGGCTTCCTCTTTCCCCGGCTCTATCATCGCGCTGGAGATCGGCCCCGGCCGCGAATTCATCTGCCAGAAAAGCTCGTTTCTCTGCGCAACGCCCGGCGTCAACCTCTCGGTGGAATGGATGCGCCGCGTCGGGGCGGGGCTTTTCGGCGGCGAAGGTTTCCTTTTGCAGCGCCTGAGCGGCCAGGGGTTGGCGTTTCTCGAAATCGACGGCCATGTAGTGGAAAAGACGCTTGCGCCCGGCGAACAACTAAAGGTCAACACCGGCAACGTGGCGGCGTTTGAATCGAGCGTTCGATACAACATTGAAACCGTGAAGGGCTTCAAAAACGTGCTCTTCGGCGGCGAGGGCTTATTCCTGACCGTGCTCACCGGTCCCGGAAGGGTTTGGCTGCAAACCATCTCCATGCCCGAGTTTGCGCAGAAGATCATCCCCTTCCTGCCCACGCCTTCTTCCGGCAACTGAGCTGCATAAATACTCATTTTTCTTGGCGCGTCCTTTGATCTCAAAGGGCGCGTTTTGTTACGTTTTTGCGATATCTCTTTGCTTTTATGCAGTGCTGTGCTATACTCTGCTTATTCATTCGGAAAAAGTTCCGGCAGGGAGGCGTCAAAGATGACGGATTTGGAGCAGGCAAGGCTGACCATCAACGAAGTGGATCAAAAGATGGCCGAGCTTTTCTGCAAGCGCATGGAAGCGGTCGAGCTGGTCGCGCGCTATAAATCCGCTCACCAGATGCCCATCTTCGACGCGGCGCGCGAAGAAGTGGTCGTCAAAAAGAACTGCGCCTACATCGAGCAGATGCGCTACCTGCCCTATTACGAAAAGTTCATCCGCTACGAAATGGGTCTTTCCAAGGACTACCAGTCCACACTGATTCATTCGACGGTGGTGGGCTATTTCGGCGCGGAAGGATCGCACACGCACGCGGCGGAGCAGATGCTCTTCCCCTGCGAAAAGTCGATCTCCTTTTCCACCTTTGAGGAGATTTTCGACGCGGTGGAATCCGGCCGCATCGCTTACGGCGTGATTCCCTTTGAAAATTCCAATACGGGTGATGTGGGCAACATCCTCGATCTGCTCAAGACCCACAACGTCTATATCCGCAAAATGTACGATTTGAAGATCCGGCAGTGCCTGCTGGGTCTTGAAGGCGCGCCCGTTTCCGGAGTCAAGACGGTGTTTTCTCACCCGCAGGCGCTGTCGCAGTGCCGCGATTTTCTGACCCAACTGAGCGCGGAACAGGTGAGCTCTGCCTCCACCTCCGAAGCCGCCAAGCATGTGGCCGAGCTTCGGGACCCCTCGTGCGCGGCGATCGGTTCTGCCGTCGCTGCGGAGCTTTACGGTCTTTCTGTGCTCGCACGCGACATCAATACCTCCTCGGACAATACGACCCGATTTATTATCATCGCTAAATCGATGGCTGAAAACGGCAATCGATTTAGCCTTTTGTTTACTGTACATCACGAGGTGGGCCAGCTCGCCGGCGTGATGCGCATTGTCAGCGACCTGGGCTTTAATCTGGAATGCATCAAGTCCCGCCCGCTCAAAAATGCACCTTGGCAATATTATTTCTATATCGAAGTGGTCGGCGATCTATCCGGCGCAGCCGCTTCCTCCCTGCTGGAGCAGCTCGGAAAGGTCTGTACGCAGATTAAGGTGTTGGGCACCTATACCATCGAAAAAAGTGAAGAATGAACGCAAAAAATGGGTATCGGCGGGGAGCGGTGACAGAACATCGTTCCCCTTTTTCTATCAAACGGACGAAATACGGAAGGATGGCAGTATGGAACAGACGGAATTGAACGTAAACCTGGGCTCTCGTGCTTACCCGATTCATTTCGGGCGCGGGCTGCTTGAGCATCTTGCGGATTATGTAAATCTCGACCGCAAGGTGCTGGTGCTGACGGACGACGGCGTGCCGAAAGAGTATCTGGATACAGTGCTTGCCCAGTGCCCCAACGGCAGTGCAGAAGTCGTGCCGATGGGCGAAGGCGCTAAATCTTTCCCTGTGTTTGAACGCGTTTGCGCGCGGATGCTGGAACTGAACTTCGGGCGCAGGGATCTGCTCATCGCGTTGGGCGGCGGTGTTGTGGGCGACCTGGGCGGTTTTGCCGCAGCCGGCTATATGCGCGGCATTGACTTTATTCAGATTCCCACCACAACGCTTTCCCAGATCGATTCGTCGGTCGGCGGCAAGACCGCCATCAACTTAAACGGCGTCAAAAACACCATCGGCGCGTTCCACCAGCCGCGCGCAGTGCTGATCGACTTTGACACGCTCAAAACCCTGCCGCCGCGGCATTGGGCCAATGGTCTTGCCGAAGCGGTCAAAATGGGGCTGATTCTCGACGCAGATCTGTTTGCGTTGTTTGAAGCGGGCGATGTGCAGGCGCATCTGGAGGAAATCATCTATCGCTCCATTGCCGCCAAAGCGCGCGTGGTGGAGCAGGACGAAACCGAGCAGGGGCTGCGCAAGGCGCTGAACTTCGGCCACACCATCGGCCACGGCATTGAGAGCGCAGCGCACCTGCACGGGCTGTATCACGGCGAGTGCGTGGGACTGGGAATGCTCTATTTTATCACCGATCCGGCGCTCAAGGCCCGCACGGTAAAGGTGCTCGCCTCCCTGAATCTGCCCACGGAAGTATCGCTTGACCCCGACGCAGTCTTTGCCGCGATGTCCCACGACAAAAAGAGCGGCGCGGGCGGCATCACCGTGGTTAAGGTGGACAGGCCCGGCCACTGCTATTTTGAGAATATGACGCTGGACGCGCTCCGCGCTCTGCTGTAAAAAAGGAGGCCGCCATGAAAAGCAGCTTCGGCACCAATTTCACGCTGACGATTTTCGGCGAATCACACGGCCCGGCCGTAGGCTTCGTGCTGGACGGCCTGCCCGCAGGCATCCGGCTCGACCTGGACCGCATCCGGTCGGAGCTGACCAAGCGCCGCCCGGCGGGACGCATCTCCACCCAGCGGCAGGAAGCGGACGAATTCCGTTTCCTCAGCGGCTATTACGACGGCCACACCACCGGCACGCCGCTGACGCTGATGATCGAAAATAAAAGCCAGCATTCCAAGGACTATGAGAAGATGAAGTATCTCCCCCGTCCCTCGCACGCGGACTTTACCGCCTTTGCCAAATACGGCGGCTTTCAGGACGCGCGCGGCGGCGGGCATTTCTCCGGCCGTGTCACGACGGGGCTGGTGGCGGCGGGTGCGATTTTTGAGCAGATACTTTCCGACCACGGCATCCGCATCGGTACGCACATCAAGTCCTGCCAAAGCATCTGCGACCGGGATTTCAATTGGGATGCGCTGGAGGTCGACCTCGCCGCGCTGGACTCCCCCGCCTTCCCCGTGCTGGACGCGGAATCCGGCGCACGCATGACCAAGCTGATCGAAGATGCCGCCTCCCGCGGGGATTCCGTGGGCGCGGTGCTCGAAACCGCAATCTCCGGCCTGCCCGCAGGCATCGGCGAACCCTTCTTCCACTCGGTGGAAAGCGAACTTTCTGCGCTGCTTTACAGCGTGCCCGCCGTCAAGGGCGTGCAGTTCGGGCTGGGCTTCGGCTTTGCGGGACTTTTCGGCAGCCGTGCCAACGATGCGATCGAGGGCATTGAAAACGGGCGGCTGGTCACGCGCACCAACCACAACGGCGGCGTCAACGGCGGCATCACCAACGGCATGCCCGTGGTGTTCTCCACCGCCGTCAAGCCCACGCCCTCCATCTATCAGGAGCAGGACACAATAAACCTGCGCACCAACCAGCCGGAAAAGCTGGTCATTGAGGGCCGGCATGATCCGGCAATTTTTCATCGCGCCCGATGCGTGATCGACGCGGCGGCGGCCATCGGTCTGTGCGACCTGATGATGGGGCGCTACGGATATCTGTGGGCGCGGAAGGAGGAACCATGCGTTACGGATTGATCGGAGAAAAGCTGGGGCACAGCTTTTCCAAAGTGATCCATGAAGAGCTTTGCTCCTATACCTATGATCTGATCCCGATGCCGAAGGAAGCGGTCGGGCCGTTTCTCGAGTCAAAGGAATTTGCCGCCATCAACGTCACCATTCCCTACAAGGAAACCGTGATTCCCTATCTGGCGCACATCGACCCGGCTGCGCAGGCGATCGGCGCGGTCAACACCATCGTCAACAGGGGCGGAGAGCTCTGGGGCTACAATACGGATTTTGCCGGGATGGAGACCCTGCTGCGCTCCAACCGCATCGCGCTTTCGGGTAGAAAAGTGCTGATTCTGGGCAGCGGCGGCACCTGCAAGACCGCGCGCGCCGTGGCAAAGAACCTGGGCGCGAAGGAAATCCTCATCGCCAGCCGCCACCCGTCGGACGGGCAAATCAGCTATGAACAGGCGCTGAAGCAAAAGGATGTGCAGGTGATCTTCAACACCACGCCGCTGGGGATGTATCCCAACCTGGACGCGCAGGCGATTGATCTTTCCGCCTTCCCCGCGCTGGAAGCGGTGGTGGACGTGATCTACAATCCGCTTCGCACGAAGCTGCTGCTTCAGGCGCAGGAGATGGGCATTCCCTGCTGTAACGGGCTGGAAATGCTGGTAGCGCAGGCCAAATACGCCGCAGAGCTCTTTCTGGACAGGGAAATTCCCGACAGCGAAATCTCCCGCGTCCACCACAAGCTGTGCGTACAGATGGAAAACATCGCCCTGATCGGCATGCCCTCCTGCGGCAAGACCACCACAGCTAAGATGCTGGCCGCGCGCATGGGCCGCGAATACGTCGATTTGGACGAGCTGATTGCAAAAAACGCGGGCATGAGCATCCCGATGATCTTTCAACTCAAGGGGGAAGCGTATTTCCGGCAGCTGGAAAAGGATGCGCTGCGCTCGGTCTGCGGCCGTCAGGGGCTGATCCTGTCGCCCGGCGGAGGCATCGTCAAGGACGAGGACAACATCCGCCTGATGCGCCACAACAGCCGCATCGTGTTCCTGGAACGCGACCTGGAGCGTCTGGCCAAGGCCGACCCCAGCCGCCCGCTCTCCGCCAGCGCACAGGCGGTTCAGAAAATGTACGAAGAGCGCCTGCCGCTCTACCGCAAATACAGCGATTTCACCATCGACAACAACGGCGCGCAGAAGGAGACCGTGCGCCGGATTGAGGAGAAAATCCATGAAACTGCTTGTCATTAACGGCCCGAACATCAATATGCTGGGCATCCGCGAGCCGGAAATCTACGGCCGCACGACCTATGCGGATCTGGTCAAATATATCGAAGAAGTCTGCGCGCGCGAGGGTATCGAGGTCCGCTGTGTGCAGACCAACCATGAAGGAACCATCGTGGACTATATTCAGGACGCCTATCAGAAGGTTGACGGCATCGTGATCAACCCCGCCGCCTACACCCATACCTCCGTCGCGATCCTCGACGCGCTCAAGGCCGTGGCGCTGCCCGCGGTGGAAGTCCATCTTTCCAATATCTATGACCGCGAGGAATTCCGACACCATTCCTACCCCGGCATGGCCTGCATAAAGACCATCTACGGTCACGGCATCCATGGCTATGAAGAGGCGATCCTCTTTCTCAAGGAGACTCTTGCCAAATAAAGAAACACCTCGAATTCATTTTCGGAAAAATCCAGAAAGTTAGGCAGTGATTTCATGATTATTTCCATGAAAAAAGGCGCCCCGGAACAGGAAGTCGGCAAGCTCATTCATTCTTTCGAGGATATGGGTTTGAGCGTGACCATGATCTCGGGCGATAACTATAACGTATTCGGTTTGGTGGGCGATACGACGCTGGTAGACGAGGCGCAGATCGCCGTCAACCCCTATGTAGACACCATTACGCGCGTTTCCGCGCCTTACAAAAAGGTCAACCGCCTCTTCCACCCGGAAGATTCCGTCATCGACTGCGGCGGTGTAAAGATCGGCGGACAGGAAAAGATCGCGGTGATCGCCGGTCCCTGTTCGGTGGAGGGTCTCGATCCCTTGCTGGAAGATGCGCGCGCGGTCAAGGCCGCAGGTGCGACGATGCTGCGCGGCGGCGCGTACAAGCCCCGCACCTCGCCCTACGCCTTCCAGGGGCTGGGCACCGAGGGCATTATGGATCTGGTTGAAGCCCGCAAGGAAACTGGCCTGCCCATCGTGTCGGAACTGATGGCAATCGAGCATCTGGACGAGTTCATCGAAAACGTCGATCTGATTCAGGTCGGCGCGCGCAATATGCAAAACTTTGATCTGCTCAAGGCGCTGGGGCACACCAACAAGCCCGTGCTGCTCAAGCGCGGCCTGGCCAACACCATGGAAGAGTGGTTGATGAGCGCGGAATACATCATGGCGGGCGGCAATGAAAACGTCATCCTGTGCGAGCGCGGCATCCGCACGTTTGAAAAATACACCCGCAACACGCTGGATCTTTCCGTCGTGCCGATCGTCAAGGAAAAGACCCATCTGCCCATCATCATCGACCCTTCCCATGCCACGGGCGACTGGCGGCTGGTGGAGTCCATGTCGCTGGCGGCGGTCGCGGCAGGCGCTGACGGCCTCATCATCGAGGTGCATCCGCATCCGGAAGCCGCATGGTCGGACGGCGCTCAGTCGCTGACCCCGGAACACTTTGCCAAAATGGTCAAGAAGGCGCGCCGCATTGCCGCCGTCATCGACCGCGAGCTGTAACAGAGAGGAGCGCCGCATGAAAGTCAAAGTTTATCCCGCGGTCTGCTCCGGCGCGGTGCGCGTGCCGCCATCCAAGTCGCTGGCGCACCGCGCGCTGCTCTGTGCAGGGCTGGCGGAGGGAACGTCGCGCATCACCGGTGTCTCCTCCTCCGAGGACATGGCCGCGACCTGCGGCGCACTGGAGGCGCTGGGCGCGAAGGTTGTCCGCAGCGGCGATTACTGCACGGTTTCCGGCTGCGGCGGCGCGCTGTTCGATCTGCCCGAAACCGCCATCGACTGCCGTGAATCCGGCTCGACGCTGCGGTTTTTGATCCCGCTGGCGGCACTGGGGCGCAATCCCGTTCACTTGACGGGGCATGGACGGCTGATGGAGCGCTCGCAATCGGTCTACGAGACGCTGTTTGCACAGCAGGGGCTGCGGTTTGAGCGGCAAAACAGCCGCATCACCGTGCAGGGACCGCTGCACGGCGGAAAGATCGTGCTCGACGGCAATGTCAGCTCCCAGTTCATCACGGGACTGTTGTTTTCGCTGCCGCTGCTGCCGGAGGATTCCCGCATCGAGATTCTGCCGCCCTTTCAATCGCGCAGCTATGTGGATCTGACGCTGGATACACTGCGGCAGTTCGGCGTGCAAGCTGCTTTTGACGGCGAATATTCGCTGGTCATCCCCGGCGGGCAGTGTTATCAGGCGCGGGACGCCGTTGTGGAGGGCGATTATTCTCAGGCGGCGTTCTTTGCGGTGCTTTCCGCGCTGCGCGGCGGGATTCGCCTTGCCAATCTGCGTCGGGATTCCCTGCAAGGCGACAAGGCGATTTTCCCGATTCTGGCATCCTTCGGCTCGCAGACCCGCTGGACGGAAGACACCGCCGAAATACTGCCCGCACACCTGACCGGACAGCGCATCGACGTATCGAACTGTCCGGATCTTGCGCCGATCCTGTCGGTGCTGGGGCTTTATTCCGAGGGCACGACGGTACTTTGCAACGCGGCGCGGCTGCGGGACAAGGAATCCGACCGGATCGAGGCGATGGAAACCGAGCTGCGCAAATTGGGCGCGCAGGTGGAAAGCACGCGCGACAGCCTGACCATCCACGGCTGGGGCAATCGTCCCGCCTTCCGCGAAACGGAGGTTTCCGGACGGAACGACCACCGCGTGGTGATGAGCCTGGCCATCGCCGCGACGCTGGGCAGCGCGCCGATCGTCATCGACGGCGCGGAGGCTATTGCCAAGAGCTATCCTGACTTTTTCGACGACCTGCGCCGCATCGGCGGCCGGGCGGAGGTGCTTTCATGAATCGAGACACACATTTTCTGATCGTGGGGCTGGGGCTGATCGGCGGCTGCTACGCGCGGCGGCTGACGGCGCTGGGCTACACGGTGGACGCGCTGGACATCGACCCCGGCGCACTGGATTACGCCAAAGAAGAGGGCATCATCGCCCGCGGCGCGGAATACTCCGATGAGCTGGTCGGGGATGCGGACTTTGTGATCTTCGGCCTGTACCCCACGGCTCTGCTGGAATGGCTGCGCGCACACAAAGGAGCACTGCGTCCCGGCGCACTGATCACCGATGTCTCCGGCGTCAAGTGCGCGGTGGTGGACGACGCGCAGGCGATCCTCGCCGGACAGGACAACGAGTTCATCGCGTCGCACCCCATGGCAGGGCGCGAGACCATCGGCGTGCGCAACAGCGACGAAAAGATCTTCCGCGGGGCGAACTTCATCATCACCCCCACCGAGAAGAACACGCAGCCTGCCATCGACGCGGTACACGAGCTGGCAGAAATTCTCGGCTTCGGCCGCATCTCGATCCTCACGCCGCGCGAGCACGACGAGATGATCGGCTTTTTGTCGCAGCTGACGCACGTTATCGCCATTTCGCTGATGAACTGCCAGGACAATACGCATCTGGCAGCCTATACAGGCGATTCCTTCCGCGACCTGACGCGCATCGCGCGCATCAACGACAAACTGTGGAGCGAGCTCTTCCTGCTCAACCGCGATATACTGGAACAGGAGATCGACTCCATCGTAAGCGAACTCAATGCCGTCAAGGGTCTGCTTCAGGCTGGCGACCGCGAAGGACTGCGCGAAAAAATGCGCCAGTCCACGCTTCGCCGCGCGGCCTTTGACAGGGATAAGCAGGGCGGTGCGGCAAAATGACAGCTCTTTCGAAGAAAAGCAATGAATTTTGGCGCGGTGCGAAGGACGGCCTGCCCATCTGTCTGGGTTACGTTTCGGTGTCCTTCGTGTTCGGGTTGATGTGTGTGGAAAGCGGTCTGCCCGTATGGGTCGCAGCGCTGATCTCCATGACCAACCTAACCTCGGCCGGGCAGTTTGCGGGACTTTCGCTGATTCTCTCCGCCGCACCGTTGGTGGAGATCGGCATCACGACCTTCGTCATCAACCTGCGCTATATGCTGATGTCGCTGTCGCTGTCGCAGAAGGTGGATGAAAAGATGTCCACCCTCACCCGCGCAATTCTCTCCTTCGGCAACACGGATGAGGTTTTCGCGGTCTGCATGCAGCAAAAGGGCGCGGTCACCACGCCGTATCTTTCCGGCCTCATCCTCTGCGTTTACATCGGCTGGGCGGCAGGAACCATACTTGGCGCGACGGTGACAGGCTTTCTGCCGCCGATGGTGCGCTCGGCGCTGGGCATCGCCATCTACGGCATGTTCATCGCCATCATCATTCCCCCGGCGCGCTCCATCCGCCCGGTGCTCTACACCGTGCTGATGGCAGCAGCGATCTCCAGCCTGTTTTATTTCACCCCTGTGCTCAAGGATCTCTCGCGCGGCTGGGTCATCATCCTGTGCGCGGTACTGGTCTCCGGGCTGATGGCCTGGCGGCATCCGATCAAAACGCAGGAAGAGGAACTGCCCGTGGATTGTGGAGAGCAGAAGGAGGCACAGCCGCATGAATAACACAGGCTACGTTCTGGCGGCCGTTGCAGTGATGGCGATTGTGACCTACCTGCCGCGCATGCTGCCGCTGACGCTGGTGCGCAAGCGTATCACCAACCGCTTTTTGCAGTCATTCCTCTATTATGTCCCTTACGCAGTGCTGGCGGCCATGACCTTCCCGGAGGTGCTGTTTTCCACCTCCAATCTGATTTCCGCGCTGGCGGGGCTGGCGGCGGCATTGATTCTCGCCTTCCGCGGCAAGGGGCTGCTGCCCGTGGCGCTGACCGCCTGCGGCACGGTGTTCCTCTGCGAACGGCTGCTGGCACTGATCGGCTAAAGGAGAATGCACCTATCTGACTCAGCATTCAACTCCGCGCCGATCGCACGGAGGATATCCCGCAGATAAACGCGATCCGGAATCGCGTGGCGGAAAACAGCGAAGCCTTCCCGCAGGAAAAAGCGCCGGACAAAGTCTCCGGCGCGGCGTTCTTTGCCGCGCAGACCTATACCGTCGCGGCAGAAGAGACAGCAACCGGGTGCGTGCCGGGGTATATACATTCTTCACCAAACAACATCTGCCCCTGCGGCTGCATCGCCAACGTGAGCTGCGCTGTGGCCGCTTCCTTCCGCGGACTGCACATCGGTGAAAAGCTGTGCCAGACCGCCTTACGCAGGCCAAAGCGCACGGCTGCCGCGTGATGCAGCTTAACGCTGCGGTGGCAAGCAGCACGCATGCGCGGTATCTCTACGAGCGGTTGGGCTTTGTGCCCCCGGTGGGTTCCGCTTGAAGGACGAGCGTTGCGAGGACATCTGTCCGTTTTGCCATCTGCTTTGATTTTGAACCGTTCCTCTTCGAGCGCTTCCCCGATGCCTTGCAAACGGCATAAAATTATGATAGGATTGTCATGAAACGAAGAAAAGCCTTCACATCCCGCTTTGGGGGGAAGGAACAAAGCATGACGATTACCTATAAAGAAGAGAGATTGTCCGCCGAGGAATATATTGATTTTCTAAAGAGAACCGATCTTGGTTCGCAATATCCGAAAGAGAGATTTCGGGAATGAATCGAAAAGCTGGTTCAAAACGCCTCCCTCAGCCTTGCGGCGCGCAACGAAGAGGGAAAAATCGTAGGCGTTCTGTTTGGCCTTACCGATTTTTGTGATTGGCTTTATGCCACCGATTTGGGCGTAGATCGAGATTACGAAGGCCGGGGAATCGGCACCAAGCTCATGAGAGCGGCGCATGAACTGGCCGGCGGCGAAAAGGACATTGCCCTCTATCTCGTCGCAAATGAAAAAACCGTGCCTTTCTATCAAAAGCTGGGCATGACCTTTGCAGACGACGTTCTGCAATACAACAAGATCGAATGGACCGGCTTTACCGTCCAATAAAACGGAATACATACAAAAGGCGTGCGTCAGATTGCTCTGACGCGCGCCTTTTTTTGCGTGTTGCCGCTCTTTATCGGTCATTGCGATGGCAGACAAAGAGGCTCTTGAACATCATCACCGCGCCCAGGATGCACAGCGGGATGCCGGCGATCAGGCCGACCACGGTCATGCACAGCACGATGCCAACCACCAGCAGCACAAGCCCCAGCACAAAGCCAACAAGATGGCCGGTCATATCCAGCACCCAGCCCACAAGCCGGAAGGGCAAGCTCAAAAGATGTCCCAACATGGTCACCTCACCTCCTTATGGACATGAGGATAGCAAATTTTCATGCAAAAAGAAACGCTCCGGGCGCGAAAGCACGTCCGGAGCGTCTGAATTGTCGGTTTACTTGTTCACCAGGTGAATCGCGAAGCCGCCGATCTCGTCCTTGAGGTAGATGGCGTTGAGCTTCTCGCCCTTGTACTTGGCGGTGGACTCGTCAAACTCGAAGCCCTGAGACTCAAGGTAAGCCTTGGCGCGGACCACAGAGGTGGTACCCACGGCGATGTGGCCGTTCTTGCCCAGGTAAGGAGCCTTCATGCACTCCACAGCGGTGCCGGCGAAGGTGGAAGAGTTGCCTTCCTTGACCGCCCAGCCGAACAGCGCGGAGAACTTCTTGGCGACCTTGAGCGCTTCCTCGGGATCGGCGCAGTTGACGCCGATGTGTTTGAGCTCGAAGCCCAGCATGGTCTTGACCGCAGAGCGGGTCAGCTCGGTGATCTTGGCGAAGTTCTTGGTGGCGACAGCCTCCTTATCGACCATCCAGGAACCGCCGCAGGCGATGATCTTGTCAAACGCCAGGTAGTCCAGCAGGTTCTTCTCGT
>ERZ827168.779-NODE-779-length-48918-cov-60.881956_pt1 | contig 48918 bp, 47 predicted proteins | sample MGYA00519868_ERZ827168 | MGnify/ENA primary metagenome ERZ827168 (study PRJEB31778, sample SAMEA3449271) | human gut metagenome | biome: human gut; feature: human-associated habitat; material: faeces | place: United Kingdom | collected 2010/2012 ...
ATTAATAATCCTTTTATTTGATCATAATAATTCATATCTAACTCCTTTCTTAATTGTGTTGCATTTTGCGACACTTTTTCTATGAACTACAAGTCTTAATTTTTAATTTATCATTTTTTATCTTAAACATAATACTACCATCTTGGTCTGTTCTATATACTTTAGATTGTTTTAAATTGTTTAATACTTCTTTATTAGGATGACCAAATCTATTTTTCTTGCCAACACTTATAATGCTAAATTTAGGTTTTATATAATTTATAAAAGTTTTAGTACTACTGGTAATTGAACCATGATGTCCCACTTTTAGAATTGTAATATCTTTTAAAATATATTTATTGATAATAGCATTTTCTGTATCTTTACCAGCATCACCCATCAAAAGAAACCTTAAATCTGATTCATTAATTAGGGTAACAATAGAGTTATCATTCTCATTATCAAATAACTTTGTATTTAAAAATGTAATATTAGGTAAACTTACATCTTTACTTTTATAATATAAAATATTTTTTTTATTTAAAATATTTATTATATTTTTTTCTAATGGTTTAAATCCATCATTATTAAAGATAACATTTTTAACTTTGAATTTATTTATTACATTTTCAGCATCACCACAATGATCAAAATCACCATGAGTAAGTATTAAATAATCTATTTTACTTATTCCTAAACTTTTTAAATACATTAAAGAATTATCACTAACACTCCTATTTCTAATTCCTCCGGTATCAAACATATATACTTTACTTTGATTTTTAGTTATATAAAGCATACTATCTCCTTGAGAAACATCTAAAAATATTATATTTGCAAAAGTATTAAAAAAGGGAATAATTTTTATAATAATAATTAAGTTTATTAAAAAAACTAAATATCTTTTCTTATTAAAATATATAAAAGAAATTAATAATGTGTAATAAATTATAATAAAAACTATACTTGTTTTAGGAATAATTATTTTAGTAAAATTAACTATGCTTAAATAATATGCTACTTTTTCCATTATTAAAGTTAAGAATGTAAATATAGGATTTAAAAATTTAAATAATACTGTAACAAGAGCAAAAGGAAATAAAATATAACTTACAAAAGGAATAAGTAAAAAATTAGAAACAAATACCATTAAATTAATTTCATAATTTAAACTTACCGTAATAGGTAATGTAAAAAGTGTCATATAAAATGTAATAATAACTAAATTTTTAAAATAATTTTTATGTAAATATTTATTTATTATAATCATTGTAAAAAAACAAGCAAATGAATATAAAAAACCAACATTAGTAATAAAAAATGGATTAATTAAAATAAGTAAATATAGTGATAAAAGAAAGACTTTCATTCTAGATAATTTAAAATCATAATCTTTATTTATGCTATTAATTATAAAAAATACTACAACCCTAAGAATCGATGCTGTAAAACCAGTTATAAAAGCATAAAAAAGTAAAACAATACTAATAAATTTATTCTGACTTTTTTTAGAAAGAAAAAATAATATTTTACGCATTATAGATACAAACACGCCAACATGCATACCACTTATTGCAAGAAGATGAGCAACTCCAATATCTTTATAATAATTATAACTTTCATCTATACTTTTTTTATCTCCAAGAATAAATAGTTTTAAATATGGATTAAATGAAACTTTTTTAGAAAGAGAACTTTTTAAATTATTTAAGATATTATTATTTTTCTTAATTATTTCAATTTTATTAACAGTACCTACTTTATAAATACCATTATTATATAAATATTTTTGATAATTAAATGTATTTGGTATAGTATTTTTTTTCGGTGTACTAAGTAAAACATTTACTGTTACTTTATCACCCTCATTTAAATCAAAATCATCATAATAAAACATTTGAATATTTTCCTTTTCTTTTAAAACAAAACTCACCTTTTTTTTACTTAAAATTACTTTAGAAACTTTTCCAGTTAATGTATACACCTTATCTTGATAAACTGATTTATATTTTATTATATATACTTTTAAAATAACAAAAATGCTTAAGATAATTCCAATTATTAAATAAAATAGGAAAGAGTTTAAAACTTTTTTCATATTGTAATAAACTCTTTGATTTGTTCAAATAACTTTTCTGATATGCCTGTTACATTTTTAAGATCTTCGATAGATTTAAATAGTCCATTTTCATTACGATAATCAATTATTTTTTGAGCTTTAGCATCTCCTATACCTGATAAAGATGTAAGTACTTCTTTTGAAGATGTATTAATATTTACTTTATTATTTTCCGTTTCACTTTTACTATTAGGAACTTCTTCGGGTTTATTTTCATCACTAGTTATAACGGATGCTCCCTTATCAGTGCAAACAGAAATATCTTGTTTTGGACAATTACATTCAGTGGTTTCCTCTTTAGTATTAAGTAAACTATATTCATAATTTGTGAATACATAAACAACCATTTCTTTTGAAACTGTTTTACTTAAATTAATATTTTTAGTATAAGCATTATTTTTTAAGCCACCAGCCATATTAATAACATCATTAATAATGTTATCACTAGTTGCCTTAAATACTCCAGGACTATTTACTGCACCTTTTATTTCTACATAAAACTCTGAAAGTTTTTCTTTTTCATTAGAATCATTCTTAAAGGTTTCAACAACCTCTTGAGTTTGATTAATATTATCACTTTTAAAGTCTTTTACATAGTAAAAATAAGCAAATAATCCATACTGAATAATAATAAGTAATATAACAAAACTTATTAGAAAAGTATTTAAATATTTCTTAATCATAAAATCCTCCTTTCATATATATTTATTACCGGAAAATTTCTGATTTCCTCCTTTTTTTGAAAAGTTTTTTTTAAAATTATAAAAAATGCCTAATTTTGGGCATATATTAGGCAAAATATTTTTTGTAAAGTATTTACACATATAATTGTAAAGTAATGTAAAATATAAAAAATCAGTATTTTTACATACTGATTAATTTATTTTGACTCTTAATAAATCATTTTCATTTAAGTGCCTATCAACTTTTAACTTGATTATCATTCTAGGCATATTTGCTTTTTCAATTAATTCATCATTCTCATTATATATTTCATTTACTGTGTAATCAAAAGTTTCTGTATTAGGTCCAAAAAACTGAATATTATCCCCTTTTCTAAAGAAATTTCTTTCTTCGATTACAGCAATATGAGTATTTTCATCATACGATTTAACAATACCTAAAAAGTCTTGATTACTTTCTTCATCACGCAAATTATAATATTGATCATTTACACTGGGAAGGTTTTTAAAAAACTGTGGAGCACTATCTCTATTTGCAACCCTATTAAGAATTTTTAAATAATATGATTTATCATTTTCAGTTAAATTATTATTTAATATTTTATCAATAATTTTACGATAGCATAGTATAACTGTAGAAATATAGTATATAGAACGCATTCTACCTTCGACTTTAAATGTAGTTACTCCCAAATCAATCATTTCTTTAATGTTTTCAATCATATTTAAATCTTTCGGTGTCATTGTAAATGGAGCAATACCCTCATTAAAAACCCATCTACAAATTTGAGCACATCCACCCCTGTTAGAGTCTCTTCCTGTCATAAACGAAGATAATATACATTTGCCAGAAATGCTCATACACATTGCCCCATGAACAAAACATTCAAGTTCAAGACCAGTTTTACCCTTTATAGCTTTAATATCACTTGTTAAAGCCTCTCTTGCAAGAACTATTTGGTCTACACCAAAGTCTTTATAAAACTCTGCCGTAAAGGAGTTAAGTGTACTTGCTTGAGTAGAAAGAATTACCTTTGTTTTAAGTTTTAAATCTTTAATCATTTTTAAAACTACAATATCACTTGCAATAATTCCATCAACATTAACATTTTCAAGGTATAATAAATAATCCTTTAAACCCTCAAGGTTTTCATTATGAAATACAATATTTACCGTAACATATACTTTTTTATTTAAACTATGAGCATACTCTGTGGCTTTTTTGATATCATCTAAATCAAAATTTTTAGCATTAGCTCGAAGTGAGTAATTTTGACCACCAAAGTAAACTGCATCTGCACCATATAAAAAAGCAAATTTTAATCTTTCAAAATCTCCTGCTGGAGCAAGTAATTCTATCATTTCTTGTCCCCCTTTATTTTATAAATAGTTTTATTATGTAAAAATCCATGATCTGTTTCTACATTTATTTTTCCATTTACTAAATCTTTTAAATCATTTTCACTTAAACATATTGGATGATATATTGCATACTTAATATCTTTGTTTAAATTATTAAGTCCATTAAAATAAGGTAAATGATAAAAATATGTACCATACTCATTTTCAAATAAAATAAATTTATGATTATTATTTTCTATAACCAAAGGATTTTCATACTTAACATTTTCATGTTTACTATAGTTTTTAATTAAGTATCTTCGTGAATAAGCACTTCCAATAAGACCAAAAGCATATAAAGAAACCTTTTTCGAAGATTTAGATATAATTTCCTCTACTTCATCCTCGGTTATATCAAAGGGAAGTACTACACTATCTACATATTCATTATAAATATTAACGCTTTCATAGTTACAAGCAAAATGACTTGGCATTAATATCTTTTCTATTTTAACATCCTCTAGCATTTTAATAATACCAACATCATCAAAGATAATCCCTTTTATATTATTTGGAAGTTTATGAAGTAACATATTTAAATTATTTGCGCTTTCCTCATCAAGAACTCTATTTACAAATAAATAACTATTTTCTTCCTTAATTTCACTTAAAGAAAATTCATTTTCTACGCCAACACAAAATGAAAAAAGTGGATAAACAAAATTATCTATCCCATTTTCCTTAAGTAAATTAATTTCTTTTTCACTTTTAATAATAAAAAGTTTATTCATGATGATTCTTCTTACTAACTGAAAGTCCATCTCCTATATCATAAAAGGTTGTTTCAAAATCAGCATTATTTTTTAGAAAATCTATATAACTTTCAATTTTTGATACTAGTTGGCGTAAATTCTTACTTTCAATTGTATCACTTTTACCTACATAACCATGAAATTTTAAATTATCAGTTATAATAACACCTGTATCCTTTAAAAAATATTGATATTTTTCAAAAAATCTTGTGTATTGTCCTTTAGCGGCATCAATAAAAATTAAATCATATTTAGCCTCCACTGGAATATTTAACTCTAGAGCATCTTGAAGTGCAACATTAATTTTCTTATCAAGACCACATTCTTTAATATTTTTAACACACTCTAAATATCTTTTTTCATCTCTTTCAATTGTGGTTACATAAACATCATCTTTAGCACTTGCCATAAGTATAGCAGAATAACCTATTGCACTACCTATTTCTAATATATTTTTTACATTATTATCTTGAATATATTTCATAATAAATGCTATTGAATTTTTTTCAATTATGGGAACACTATTTTCTTCCGCGTATTTTTCTATTTCCTTTAATTTTTCTTTCATTTTTAATTTTCACCTAATTTCTTTTGAATTTCATAAAACCCTTTTATATCCTCGGCAAAATAAACTTTTCCTGTATTTATATCAGCATAAAAGTATTCAAAGTTTGTGTCTGATGGATTAAGTGCTGCATTAATACTTTCAAGTGATGGATTACATATTGGACCTACAGGAAGACCAATAAATGATAAATTTCTTGTATTATATGGATTAACTGCATTAAGTTCTTTAGTCGTAATTGTCTCTTTTAAAGATAAATGAGATCCATAATATGCTGTAACATCCATTCCAAGAGCCATCTTTTTATCAAGTCTTGTATAAATAACTTGACTTACTTTTTCTCTATCTTCTTTATTAACAGCCTCTTGTTCTATAATCGAAGCAATTGTAAGAAGTTCATGTATAGAGTACTTACTTTCTTTTAAATCTAAAGTACTTAATTTCTTTTTAGTATTATTAAGCATTGTTCTAACTATTGTTTCAAATGATGAATTTTCATAAAACTCATAAGTATCTGGATATAGATAACCCTCTAAAGAGTAGTAAATATCTTTATTTTTTATATCATTTGTTATAAATGAATACTCTTTAATTAAACTATCTAAAAATTTTTCATCTTTTAAAGTTTTAATCATATCATCATAGGTAATATCAAAATTAGCCTCAATTTGTTTTAAATAAGTTTCTATGCTTTTACCTTCGACAAATGTAATATTAATAGTTTTAATAATTTGATCTATTCTGCCATCATTAATTTGATTAATTATACTTATTGCATTTTGTTTTTTATTAAATGTATATTTACCTGCTTGTAAGTTTAAACTTGGATTTATAAATACATAAGCAAGAGTTGTAAATTTACTTTTAATAAGCCCTGCTTTTTTTAAATTTGATACTATTTTTATTTTATTATCACCAGCATTTACACTAAATGATACTAAAGCATCCTCTTTGTTGCCTGTAAAAAGTGTAATGTAAGAAAATACTCCAATAAATAAAATAACCACTGCTACAGCTATAATTATTATATTTTTCTTTTTCATTTTGCCCTCTTTATTTTATCTAATATTCTATTTGCTATTTCAATTTCTTTGTCAGTTAATTCATTAATAACTAAATCATCTTTAATTTTACCAATGTAAGCATAAGTTAATCCTTTACTAGTTTCTTTATTATCAGTGTATACTATTATAGTTTCATCATTTTCATTTTCAAAAGTGAAAAGAACATTATACTCTGATTTAACTTTACCATTTTCTAATATAACTTTAGCCTGCATTCTTACTCCTTATATATGTTTCAAGAATTATGGCAGCCGCTTGCATATCAACTTTATCTTTAATATCTTTTGCATGTTTACCATTTGCAAGTAAAATCTTTTGTGCCTCAACTGAGGACAATCTTTCATCCACTAAAGATAACTTTATATTAAGTGTTTTTAGTAGCTCACAAAAATTATAAGTTCTTTGAGCAGCAAATCCCTCACTTCCATCCATATTTTTAGGAAGCCCAATTGCTATTTCAGTAATGCCTTCTTTAGCAATTATTTCCTTAAGTTCTTGAAAAGCAGTTTCATACTCTTCACTTTTAAATCTAATAACTTTATAAGGCGTAATAATTGTATTTGTTCTATCAGAAATTGCAATACCCAATGTTTTTGTACCTAAATCTAGGCCCATATATCTTGTTTTCATCGTCCTAAATACCCATTTATAATTGCCATTAATACTTCTTCGCGAGAAAATTTAGCAATCTTTTTTCTAGCATCTTTGTATGATGTTATGTAAGTTGGATCTCCAGATAATAAATATCCAATTAATTGGCTCGTAGGATTATATCCTCTTTCCTCGATGGCCTTAATAACTTCATTAATGCTTATCATAATTAACTCCTGTCTTAAAACTTTTAAATCAAATATTGAAGTCTTGTCACAGTTCATTAAAATCTCACTTCCTTGCAACTTTATTTTATCAAAAAAAAAGTTAAACTGCAACTAAACACAGTAACTTTTAAAATATACAAACTTTTGTTATTGATACGTGTTATACCTGATGTTTTAAAATATAACACACATTAATTCACTTTTAAATTAAAGCTTCTTCATAATATAACTAATATTAAACTTAATATCAATATTACTTATTTAGATTTTTTTCTATTAATAGTTTTATCATAAATAATATCAATACTAGAAAGTAACATACTTGAAAGAAGTGCTCCTCCGAATACATCTGAAAAGAAATGTGCTCCAAGATATATACGAGATATTCCCACCAAAAGAGGTATAATACCTAAAATAACACTAAATATTATTTTATATGTTTTAGAAATTTTACTTTTTAATATAAAGTAAATTAAAAATCCATATAAAGTAACACTTGCCATTGTATGACCACTTGGGTAAGAAAAAGTATTTTCCACTACAGTAATATATTCTGGTCTAGGTCTTCGAACAATAACTTTAACAATATTATTTATTAAAGTAGACATAATTAAAATACCAGCACATTTATAAGCATATTCTTTTTGCTTTTTATAAAGTAAAATAACAAATACTAAAATGCACAATCCGATTATAAACGGTGTACTACCTAAAAATGTAAATATCTTCATAAATTTAGTGGTCATTTCACTAGAAAATCTAATTATAAAATTATGAATACTTTCATCAATACCAACATATTTATTATCAATAACTAAAATACTATTAATAACAAAAAGTGCAAGTAAGGTAAATGGTATATAATATTTTTTATTTTTCATGTTTTTCTCCTACAAAAATGAATGTTCTTTGAATAACAAAGTTTACAACAAATAAAATTATATCAACTATTAATTTAATTATCATTGAACTTATATGAGTTAATTTAACTATATATTCAACAGCAAGTCCTGATACAAACATTTGAATTATACATAAACAAGCATATTTAATTAAAGATGAACTATTTCTATTTTTAAATACTACATTAGAATTTACTAAGAAGTTATACATACTCGATAATACTCTTGCACATATTGTTGAATAAAGTATTGAATTAGTTCCCCCAATAATTAAAGAGAAAATATAAAATAATAGATAATCTAATATAAATGAAGAAAGACCTGCTAAAATAAATTTAAAAAATAATTTATAGATTTCAAATGAATCTTTAACTGGATTAAAATGACTTTCACTATTACTATTTTCTAAATATATTGTTTCTATAGGAACTTCAATAATAGGAATTTTTTTATTCATTGTTTCAATTAACATATTTGTTTCATATTCAAATCTATCACCTTTAACAGTTAAAAGACTGCTCATAACTTTAGTTGGATAGCCTCTTAAACCTGTTTGAGTATCAGTAATTGAAAGTCCTACAAAAGTTTTAAAAACACCTCTAGTGATTTTATTACCAAATTTATTTCTTGTAGGAACATTTTCACTATCAAAATCACGACATCCAAGTATTAAACTATCTGGATGTTTTAATATTTCATTACTAACTTTTTCAATATCTTTTATACTGTGTTGACCATCACTATCCGCAGTTACTACACCTTTTAATTTAGGGTATTTTAAAAGTAAATAATTAAATGCGTCTTTCATTGATCTACCTTTACCTAAATTGACATAATGATGTAAAACAGTTATCTTTTTCTTTTCAAGATCTTTAAAAAAACTATCATATTCTTTATTACATCCATCATCATATACTAATACATTTTTAGTACTTTCAAGTAAATTATCCAAAAACTTTTTAAATATTTCAATATTAGGATTTAGTGTAGGAACCACTACAAATATATCTTCCATTAATTATCACCTTTCGATTTCATAGTTATTAATCTATATGCTCCATCAATATAAGCATAATAGAATGTATCATTTAATGTATCAACCCTTTTTTCACCATTAACTAAAGTCATATTCTTTTCTAAATAAATATCTACACTAAAGGCATTTTCATTATATACTGTAAAGCCATTCATTTTTACATTAGTAAATGTATCTTTATCAAGAGTATGCATTGAGGTAAATGTTATATCTACATTTGTTGCCCAGCTATATGCTCTTTTATATAGTGCTGTTCCTTCGACTAAATTAGGTGTCAAAGTATAAAGTCCATATCTTTCTCCGGGTAAATCTGCAGTTAAGAATAAACTCCAATTTTTTGCAAATGTTAATGGATCATAATCTTTATTTGTAAGTTTAGAAAATGCAGCATCCTTATCATCAGTCTTAAAATAAGATACACCATAATAAGTAGACTTTTCATTAGTTACTTTTATTTCATCATTGCCACTCATAACTTTAATTTTAGGTTTTTTAGTTAAATTAGTTATTTTATAATGATTTTCATAAGGTAAATCTACTTTATCATAAACTTCAGAATATTCTTTAATTTCCTCTTTACTTAAAAGATCATCATCACTAACTTTAATATCATTAATATATAAATCATAATTACTATTTACATATACATCAATATTATAAATACCATTTTTACTATATGTTTCTATTTCTTTAATAGAATATTCTTCGAAAGAAAGAATTCCTAGTCTTCTTACCTTTTTACTATCTAAAGTTACACTAGCAATCATAGTATCATCTGCATAAATATCATAAGTACTTTCTTTATCATTTTTCTTATAACTTAATTTACTTTCATTAAATAATTCTTTATATCCCTCTTCGAAAGAAGAATTTTTTTCATATTTACTTTCAACTTTATTATAAGATAAATATTTATTTATATTTCCTACTTTACTTGCGGTTTTCATATCCTTAATTAAAGATGTCATATACCCTTCGATATTACCTTTTTCATACATTTTTAACGTAGTAGAAACATATATTAAACATGCTTCACTAGCAATCAATAATAATAAAAACCATATAAGCAAGGATTTTTTATACCCTGTCATTTTCTTTTTTCTCTTACTCATTTTATACCTACTTTTCTATAATAAATGCCTCAGGTAAACGCCAAGATGAATTTGAATAATATAAGGTTACCGAAGTCATTAAATATTTATCTTCGTAATACATTGTTGAGGATGAACCACCATCAAGATTTGCAGCATTTACAGCACCATATTTTTCCATAACTTCAATTAAGTCTGATGCTGTTGCACCTAGATGACCTGATGCACCTCTTCCATCTGTAACAAGAAGTAAGACTGTTCCATCAGCTTTTTGACCAATTGCTGTACGAGGATTTGCTCCACTTCCAAGTCCATTACTTTCTCTTTTTTCACCATTAATAATAAGTTTGACAAAGTGATTATTTGCATCACTTGCTTCCTCTTGGAAAGTAACTGCATCTCTTATTTTTTCCTCTTTTACAAGTTTTTCTACACCACTTTTATCAAGTCCTTGTAAAGGAAGTATTTTTAAAATATTATTTTCATCAAAACCAATTAAATGATAACCAACACCATTTGGACTATTCCAAACAATTTCACCTTTTGAAACTACAACACCCATTGGATACCCACCTTTATTAAGAGTAGAAACATAAATACCACCATTTACTCCACCAATAGCATCATTTTCTTTAACTATTTCATCAAGAGTTTTACCATATTCAGAAAATGGAGCAGTAGTTGCTACTTTAACTCTTGATGGATCACTAATTATCATCATAGTTCCATGAAAATTACTACCATTAACCTTTTCGATTTTAATATCTTTTTTATTTTCATTACTAACATCAATTAAATTACTATCAACATCTTTATTTAATTCTTTTAAAGAGTTACTATTTACTATTTCATTAATGGTCTTATTAGGAAGAACTAAATGAACAACAAATTTAAAAGCACCTGTCTCTAAAAATGTTGTTGTAAATATATTTCTCGCAGACTTACTTGGACCATAACATATAAGAAGTAATGATGCATATAAAGTAAATACTATCATTAATATAAATACTCCAATAAAAGATAAAACTTTCAAGATATTTTTTAAAACTTTTTTCATAATAAACTCCATCCTATAACTACAATTAGTTTATCATACTTTAATATGAAAATAAAGAACTTTCTTACCACTTTCTTTTTATTTTTATATTTGATAAAATATTATTGAAAGGATAGATTAAATGAAGAAAATATTTTTATTATTGGCAGTTTCATTATTACTAATTACCGGTTGTAAAAAAGAAAACAATATTACAAAAATGAGTTTAAAAAGTATCTTAAAAGCCTCAACTAAAGGAGCCCAGTTACCAGATAATTATATTACTAAAATTACAAAAGATAATTTTGAGGACTATTTTGGTGATGCTGATATTGATTTTAAAGAAGCAATAGTTTCCGAAGCAAATATTAATGCAATAGCCTATATGATAGGAATAATTAGATTAAATGATAATGAAGATACTCAAAAAGCAGTAGACACTTTAAAAAAATCAGTTGATCCTAATAGATGGATATGTGTAGTTCCAGATAGTGTAATAATTGATAGTAATCAAAATGTAATAATAGTTATAATGGATGAAAAAAATAATGCTGATACTATTCATAATAATTTTAAAAACATAAAATAACCCAGTATAAATTACTGAGTTTTTTTACTATTAACAATGTAAAGTTAAATAACAAGTTATTTACTAAATAATCAAATAATTATATAATTTAGATGGTGATGATATGAAAAAATATATATTTAGAGAATATGATGTAAGGGGTATCTACCCTACTGATTTAAATGAAGAAGATGCATATACTTTTGGTCATGCTTTTGCTTCATACATAAAAAATAATAAAGTAATAATTGGTCATGATAATAGACTTTCCTCTGAGGGATTAAATTCTTCTTTAGTAAAGGGGCTTTTACAGGGAGGTGCTCACGTAATTGATTTAGGATTATGTACTACTCCTATTTACTACTACTATAAAAAACTACTTAACGTTGAAAATGGCATTATGATTACTGCCTCTCATAACCCTAAAGAATATAATGGTTTTAAATTTTCTTTTTCAATAAAGGGAAATGCCTGTGGTAAAGAAATATATGATTTTAGAGATTTTCTATTTAATGGTAAATTTAGAAATGCCCAAGGATTTTATCAAGAATATAATGATAATTTTGAAAGTTATATAAATAAAATTACTGAAAGTATAGATTTAGGAAGTAAAAAAATAAAAGCAGTATTTGATCCAGGTAATGGTACAGGAAGTATAATTTTAGAAAGAATACTTAAAAAATTTGATATTGATTATAAAATAATTAATGGAATTAGTGATGGAAACTTTCCAGCTCATCATCCAGATCCTTCAGTCGAAGAAAATATGCAAATGCTAAAAGAGGAAGTTACAAATAATCATTTTGATATAGCTCTTGGTATAGATGGTGATGCTGATAGAGTTGGAGTTGTTGATAATAAGGCAGTATTTACTCCAATCGATAATGTAATGATAAATATGTATAAGTATTTAAATCCAAATTTAAAAAATAGAAATGCAATAATGGATGTTAAATGCTCTAAAGCAGTTATTGATGAAATGCAAAAAATTAACTTACCTCTTACAATTTATCGTACAGGTAATAGTTATATGAATTTAAAAATAAACGAAATGAATTTAGATTTTGGTGGAGAGTTTTCTGGACATCTTTGGTTTAAAGATAAATGGATTGGAACTGATGATGGAATATATAATGCTTTAAGAATTATTGAAATGCTTTCTAAAAGTAATCAAACATTTAGCCAGATGACTGAAAGTATTCCAAAATACTACCATACTCCTGAAATTAAAATTGAAGTAACCGAAGAAAATAAATCAAAAATAATTGATAAAGTAAAAGAATATCTTGATAATGAAAATATTAAATATAATAATATTGATGGCATAAGAATTGATTATGAAGATGGATTTACATTAATAAGACAATCTAATACAGGTCCTGTTCTTACAGTAAGATTTGAAAGAAAAGACGAAGAATCTTTAGAAAAAGAAAAACAAAAATATTTAGATTTAATCAAAAAAATATCATTAGAAATTAACTAATGATTTTTTTATTCCATAATACTTTTCCATTTTGCTTTCAAAGTTATATTATCAAATATTAAAGTATTTTCATCAAATTTTTTATCATCATAATACCAACCTTCAAAAGTATACCCCTCTTTTACAGGAGTTGGTGGTAATTCAATTTTTTGAGCAGGTCTAATAGATATAGCTTCATAGGTTTGTGCTCCATCAGTATCAAAAGTTACTGTGTATGACTTAGTACACCAAAGTACTAAAAAAGTTAGTAAAACAGCAATCATAATACCTAAAAAAATATATGTAAACTTATATGCTTTTGTCACACTTTTCACCCTTTTTTCTATTTTCTATCTATTAAAATAATATAATATTTTTTGCATTTAGTCAATGAATAACCATTATGTTTTTTAATAATTTATCTTCCACCTTTAACTTTATTTTCTTCAGTGGATAATAAATAATGCATACTTTGGCTATATATACACAAACTATCCAATAATTCTTGCTTATTTTCTAAAAAATTAATTCCAATAAATTGAATTTTTGGTGTATAAAGACTTTTTAATTTGGTATTGTTACTTAAAACATTATTTCCAATTGTTTCAACTTCCGGAAGACTTAAATATTCTAAACTTTGATTATTTTCAAGGAAACTATTATCAATATCCTTAAGCATCGGCACATAAAGTTCTCTTAAACAAGTGTTTTCTCTTAAAAAACTGCGGCCAACTTTTAAAAGTTCTGGCAAATATGCGCTTTCAATAGAGTTGTTAGCTTTCAAAAAATAAACTCCTACTTTTTTTAGTTTAGGTAAATTAATTTCTTTTAAACTAGAATTATCTTTTAGAAAAAGTCTTCCAACTGTTTCTAAATTTGGCATATAAATATTTTCAATAAGTTTGTTATATGTAAGAAATTCATCTTCGATTTTCCTTACATTGGGTAGACTTATACTTTTTAATAATTTAGCACTACAAGCAAACATATCACCAATTGTTTTACATTTTGGTAAATAAAGATATTCTAAATCTTCACAGTCCGTTAAAAAATAATCATAAATTTCAATTGTGTCTTTTGATGAAAAAGTTTTAATACTTGAACTATTTTCTAAAAAACACGAAGGAATTATTTCTACCCCGTCCATAACAACACTAATTATTTGATTATATTTATTTAACTGAAAATATACTCTTATATCATCTTCACAAATAATATATATACCTTTTGTATCTCCATTATTTTCTATTTTAATAGATTTAATATTACTAAAAACTGTCTCAGCAGCATCATAACAACTGCTGTCATAATTTTCTAATTTTTTATTTACTAAATCAAGAACAAATCCATCAAATACAATATATTCTTCTTTAGGAAATGACACCTCATTAAAAAAATCTATGATAATATTATCTGCACAATAATATTTATTATTTCGTTCAAAATTATATCTATAATATTTTCCATCAGCTGATCTAACATAATTAGGTATTTCAAAGTCACTTTGTGCATTACTTTGTTTAATACCTAAATATTTTTCAAATGAATATGTTAAACCCTCAGCTATATTTTCTAAATTATTTTGATATGTTGCATCAGGATTTTTAACAGTATGATTGTATCTATTTTTAATTGATAAATAATTGGTATCTATAGTAAACTGAAGTGAAAGTACACTTGTACCATATTCATCTTCCCTTTTGGGATCACTTTTTCTTTTAATTTCTAAAGCATTATCTTTAACTGCAAAAAATACTCTATTAGTTTTAAGTCTATCACTTTTAAATGTACAAAGTTCTTCACCTTTTTCATAATATTTTTTATAAGCTAAAATTTCCTCATTAGTATGGCATTCTTTTAAAGTATAGCCTTGCTCCTTAAAAAGTTCATAAGGTGTTTTTTCAGTATCAATAACACTGTCTAATTTTTTATTATACTTATTCATTACAAGTCTTTGAAAACTTCTAACTCTATCATATGTTATTAAATCATCATAAAGAAAATGACTTTCTTTGAATAAAGATGTAATAATTGAAACTAACTCGCCCTCATTTTCAAGTATACTTGGAAATAATTCTCTACATAATTTACTAAAATTTTCACCATATTTTTTCTTTAATATTTTTAAATCACTATTCATAGAACCACCAAAAGTAATTCATACTTTAACACATTATCTATTCTTTTGCAAATTATTTCCCTCAAAAGATAATAAATTAGGCATATAAATATTTTCAATAATCTCATTGCATGTAAGAAATTCATCTCCAATTTTTCTCACATTAGGTAGATTTATGCTTTTTAATAATTTAGAACTATAAGCAAAACTATTACCAATAATTTCACATTTCGGCAAATAAATATATTCTAAGTTTTCACATTTTGTTAAAAAATAATCACCAATTTTAATAGTGTCCTTTGATGAAAAACTTTTAATACTAAAACTCCTTAATAAAAAGAATGAAGGAATTATTTCTACACCATCCATAACAACACTAATTATTTGATTATACTTATTTAACTGGAAATATACTCTTATATCATCTTCACAAATAATATATATACCTTTTGTATCTCCATTATTTTCTATTTTGATAGATTTAATATTACTAAAAATTTTTTCTGCACCATCATAACAACTTTTATCATATTTTTCTAATTTTTTGTCTACCAAATCAAGAAGAAAGACATCAAACAGTATATATTTTTCTTTAGGAAACGACACCTCATTAAAAGAATCTATAATGATATTATCTGGACAATAATAGATATTATTACATTCAAAATTATATCTATAGTATTTTCCATCAGCTGCTCTCACATAATTAGGTATTTCAAAGTCACCTTGTGCATTACTTTGTTTAATACCTAAACATTTTTCAAATGAATAAGTTAAACCCTCAGCTATATTTTCTAAATTATTTTGATATGTTGCATCTGGATTATTAACTGTATGATTATATCTATTTTTAATAGATAAATAATTTGTGTCAATTGTAAACTGAAGTGAAAGTACACTTGTACCATATTCATCTTCCCTTTGTGGTTCGCTTTTTCTTTCAATTTCTAAAGCATTATCTTTAACCGCAAAAAATACTCTATTAGTTTTAAGTCTATTATCATTAAATGTACAAAGTTCTTCGCCTTTTGCATAATACTTTTTATATGATAGTATTTCCTCATTAGTATGGCATTCTTTTAAAGTATAGCCTTGCTCTTTAAATAGTTCATAAGGTGATTTTCCTGTATCAATAACACTATTTGTTTTTTTACCGTATTCATTCATAACTAATTTTTGAAAACTATAAACCATATTATATTTAATCAAATCATCATAAAGAAAATGGCTTTCTTTGAATAAGGAAGTAATAATTGAAACTAAGGTTCCCTCTTCCTCCAAAATACTTGGAAATAAATTTCTACATAATTTACTAAAATTTTCACCATACTTTTTCTTTAATATTTTTAAATCACTATTCATAAAACCCCCATAAACAGGTTATATTTTAACATATTATCTATTTTTTTGCAAGTCTTTCCCTCAAAAGATAAAATTGATTTACATTTTTATTATTTTACATTTATATAACTAATTTAGGTGTTATTTAAATATATAATAATTTATATACTTATATTACTCCACTGTTTTAGTAATGATATTAATTTTATCATTTAGTTTTTTATTTTCCTCTTTTAAAGAATTATTTTCTTCTTTTAAAATATTATAATTATCTAAAAGTTCATTATACTTATCTATAATTTCATCATATTTTTCATTGATATCATCAATTATATCAGTTTGATTTTTAATATTTTTATATTCTTTTTCAATATTATTTTTTAAAATATTAATATTTTTTTCATTAGCATAAATTTTAATTATACTATTATCCTCAAAATCATAATTATATATTTTATTATGTTTTAAGTTTTGTAAAAAATCATCAAATATTTTTTTTACATTTACTTCATAATCATTTAACACAATTCTATAAATGTAATTTTGATATTCAGTATGCGATGCAACAAAATCTGGGTATGTTTCTACTTCAATTTTAATATTATCTAAAGTATTATCAATTACATATTCATAATGAGTATTTGTATCAATTAAAAGATTATCTTGCATCTTTACATTAAACTCACTTTTTGTAGTTTTAAACTTTGGAGAAATACTATTTATATAACTAATTTTAGATATCTCAATTGAAAATAATCCAGAACCTATTCCAAATATAGAAAGTGATGCAATTAAAGTAATAAGCATTCTTTTGAATGGAATTTTCTTACTAAATAATAAGTCAAATAAGAATTCTATAGTTAAAATATTTAAGAAAATAATTGATAATGAAATAAGAATTAAACCAATGTATGTAAGTCCATTAAATGCAAAATATAATATTATAATAAGTCCTATAAAAAATATAATTAAAGTAACTAGAAATGGAAATGTAAAGCAAGCTATAAAAAATTTAACAAAAACAATTAAAATATTAGAAAGTAAATTAATAAATGAATAATCATTTCTCTCTTTTTCTTTTATAGGTTTACTTTCCTTTACCTCTTTTGCTAATTTTAAATCATTATCTTTTTTTAAATCCATTTTGTCTAAAAAACCTATTTTAAATATATATATCATTACTATAATAAATAAGGCAACATAAGCAAAGTCAAATATAAATTCAAAAAAGTTTGCCACAAAAATTGTAAAATCATTTTGACTAACACTCGTTATTAAATTAGTTACTTTATTACTTAATAAGTTAACTGGTAACTTTAATATTAATAATGCTAAAAAAGTAAACATCATAACTAAAAAACATTTTGTATTATCAAGAAGTGTATTATTAACAATAAAGTTATAAGTATTTTTTACAAAACTAAAGAAACTATCAATTGCATTTTTATCTTTATTTTCAGTATTATTAATATCTACCTCATCATTTGTAAGACTATCTAAAGTAACATTAAATATTTTGCATATTGCAAGGAGTTTGTCCATTTCTGGATATGTTTGTCCACTTTCCCATTTTGATACAGATTGCCTTGATACATCAAGTGATGCTGCTAAGTCTTCTTGACTCATCTTATTTTCTTTTCTAAGTTTTACTAACTTTTCACTAAAATTCATAATCTTTCCTTCTTTCTAAAAAGATTTTATCATGTAACTCAGTTGCGGTGAACCAATTTTAGGTTGTTTTTTGTAACTTTTTAGTTGCATTATCTATAATAAGCTTGTTCTTTTACATGTCCATCCTTATCAAAATAACTTGCATACTCTTTTTCTAAACTTAAATATTCATTATATTCATTTATAGCTCTAGGATCACTACCAACAATACATGAAATAATACTATAATCATCATTAATTAAAATGAAAAAGTCTTTATTATATATTATCTTTAAAGCATGTGATAAATCTAAAACCCCTAATGTTTTTTCATAATATATTTTATTTATATTTGTTATGTCTTCTTTGGTAATATATTCTTTTTCTATTTCTTTGGTTTCCATTCTTGGATCTAAATATCTTACCGTGGCTTCAAAACTTGAGGTAGTATAAAGAGATGTATCATCTTTTTTAGTAATTATATAATTTGCATAATCATAGCCACCTAAATTGGCATACATATCTGGGTTTTCATCTAATGGTCTTAAATTTTCATAACTAATAAGGTCCCTAGGCATCATTTCATAACCACCAATTCTTTCAATTTGATTTTTATAATTACCCATGAGTACTAAAGAAATACTTTTTTCTTTGCTTTCGTTTAACGAAGAAATATTAATCATTTTTTCAAAAGCAGTTTTTGCTACATCAAATATATTTCTCATATAATCAATATTTTTTACGCTTATAGATTCAATTGAGTTACATAAAAGTACATTTCCATTTCTTACAAAAGGTATCATTGCACAAACATTTTCCTTACTATCTTTTATAACTAAAACTCTTCCATTAACATTTTCAGCGCAGTACCTAACAAAAGAGTCAGCTTCCCCACCAATTTTAAAACAACAATTAGTTTTTGAACCCATTACAAATAAATTAGGATCATCACAAGTAAGTGTTTCATAATAATAACCATTTTGAGTTCCACTTACATAAGGGATAGTTTTTTGATAGTTATGACGCACCTTTCTATATTCCTCGCTTACATTTTGAATAATACTATTATCACTTGATAATGATTGAAACTTTTTATTATCTACACATTCATTAATAATACTTCCCTCAAGTGGTGCTAAATCTGGATCAAGGGGCCTTAATATACCATTTTTAAGTAAATCTTTATAAAAATCTATTTTATTATAAATATGTTGCGTTTTAAATCTTTTTTCATATTCACTAAAACCGGCATATATAACATCAACATTTTGTGATATTTCATAATCGTTATTAAGAATACTTTTTAATAATCCATTTGGACTAAAAAAGAAATTAATAAACTGCTCATCATAAACAATTTTACCAGAATTTAAATGAATTTTTTGTAAATCTATTAAATATAAACTACTAAATACTTTTCTAAATTTATTTTCATCTTTATTTAACATATTAATTAACTTTTCAGAATTTTGATAGCCTAAGACAGCAATTAAATTTATAGCAAAACGCATTTGTCTATCATAATTATAATGTTTAAAATCCTCGAAATTATTTTGAACTATATTAATTAAGTTTTTAACTTGTTTAGGTTTAATATCAAGTAGTACCTCTAAAGAGTTATTATCAAAATTATTTAATTTATCTTTATATTTTCCTTCGACTAAAATTCTTTTGTAGGAACTATAATCATACTTTATAATATCAATAAGATTTATATCACCACTTAATAAATAACCAATAATTTCATTTATTTTAGAATCTATATTTTCCAAATTAGAATTTTCCTTAAGAATATTAGATTTTAAATAATCATTTAAAGTAGATATAACTTTATCATTAAGTTTACCAGTTTGAATGTAATCTTTTTTCATTTGTAAAAATGCATTAATAAAATTTATATCTTTAATATCTTTATAATCTATATCAATATTTTTAATTAATCCCTTATTAAAAAGTATTTCATATTCGTTAAATATTACATTATAATCAAATTTTTTATCATCAAAACTATTTTCATTAATATCATTTATATTTGATATATCAAAAAATAAAGGTAATGTTTTAGAAATAGTAATAAGCATTTTTTTATAATACTTTTCATAATCATACATATAAATATACATAAAAAGTTTACTTGCATTATCAAAAGAAATAGAACATAAATTTATTAATTCTTCCTCAGTAAAGTCACGAAAGCCATCTTCATTTAAAAACATCGTATTATTTATTTTAATATTTGGATGAGCACTAATAAACTGTTCTTTTATCATTTTTACCTCCGATTAATTTTTATTTTTAAAAAAGTATTTGCATGATATTTATAAAATCTATAATATGAGCATTTTATATCATCGATTGGTTTTACACCTAATGTTACAACATTTTATGAACTTAGTTTATTATTTTCTTTTTCATAAAATTCACACCTATTTATAGTATATATTTTTTTATAAATATTGTATATCATTTAACATACACTTTACATTTTGATTTACACTATACAATTTTCAAGACTTTTACTATACAATTTTCAGAAAATAAAAACTTTATTTAACTTTTTCTCCATTTTCACAGTGATGATAAAATTCTAATAAACTTATTCCATATCTTGGTTTAGAATATTTAAAAATAAATAAATTTGTATCATCATAATTATTATTTAATTCATCATTTATAAACTTTTCTTTAATGTCATTTAAAACACTATTTTCTGAACTATATTTTCTAATTCCACGGTATTTTTCCCAAGAATGTTCAAACCAATAATAGTCATTATCAATTTTATATATTAAAAATGTATGTGTTGGACAAATATTATCAGAATAATATACTATAAAATATGTATTAAATTTAATGTTTTTCTTATCAAACAAATATCTTTCTAATTCTACTTGATCCCAACAAACTCCTACTTTATTATTTAAAGTTTCATTTGGAGATTGTAATTTATATTTATTGTCAAAGGCTTCATCAATGTCAAAATGTATATTTCCATTTATATCTAAATAACCATATTTAATATCATTCATAATATTCATTATATCATTTTCCATATATCATATATTTCCTTTCTAAATATTTAATTTTTATCTAAGCTTTCCGCGATTTGATTTAATTTATTAATAGAATTTAAATACTCTTTTTCAATAGGAGTAAGTTCTTTTATTTGATATTTTTCATACTCTATTTTTGCTTTTTCCATGGCTTTTTTATGACTAATTTTTCCAGGATTAGTTAATACTTCAGCATTCAATGAATTCAAAATTTTATCTAGTTGATTTATATAATTTTCATTCTCATTGTTTTATGTTTCATCGCTTGAAACTCTGCAAAATCAAAATAACCAGAAACTAGATTATTTAACATCTTTAACTCTTCTTCCGTTAAGTAATTTTTAGCAATTTCTATATCATTAATACTTGGTAATTCGCCTTTAAAACTAGTAAGTCCCATAAATGGTTTATTTGAATCTGCTCTATTATATATCACTTCAGCTGCCGTGTTTCCGTGGGCAGCATAATGAAATTTGTTTTGTACCATCTTAAAGAACTTTATTGTTTCAGCTACTTTAGGATTATAATCAATAGCAGTAGCATATAAATCTAAAACTTGTCTATATAATACTTTTTCAGACGACCTTATATCTTTAATGCGATTTAAAAGTTCATAAAAATATTTTCCACCGCCAAGATTTTTAAGTCTTTCATCATCCATAGTATAGCCTTTAATTATATATTCTTTAATTCTTTCTGTAGCCCATTTTCTAAAACGGACTCCTTCTAAAGATTTAACTCGATAACCAACACTAATTACTACGTCTAAATTATAATAAGAAACAGGTTGTTTCACACCATCAACACGCACTTTTTGCGTGTTGTTTTCCCTATCTAATTCACCATCATTGAAAACATTATTTATATGCTTTCTGATAACTTTTTCATCTCTATTAAAAATTTGTGCCATCTGATTAGCGGTCAACCAAACAGTTTCATTTTCAAAATTAACATCTAATTTAATATTTCCATCTTTTGACTCATATATAATTAATTCTGAATCATTTATCTTTGTAATTTCACTTTTCATTTCATTACATCCTTTCACAACAAATTTAATTAATTTTCATATACCAAGTAAAATATATAAATATGCACTCCAACATCAGAATTTCCTAAGATTTTTTCAAGTCAACTCATTATGTATGAATTTTTCTATCCAATATACAAAAGCATTCAATATGATATGTATAAGAAAACATATCTAAAATATAAAACTTTTTTATTTCATAATTAGCTAAATCTACTAAATTATTTGCTAAACTTTGTGTATCGCAAGAAACATAAATAATTCTTTGAGGACAAATATTATTAATAACCTCAATTGTTTTTTTATCAAGACCCGCTCTTGCAGGATCTACAATAATAGTATCAATTTTATCATTAATAAAACCTATTTTATCCTCGACTTTACCTAAAATAAAATTAATATTATCACATTTATTAATCTTTGCATTTATTAAAGCATTTTTAACAGCATTTTGAGTTACCTCAATTGAATAAACTTTATCTACTACTTTACTTGCTACAATAGATAATGTTCCAACACCTGAATATAAATCTAGTGCGGTTTTTCCTACAATATTTTCTTTTATTAAATTAAACAATTCTAAATTTATATAATTATTAACTTGAAAAAATGAATTATAACTTACTGTAAAAAATAAATTATTAATCTTCTCCATAAAATTATCTTGTCCATAAATACATTTATCATTTAAAACTATTCCAACAATTTTATAATCTTCGGGATTTAAAATAACTGGTTTTTCTTTAGAATCTATTATAATAAGAACTTCATCATTATAATTTGCTCTTATAGTAACATTTGCATTTTCTAATTTCATATTTTTAACAAATTCAAATGATTTATTTATAGACTTTTTAGTTACTTTACACTCCTTTATTTCAATAAGATTATGAGTACTTTTTTCATAAAATCCAAGTTTACAATCCACTATTTTAAGTTCTATTTTATTACGATAATATAAATCATTTTCATTTCTAATTACATTAATTTTAGGAATATCAAATTTAGATAAAATATTTTTAACTCTTTCTTTTTTATATTCTAAAGTATTTTCATAATTTAAATGACATAAACTGCATCCACCACAAACTCCAAAATATTTACAAAATGGTTCGACTCGTTTAGAACTTTTATAAATAATTGTATTAATATTTCCTTCCATAAAACTTTTTTTATCTTTTGTAATTGTTACATCAACAGTTTCACCAGGAAGAGCTCCTTTTACAAAAATAATTTTACCATTGATATTTCCAATCCCATTACCAAAATGATCCATTCTATCAATATGTACTTGCATTTTAACCACCAAAATAATTATATCATGGTAGAACTATAAAAAAAAGAACTTCAATTGTCCCTAAAATAAAAAAATCAGGACACTGTCGTAATAGCTTCCCATTAAAAATGATTTAACATTTTTCCCTGTATATTCAATCTATTCAAATTAACTATATGTTGTCAATAAAAATAATTCCTGAAATAAAAAAAAACAGACCTCCGTCGTAACGGTTGCCCTTTAAAAATGATTTAACATTTTTTCAATGCATACTCAATATACTATAATTAACTATATGTTGTCAATGATATTTAATAATAAAATTTAATTAATTTATCAAAATATTCATATACTGATTTCAGTAATTCATTATCTTTATAATATTCTTTATTCATTGGAATTCTTTTGTAAAAGAACTTTTTTAATTTTCTTTTTAATCATTAACTTAAATTTAATATTTTTACTTTTAAGTAGTTTAATCATTTCATCAATTGTAGTTTTTGGTTTTAGCATAATAACCTCCCTGTGAGGATGTATTATAATTGTAAGTATTAAAATAAATTGTCGAACTATTTCATATATATCATATTTTCTAATAATTTAGCCATAATATAGATATGATAAATAAAATAAAGGAAATGTTTTCAGAAAATGATGATTTAGTTATAAGAAAAGTAAAAATTAATTTTTTTCATAGTATCTATGTTATTTTTTTTGATACTTTGGTTAATCAAGATAAAATTAATGAATATATTTTAAAAAGAATTACTAGTATAAATAAACTTCATAACTTTGAAAGTGAAGTACCTGGCAGTAATGTTAATAAAATAAAGTTTAATAAAATAGAATGCTTTTTATATAATGGTTTTACGATTGTAATTAATCAAAATAAAATATATGCTATTGAAACTCGTGCATCTCTTGACAGAAATGTTTCAGTTAATGAAATAGAGCCATCACTAAAAGGTCCAAGAAATGCCTTTATTGAAAATTATCAAACTAATTTAGGCCTTATAAAAAGGCGTATTAAAACAAGTAATTTAAAATGTAAAAATCTTGATATTGGAAGAATTTCTAAAACTAAAATAGGTATATTATATATCGAAGGCATAACTAAAACTAAACTTGTTGATATGGCTTATCAAAAACTTGAAAAAGTGGATATTGACCTTATAAACGATAGTGAAAACTTAAAAAAATATTTATCTGAAAATCCTCATTTACCTACGATAATTGCTACCGAAAGACCTGATAGATGTGCAAGAGCATTAGCCGAAGGTAAAATAGTAATACTTGCAAATGATAGTCCAACCGCCTTAATCTTACCAGCGTTTTTTATTGATTTTATAAATCCATTTTCTGATGATTACACAAAAGATTTTAATATTAATATAACTAAATTTTTAAGACTAGCATCCTATATTTTATCTGTGGTTACCCCTGCATTTTATATTGCTATTGTCGGTTATAATCAAGAAGCCATTCCCTCGAGTCTTATGATAAATTTTTCTATTCAAAGAAATGGAATTCCCTTTCCCGCTATAATAGAGTGTTTTTTAATGCTTGGTATTTGTGAAATTTTAAGAGAAAGTGATTTAAGATTTCCCACTAAATATGGTTCAGCTATATCAATACTTGGTGCCCTTGTTTTAGGAGAATCTGCAGTAAGTGCTGGTCTTATTACCCCAATAATGATAATAGTAACCTCTTTTACTTATATATCAAGTTTAATTTTTCCTGAAATCGAGGTAACCAATTCTTTAAGATATTATAGATTTATTTGCCTTATTTGTGCATCCTTTTTAGGGCTATATGGTCTTTTAATTGGGTTTTTAGTCTTTTTAACAGATCTTATTAGTACAAAATCAATAGGTTACCCATATATGTTTCCCCTACTTCCTTTTGATAAGACCTATACTAAAGAAACATTATTTAAAATGCATAATAACAAAAGAAGTGAACTTTTATCAAGTAACTTTACAAAGGAGAAATCATGAAAAAAATCTTATTAATTATAATTATTATTTTTCTTACTGGTTGTTATAACTACACTGAAATTAATGATCTAGCCTTTATATCCTCAATAGGTATTGATTATAATAAAACTAATGAAAGATTTATTGTAACTTATGAAATATTAAATGATAACTCCACTGGCGAGGGAAAAATTAATAAATCTTACACTATATCAGCCGAAGGTAAAAACATTACTGATGCTTTTAATAATACTTCATTAAAAGTAAATAATAAACCTTATTTTTATCATTTAAAAATAATTGCTATTGATGAAACAGTGGCTAAAAAATATACTAAAGATATTGTAGATTATATTCTTCGTAATCCTAATGTAAAAAACGAATTTTTTCTTATTTTAATTAAAAATGCTAAAGCTAAAGATATTTTAGATAAATCTGATGAAATAGACCCAGATATTGGTAACAAAATATATAGAATGATTAAATCAAATGAAGATCAAAATAATATTTCAATTGATCAAAACTTCGAAGCCACCACAAGATTTTTTGCAAATAACCTATCTAATGCCCTATTAAATACGTTTACTCTTAATGATAAAGATGAAATCATTGAACTTGGATTATCAGCATTTAAAGAGTATGAATATGTAAAAACTTTAACAAATGAGGAAAGTGCATTATTTAACTTAATTGTAAAAGGTAAAGCTAGTTTAACATTAAATAAAAAAGAAGATGATAAAATTATATCAGTAAATATCTACTCTGGCAAAGGTAAAATAGAAATTAAAGATAGTCAAGTTATCTATAACATTGATGCTTTAGGAGAAATAAAAGTAAATACAACAAACATTAATTTAAAGGATGAAAAAGCATATCATAACCTTAATAATGAATTTAAAAAAATATTAAATGAAAAGTTATTAAAATTTATCGAAGTACTTAAAAATGATAATTTAGACATTCTCGAAGTAAATAATCTATACTATGAAAAGACTAGAAAAGAAATGAATATATTTAAAAGTTTTGATTTTAAACTTAATACAAATATTAAAATAGATAAGAAAGGATTGATCTTTAATTTTGAAAACTAATAAATATAAATTATCAGAGATATATCTTTTATCAAGATCACTTTCTTTAGGACTACTTTTCTCCTATTCTTTCTTTTTGGTGGGAACAAGTACCTTAATTTCATTTATTTTTGGTATTTTACTCGGAATATGTTTTGTCTTCATTTATTCAAAAATCAAACTAAACAAGAAAACAAAAGTATTTGAAATACTTTTGTATATGTTTTTTATATTGCTTTCATCGATTATTATAACTACCTTCATATCATCATTTTTTCTTAATAAAACACCTAAAATATTTATTATTTTACCAAGTATATTACTTTGCTATTATATTTCTACTAAAGATAAAGATGTAATGAAATGGCTTGCTCTTGCATTAACTTTTTTTAGTATAATCACCATAATATTTAACTTTCTTGCTTTAATGCCCCATATGGAAATTAAAAATATTTTACCGCTTTTTACCTTTAAAAATAAAAATATGATAAAAAGTATTTTCTTTTATGCTATACTATCCTCTTGCCCATTAATTCTTTTAAATGATGAAGACTACTCTACTAAAGATTATATATCTTCTTACATTATAACTAATATAATTAGTTTAATAATCTGTTTTGCTATTGTAAGTATTTTAGGAAGAAGTTTAATTAATATGTATAGTTACCCCGAATATATGGTACTTAAAAAAATACAAATATCTTCATTTATTGAAAATGTAGAAAATTTTATTTCATTATTATGGCTTTTTGATTTATATTATCTAACATCTTACTCTATCAAAAAAATTAATGGTATTTTGACTACTAAAATAGGTACAGTATTAATATTTTTAATAACAGTTATAGATTCATTTGTAATTAATAATAATTATGAATACCTCCTTTATATTTATAAAAGGGTTCCCTATATTTTATATATATTGGTAATTCCAATTCTTATTTTAGCCAATAAAAAAAGAGTTAATTAAATCCATCTGGAAATATAGATAACTCTTGTATTACTGGCTTTATATCTATTAAATAAATTTATTATATAATCAATAACAAACTTTAATATATCTTTACAATCATTTTTTACTTTTAATTCTTGTAAACCTTTTTTAAGTTCTTTTCTAAATATATAATCATCAATATATTTTGACACAGCTTCATCAAGTTTTCCTATTTCAATTATATTTTCATTTATATTTATATCAACTTTAAAAATATATTCTTTATACATTTTTATTATAGACTTAGTTATTTCATCACCCTCGATTGGTTTAAACTCAATTATTTTATAAAAATTTGGACAATATGTTAATACTTTTTTATTATCGTTCATACTTTTATCACTACCTTAATTAAATAATATACTATTTTATAAGGTTTGTAAAGTTTTTTTATTTAAAAAATTGAAAAAAGACTAGAATTTCTAGCCTTTATTTTCAAACTAATTTAAAGCGTCTTTTAATTTGCTACCAGCTTTAAATGAAGCAACTGTTTTTGCAGGAATTTTAAGAGGTTCTTTAGTAAGTGGGTTGATTCCTTCTCTAGCAGCTCTTTTTTTAGCAGAGAATGTACCAAAACCAACTAAAGCAACTTTTCCATCTTTTTTAAGACCAGAAACAATTCCTTCAAGGCAAGCATCTAATGCACGAGTTGCATCAGCTTTTGTTAAGCCAGCTTTATTAGCAATAAATTCTACTAATTCAGTTTTAGACATGTTTATTACCTCCTATATTATTTATAAGGCACAACTACCTTACAAATTAAAGATACCAAAATTCTAAAGAAAAATCAATAAAAAAAGTGCATTTTTTACATAACCTTTGCACTTTTTTTAAGAAAAAACTTAATAGTATCACAAAATTATAAATATTCTTGATTTTTTAGATTATATTTTATATAATAATATTGTCTTAGGAAACTAAGGCATTAAGAAAGAATGATTATAATTTATTTATTTTCATTTTTTCAATTCATAGACGATCCAATCCGTCTACCCACTTTAGTTAAGTGGGTTTTTTTATATATTAATATTAAAAATCTATAAATAAAAAAAGTGCGTATTTTATTAATCTTTGCACTTTTTATTAAATTACAATAGCAATTAAATTATTTGCACCTTTATTTACTATTTTTGTAACTGTATTTGCGAGTTTAAATCTAGCTGTTTCTGGCATCATAGCAAGTTTTGCCTCTATACCCTCTTTAACAATTTGTTCTAAACTTCGACCAAAGATTTCACTTTTCCAAATACTATTTTTATCAGTTTCATAATCTTTCATAATATAGTCAATAAGTTCTTTTGATTGCATTTCAGAGCCTATAATAGGTTCAAAAGTAGATTCTACATCAACTCTTATTAAATGTACAGAACTTGCTTGAGCCTTTAATTTAACACCAAATCTACTTCCTTGTTTAATAATCTCTGGAGTTGAAAGTTTCATATCTTTAATAGTTGGATGCATTATTCCATAACCAGTATTTTTAGCCATTTTAATTGCACTTTTAATATTTTTAAGTTCACTTTCATTTTCGTTATAAGATATAAACATATTAAGTAAACTAGATTTAGTTATTTCCTTATTACCAATACTTTCTTTTAAAACCTTTTCATATAGTTCATCACTACTTTCAAGCGTTATAGTAACATTTCCAGTGGATGTATCAAAATTTGATATATAACTTTTTGAAATATATTCACTTTCTAAAAACACATTATTAATTGTATCAACATCTTTTAATTTATTTACTTTATAAATAGCCTCTTTGATTTTTTCTAAGTAATGCATTTTAATTTCATTTTCCATAGGAAGAATATCAATCCATTTTGGAATATTTACATTAATATCCACTACTGGAAATTCATAAAGAGCAGTTCTAAGCATATTATTAAGTTCATCTTTTGAAACAGTATCAACACTTGAACATATTACAGGAACATTATATTCTTCTTCCATTTTCTTAGCAAGCTCTTTAGTTTCAAATTTATCAGGCGTTTTAGAGTTTAAAATTACAATAAATGGTTTTCCTATTTCTTTAAGTTCATGAATAACTTTTTCTTCTGCTGCAACATAATTTTCTCTAGCAATATCAGTAATACTTCCATCAGTAGTAACAACAATTCCAATAGTGGCATGATCTTTTATAACTTTTTCAGTACCTAGTTCAGCTGCCTCAGTTAAAGGAATATAATCGTCAAACCATGGACTTTTTACCATTCTAGGGTTTCCATCACTATCTAAAAAACCTGTGGCATCATTAATTACATATCCTACACAGTCAACAAGTTTTATATTAGTTTCAAACTCATCAACTTTAATTTTTGCTCCAGAGGAAGGAACAAATTTTGGCTCAGTAGTCATAACTTGTTTTCCTTGAGCCGATTGTGGTACCTCATCTAAGCATTTTTTCTTTTCATATTCATCAGTAATATTTGGAACAACTAACCCTTCAATAAATCTTTTAATAAAAGTTGATTTACCGGTTCTAACTGCTCCAACTACACCTAGATATATTTCTCCTCCTGCTCTTTTACTTAATGAGGCAATTACATTTTCATTTTCCATTTTTCACCTTTTCTATTAAAGATTATGATAAATAAAAAAAGTTATTACAAAAAGTTGTAACAACTTAATTAACTACCTCATAAACGTTATTCCAAGTTCCATTTCCAGTTAGTTTTATAGAAGATGATAATGAGATAACCGGTCTTACACCATATGTTCCTGCCACATTAAGTGCATTTAGTTCACCTGAAGAATAAACTCCAACTTCAGTAGCCGATTCATAATCCCAACTATAATCACAAGGAGAGCCCGTCCAATAATATTGGTTGGTATACAAATAATATGAAGTATTATTTGTATACCAGACACCACCGGCCATTGCTATTTCATCCGCTGTTATTAATCCAACTGGATAATCTAACGTTTTATTCCCTATACCACTTGTTTTTAATGTAAATTTATCACTTTCTGTTGGGCAAGTCAATACCGGGCTTTTATTTGTTTTTAATCTTGTACCTGCAGCATAATACAATTCTTCAATAAAACTCCAAGTCCCAGTAATAACACTTCTATCATTGCAAAATATTTGTTCAGCCATCATTTGTTTTGTTGCATTATCAGTCTCTAATGTTGTTTTATACCAATTATCTAATGTTGTTTTAATTCTACTTGATAAAATGTTTCCGTGTTGTTCTCTTGCTGTATACATATAACCTACATATTGTGATTCATCTTTATTATCATTAAATGAATTTGTGCTTATTTGTGTTTCTGTTCCTGTCATTACTGTCGCTGTACTACTATCTGGAGCAATTGTACCTGAATAAATCATTCTTATTGAACCATCGCCATTTATTCTAATAATTCGCCAATACATATCATTATTATTACTATCTTTGCCAAATTTTATCCAGTTATTATCTACTGCACCTCTGAAATAATATGATGTTCCTAAATCATCCTGTGCTGCATACATTCCCTCATTTTCTGTGGCAACTACACTAAAGTCAGGTGTTCCCTTTGTTTCTATAGCATCTTTTCCACCATTATTATTTAAAATAGTTATATAACCTGGCAAATAGTAATCAAAATATAAATAGCAACTATCGGTTCCAATAAATGAAAAACTTACTTTTCCTAAAGTTGAATCATAGTCTCCTATAACACCATTATTTTTACAATAACTTTTCTCATAATTTAGTGCGTAATTACCTTTTGGGATATCTTTTGAATTTGATTTAGTATAATCTGTTGCACCATCCTCTTTTATCATAATTGCTAAACCATTTTGTTTTTTTCTTTTAGTTTTTACTTCTTTATTTTTATAAGTAATATTTAATATTATTACTCCTATAAAAATAAATACGAACAACCCTATTTTTATTTTTTTATTCATAACTACTCCATCAAGCATAAATACTAAGAATATGTTTCTTAAATTATGTAGATATAAGAAAAACATAGTTCTATTATTCGTTAAAAAGTACTTGAAAAATATATAAAAAAATGGTTTAATTATATTGAAAGTAACGTAAATACGAGGATATTTTTTCTTATATCTACATAATAAGAGAAAAAACGAACAAGGTAAATACTGGGATTAAGTGAGATCTTAGTATTTTTTTGATAATTTAAAAAAATTAACATATTTTTATGCTAATTTTATATTTTTATAACTAACTCATGTCTTATTTTGGCATGTTTTGTCGAAACGCTTGCAATACTAAAATATGTTTGTATAATACTTACTTGAACGTGCAGGAATGGCGTTACCTTTCCAACAGTCCAGAGGGTTTTGGGTGTAATTTTGCATCTTTGATTTCAATGGAGAGGAGGAATGTGTGTGAAAAAGAGAACGTATGAAAAACTACTAATCTGGATCATATTATTTTACTTGGTTGTATCAAATCAAGATAAAATAAGAAGCGTCATCCGTAGTATAATAGAATTCATCATTTGCTTATTACAACTTTTGAATTTTAATATATAGGATAACGCTATTCGAAAAAAAATTTGGGTAACGTGATATCTTGCACGTTCACCTATTTATAATATAACATTTATTTATATATTTATGCAAGATGTTTTACTTTTTAATTTATAAAATTAATAATATAATTTTAAAATCTAACTTGTCTATTATAATGAATAGTTCTTTGTAATCTTGAATTTATCTCATTATTTGTTTCATATCTTTCATCAAATTTATCTATTAACGTTTGATTATCTTTGAATAAAAGCTTTAATAATAATGACTTTCTTTCTTCTTCGGGAACATTAATATCTGTTATATAATTAAATAATTTTGGATCTATTTTTTTATATTTAACTGCAGTATCTACGAGTTTAAGATATAAAACCATATTTAAAAGAATTTCTTCATATTTAGTTTGACCGTTTGACATTCTAAACTCTATTGTATTTTTTCTAAATGAAAAGACATTTGAAAAATTTATTGCCACTAAACGGTCCTCTTGGCAGCAATTAAGTTCATACATAAAATCAAATAAATCCTTAGTATCACTTAATTTATGTAAATAAATTGCATTTTCTAAATAAACTGAAATTGGTCTTGCATAACTAACATAATATTTTCTCAAAGGTGTTTCTTTTTCATTTGCCATCATATAAAAAATATTTTCATTATTAGCAAATAGTTCTAATAATGTTTTTACTTCTTTCACACTGTTAAAGGCATCAAAACCAATATGAATATGATTAGAGCATTCATCATTAATTTTAAAATCATACTCATTTAAAAAGTTACATAAATATAAAAGTTCTCTTAAAGACTTTTTATTGTAATAAAGAATATTTGAATTAATTTCTACTCCATTAGTTACTGTTGTTTCCTCTTTAAAAATCCAATTTACTAAAAATCTTTCTAAATTTAAAAACATTTGATAATTTTCATGATATGTTTCTAATTCTAATCCAATAGAATAATTCTTTGCTAAATTCAAATTATAAATAAGAGGATTCAACCCATTTAAATCTTTTTGTTTGTTTAATGATGTATTACTATAAACAATAGTATCAAAGGCTTCATTATTTAAAAATCTTTGAATTTTTTCTCTTACATTTTTGTCAAATGTATCAACATATATTCTTGACATATAGGCATTTAAAGCCTCTTTTGTAAAAAGGTTTTCATACTCACTTAATATTTCGAATTTAACCGAAGGTATTTCAATTTTATCTATACACTCTAGTTTATTGGTATCGGAAATTAAACCAAATTCTTTATAAAAATTTTCTATAGATAATGAACAAATTAATATTGGTACATAATAGCCTTTATTAATATATTCTATTTTTTCTTCATCAGAAAGTGAAAGTAAAAAAGAAAGTCCATCTTCATGCGTTAAATTTTTTATATTTTTTTTAATTAGTTCTTTATCTTTTAAAGACATATAAATTTTAGATTTTAATTTCTTATCTAAAACTAAATCAATTAATTTTAATTTATTAATATCTTCATTCAATGATAATATTGCATCATATAAATATTTATCTTTACTATAATCACAAACTTTATTATATTCTATTTTTAAAAGATACTCTACTCTAATATTTTCTTCATTAATTATTTTTGCTATAAAAAACTTATAATAAAAATCATCATAATAATTAAATACATAATCTATATTATTAAAACTAACTAAAATCTTTTCTCTTATTAATCTTTGAAAATTAGTTACTATGAACTTTTTATATTTAATTAAATATTCATCTAAATCTTTATGTAAAAACAAATGATGAACAAATTCATTATAATGCATTATATAACCCCCACTTGTTAAAGTATTATAAAGCATTCAATAAAAAAAGTCCATAGGACCTTATTTCTTTTTTCTAAAAAATGTTCTAATAACATAATATAAAAATGCACAATATATAGCTATATAAAGCCATATAAGAATAGTTTCTATTATGCCTGATGTATTAGCTACAATTATATGATAAATTGAATTATGAAAGTATTTATTAACAAGAGCGGAAAACTCTGGCACTCCAAGCATTCTTTCAATTATATCAAGTAATCTTAAAAATATATCTAAAATACATATTATATAAACTACATTACTAAACTTTCTAAAAAATACTATTGTTAGTATTATTAACAAAATAATTATAATTAAATCTATATCCATTTACTATCACCTACTTTATAATATTACCACAAAAATAATATAAAAAAAAGTATAAATTTCATAAAAAAATAACTAGAAAAATCTAGCTATTAAAATTTATAAATGATAATAAGTAATTGCCTTATTAGCCTCTTGTAAAATAGATTCAATAATTATGTTATCATACTACATATCCGCTGACTTAAGTAATCCACAGTAAACTATTGTACCCTTAAACATAATAAGAGTTGTACTAATAAGTGTAGGAATAAGTTCTCTAGAAACTACTTTATCTATTTAAACCTTTTACCATATAAAGTTTTCCATCTTCAGCAAGAATTTTAGTATAATCTTTATCAAAACCTACAATCATTAAAAAGTTTGATTTAACATGCTTTTTAAAATCTTTTGTAACATTAATTTCTTTGTCATTAAAATTATATGGATTTTCTTTTATAAATTCATCTGCATCCCCATTAGATAAATGAGCATTAACTTGATATTCATTACTCATTTTATCATTTAATGTTTTTCTTTTAGTTTTACTTCATTATATTCTTTTGGACTTAATCCATATAATGTACAACTTGGACATAAATTTAATCCCTCAATAATAATATTTTTGACTTTATCATCAGATATAAATCTTTCCACTACTGAATAATCACATAATACTCTTGCTTCATCAACATAATCCATTAAATAAGGAATATTTTTATTTATAAAGTCATACATTTCTTTAACTTTTTTAATATGAATTGGAAAACCATAATAAAATAATTCTTCGAGAATATCACTACCTAGATTAATAGCCTCAATATTCTCATGATTTTTTCTATTTTCTATAAGTTCATCAACAAATTCATAATATGGATCATAGCAAATATAATCTTTTTTATCTTCATTTTTATATATAAATGAATAATATTTAAAAAGTGGATTGGATATATAAGCTATAAAACTTTCATCTTTTTCTTTTTTTGAAATAGTATCATCACCTGAATAATTCAAATTTTTAAATAGTTCAAGTGGTAGCACTCCAAGTAGTCTTAAAACCCCTATTGCGGGGATATAATGATCAGAAAAAGCACCTTTTGTTTCAAATAAACTAACGGCTTTTTTTACATTTTGTAATTGTTCTTTGAATATACAAAAGTTATCTTGATCAAAAATAAATTTATTATTTAAAGTTTTTATTTCAAAAGAATATTTTAAATAATCTTCTTCATCAATTTTTTTATCAAGAATCTTTTTTAAAAAATCTAATTCTTTTGAGGTACATAAATAATAAAGAAAATTTTCATATGAATACTGTTTTAAAACTTCCTCAATCATATTTTTAATAGTTATTTTTTCATAAGGTTTAATTTCATCTACTATTCTTATATAATAAGAATATACTAACCCCTTTTCCATATTTTCATAATAATTGTACATACTTTACCCCAACTTTCAAATTTATTATACCATGATTTATTAAATTTATAAATAAAAAATAATTAGAGAATTACCCTAATTATTTAATTTTTCTTGCTTCTAAATAGAATCTTTTATCATAACTATGACCCATACTAAATGTTTTTCTAGGAAGAGCACCATCTAAAATAACTGTTTTAAATAAATCTTCTTTTGCCATAGCATCAAAAATTATACCAACATTACCTTCTTTAGAACCAAAATCTTTTGTTACATCATCACCATGAATATAATCAATATTACCTTTATGGCTTAATAAATAATCATCTAAGAACATTTGAATAGAACCTACTGCAATATTTGATTTTGGATTTTCAATATATAAAACTTTATCCATATCTTTTGTAATAAGTTCAAATTTTTGACCATTACCTTCTTCATTAATATTATAATATTCATATAAATTTTTAATTAAATCTGTTACGTCAGTATCAAATATTACTCTATGAATTGCCTCAAATTCAAGAGCACTACTATGAAGGTTTACAAGTTCAACAAGTGCATATCTTGCAGGACTTTCTAAAGCAGCATCACCCATAGTTTCCTTTATTTTTTCATAGCATGCCTTAGCGGTAGCAAGTGAATGATTACCATCACCCATAGCAAAAAGTAATACACCTTTATCAGTAACATTATATTTGCTTTCAAAATAATCTTTATCTGCTAAAGCCTCTAAACCTGAAATAATTTCATTTTGAATATTTTGATTTAGTTTATAGCCTTTAATATGTCCACCATTTTGCATTAAATCAAAGTCATATACAATATCTTGTGTAGTAACTTTATTTTTTAAACTTTCAATAATATTTTTCTTTTCATCATCAATTAAAATCATAATGTGTGGAAGCTCTAAAGATGCATTTTCTCTAACTTTCATTCTTGGTGGTATACGTTCAATTACAGTCTTTTCTGTAGCTCTAATAAGAGTTTGGGAACCTTTTTCATAAGAATAATCCTCAAGGTCTACAATACCCATTATACCCTCTCTTACTTTTCCATCGCTTTGAGTTCTTTCAAGATATATCATTGAATCATCAAGGTTTGTAAATATATCTTCATTTAGATACTCAGTCATTGTTTCATTAATTTTTTTAATTCTTTCATCAACATTTGCATCATTTAAATAAATTTCTGGTAGTGTTATTCTAAGTGTTGAAGGAGCATCTCCAACAATACTTTCTACTTCTTCCCAATATTTTGGTTCAGATGTATATTGATCACATGCAACTACACTCCATTTATGCATATCAACGTTTTTTGGAATTAAAATATTTCCTGCCTTAAAAGGTACTTTCATTTTCTCATCTCCTACTAAATAGTATAACATACTAGCATAAAAAAACAAAATATTTTTAAAACATTTTGTCTACATTTTTAGGAACTTTATCACTAACTATTTTATCAATTATTTTTTTTCTTTTTTCATCACTTACTGGTTTTCCAGTTATTCCCGATAAAGTATCAATTACTTCATTTAAAGTTTTTTCATCTTTCATATTTCCATTTGATAGTTTTTTAGCAAGTTCAATTATAGTATCCTTATCTACATTAGTTTTATTTTTTACTTTTCCCCAAAATTTATTATCCAAAATAATCACCTAATATATTTTATGCAATATAATAAAAAGAATGCTTAAGCACTCTAATTATTACTTGATAATGTATACATATTTTTCATTTTAGATTTTTTACTTTTGTTATTACCTAAATACATATATGCACCAATACCCATTCCAGATAATGCCATACCTAGCATCATATATCCAACTTTTTTCATTTAACACCTCTATCAATAGTATGGAATTTATTTTATTATTTATACATTCAATTAATAGAAAAAACCTCCAGTAAATCTGAAGGTTTATAAACTTTTTAGAGAATTTTAATTTAAGCTACATATTGGTTTATAACTAAAGATATTTTTTGTCCAGCTTTAGTTGTAGCACTTACTTTTACATCAGTTGTTATTCTACTAATAGCACCAGTTGATTCAACTATGCTATCAATCTTATATCCACCAGTTACAGATGTAGCTGTTCTATTTTTATAATCTTTATATTCATAATCATATGATGGTTTTACAGCAGCATCAATATTCCAAGTAACATTTTGATTTGCATTAACTGTAAATGTTGGACCTTTACCATTAGTTCTATCATCTTTAGTATAAGTAGTATTTTCATAAATTAAAGCTAAATCTTTTTCATAATAAATTGTAGCTGTAGCACTTTTTCCACCTGGAGTTTTAGCACTTACTGTGATTGTAGCACCATTTGAACAATTTTTAGGTTCTGAAACAACACTAATATCACCAGTATTTTCATTAATTGTCATACAATTAGTATCACTTAATGAATAAGTAACTTTTCCACTGGAATTTTCAACACTAGCTGTCGCCTTTGCAGTTTTAACACCTTTAACATGAAGTGTATCTCGATTTAATGTTAATGATATTTTTTCCTCAGGTACAGCAGGCTCTGGTTTTTCCACTATTTTTTCCCAATTAGCATATAAAGTAGTATCTTCCTCTAAAAGTGCATTATTATAAATAACTTTTCCATGCTTATCTGTCCAACCTTTAAAAGTATATCCTTTATATTTAGGACTTTTAGGAAGTGTTAATGTAGTTCCTTTATTAATAGTAATTGTACGAACAGCACTACCACCCTTAGAATCAAAAGTAATAGTAATAGTTTCTATTTTACCTTCATAAAGTGCTTTTAATTTTAGATTTTTAGTAATTTTAGTATTAAAATCAAATGGTTCTTTTGCTAATACATCTTCCTTTTCTTTAACATCAATTACCTCATACCAAGCAATAAATAATTCCCCAAGTTCTTTTTCTGTTTTGATATCTTTTTCATCAATGGTATGGTTTCTTTTAACTTGAAGTATTTCTTCTTTAGAACCATTATTCATATCAAAAGTGACGTCAAACTTTCGATTGAAAAACCATAACAAGAAAATAATTATCAATAATAATACTGCACCAATAATAGAACCAATAATTATTTTCTTTTTTTTGTTTGTTGAAGATTTTACATCTTCTTTTTTAGTCATAGACATACGTTCCTCCTTACGTTCATTCTAATATAATTATTATTAAAAGTAAATTGAATTATTACTTAAGTAATATAGATTATAAGATTTTTAAAAAATAGTAATTCTATTTTTATTTAACTTTATTAGCTAGTTTTATAACTGCTTTCGTATAACTCAAAAGTTCTTTTTTATTTTTAAATCCGCAAGTCATTGCATAATAATCAGCATAACTATCATCTTCTTTAACTAATTTTAATTGTAAAGATTTATTTATATTATAATTTTCTTTAGCAGATAAGTTAGATAATTTAGAATAATCCTTAACTGTTATATTATAAAGTGGATCATTATTTTTAAATTTATCATATATTTCATTTGAGATTATACAATTATCAATTAGTTCTTCATTATTTTCAAACTCAATTAATGTTTTTTTATTTTCTGGATAAACCGTTACATTTTTAACTCTATCAATATATATAGCCTTTCCATCTTTTATTTTACCAACATATGGTTCTCTTGATGATAGTAAAACAATAATTAGTATAACAATTAGAAGAATACTTAATATAATAGTAATTTTCTTTTTAGATAGTTTTTTAAGTTTTAATTTAGTTTTTTTCATATTACCATCCTTATTTTTTATATTAAAAAGGAGTTAGAGAAAACTCTAACTCACTAGTTTAATTTTTTTGTTTTCTTTTGTAAAAAGTTACAGCACCAGTTATACCTATAATAGATAAAATGCCACTTACTATATAAATCATAACATTATCTAAAGTATTTGGATTTTCAACAGGTACTGTAGTTTTAGCTACATTAAATATTGTAGTTGCCTGTCCTCCATCACTAAATACAACTTTTAAAGTATGCTTTCCTATAGATAATTTATCTACATATTCTTTCTTTAAAGTAATAATTGTACTACCGCTTTCTGCTGTATAATTATTTGGATCCACTAATTCATCATCAACATATACTTTACCACCATCAAACATTCTAAAGTCAGCATTTATTATGAATTTAGCTTCACTATTTTTAGTGATTATATATTCTTGATTAGCACCCTCGGTTACTTCATAAACTATTTTTTCAACTACAACTTCTAAATTGATATTAGATGTTATATTTGTAAGTTTTAAAATATCTCCAACCATATCAGCAGTTTTATCAACTTCATCTACTAGAACTTTAACAAGTTTATAGCCACTATTAGCAGTTATAGTAAACTCTTTATCTTCACCATAACTTACTGCAACAGCACCATTTGGAGTAATAGTAGCACCATCTACATCTTTTACAGTTACAGTAAATGGTATTTTCTTATAACTTACTTCAACTTCTTTTTCTTCATCAACTGTAAGCTCTAATTTGTTTCCAGTTATAGTAGTTTCTACTGTATTTACTAATACTTTATCAATCATATAACCTTCATCTGGTGTAAATGTAATTTCAACTTTAGTATTTTCAATAACACCTATTTTACTTGGTGTAATACTTCCATTTCCACCATTAACTGAAGTTATTACATCAAACTTATCTTTAACATAAACTTCAATATCAATATTAGTTATTGTTTTATAATTTGTAGTATCAACAGGAGTATATTTAGCTTTATAAGTATGTGTTCCAGCTGTTAATACTGTACTTGGATCATTCCAAGTAAATCTACCAGGAAGAGTTACATCATTTAATGTTTCTCCTTTTACACCAGTAAGATCAGTTGGTACTGTATAGTCTGGTGTTGCTTGAGTGATAGACCAATTTAAAACTAAATCTGCAGTTGTACCATCTTTCCACTCATAATTATCTTTATCTTTTAAGGATACTGTAATGCTATAATTTCCAACATTAGTAGCCTTAATATCACCAGAAACATTCATCTTATTTGAATCAAAATTACTACCATCTGAAACTATTTCATCACCAGTATATTCAAAAGTATTTTCAACTAAAGTTACTTTTTCAAGTTGAGCTTTTTTAATAGTAAATGCTACACTAAATGTTCCAGTGTAATTTGCATTTGTATCAGGAACTTTATATGTTACTGTATAAGTACCAGCATTTGTAGGTGCTGTAGCTTTACTATAAGTTGTAGAACCAGTTCCCTCGTATAATACTTCTAAATCATCAACATTTACTGTTCCAGCATTAACACTAATTGTTCCTGTTGGCTTTTTAGGATTTCCATCATAAGTAAATGTTTCATTATTAGAAAGTCCTGAAATATTTACATCTGTTTTATTTACAACATGAATTGTAAAATCTTTTGATGTTTCTTTCCACTCAGGAGTATTATCGCCACCAAGCTCAACTTTTACTGCTGTAACAGTCATTACAACATCACCTACAGTAGTTCCTGCTAAATATTCATTATTTACAGCATCATATGTAAGTGCATCTCCTGATTTAATAGTAAAATCAATGTTTCCTATATTTCCAGTTACTGATTGTTCTAAATAACCTTTTGATATAGAACCATTAACTCTTACATATTGATCTGAAATTGCTAAAGGTTGTTCTGCACTTGTTACTTCAAGTACACCATTTACATGTGTTCCCATTGTATAGTTAGAAGTAATATCTTCACCATTTCTCATTACTTTAACATTACTTACAGTATTATTTGAAGAACCTACAAATTTTTGGCTACCAGTAATTGTAACTTCTAACATATCACCTGGCAGTAATACACCATTAGTATTTGTATAAGTATTTTTTGTTAATTCAGTACCATCATATACTTTAGTATCTGAACCAGCTGTTACAACTATTGGTGTTGTAATTGGGTTTACTGTTAATTTACCAGCAGATGTTACTATATTAGAGTAACAATTAGTTACATCAACACCTTCTGCATTTGTTATTTTATAACTTTCTATAGTATTATTTTCAAGCCTTGTATCTTTAACATCTTTTACTTTACCAGTTATCACTGCAGTAACTATATCACCATTAGATAATTTATTATCCGTTACTGGACTAGCATTATTTGCCCATAAAACATCATAAGCATTTTTTGTATGTTCTGTTCCATCATAAGTAAATGTTTCATCATAACTTTTAATTTTTACTTCTGTAGTAATTGGAGTAATTGCAAAGTCTTTAATAAAATCTGTAGCTGTATAATTTGGATTTGTAATACTTAAAGTAGCTTTATATTCTCCAACTAATATAGGTAGTTTATTTCCTATATTTACATAGTTTCCAGAAGTGTCTTTCTTAGAATAAGTGATTTCATAGTCTCCTGCTCCTAAGCCATCAACTCCTGTTGCAGTTGGAGTTTTATCAGTGCCATAAACCCATGTACTATCTAAACCACTAATATCTAATCCTGTTAATTGTTTTGGTTCAACTTTTAATGTAACTGTTGCCGTATAATTACCATTACTATCAGTTACAGTAATTGTTGCTGTATAAGTTCCAACAGGAAGTCCTTCTTTTGCCTCAATTTTATAATCTGTATTTGTTGCACCAGCACTAACTGTTGGTGATGTACTAGGTCCTTTAACTATAAAATTAGAACTATCTACTGTTACATTTTGAATTTGTAAATCAGAACCACTTATATTTTTAATTGATATACTATTAAGACTAGGTGTTTCCTTATAAGTTTCACTTATTTCTACATTATTTACTTCAAAGCCATTGACTTTTTTTATAATAATGTAAGGATTTTCTCCTCCTGTTGCATAGAAATCTTCAACTAAAGTATTTCTATTTGCTTCTTCTAAAACTGGAGTTCCTGTTGTATAAGGTAGTTTTTGAAAGTATGCCTTAGAATTAGGATCAATTACATTATCTAATTTCATTTTTCCTAATTTATTACTTCCTAATTTGCTTGCAAGTCCCATCACTTTCAATGACTCAAAATTAAAATTGAATTTAATATCTGAATCAGAATCTGAACTAGTGCCAAAAAGAGACTTCTGATCACCAACTTTAAATACCGCGTCTTTTACTTTTACATCAACAGTAATATTTCTACCATTTGTATAGTAATCATTGGTAAATAAAGAAATGAAGGTATTTGTTGAACTAATAATTTCATAATATCCGCCATCAATAGTTAATCCATATTTTTTTATTTCCTCGTCATGGTTAGTATCATGAGTAGCCAAAAGAATACTTTGTTTTGTAAGAATCTTACCAGTTTTACTACTACTACTATCCTTAATAGTTAACTTACTATTAAAACCATAATGGTAATTATTAACTGATTCATCATAATCAGACATTCCATATTCAAATTCAAGATTATATGTTCCTGTATCTAATGAACGACCATTCAAATCTAGAGTAATGTCATTTATAACATAAAACTTTAGGTGGTTTGTTAAAGTAATATCTTTTGCCAGTTTAATTTCATTTATCTCAGAATCAAATCCTTTTGATGCATTAATTAGCTCTTCCTCATTCTCTACTGTGATTGTTTTTGCATTTACATTAGTTAATCCTACGGCAAAGACTGCTACTAATGTAAATAATATCGTAGTTAATTTTTTAACTACATTTTTAGATTTGCTCATCAAATCATTCTCCTTTCTATATAATTATACTAATTTTTCACTTTCTTTAATAGATGAAAAAAGTCATATTATTTTTATGAAAAATATGACTTTTGACACATTTTAAATATTTAATACCTTAATTTACTAAGGCTACACAATAAACTTCTAATTTTCGCCCTCCAACAGTAGTTGCAGTAATAGTAGCAGATGAACTAGCTGTAGCATTTACTTTTCCAATACAAGTAGTATCATTTGTTGTAACACTTCCTGAAACAGTTCCACTTGTAGACCATTTAACACTTTGATTTGATTTAACAGTAAAATCATTAGAGCCAGTATTAAAATATCTATTTTTATCATTTTAATTATTTTTATTCTTTTTTACTGAATACTTTTTTAATATTAATTAATATCCCTCTTTATATCAACAAAGAATTTTTGTTCTGCTTTTGTTTTTGCGTGTAATCTTACATCACCACTAACTCTACTAATAGCACCCGTTGATGCTACAATAGTATCAAAAGTATAACCACCTTTTACAGATGTTGATGTTTTACTTATAAAATCTTTATATGTATATTCATAGCTTACTGATGAAGTTAAAGTTACATCCCAAGTTACATTTTGATTTGCAGTTACATAATAACCATTACTATCTCCATAAAAAGAAGCATATTTACTATAAGACTCTCCTTTTGATGTTAATTCTAAGTCTTTTTCATAATAAATTGTTTGCTCAGCAGTAGTTCCACTTGGTGTTTTTGCATAAACTTTAATCGCTGCACCTTTTGAACATGCACCATTATTTTTAGCTGTAATAACTCCAGTTTTAGCATCAATACCCATACATAATGTATTACTTAATGAGTATGTAACATCTCCTGTAGCATTTTCTACTTTTGCGCTCGCTTTTGCTGTTTTTATTCCATTATAATGAATTGTATCTCTTGATAAGCTTAATGTAATTTTTTCTGGTTTAACTTCAATCGTAGGTTCTTCTTTCTTTTCTTGTTTTGGTGTTTCTTTCTTCTCCTCTACTTTTTTCCATTTAGCATATAAAGTTGTATCTTCACTTAGTAATGCTTTATCATAAATTGGTCTATCATTTACATCAACCCAACCTTTAAAAGTATAACCTTTATAAGTAGGATTTTTTGGTAGTGTTAGTTCTGTTCCTTTATTTATAGTAATAGCATCAACATTTGATCCACCTTTACTATCAAAAGTAACAGTAATTGTTTCAACCACTCCCTCATACACTGCTTTTAATTTGGTATTTTTATTAATTTTAGTTTTAAAGTCATAAGGTTTATCTGCTAAAACATCTTTTCCATCTTTTTCTTCTAAAATTAAATACCAATCAATAAATTGTTCTCCTAAATCTTCTTTTGTTTTAACATCTTTACTATTAATGGTTTTATTGTATTTAACATATACTGTTTCTTCTTTTGTACCATTATTATAATCAAATGTTACTTCAAATTTACGATTAAAGAACCATAATAAGAATAAAATAATTATTAATAGCAATAGACCAGCAACTATTAAAATAATATTTCTTTTCTTATTATTTGTAGAAGTTTTATCTTCTTTTTCTTTACTTTTAGTAATCATACTATTTCCTCCTGATAATATTATATATTATTTTAATATTTTAAAATAGATGAAAAAAGTAATACAAATTTAAAAAATAATATGACAAAAGTAATATATTATCTATTAAAATGATTGTTTTATATATAAAAATTTTAAGTTTATTGATATAATGTTTATATATTCTTGAGGTGAATATTATGGTAAATAAGAAGAAAATAATGATTATTGAAGATCAGGCACTGCTTAACAATATGTTAAAGAATACTTTATCAAATGATTATGATATTGTTTGTACCTGTACTAGTGCTAAAGATATGATGAATTTATATAAAAAATATAAACCTGATTTAATATTAACTGATGTAGTTACCAAAGAAGGTGCTAATGGTATAGAATATGCTAAAGAAGTAAAAGATAAATTTCATAACAAAGTAAAAATACTTGCTATTACTGGAATTCCTGAAATTACATTTTTAAATACTGCTAAAGAATATAATTTAGATGGACTAATATATAAAGACACAGATAGTGAATCATTACTTTTTAGTATCAGTCAAGTTCTAAAAGGATATACTTTATTTCCAGATAATTGTATATATAATGAAGAAAGTGAAAAATTTAAAGATCTTTCAGATAAAGAAATTAAAATAATAAGATGTATATGTGAAGCTAAAGATAGAGATGAAATTGCTGAAGAATTAAATATAACTTTAGGTACTTTAAAAAATTATATTTCAAATATTCTTACTAAGCTAGAATTTGATAACATAACTAAACTTACTATATTTTGTTTAAGTAATGGATATATTATTCCCAATCAAAAATAAAGAAGAAATATTTTACTAAATTTATTTCTTCTTTTTTATGCCTTTATTATTAATTTAAAATTATTATCAGTTATAACTTTTAAGCTACCATTTATATTAGATAATTTCTTACGCATTCCTTTAATTCCCTCATTTTCAAATATAACACTTTTTGGTTTATTACCATCATTTGTTATAACCATTTCTATATAATTATCATAGGCAGTTATAACTACTTTAATATTTTTGCTATTAGCATGAATAATAGCATTAGTAATAGCTTCTCTTATTATTTCAAAAAATACTATACCTTTTTCTTCATCTATAGGTAAAGCACCAAAAACTTTAACATTTATTCCAATAATACTATACATATTTATCAAGTTTTTTAATTTTTCATTACTATCTAATTTTGAATTAAAATCTTCATAAATACTATCTAATAATTTTAATATGTTATTTATATTCTTATTTTCTTGTTCTAAATATTTATCAAACAAAGCAAGTCTATATCCTATTATATCGTGATATTCATTTTTAAGTTTTAATAAGTTCTTTTCTCTTTCTAATTCTTCTACATTTTTAATAGCAAGTAATATCTTATCATTATTTTCTTTAATTTGTTTATTTTGTTTCTTTTCTTCTTCTTGTAAAGAATATAACTCTGTTATATCTATTAAAGATACTTCTTTATTATCATATATATTTAACATATATACTTTATCATTATACTTTAAAAGATAATTATTATTTACTTTCTTAAAACTACTTTTTATTAAATTATTTATAAAGTCTTTAGTAATATTTAGCCCTTTTAAAATATCTGAAAATAAATTATTTATTAAGATAATATTATTATCATCTAAAAACATTATTCCTGTATCAGATGCATCAATACCTTTTTTAACGGATAAAACTGATATATATTCATTTTTATATAATTTTTCATATATAAAACTAACCAAAATATAAATTGATAATAACATAGATAAATACATAGTTGTTTTAGAAATATCAAGTAAATTAAAGTACTCTAATATAACCATAATTATTAATATTAATAATTCAAATATTTTTTTAATACTTGATACATCTTTTCTTAAAAAGAAAGTAGATACTCTAACAACTTGTATTAATGTAATTATAATGGTAATTATAAGTAATAATTTCATTTTATAACACCACCTTTTATAACAAATTCTAGTTCTATATCTGTATCATATATTTTTTCTTTTATCAAAACACTTGGATCTATTTTTATTTTATCCTTTAAAGACTTATCAGTATCTATAATAGCTTTTAGTTTAACATTCTTATTTTCTTTAGAAATAAATAATACAATAGATTTATCATTACTACTTTCTATAAGTTCATATACAATATCATATAATAAAGACATTATATTACCATTTATTGTCATCTTATTATTAATACTAATAAAACTTTTTATATTAGCACTTTTCATACTATTTAATAATTCATCTAATAATGTTTTAATTCCATTTTCATTATAAGAATCTCCATTAATTTCAGATATTATTAACATACTTTTCTTTTTACTATATATAATAATTCTTTTAACTTTTTCAAAATCTTTTGTGGATACATCTTTCTTCTTTAATATTTTTTTAATTTCATTTCTTTTTTCAGTTAGTTTTAATTCAACTTTATCTACAACATCTTTTCTTATTTGCATTTCATATAATTCTTTTTTAGTTTTTTCTTCTAAAATTATACTTTCTTGTTGCTCAAGTAATTCTTTCTTTTGTTCATTTATTTCTTTTTCAAGTTCAAGAATACTAGATAAATCTTTTTTTAAGATAACATAACTATCTTTGTTCTTTTTTATATCATAAATAATATTTTTATTTTTATATGTTTCTTTCGCACTATTATTATTTATATCATCTAATATTTTTTTAGGAATATCATCAAACACATTCGTAGTATATTTAGTTTTACCATCCAATGAAATAATAGCCATATTTAAATTAGAATTAGAAAATCTGCTTTTGTATTTACTATTATTAGGAATTAGATTTAGATAAAAAGCAAGTTCAATACCTATACAAATTAATGTGCTATTAACAATGGACATATTTATACCTCTTACATAAGGAACATTTAGCACATAAATAATTGTGTATGTAAGACCTAGTAATATTACTATAAATGGTAAAAATCCTTTTATATCTTTTTTTATTTTCATTCTATAAATTGCTAAATCAATTAAACTTTTGCTAAATAAATAAAATATCCAAATAGATATTAAATAATATCCTATAAAATGTTTATATTCATCAAATAAAACCATTCCTTTAACAAATTTAAATACTAATTCATGAAAATCATTAGTTAGAACAAGAAGTAATAAAAAGCAGGAAATTAAATATATAATATTTTTCTTTGTTTTATTCATTTTGCCTAGTAAAGATAATGAACTAATATAATATAGTGTTGGAATAAAAATCAGTGGTAAATAATATAAATACCAACACATTCTTTCTATTAATGGAGAAACTGCAATACCTTTTATAATTCTTATTAACATCCAAAATACAATAAGTAATCCAATAAGCAAAATATATCTTCTTGTTTTTTTATCATATAATTTATAATAAAGTCTTATTGTCCAAATGGTGAACAATATAGCAAATAAAAATGTAATAAACTTATTCATGTATTATCCACCTCTTTTCTAAAGTAATAAGTAATAAGTACTCCTATTATAATATATTTTATAAAATATTTAAATAATGTTATCAGTTTTATATTAAAACATTTTTTCAAAAATATTAAAAAAAGGTAACTTACTGAACTGAACCCCAAAAGTTGGACAGTTTATAAATAGTTTCTAATTAGAGGAT
>ERZ827168.783-NODE-783-length-48816-cov-4.937901_pt1 | contig 48816 bp, 43 predicted proteins | sample MGYA00519868_ERZ827168 | MGnify/ENA primary metagenome ERZ827168 (study PRJEB31778, sample SAMEA3449271) | human gut metagenome | biome: human gut; feature: human-associated habitat; material: faeces | place: United Kingdom | collected 2010/2012 ...
CTGCGACGAGAGACAAAGAAATGCAGTTCGTCAGAACTGCGCGGGCCGCAGCCTCGGCGCGCGGAGGCCCGCAAATATTCGCTGCGCTCGTTTGCGGTCTCCGCAGGCTGCCGCCCGACGGACGACGGAGCGTGCCCGCACGGCCTCGGGGCGATAAAAAGATCGCGTGCGGGCCGTGTTTGCATCCTTTTTGCAGATGGAGGATCGAATGTTAACTAAACACTTAATGTCATGAAAAGATTTCTACCATTATTATCGTTCGCGCTGTTGATCTCGGCCGTCGTGTCTGCCCAGGAGCACGGCATCCGTTACGGCGTTACGGGAGGCGTGAATTTCAGCTCGTATTCGATGCACGCCTCGGGCATGTCGCTCGACGCCGACTCGCGCGTGGGTTTCAACGTCGGATTCAAGGTGGAGATGGGCGCCGCGTTCATCCTCGACGGATTCTATTTCGACGGATCGCTGCTGGTAAGCTCCAAGGGTGCCGAGTTCAACACCTCGGTCGACGACGAGGCTGTGAATAACATCGTGCGTCCCTACTATCTGGAGATTCCCCTCCACATCGGTTATCGTCATACGGTGGGACAGTCGGGCAACGTCAGCCTGTTCGGCACGTTCGGTCCCTACTTCGCCGTGGGCATCGGCGGCAAGAACAAGCTGGAGAGCGGCAATACCACCGAAAAGTACGATACGTTCGGCTCGCAGGGCGGTCTGAACCGCTTCGACTTCGGATTGGGCATTCGCGGCGGCGTGCAGCTCTACGACCACTACCAGATATTCCTCGGCTACGACTGGGGCCTGATCGATATCGCCAAGAGCAACGATATCGGTTATAAGCTCAATACGCGTAACTTCTATGTCGGCGTGGCCTACATGTTCTGACGCTCGCGCGGAATCGGGTAACGAATCGTTCGGTCGGGTCTCTCGGCCGAATTTTTTTGCGTATACCCCATGATCGCGAAGGCCGCAGCCTGCGGGGAACGCAAACGAGCGAAGCGGATATTTGCGGGCCTCCGCGGGGCGGGGCTGCGGCCCGCGCAGTTCTGCGAACTGCATTTTGCCGCCCGTATGTTTGGATTATATGTCCGAACGGAATATCTTTGTACGGATGAATGCCGCTTGACCAATACGACGCCGCATCGGACCGACGGTCTTTACGATCGAAGGGCTTGCGGCGTCTTTCGTTGCGGCGTGTGCGGAGACGACATTCCAAAACTCGATTCATAATGGCTAATTCCAATCTTCGCGACGGCGCGGTCTGCGACGCCTGTTCGCTCGGCAAACCCAAAATGCTCGCGCTGGGTCTCCAGCACATGTTCGCCATGTTCGGCGCCACGGTCCTCGTGCCCGCCATTACGGGACTCTCCGTCTCGGCCACGCTGCTCTTCGCGGGTCTCGGCACGCTGCTGTTCCATCTTGTCACACGATTCAAGGTCCCCGCGTTTCTGGGGTCGTCGTTCGCCTTCATAGGCGGTTACGCCGTGGTGAAGGAGATGGGTGTGGCTCAGGGGCTGTCGGCCGCCGAAGCCCTGCCTTACGCATGCCTCGGCGTGTTCTTCGCGGGCGTGCTCTATTTCGTGCTGGCGGGGCTGTTCGCCGTCTTCGGCGCCAAACGCGTGATGAGCTATTTCCCGCCCATCGTGACGGGTCCCATCATCATATCCATAGGTCTGATCCTCTCGGGCTCGGCCATCGCCAACTGCTCGGCCGACTGGTGGATAGCCATTCTGGCTATAGCCATTATCGTCGTCAGCAACATCTGGGGCCGCGGCATGGTGCGCATCGTTCCCATCCTGCTGGGCGTGGCGGGTTCGTATGCCGTGGCGGCCGTGTTCGGCAGGGCCGATTTCTCGGCCGTGGCCGACGCTTCGTGGATCGGACTGCCGTTCAGGATGAGCGATACCGTGTTCTCCATCTTCTCGTCGCCCGACTGGGGGCTGGCCCTATCGTCGGTCATAACCATAATGCCCATCGCGCTGGCCACCATGGTGGAGCACATAGGCGACATGTGCGCCATCTCGTCGACCGTGGGCCGCAACTATCTGGCCGATCCCGGGTTGCACCGCACGCTGGCGGGCGACGGCCTGGCCACGTCGCTGGCGTCGCTTTTCGGCGCTCCCGCCAACACCACCTACGGCGAGAATACGGGCGTGCTGAACCTGACCAAGGTGTTCGATCCCCGCGTGATACGTCTGGCTGCTGTCTTCGCCATACTGTTCTCGTTCTCGCCCAAATTCGCCGCGCTGGTCAGTTCCATGCCCACGGCGACCATAGGCGGCGTGTCGCTGGTGCTCTACGGTATGATCTCGGCCGTCGGCATACGCAACATTGTGGAGAACAGGGTCGATTTCACAGCTTCGCGCAATGTCGTCATAGCCGCTATCATACTGGTGCTGGCCATCGGCATCAAGTACGGCGCGGGCGATGCCGTGTCGCTGGGCTTCACCTCGCTGTCGGGACTCGCCGTGGCCGCCATAGTCGGCATAGCGCTCAATGCCGTGCTGCCGGGCAAGGATTACGAGTTCGGCCGCGATCTGCAAGGCGACACCTCGGTCGATTTCGAGGTGAACCGCGTGACGGATAAATAGCCTGCGCAACCGTTTTACACATTACAATAAACCCAAAAACAAATTATTATGAAAAAACTTCTGCTACTCGCGTTTCTGTTCGTCGGTGCGGGCGTTTCGGCCCAGAATCTTCAGTTCCATTACGATTTCGGCCGCCATCTCTACGACGATCTCGACAAAACGGCGGGTTCGGACGGACGCGCACCCATCACCACCACCGTGGAGATGTTCCGCGCCGATTCGTTCGGAAGCACATTTTTCTTCATCGATCTGGACTACAACAGCGGTGTGAAGGGCGCCTACTGGGAGATTTCGCGCGAGCTGTGTTTCTGGAAAAATTCGAAGATGAATTGGCTGTCGGCCCATCTGGAGTACAATGGAGGCCTGAGCAAGGCGGCGGGTTCGTACAACAACGCGTGGCTGATAGGTCCCACCTATTCGGGCCATTCGAAGGACTTCACCAAAACGTGGTCGCTCACGTTCATGTATAAGTACATTCCCCATACCGTCGACGCCTCGGGCAGCAGGAAGGAGAGCAATTTCCAGATAACGGGCGTGTGGGGCATCGATTTCGCCAAGGGCTGGTGCACCTTCAACGGGTTCTTCGATTTCTGGCGCGAGGCGCGTGCTTGGCAGAATACCACGCACATATTTTTCTCGGAGCCGCAGTTCTGGGTGAACCTCCGAAAAATAAAGGGCTGGGACAACGTTCATCTGAGCGTCGGCGGCGAGGTCGAGCTGACGAACAACTTCGTGTCGAAAGGTTTCTACGCCATTCCCACTCTGGCCGCGAAGTGGACGTTCTGATGCGTGCGGCGCATCGCATGCGATATGCGAGGCCGTCCCGTTCGGGGCGGCCTTTTTCGTGCGTGCGCGCTCGGCGGCGATGCGGCCCGTGCGGCTGCGCGGACTGCGGCCCTTTGCGTCGGGACGAAAAATCGCCCCGACGATTTTGCCGTTTGCCGAAAAAAACGTACATTTGTAAGAATATTAACCTGTAACTTTTGAACTGTATTATGAAATTCGGATTTTCATTCATAGCGACTCTTCTGTTTGCGGCTGCCGCGTTCGCAGTGCCGCGTGCGGAGTACCCGCGTCCGCAATTCGAGCGTGTCGACTGGGTGAACCTCAACGGCGAGTGGAGTTTCGCTCTCGATCTGTCGGCGTCGGGCCGCGACCGCAACTTCTACGAAAGCAAAGGCTTCGATGGCAAGATCACGGTGCCGTTCGCTCCCGAGAGCGACCTCTCGGGCGTGGGCTACAAGGACTTCATCAACAGCGTGTGGTACCAGCGCACGGTGCGCATCCCGTCGGAGTGGAGCGGCAAGCGCGTGAAGCTCAATTTCGGAGCGGTCTACTATGAGTCGGAGATATACATCGACGGCCGTTTCGTGGGGCGTCACTACGGCGGCTCGGACTCTTTCTCGTTCGACATAACCGACTATGTGGGCGACGGCGGCGAGCACAGCCTGGTGGTGCATGCCGAGAGCCGTCTGCGCGACGGCGAGCAGCCCGGCGGCAAGCAGTCGATGTTGCAGTATTCCCACGGTTGCAGCTACACCCGCACTACGGGCATTTGGCAGACGGTGTGGATGGAGGCCGTGGACAAATCGAGTCTGGAGCGCGTGCAGGTGATTGCCGACGTCGACAATAACCGCTTGACCGTGATCCCGACCTATTACGGCTCGGCAGGCGGCAACACCCTGACGGTTACGGTGAAGGACGGCGCCAAGGTCGTCGCCCGCGCCGAATCTTCTGCCGTGCAGGGCATACCGACGGTTCTTACGATCAAGAATCCCAAGCTGTGGAGTCCCGAATCGCCGTTCCTCTACGATGTGGTCTACGAGGTGAAGAACGCCTCGGGCGAGGTGATAGACCGCGTGGCGTCGTATGCGGGCATGCGCAAGATACATATCGACGGCAACAAGATATATCTCAACAACAAACCTTATTACCAGCGTCTGGTGCTCGACCAGGGCTTCTATCCCGACGGCGTGTGGACGGCTCCTTCCGACGAGGCCCTGCGCCGCGATATCGAGATGTCGAAGGAGGCGGGCTTCAACGGCGCGCGTCTGCACCAGAAGGTCTTCGAGGAGCGTTTCCACTACTGGGCCGACAAGCTCGGCTATCTGGTCTGGGGCGAGAACTACAATCTGGTGGGCGCCGCCCGCAACTTCCTCTCGGAGTGGAGCAATATCGTGGTGCGCGACCGCAACCACCCCGCACTGGTGGTGTGGACTCCCTTCAACGAGGAGTGGGGCACTCCGTCGAACGAGGCGGGCCGTTTCATGACCGACGTCTACCACGAGACGCGTCGTCTGGACCCCTCGCGTCCAGTAAATACCGTGAGCGGCGGTCTGTACGTGATCTCCGATTTCTGCACCGCCCACAATTACGAGCAGGACGGCGAGAAGCTGCATAACATCCTTTTCGACGGCGAGAAGTTCTACCAGCCGCAGGGCCCGAGCCGCGGTTTCGACCGTGCGATAGTCAACCTGCACTACGACGGCAGCGTGCCTTACCTGCTGGACGAGTTCGGCGGCATAAAGTGCGCCGAGACGCAGCCCGAGGGCGGCAATTCGTGGGGTTACGGCGATGCCGCGCCCACGCGCGAGGACTTCTACAAGCGTCTGGAGGCGCAGGTGAAGGCCATCGTGGATCACAGCGACAAGATCTGCGGATTCTGCTACACGCAGCTCACCGACGTCGAGCAGGAGCAGAACGGAGTATACTATTACGACCGTCGCAACAAATTCGACATGAAGCGCGTGAGCGACATATTCCGTATGAAGGCCGAGGGCTACGAGCAGTAGTTTTGTATTTATTAACCGATTAAAGATAGCGAATAGATGAAGATGAAATTTATGGCGGCCGTTGCGGCCCTTATGTGCTGGGCAGGCGTGCAGGCGCAGCCGCGCGCCGAATATCCCCGCCCGCAGTTCGAACGTGCGGATTGGGTCAATCTCAACGGCGAGTGGAGTTATACTCTCGATCCCGTGAAAACGGGGTGGGAGCGCGGTTTGAAGGACAGCCGCGGATTCGACGGCAAGATCACGGTGCCGTTCGCTCCCGAGAGCAAACTCTCGGGCGTGGAGCACAAGGAGTTCATACCCTGCATATGGTACCAGCGCGAAATCTCGGTGCCCGCCGCATGGGACGGCAAGGATGTGCTGCTGAATTTCGGCGCCGTATATTACGAGTCGGAGATCTACATCGACGGCAAGTTCGTCGACCGCCACTTCGGCGGTTCGGACTCGTTCTCGGTGGACATCACCAAGTTCGTCAAGGCAGGCGGCACTCACTCGCTGGTCGTGAGCGCCAAGAGCGACCTGCGCGGCCGCATGCAGTCGGCGGGCAAGCAGTCGCTGCGTCACGGTCCGTTCGAGTGCATGTACACCCGTACCACGGGCATCTGGCAGACCGTGTGGATGGAGGCCGTGGCCCCGAACGGAATAGCGCGCGTCAAGTACGTGACCGACATCGACCGCGGCGAGGTGTCGATGGAGCTGACCATGCGTCGCAATGCTGCGGGCAACGTGCTTACGGTGAGCGTACTCGACGGCGGCAAGGTGGTGGCGCGCAACACGGCGCCCGTGGCGTCGGGTTCGGTGGTTACGCTGCCGATCAAGAAGGCCAAGCTGTGGAGCCCCGAATCGCCTTTCCTCTACGACGTGGTATTCGAACTTAAGGATGCCTCGGGCAAGACGATCGACCGTGCCGAGTCGTATTTCGGCATGCGCAAGATCCACACCGAGGGCAACAAGATCTATCTCAACAACGAGCCTTACTACCAGCGTCTGGTGCTCGACCAGGGCTTCTATCCCGACGGCATCTGGACGGCTCCTTCGGACGAGGCTCTGAAGCACGATATCGAACTCTCTATGGCTGCGGGCTTCAACGGCGCGCGTCTGCACCAGAAGGTCTTCGAGGAGCGCTTCTACTATTGGGCCGACAAGTTGGGCTACCTGACCTGGGGCGAGGCTCCGAGCTGGGGTCTGGACGCCAACGACGTGGAGGCGGCCCGCAATTTCCTCATGGAGTGGCGCAATCTGGTGGTTCGCGACATGAACCATCCGTCGCTGGTGACGTGGACCCCGTTCAACGAGGAGTTCTGGCCCGACGAGACGCAGTATCCCCGCTTCGTTACGGATATCTACACCCTCACCAAGCAGCTCGACCCCTCGCGTCCGATCAATACGGTCAGCGGCGGCATCCATATCAAGACCGACATCTGGACCGAGCACCACTACGAGCAGGATCCCGAGCGTCTGCGCGATATCATCTATAATGGCGGCAGGATGTTCGTGCGCGCTCCCGAGGTGCAGGCCCGTCTGCGCGGCAACGTGGGCTTCAACCGCCCCGTGCTGAACGATCCCTACGTGTTCCCCACCTACGAGGGCGACATACCTTATATCCTCGACGAGTTCGGCGGCATAAAGTGCATGGAGGCCAACCCCGCCAAGGACGGCGCATGGGGCTACGGCGACGCGGCTCAGACGAAGGAGGACTTCTACAAGCGTCTGGAGGGTCAGGTGCGCGTTTTGCTGGAGATGAACGACAAGATGTGGGGCTACTGCTACACGCAGCTCACCGACGTCGAGCAGGAGCAGAACGGAATATACTACTACGACCGCGGCTGCAAGTACGACATGGAGCGCATCCGTGCCATATTCCGCATGGAACTGCCTGCCAAGGATGCCGAGTAACGAAAAAAATGAAAGACAAGCATAACCTATGAAACGAATTGTTTTCGCCCTTGCCGCAATGGCTCTCGCAGTGGGATGCTGCGGCAAAAAGTCGGATGCCGACGGGCTCGATCTGATGAAGGAGGAGAATTTCAAGGCCGTGATCGACGGCAAACCCGTGTCGCTCTACACGCTTACCAACGGCGATCTGACGATGCAGGTGACCAATTTCGGCGCCCGCGTGGTGTCGTTGTGGACGCCCGACCGCGACGGCAAGATGGCCGATATAGTGCTGGGCTACGAGAAACTCGACCGCTACGTACACAATACGGGCGAGCGTTTCCTCGGCGCCGTGGTGGGCCGCGTGGCCAACCGCATCGACAGCGGCCGTTTCACTCTGAACGGCAAGGAGTACAACGCTCCGCAGAACAGCAACGGCCAGACGCTGCACGGCGGTAACCGCGGTGTGGACATGGTCGTGTGGGATGTGGTGGATGTGAAGCCCAATGCCATCGTGCTGCACTATCTGGCGGCCGACGGCGAGGACGGGTTCCCGGGTAATCTGGACATCACCATGACCTATACCCTCACCCCCGACAACGAGTTCCAGGTGCTCTATTTGGCCAAGACCGACGCTCCCACCGTCGTTAACATGTCGCATCATTCGTTCTTCAACCTCAAGGGCGAGGGCGGCGGTACCATCACCGACAACGTGCTGACCATCAAGGCCGATGCCATAACGCCCACCGACGAGCGTCTGATCCCCACGGGCGAGATCCGCCCCGTGGAGGGCACCCCGTTCGACTTCCGCGAGCCGCACGTGATCGGCGAGCGCATCGAGGCCGACGACGAGCAGCTCAAGAACGGCCGCGGCTACGATATGAACTGGGTTCTCGCGCGCGAGAACAACGGTCAGGTGGAGACCGTAGCCACTCTGTACGACCCCTCGACTGGCCGTTGCATGGATGTGGCCACCGACCAGATCGGCATTCAGTTTTACAGCGGCAATTTCTTCGACGGAACGTATAACGGCAAGTACGGCGAGCCTCTCCGCTTCCGCGAGTCGGTGGCTCTGGAGACGCAGAAGTTCCCCGACGCGCCCAACCACGACAATTTCCCGTCGATCGTGCTGAATCCCGACGAGACCTACTCGCAGGTATGTATATATAAGTTCTACACCAAGTAATGCGTGTTGTCATGAAACTCTTTTCGGCCGCGCTGCTCGCCCTGTCGCTCTGCGGCACGGCGACGGCGCAGAACCGTTGGGCGATCATGCCCGACGGCAAGACCATCCGCATGGAGGTGAACGACGCCACGGCGCCCCATGCCGACCATATCGAGATGAGCGGCAAGTTCATGGCCGTGGTTCTCTACTGGAACGTGGACGAGAACGGCACATTCGGCGTGAACCGCTCGCTGGTGTTCCCCATGCTGCGCACCGTGCCCAACAACACGCACGCCAGCCTCATGTTCAAGAACGACGTGGACGTGGCGTCGATGCTGCGTGTCAATAACCGTCCCGTCGCGCTGCGAAGCCGCACGGTCGATATCAACGGTGCCATGACCGTGGTGTCGGACTACAGGACCACCGACCGATCGGGCCGCGCCACCGCGCTGGAGCTTACCCGCACGATATTCCCCTCGATGGAGCGACCGATGCTTTGCGAGCGTTACACGGTCCGCAATACGGGTGACAACTCTTATGCGTTGCAGATTCCCGAACTGTCGCAGTCCTATACGACCGATCCCGCCCGCGGTGTCAAGGGCAGTTACGTGATCCGCACCGACGTGCAGGGCGGCGGCGTTTACGAGCTGAAGCCCGGGCAGAGCGTCGATTTCTCGCTGACGGTTCAGGCTTATGTGAAGGGCGGCGAACCGCTCGCGGCCGACGTCGATGCCGAGTATGCCGACCGCATGGCTTTCGTGGCCCACATGGACGGCAATCTGGTGCTCGACACCCCCGACGACGTGATCGACACAGAGTTCCGCTACGCCAAGATCCGCGCGAGCGAGAGCATCTGCAAGACCAAGGGCGGATACATGCACGCCCCGGGCGGCGAGAGCTATTACGCAGCCATCTGGGCCAACGACCAGGCCGAGTATGTCAACCCGTTCTTCCCCTTCGTCGGCTACGGGGTGGGAAATGAATCGGCCATCAATGCCTACCGCCACTTCGCGCGTTTCATGAACGACGAGTACAAGCCCATACCCAGTTCGATCATCGCCGAGGGCGACGACATCTGGAACGGCGCGGGCGACCGCGGCGACGGCGCCATGATCGCTTACGGTGCGGCGCGTTATGCGCTCACGCGCGGCGATCGGGCCGAGGCCGAGGAATTGTGGCCTCTGATCGAGTGGTGTCTGGAGTATTGCAAGCGTCAGATCAACGACAAGGGCGTGGTGAAGTCCGACCGCGACGAGCTGGAGGGGCGTTTCCCCGCGGGCGATGCCAACCTGTGCACCTCGACGCTCTACTACGACGCTCTGCTGTCGGCCGCCTGGTTGGGCGAGTCGCTCGGCAAGAGCGCTTCCGTGACGGCCGACTACCGCCGTCGCGCCAAGGCCATGCGCGCGGCCATCGAGTCGCACTTCGGCGCTAACGTGAAGGGCTACGAGACCTACCGCTACTACGAGGGCAACGACATCCTGCGTTCGTGGATCTGCATGCCGCTCATCGTGGGCATATACGACCGTGCGGCCGCCACGATCGACGCCTTGTTCCGCTCGGACCTCTATACCAAGGACGGTCTGCTGACGGCGCAGGGCAGCGAGACCTTCTGGGACCGTTCGACGCTCTACGCTCTGCGCGGCGGTTATGCGGCGGGTTATCCCGACTTCATGACCGAGCAGCTGTCGTATTACTCGAACCGCCGTCTGCTGGGTGACCATGTTCCCTATCCCATCGAGGCGTGGCCCGAGGGCAGCCAGCGCCACCTCTCGGCCGAGAGCGGACTCTATTGCCGCATCATCACCGAGGGCATGTTCGGCATTCGCCCCACGGGCATGCGCAGCTTCGAGCTGAAGCCCGAGATCCCGTCGGAGTGGGACCATGCCAACCTGAGCCATGTGCGCGCCTTCGGCAGCGATTTCGACATTCGCGTGAAGCGTCTGTCGGGCGACAAGCTGCGCGTGACGGTTGCCGAGCACGGCGGCCGCGAGCAGAACTTCACCATAAGGAGCGGCCGTGCGATAAACGTGAAATTGTAGAGATATTTTTTCGGCCGTTTCGATATCGCCGTGCGATATCGGCAGTTCGCCGCCGCCCCATGCGGCGGACTGCGGCTCGCCCGAGGCTCGCGCACCCCTGCCGCCGTCGGCGAACCGCTGCCGAACGATAATAAGCATTTGTTAAAACCTTAAACTATAACGAACCATGAACATTCAGTTAATTCGCGAGAAATTCGCCGAGCATTTCGGCGCCGCAGGCGAGTTGTACACTTCGCCCGGACGTATCAACCTTATCGGCGAGCACACCGACTACAACGGCGGCTTCGTCTTCCCGGGCGCCATCGACAAGGGTATGGTGGCCGAGATCAAGCCCAACGGAACGGACAAGATCCGCGCTTATTCGGTCGATTTGCAGGAGTATGCCGAGTTCGGCCTTCGCGAGGAAGACAAACCCGAGCAGTCGTGGGCGCGCTATATCTTCGGCGTGGCGCGCGAGATCCTGAAGCGCGGCGGCAAGGTCGAGGGCTTCGACACCGCATTCTCGGGCGATGTGCCCCTCGGCGCGGGCATGTCGTCGTCGGCGGCTCTGGAGTCGACCTTCGCATTTGCCCTTAACCACATCTACAACGACGATCGGATCGACAAGTTCGAGCTTGCCCGCATAGGCCAGTCTACCGAGCACAACTATTGCGGCGTGAACTGCGGCATTATGGACCAGTTCGCGTCGGTATTCGGCAAGAAGGGCAACCTGATGCGTCTCGACTGCCGCTCGATGGAGTTCGCCTATTTCCCGTTCGATCCCGAGAAGTTCGGCTACCGTCTGGTGCTGCTCGACTCGGTGGTCAAGCACGAGCTGGTGGGTTCGCCCTACAACAAGCGCCGCGAGTCGTGCGAGCGCGTGTCGAAGGTGCTCGGTCAGGAGACCCTGCGCGGCGCCACGATGGAGCAGCTCGATGCCGTGAAGGATAAGATCTCGGAGGAGGACTACATGCGTGCCCGCTACGTCATCGGCGAGGAACGCCGCGTGCTCGACGTTTGCGCCGCTCTGGAGGCGGGCGATCTGGAGACCGTGGGCGAGCGTATGTACGAGACCCACTGGGGCATGTCGAAGGATTACGAGGTGAGCTGCGAGGAACTCGACCTGCTCGCCACCATCGCCAAGGAGTGCGGCGTTACGGGTTCGCGCATCATGGGCGGCGGCTTCGGCGGCTGCACCATCAACCTGGTGAAAGCCGATCTCTACGACAAGTTCATCGCCACGGCCAAGGAGAAGTTCAACGCCGCCTACGGCCACGAGCCGAAGGTTTACGACGTGGTGATCTCGGACGGAGCACGCAAATTAGAGATGTAAAGTAAATCGATACTGCGATGAAAAGATTGTTATCGACGATCGTAGCCGTGTGCCTCTTCGGAGGCGCATCGGCAACGATCGTTTTGCCGAAAGTGCTGGGCAGCAACATGGTGCTGCAACAGCAGAGCGAGGTCAACCTGTGGGGCAAGGCCGAGCCGAACAAGAAAGTGACCGTCGAGGTGTCGTGGAGCGACGCCAAGATACTGACCCGCAGCGATGCCGAGGGGCGTTGGGCCGTCAAGGTGGCCACTCCCGAAGCGTCGTTCACGCCGCAGAGCATAACCATCGGCGACGGCGAGAGCCTCACGCTCGACAACATCCTCATAGGCGAGGTGTGGGTATGCTCGGGCCAGAGCAACATGGAGATGCCCGTGAAGGGATTCCATTGCCAGCCTGTCGAGAAGTCGATCGACTACATTCTGTCGGGAGCCGAGCAGGCCGACAACATCCGCATGTTCACCGTGCCGCGCGCCCGCTCCTACGGCGAGGACCGCGAGGATTGCGAGGGCGGGGAGTGGTTCTGCGCCTCGCCGCAGAGCGTGGCCGACATGTCGGCCGTGTCGTATTTCTTCGCCTACGCCCTTACGCATGCCGAAGGCATTCCCGTGGGCGTGATAACCACCAACTGGGGTGGTACGCGCGTGGAGTCGTGGATGCCTCTCGACGCGCTGAAGGATTGCGTGTCGGCGGAGCGCTACGAGCAGAAGATCAACATGGGCGGCATCCGTCCCAGCGAACTCTATTGCGCCATGATAGCGCCCATCCGCAACTTCACGGCGCGCGGTTTCCTGTGGTACCAGGGCGAAGCCAATCTGGGCGATATCGACCATTACGACGATATGATGGCCCGCATGGTCGAGCAGTGGCGCAAGGACTGGGGCGACGAAAAGGATTCTATGCCGTTCTACTATGCGCAGATAGCGCCCTACGTTTACGGCGGTTCGGGCGATATCGCCTATCCGCTCTTCGTCGAGACCCAGGTGCGTGCGCTTAAAAAGATTCCCAACTGCGGCATGGCGGGCACGACCGATATAGGGTCGGAGCGCTGCATCCACCCTTCCAAGAAGTTCGAGGTGGGGCAGCGTTTGGCGGCGCTGGCCTTGAAGCAGACCTACGGCCGCGGCGGGTTCGAGCCCAAGGCTCCGCAATTGGACTCTTACGAGATCAAGGACGGAAAGGTGACCGTGAAGCTGTCGAACGCCGACATGGGCCTTAGCCCGTGGTACGGTGAGCCCATCGAGGGCTTCGAGATAGCGGGCCCCGACCGCGTGTTCCGCAAGGCGCAGGCCTCGATTTCGGGCAACAGCGTTACGGTGTGGAGCGACGAGGTGAAGGAGCCTGCGGCGGTGCGTTACGCGTTCCGCAACTACATCCCCTGCAATCTGAAGAACCTCTTCGGCATTCCCGCCGTTCCGTTCCGCACCGACGACTGGAACGACGTGAAGTAGTATTATTGCTGTTCGCCGACGGCGGTCGGAATGCTTCAGCAGTCCGCCGCAGTGGGGCGGCGGCGAACTGCCGACATCGCCGAGCGATGTCGAGATATATGCTTATACCGTCGGACAATTATCCGAATCCCCTCCCCGCGAGGGGATTTTTATTTCCGACCGTCCGCCTTGCGGCATAAAGTGCGATAAAGAGTCGAAAAACATAATAATTCGCCCTCGTATGTCGTTAAAACAAAAAATATGTGTAATTTTGCACGATTACTACCTGCATTGCAGCAGTAAATAATTCGGTATGAAACAAAAGTTATCTTACGTGGTGGCTCTGGCCGTCGTGGTTGCGGCTTTTTGCGGCTGCTCGGGAATACAGAGGGTTATAAATACCGGCGACTCGGAAATCATCTTCGAACGCGCCAAGGTCTATTACGACGCCGAGAAGTGGACCAAGGCAGCGTCGTTGTTCGAGGCCTGCGAGTACTACTACAAGGGCACGCTCAAGGAGGATACCGTGTCGTTCTATCTGGCGCGCTGCCGCTTCAAGGAGGGCGACTACGCCACCTCGTCGACCCTGTTCGACGAGTTCCGCCGCAGCTTCGGACGCAGCGGATTCATCGAGGATGCCGAGGCGATGTACGCCATAAGCCTCTACAACATGTGCCCCACGCCCGAGCGCGACCAGTCGACCACGTCGCAGGCCATCATCGCCGTGTCGGAGTTCATGTCGCACTATCCCGAGAGCGCGCAGTTCCCGCTGTTTCAGGATATGCTGAACGACCTGACGTGGCGTTTGCACGAGAAGTCGTATATCAACGCCTATACCTATTATAAGATAGAGCGCTACAACTCGGCCATAATAGCTTTCCGCAACGCGCTGAAGCAGTATCCAGATTCGCACCGCCGCGAGGACGTGATGTACCACATCGTCATGTCGTCGTTCAAGCTGGCCGACAACTCGGTGGCCGCCAAGCAGATGGATCGTTTCATGTCCACGCTCGACTCCTATTACTCGTTCATCATGGAGTATCCCGAGTCGAAGTACCGCAAGGATGTGGACCATGCGGCCGACGTGGCCAAGCGCTTTATCGAGAAGAACCGAAAGGAAGAGTAACAACGAAAAATTACGCATATTAAGATGGAGATCAAGAAGAACATTCCCAACAACACCATTACCCGCAAACTTGTCGACCTGGACAAGGATACGGGCAATATCTACGAGAGCATCAACATCATAGCCCGCCGAGCCAACCAGATCTCGTCGGAGCTGAAAGCCGAGCTCAATCGTAAGCTGGCCGACTTCTCGTCGCCCACCGATACAATGGAGGAGACCTTCGAGAATCGCGAGCAGATCGAGATATCGCGTTATTACGAGCGTCTGCCCAAGCCGGTGATTATCGCCACGGAGGAGTTTCTGGACGACGAGGTGTACTACCGCAAGGGCGACGAGGCGCAGGCGAAGCAGTAGGGCGGATTTGCCGCGTCGCAATGAGGCGCGAAGCGTTAGTCGGAATACTTTATTGTAAAGCGCGCTGTTCGCCGACGGCGACGGAGTGCGACAGCAGTCCGCCGCGTGGGGCGGCGGCGAACTGCCGACATTGCAGGGCAATGTCGTATAACGGTTAAGAAAAACATTCCTCGTATGTTGAAAGGCAAACATATCGTTTTGGGAATAACGGGTAGCATAGCTGCGTATAAGTCGGCTGTGCTTTGCCGTTTATTGGCAGGTGCGGGTGCCGAGGTGCGTGTGGTCATGACGCCTTTGGCCAAGCAGTTCATCACGCCGCTCACGATGGCCACTCTGTCGAAAAACCCCATTTGGGTGGATTTTTTCAACCCCGAAAACGGCGAGTGGAACTCGCATGTGTCGCTGGGCGAGTGGGCCGACTGCTATCTGATAGCCCCCGCTACGGCCAACACCCTCGCCAAGATGGCTGCGGGCGTGGCCGACAACCTGCTGCTCACCACCTATCTGTCGGCGCGGTGTCCCGTTGCCGTCGCTCCCGCCATGGATCTCGACATGTATGCCCATGTCGCCACGCAGCGCAATCTGGAGCGCCTGCGTGCCGACGGAGTGCATATCGTCGAACCCGAGTCGGGCGAGCTGGCCAGCGGACTCGTGGGCAAGGGCCGCATGGCCGAGCCCGAGACGATCGTAAAGGCGGTGGCCGCCATTGTTTCCGAAAAAAAAAAGAGTCTGTGCGGTAAACGTTTTCTCGTGACGGCGGGAGCCACCATCGAGGCTATCGATCCCGTAAGATTCATATCCAACCATTCGTCGGGTAAGATGGGCTACGCCGTGGCCGAGGCTTTGGCGGCCCGCGGTGCCGACGTGGTATTGGTGAGCGGCCGCACCTCGTTGCCGACGCCCCGCGGCGTAAGTCGCGTGGACGTGCTCTCGGCCGAGGATATGTACGAAGCGTGCGTGGCGGAGTTCGACGCCTGCGACGGAGCGGTCATGTGCGCCGCCGTTGCGGACTATACTCCCGCGTATACCGCTTCCGAGAAGATCAAGAAGGGCGACGGCGACATGTCGGTGGCATTGCGCCGCACGAAGGATATAGCCGCCGAGCTGGGCGGCCGCAAGGGCAGCCGCATATTGGTCGGTTTCGCGATGGAGACCCAGAACGAGGATGCCAATGCGCGGGAGAAGCTGCGCCGCAAGAATTTCGACTTCATAGCGCTCAATTCGCTGCGCACGGCGGGTGCGGGATTTCGGGGCGACACCAATGTGCTGTCGCTCATCGACGCCTCGTCGCGCGAGGACCTGCCGCTGATGAGCAAGCGCGAGGCGGCGGAGCGCATAGCCGACAAAATAGAGAATTGTTTGAACCGATAGATAAATTTGCCGTATGTTGCGTCGTCTGACGGTTGAGAATTATGCGTTGATCGAGAAGCTCGACATGGAGCTTGATGCCCGTCTGAACATCATAACGGGCGAGACGGGTGCGGGAAAATCTATCCTGCTGGGTGCGCTGGGCCTGCTTCTGGGCAACAAGAACGAGAACGGCACCCTGCGCGACGAGTCGCGCAGTTGCGTCATCGAGGGTGTGTTCGACCTTACGGGATACGGTCTGGAGGCGTTTTTCGACTCGAACGACCTCGATTACGAGCCGCAGACCGTCGTGCGCCGCATGATCTCGCCCGCGGGCAAGAGCCGCGCTTTCGTGAACGACATGCCCGTGCAGCTTACGGTGCTGCGCGAGTTGGGCGTACGGCTTATCGATATACATTCGCAGCATCAGAATCTGGTGCTCTCCGACGAGATGTTCCGCATACGGTCGATCGACACGCTGGCGGGCGCCGGCGAGGTCGCTGCGGCCTACGGCGGGGCTTACGGCGAGCTGCGTGCGGCCGAACGCGAGCTGGAGCGCATGACGGCCGAGGCCGAGGCGGCGCGCAAGGACGAGGAGTGGCTGCGTTATCAGGTGGCCGAGTTCGAGGCTGCGCGGCTGCGCGAAGGCGAACTGGCCGAGGCCGAGGCCGAGCTGTCGGTGCTGGAGAATGCCGACCGCATAGGCGAGGCGCTGGTTGCGGTGCGCAATATTCTGGATGCCGAGCAGATAGGAGTGCTGGAGCAGCTCTCTGCGGCCGAGAATGCCGTAGCGCACGTGGGCGGGAGCTATCCCCGCTCCGCGGAGATAGCGGGGCGCCTGCACTCGGTGGTTCAGGAGCTGAAAGACATAGGTGTCACCGTCGCCGACGACGCGGAGCGCATCGAGGCCGATCCCGAGCGTTTGCAGCGTCTGACCGAGCGGGTGAACATGATATATTCGATGTGCCAGAAGCATCGGGTCGCCACTCTGGAGGAACTTATGGCCGTCGGCCGCGATCTGGAAGAGCGTCTGAACGCCATCGTCCACGGCGACGAGGCCATGCAGCGTCAGCGCGGATTGATCGCGGAACTGCGCGGCAAGGCTGCGGCGCTGGCCGCGCAGCTGCATGCGCTGCGTGCCGAGGCGTCGGGCGAGGTGTCGGAGAGCATCGTGCGCACGCTTGCCGCTCTGGGCATGCCCGAGGCGCGCTTCGAGGTGGAGGTGAGCGATGCGGGCGAACTCATGCCGTCGGGCGGCGACCGCATCCGCTTCATGTTCACGGCCAACGGGCGCATGGCCCCGCAACCTGTGGAGAAGGTGGCTTCGGGCGGCGAGATATCGCGCGTGATGCTCGCCCTTAAGGCGTTGCTCGCCGTGCGGTCGAAGCTGCCGACCATTATTTTCGACGAGATCGACACGGGCGTGTCGGGCCGCGTGGCCGACGCCATGGGTGAGATCATACGCTCGCTCGCGGAGAACATGCAGGTGGTGGACATAACCCATCTGCCGCAGGTGGCCTCCAAAGGCGATACCCATTTCGTTGTTTACAAGCGCGACAGCCGTACCGACATCGCGCGTCTGGCCGAGTCGGAGCGTGTGACCGAGATAGCCAAGATGCTGTCGGGCAGCGAGGTGACCGAAGCGGCGCTTTCGCAGGCCGAGATTCTGCTGGGGCGGAAGTAGGGACGGACATTTTGCGGTGATTGACTAACCTTAAAACTTACCATACATGAAAAGATTGTTGTTATTCGCAGTGGCATCGTGCTGCCTCGCGGCGGCGGGGTGCTCGGAGCGTGCAGCGCTCAAGAAGGAGCTGCGGCAGGCCCTCGCGACGGCTGTCGAGCAAGAGAAGGCGCAGGCGGTGCGCATGGAGGGCATCGAAGGCAAGCTGCCCCGCACATTCGAGAAGGGCGAGGTGCAGCCCACGTCGCCCTACAACTGGGTCAGCGGATTTTTCCCCGGGTCGCTGTGGCTGCTCTACGAGCACACGGGCGACGAGGAGCTGAAACGCTATGCCGATCTGTTCACCCGCCGTCTGGAGGTACTGCAGGACCATAAGGGCACCCACGATCTGGGCTTCATGGTCTTCTGCTCTTACGGCAACGCCTATCGTCTGACGGGCGATCCCTATTACAAGTCGGTGATCGAGCGTGCCTCGGCTGCTCTCGCGACGCGTTTCAACCCCACGGTGGGGTGCATACGCTCGTGGAACACGGGTCGCAAGGAGAATCCCGAACTCGATTTCATGGTCATAATCGACAACATGATGAATCTGGAGATGCTGGAGTGGTGCGGCGGCGAATACGACAAGATCGCGCGCACGCATGCCAACACCACGCTCAAGAACCATTTCCGTGCCGATAACAGTTCGCACCACGTGGTTGCGTATAACGAACTGACGGGCGAGGTGGTCGAGAAGCGTACGGCGCAGGGACGATCGAACGATTCGGCGTGGTCGCGCGGGCAGTCGTGGGGACTCTACGGCTACACGATGATGTACCGTACCACGGGCGACGAGAAGTATCTGGAGCAGGCGGTGAAGATAGCCGACTATCTGTTGCCGCGTCTTCCCGAGGATGCTATCCCCAACTGGGATTACGACGCTGCCGAGCAGGCGAAGGATTCGTCGGCGGGTGCCGTCATGGCTTCGGCTCTGATCGAACTATACGGATTCACGGGCGACGAACGCTATCTCTCGACGGCCGAGCGTCAGTTGCGGTCGCTCTGCTCGGATTACTACTTCGCAAAGGTCGGCGAGAACGGTAATTTCCTGCTCAAGCACGGCGTGGGCCACTATATGGCCAAGTCCGAAGTGGATGTTCCCCTCTCGTACGGCGACTATTACTTTATAGAGGCGGCCATGCGCTATCTGGCGTTGTAGGGCTGCGCGCCGACGGCGGTCGGGATGCGGCTCTTCAGAGTCGTGCGGACCGCGAATGATATAAATTCACCCCTGCCGAAACGGTTCGGCGGGGGTGAGTCGTTTGTTCAGGCTCGCTGTCGCTCTCTCCGCAGGCTGCGCCTCGCGCAAACCGAAACGGGAATTCGTTTTACGGCAGCAGGTCGGCGAGCGGTATCGCCTGGAATGTCATGTGCGCCTGCGAGCTTTCGTAGAGTATACCGACAGTCTCGCGGTCTATCATCGTCAGGCACGAATATCCCCATCCGTCGCCCGCGTCGAGCAGAACCTTATTTTCCTCGGGCCATGTCAGGCCGTCGTCGAAGCTGATCTTCACGGTCATGTCGCGGCGGGCGCTGTCGTTGTCGGGATTCGAGAACAGCAGTATGTCGCGCCCCGACACGTTGTCTTCGGCCGCAACGGATATGAGGCTCGCCATGCAGACGGGTTCGCGCAGAGCCTTCCGCGACGAGGGGTGTTCGGTCCACGTGCGGCCCATGTCTGCGGTGACCGCCACCGCGCGGCTGCCGCCTCGGTTGTCGCGCATGTTGAGCATCAGATCGCCCGAGGGCAGCTCCGCCACCTGCGCTTCGGTGGTGTTCGACCGCGCCCCTTCGTGCAGGTGCCAGCTTCGGCCGTGGTCGTCGCTGTAAATCAGGCAGGCGTGGGGCATGCGCTCGGCGTCGATGTATTGCGCCGCGAAGACTATCGTGCCGTTCTTCATGGCTATGCCTCGCCCGGGGCCTTGCAGCAGGAAATTCCACTCGGGACGCTTCACCTGACGCGTGACGTTTATCGGTTCCGACCAGCTCTTGCCGTCGTCGTCGCTGTATGCCATGACGAGCTGGCCCGTGGTGTGCGGCTCCATGCCGCTCATCGACGAGTGCCAGGCCATGCGGTTGCCCATTCCGTGGCACCATGCCGCCACCACCCATGCGCGGTGCGTGGTCGGGTCGTAGAGTATGGCGGGATCGCCCGCGCCGTTCTGCGCCTCGGGCAGGCCTCCCTGCCGGCCGAAGCTGAGCGGCAGACGCATGCGTTGCCACGTCCGTCCGCCGTCGACGCTGCGGCTCAGACCTATGTCGATATGTTCCTGAAGATCTTTCGAAGAGTTGTAACGCACGTCGTAAACGGCGAGCAGAGTCCCCCGCGCGGTGGTCACGAGTCCCGGGATGCGGAAAGCCGCCGATCCGTCATCGCCCGCATGACGCACTCCGACGGCCATGCGGCGCGGCGCTTCGGGCGCGGCTATCATTTCGGGGGCGGCCGCGCGTCCGTCGACCGTGACGGAGGTCAGCGAGGCCGACAGCTTGTGCGTCAGCGGAGTGTCGCGCCGCATCTCGACGCTCACCCAGAAGTAGTTGATGCCGCGGAACAGCGGGGTAGGGGCCGTGAGCGTCACCTGTTCGGCGGCGCGCTGTTCGGCCTTGAGGATACTGTACGAAGGGTGGGCCTTGCGCCCGCCGTCGGGGATGTAGCGCGCGGCGGCGAGCTTGTCGGCCGCCACGTTCACCGCGTCGGTTCCCGAGTAGTAGAGCTTCACCGAGCGGACGTGGCGGGCGGACTCCTTGTCCAGCCGCAGGTCGAGCCGATCGAACGTGCCGCCCTCGGGGGCGTCGATGCGTATGTTGAACAGTATGTTGTCCGCGCGGTCGAGCAGTACGGGCGTCTGCGCGGCGCCTGCCGTGATGCGGATGCCCGCTGCCTGCGAATGGCGGGCGGCCGACAGGATTATGACGGCCGCGGCGATGAGAGTCTTTGCGAAAGGGTTCATGGCGTTGGGGTTGACCTTTTCGCAAATATAGGTTAAATATTTCTAATTTACAGGTTTTGCCGTTCGATTTTTCGGAGCAGTTTCTCCGTTTCCGCGGCTATGACGTCGAGATAGTCGGTCTCATACTCCACGGCCGACATGCGGATCACGCCGTCGGCGTCGATCAGAAAGCTGCGCGGCACGTACCGTGTGGCATACATGCCGTATATGCTTCGGTCGGGATCGAGTCCCACGGGAAACGTGTATCCGTTTTGTCGGCAGAATTCCTCCACTGTTTCGCGGCTCAGCCCGCGCGATACGGGCAGGTAGGTGAAGGGGCGGCCGGCGAAGCGGTCGATTATACGCTCCTGCACCACGGCCATCTCGGCGCGGCATACCGAGCATTCGGAGCTCCAGAAGGTGAGCAGCACCACGCGGCCGCGCAGGTCGGAGAGGGTCACGTTGCTGCCGTCGAGCATCCCGACGGTGAAATCGGGGGCCGCCTGCCCTGTCTCGACCAGCGTCGTCTCGTCCGCCTCGGGCGGATTCTCGGTGACGCACGAGGTCGCGGCGAGCAGGCACAGCGCTGTCGTCGCGCGGAGTAAGATATGTGCTGCGATGTTCATTCTCATGCGGTTAGGTCGGGACCCGATCGGCGGTCCCTCACCGCAAAAGTACGTAATTTTGTCGGTTTACGAAAGCGGCGTGCATGCCCTAATGGCCAATATGCGGCATAAACGGGTCTGTTCGGACTATTTTGTTTCCGTTTGTCGCGGGTAGTGTCCGAATGGTGTAGTATCGCGACCGTGCGTAGCGGAATAATTGTCCGTATGTCGTAAATTTGTCTGTACGATGAACGGTAAAATTCGAAATATCTCGGTGTCTCTGCGACTTGCGCTGTGCGCGTCGCTCTGCTGCTTCGCGGCCTCGTGCGTGGAGTATCACCCCTACGACACCCGCATAAAGGGCGACAAGAATATCAATGCCGCCAATGCCGCCCGCATCGAGAGTGCATGCGCGGGGCGGCGTTCCATACGCTTTGCGGTCATAAGCGATTCGCAGCGTTGGTACGACGAGACCGAGGATGCCGTGGCGGCGCTCAATGCGCGCGGCGACCTCGATTTCGTGCTGCATACGGGCGATCTGGCCGATTTCGGACTTCGGACCGAATTCGAGCTGCAACGCGACATTCTCGACAAGCTGGATGTTCCGTACGTATGCGTGATAGGCAACCACGACTGTTTGGGAACGGGCGAGATAATCTTCCGCGAGATCTTCGGCGATTACAACATGGCTTTCACGGCGGGCGACGTGCGTTTTCTGTGCCTGAACACCAATGCGCTGGAGTTCGACGCCCGCGAGGCGGTGCCCAACTTCGGGTTCATAACATCGCAGCTGGAGGCGTTCCCCTCCGATGCGGGCAAGACGGTGGCTGTCATGCACTCGCAGCCCTTTTCCGAGCAGTTCAACAACGATGTGGCCGACATATTCCAGCGTCATCTGCGGGCGTTCCCCTCGTTGCAGTTCTGCGTGCACGGCCACAGCCATTCGGTGACGGCCGAAGAGCTGTTCTCCGACGGAGTGGTCTATTATCAGTGTGCCAATACGGGCGACAGGAGCTATCTGCTGTTTACCGTCGGCGAGGATGGATACGATTATGAGGCGGTATATTTTTAGAATAGCGGCCGCGGCCGTCATGAGTCTCGCGGCGTTGTGCGCCTCGGCGGGCAACCATGCCCCGATCGGCGCCTCGGACGGTCTCGATCGACGTGAACACGAGGGTTACGAGGGATGGGAGCGTTTGGTTCCCACCCATGCGAAGATGCAGTATGCGGGCGGCATGGGCGTCATGTCGTTCGGTGCGGGGTGGGACTACGGCCGCCGCTGCCGATGGGAGACCGACGTGATGGTCGGGTTTCTGCCGCGCGCCTATGCCGATAAGTTTCATATGACCTTCACCCTGCGCCAGAACTATATCCCGTGGAGCATACGTTGCGGCGGTCGTTTTTCGGTCGAGCCGTTCGCCTGCGGCGCGTATCTCAACTTCATCTCGGGCGAACGTTTCTGGATGCGCGAGCCTGCCCGTTACCCGGGCGAGGGCTACTACGGATTCACGTCGCGCCTGCGCATACATCTCTACGTCGGGCAGCGTTTCACGGTGAACTTCAACCCCGATTCGGCCGTGCGGGCCATGACCCTCTATTACGAGCTGAGTGCCAACGACCTGAATATCGTGTCCAAATTCGGAAACAAAAGCATGTCGCTGTCCGATATCGTATTCTTCTCGGCAGGCGTCAAACTGCAAATCTTCAAACCCTGAGCCCGTCGGCCCGATTTTTGATCCCTCCCCGTGTCGTGCGGATGACGGGGCGGTCGCGCGCGGCCGTCGGTGCGGCGCCCGCGGAGTAAAATTATCGGTCTCGCCGATTGTCAATTAAGATTTTAGTCGTATATTTGTCATTGCGATCCGTCGTAAGGCGAGGTTCGCTTTGCTGCTACGGAAAAAGTGGAATTTTTCAATAATCGGCGGCAATCAAGAGGATGCTCCGTGTCGGGTCGTAACCACGTCCCGAGAGGCGGTCGTATCTGACTCCATCCTTGACGGGCGTGGACCTCTTGTGTTGTGAGGTCGATTAGGTTTTTCCACTACCTTCTGTAGCGTTGCAATGCAAGCACGCCTGTCTTTACATACGGCGGATATGGTTATGGCCATGTCCGCTTTAGCGTTTTCGGGTGAGGCTTGCGGGTCGGCATGAGCGGAAACGGGGGTTTGGTGGAAAAGTTTCATCGTGCAGGGTTGTTTACCTCCGTTCCGCTCTTTTTTTGTGCAATCCGATCGACAATCATATATTTCAATGTCCCAAGTTTCCCGCCGCAGTCCCGTTCCGCGAAGGCGCGCCGCTGCTCTGCGGCCCTCAAGAGACAAATCGCTGCAAAAAATAACACCCCGCCTTCGCAGGCAGGGTGTCTTTCTTTTGCTGTCCTCCGTTCGCCGCGGCGTCGGGGTGAAGCGCGGTGCCGTGTTATTCGGCCTCGGCGGGCGCAGCCTCGGGTGCATCCGACGCGGGGATCTCCACCGAAGGTATCACATCCTCCGTGGTTGCGGCGTTGACCTTCTCCATCAGCGCGTTGGCGTCCTGCTGGAGAGCGCTGTTGCTCATCGAAACCTTGTTGCCGTCCATGGCTATGGTGGCTATGAGGCTGAGCACCACGATCATGCCTGCCAGCGTCCAGGTGGTCTTCTCCAGGATATTGGCCGATTCACGCACGCCCATCACCTGGTTGGCAGCACCGAAGTTGGCAGCCATGCCGCTCTTGGGGCTCTGCACCAGCACGGCGAGGATAAGCATTACGCTCGCTACGAGGATCAATCCTATACAAAATGAATATAACATAACGGTATACTTTTTTAATTATTCTCTATTTTCGCAATAAGTTCTGCAAAGTAAACACTTTTTTCGGGATTTAGCAAACTTAATTTGCGATAAGTTTCTTTTGCCATATCTTTCAGCCCCTGAGCGAGGTATATCTCCGCCAGCTCCTCGCTCGCCAGATCGTCGTCGGCATCGAATGCCGCTTCGGTCACTATGTCGCCGTCGGCCTCGCCCTCTTCGGCCACTATGCGCAGGTTGTCGGCACGCAGGAAGCGGTCGATTATGTCGTCGGTCGTCACCTCGGTGAGGCGCGCCACGTCTATGTCGAGCAGCGCGGGCGTCGGTTTCCGGCAGAGCGACGCCACCTTGTCCGACACTCCTGCCGCCGCCGTATCCTCCGCCTGCCAGCGTTCGGTGCGCATCAGTATCTCGGCCTCGTCGCGTTCGATGTCGAGGCGCGAGGGATCGGAATTTTTTTGTCCTTTATGAAAGAGTCCGTTCATGATTGTTACCAGTTAGATGCCGCCGCCTGAAATATGTCGGTCACGATCTGCGATACTATCTCGGCGTCGAGTTCGGTCTGCACGTCGGTGAGCAGCTGCGTCGACTCGTAGTCGGTGAATGCCGTGAATGTGCGGTTGAACGAGTTTTCGGGCACTATCGCGTTGGTGAACTTCACCTTCACCGTGATGGTCAGTCGGTTAAGTATGGCGTAGTCGTCGCTCGACACCGACGCCGTGGTCGAGGTGTATCCCATGATCTCGCCCTCGAAAGCGAAATCGCCGTTTTCCTCCACGAGTTGCAGCTTGGTCTGGCGCGAGAACTTGTCCTTCAGCGCCTCCACCAGCGTGGAGCTGAGCGACGGCGACACCATCGGCGCGTTGTTGGGGAAATAGGCCACGCTGAATGTCTTGGCGCCCTCGGGTATGCTCGCTCCCGAGAGCGAATAGCCGCCGCGGAAGAATATGCAGCCGCTCAGCAGCGCCGAGCACAGCAGCGCGGCGAGGACCGTGATGATGAATATTGTTTTGTCGTGTCTCACTTTACGGGTTTAATGGTCGGCGCGCATGCGGCTCGCGGTCGCTGTGCGTGCGTCAAATGTTTTCGTCGGTTATGCCCAGCTCCTTTATGCGGCGGTAGAGCGTGCGCTCCGACATGAACAGCTCGCGCGCCGCATCGCGACGGCGGCCGTTGTTGTTGCGCAGGGCCCGCAGGATCTGTTCGCGCTGCATCTCGGCCTTGGTCTGCTCGCGCCGCGGTTCGTGCACCACTTCCTCGCTCTCGGCGTAGTCCGCCTCGGCGGGACGCACCGCCACCGACGAGGGCAGCAGCCCTATCACCTCGTGCTGCGCAGGCTGTGCGGGCGTGTGGCCCGTGCCGTGCATCAACTCGCCCAGCATGCGCTTGAGGTCGTTGATGTCGCTGCGCATGTCGAAGAGTATCTTGTAGAGCAATTCGCGTTCCGTGGAGAAGTCGCCGCCCGAAGGCGCTCCGCTTACGGTCATGGTGCGGGCCGATGACTGGTTGGGCGACAGGTACCCCGCCAGAATGTCGGCCGTTACGGTCCTGTTGCGCTCCAGCGCCGAGATCTGCTCGGCCACGTTCTTGAGCTGGCGGATGTTGCCGCGCCAGTAGTAGTTTTGCAGCAGACTGCGCGCCCCGTCGTCCAGCGTCACGGCAGGCATGTGGTACTGCACCGCCACGTCGGCCGCGAACTTGCGGAATAGCAGCGGTATGTCCTCGGGCCGTTCGCGCAGGGCGGGTACGGCAATGGGTACGGTGTTGAGACGGTAATAGAGGTCCTCGCGGAAGCGTCCCGTCTCGATCGACCTCAGCAGGTCGTTGTTGGTGGCCGCCACCACGCGCACGTTGGTCTTCTGCACCCGCGCCGAGCCCACGCGCAGGAACTCGCCCGATTGCAGCACTCGCAGCAGGCGCACCTGGGTCGACAGGGGCAGTTCACCCACCTCGTCGAGGAATATGGTGCCGCCGTCGGCTTCCTCGAAATAGCCCTTGCGGGCCTCGCTCGCGCCAGTGAATGATCCTTTCTCGTGTCCGAAAAGTTCGGAATCGATCGTACCCTCGGGTATGGCGCCGCAGTTCACGGCTATGTATTTGGCGTGCTTGCGTGCCGAATAGGCATGGATTATCTGCGGAAAGAACTCCTTTCCCACGCCGCTCTCGCCCGTCACCAGCACCGACAGATCGGTGGGCGCCACGCGCAGCGCCACGCCCAGAGCGCGGTTCAACGCCTCCGAGTTGCCTATGATGCCGAAGCGTTGCTTGACCGATAGAATATCCGTGTTTTCAGCCATTTTGCAGACTCGTTTGTTCGCCTGTTACTTGTCGTAGGGTTGGATGTAGTCCAGATCGGGGTTGCGCACCTCGTTTCCGGTATCGTTCTGCGGGATCTCGTAGAATACGTCCTCCGAGCGTGCGTTCCAGTCGCACCACAGCCCGTAGGCCAGTGCGCCTATGGCCAGCACGGCCGCCGCTATGGCCAGGACCATTATGCGGTCGCTTTTGTGGCGCGAGTCGGGCGCTCCGTACTCCTTGCCTGCGGGAACCCTGCGGCGTCCCTTGCCGTAGCGCAACCCCTTCACGTAGTCGGCGTTGCGTGCTTCGGAGAGCTTTACGTGCGGGGTGTCGCCGTAGAGCGTTTTTGCCCGTTCGGCCGCGTTCCTGCGTTCGGTTGCGGGGCGTGGCGGTATCCTCTCCGATTCCGTATCTGCGGCGCGGCGCTCCTCTTCGGCGGGTGTCGGTGAGGTCGGTGCGGAGTCGGACACGTTTGCGGCGTCGGATGCTTTTGCCGCATCGGCTCGGTCGGCCGCAGGCGGTTCGGGGGCGGTGACGGGAGCGGGGCTCTCGGTCGGAGCCGTCGGTTCATATACGAACGTGATGGTCCCGTTGGCGCCGCTGCGCAGCTCGCCGAAGCCGCTGAGGCGGCATTTGCCGTTGTTCTGCAAGCGGTATTGCGCCTCGAAAACGAAGCGGTCCATTACGGCCGCCGCTTCCATTTCCGATATTCCGCTCTGTGTGAGCAACGACCGCAGAACGCCGTCGTCGGCCTTTATCAGATTGGAAAAGAGTATCGTTTGCCCCGGGACTTTCACGATGAAGGTTCCGAGATTGGGTATTACCAGGCGTTTGTGATCGGCGAGGTATTGCGATACGAGTTTAACTATCATCTTCGTAAAAGCGTAAATTTGGCTTAAAGATACTAACTTTTTTCGTAAATGAAAAATTTCGCCCGCGACAGTCGCGCCGATCCTTGTCTGCGCTCGGTTATGTGACGCGGTATGTTGCAGTTCGGAGAACTGTGCGGGCCGCAGTCTCCCGCGGCGGAGGCCTGAACAACTGCGTCATGCCACCGAGCCTCACGGCGAGGATTGGCATCGCTGACGGAAGATTCTCGGTGGAGATTCCAATCATTTTGCAACTCGCAAGAGTTGCAAAATGTGGAATGACGCGGGTGGGGTTCGGGTTTTGTCTTGCTGTTCGCCGACGGCGGAGGACGTGCACGAGCCGAAAGCGAGTTGCAGTCCGCCGCAGTGGGGCGGCGGCGAACTGCACGGTTAAAGAGCCGTAAATTATTTCGTCATTCCACGTTTTGCGGCCCGCGCTTTCGGGGTGCCCCCCCCCTCCTAAAACAAAGAAACCGCCCGAAGCATGTCGGGCGGTTCTTTTTCGAACCCTAAGGTTTCGGGGGATTACTCCTCCTGACGATAGGTGTGCTCTACGTATATTGCGTGCTGCATGGCCTCGCGCTTCGCGATCGAAGGCTTGGTGAAATACTGACGGCGGCGAAGCTCCTTCAGCACACCCGTGCGCTCGTACTTACGTTTGAATTTCTTGAGGGCCTTCTCTATGTTCTCGCCCTCCTTTACCGGCATGATAATCATAATGCTATAATTTTTTATTCGTTTTTATTACTGTTTAGTGCGCCGCTTGCGCGGTCTTTTCCGTGGTTTGCGACTGCCGAGTCCGTATCGGCGCGCCGCGGTGTGAATCCGTTATGCTGTCAGTCGGCACAAAGCCCGAACCGAAGATAGGGGGCCAAACGTTCGGCCTCATCCTTTGTAAAGATATCGTCTTCAATCATCTCTTCGATTCCGCTCCAACCTCCTTTCAGTTTGCGCTGTTTCACAATCCTCCGCAGAGCCTTGGCCGACACGTAGGGGTGTCGCATCAACTCTTTCGGGTCCGCAAAGTTAATATCAATTTTCGATATTTTGCAACTATCGCAGCGAATTTGCGGTAAAATTCTCTCATAATTGCTCTCCGTGACGCATTTCAGCTCGGAGAGCTGCTCCACCGAACTGAATCCGCCCAGCAGTTCGCGGTAGCGCATTATCTCCGCGACGCTCTTTTCGCCTATGCCGACCACCGATCGCAGCGCCGCCGAGTCGGCCGAATTGATCTCTATCCTTTCGGGTGCGGCAGGCGCGGCGGGCGTGGGCGCGGTATCCTCGGCAGCGGGCTTTTCGGTGAAAACGATGTAGGGCAGAAGGCGTTCCGCCATTCGGTCGCTCACGACGTAGCATTTGCGGAACTGCTCTGCGTCGCGTATGCCTCCCGACGCCTCGCGGTAACGCACGATGACCTCTGCCTGACGCGGCGAGAATCCTATTGCAGCGAGGTATGCGGCCGATGCCGTGTCTATGGCGAAGGGTTCGGGCTGCGGAGCTTCGTCCCTTGCGGGAAGTGCCGCATATTCGCTCCTGTGCCGCTCCGACGGCTTGGCGGTCTTTTCGCGGGGCGCCGCGGCGTGCTTTTCCGAGATTACGATATATGGTTTGAGCGCCGCATACAGTGAATCGTCCACACCCGATACCGATGCCACGTCCTCCTTTATGCGATACACCTTGCCGTAACTGCGCCAGCGGATTATCCCCGCCGCTATTTGGGGCGGCACTCCGCAGCGGCGCAGTTCTTCGTAGTCGGCTTCGTTGGGATCGAACGGCGACAGCGCTGCGGCGGGCGTCTCCGACTCGTCGGTCTTCGCGAGTATTACGGGGCGGTCGCCCCTGCGCTCGACGAGCAGCGACAGCAGTATGGCGATCAACACCAACGGCAGCAGCACCATCAGTCCGCGGCGTTCTTCGTCGGAGAATAGGTTCATACTACATAGTTATCTGATGATTATATATTGGCGATGGTGCCGCAAAATCGAATCCGGGGGGGGCGGTTACCCGCGGCCCGTGGCCGCGTTTACAAATCTGACCCTCCCCTAAATCCCCTCCTCGGAGGGGACTTCGGTCGCTTGCGCTCCGAGTGATCGAATATATAATCGTATTGCGTCTTATTACCATTCGGCTTTGGCCGAGAGTTGCAGCTTGCGGTAGCGGCGCGACGGCGATTCGATGCGCTCGCCCAGACCGTATTCCTCCCAGCGTCCGTCCACCATGCGTATGGTCTCCGTCGACGAGGCCGCCACGTTGGGGAAACGCGCGGGATTGTCTCCGACGGCGGGGCGTTTGCTTCGGGCGTCTATCAACAGCTCGCCGCCCGTCAGATGCCGCACGTCGCGCCGCGGATCGGTGTTGGCTGCCGCGAGCCACAGCAGATCTTCCGATGTCATGGTGCCCGCCGCTTGGTAGTCGAACAGCGCGATGTACTTCATGCCGCGTATGTCGTTTTCCGTAAGGTAACGCTCCGCATCGACCTCGGCGGGGCGGTCGGGCGCTGCGTAGAGGATCAGCAGGCCGCAGCTCTCCGCGAACCGCGTGTCGAACATCTCTATGCCTTCCGCGGGGCGGGCCGTCCGCGGCACGGTTATCGGCTCCGCGGGCGTCGAGATGTCCACGTCGGTGAGGTCGAACGCCAGCTTGCCGCCGAAGCCGCATGTGGCGGTAGCGTGGTCGAGAACGTCGAGCACGCCTTCGGAACGGATTATGCTCCGCGACGTGTCGAGGCGCCGCAGCAGCGCGGCGAGGGTCGCGAAAGAGCGTATCTTTGTCGCCGACGAGGCTATGATGAGATATTTGTTGAACATCATCTGTCCCGCACCCCACAATGCCTGCGCCACCTTGTGCGCCTGCCCCTCGTAACGTTTGGCGATGGCGACCACAGCCAGATTGTGCGCCGTACCCTCGGTGGGCATCCACAGATCCTCCACTTCGGGCTGCACGGCCAGACGTATGGGGGCCAGGAATATCTTCTCGGTGGCCTTGGCTATGTAGGCGTCCTCCTGCGGCGGCACTCCCACCACGGTGGCGGGGTATACCGCGTCGCGGCGGTGCGTTATGGCGGTTATGTGGAACAGCGGATAGAGATCCTTGAGCGAGTAGAATCCCGTGTGGTCGCCGAAATCGCCCTCCACGGCCTTCGGTTCGGCGGGGTCGACGTAACCTTCGATCACGAAGTCGCAATCCTCGGGGATGCGTATGTCGCACGTCAGCGCGCGCACTAACCGCACGGGGCGGCGGCGCAGGAATCCCGCCAGCAGGTATTCGTCCATGTTGTCGGGCATGGGGGCCGTCGCGGCGTAGGTGTAGGCGGGGTCGCCGCCCAGCGTCACCACCACGGGCATGCGCCGTCCCGCGCGGTGGTAGGCGTCGTAATGGCGTGCGCCCGTCTTGTGGATGTGCCAGTGCATGCCCGTGGTGCGGGCGTCGAACCGCTGCATGCGGTACATGCCCACGTTGCGTATGCCGCTCTCGGGATCGACCGTGTTGACCATCGGAAGCGTGACGAACGGCCCTCCGTCGTGCTCCCACGAGTGCAGCAGCGGCAGGCGGCCGATGTCGGCCTCGTCGCCGCGCAGCACCACCTGTTGGCATGCTCCCCGCCCCGACACCTCGCGCGGGAACCAGCGCGACATGTCGGCCAGCAGCGGCAGCATGCGCAGTTTGTCGGCCAGCGAGCCTTTCGGCGCGAGGACCTGACCCAGCAGCGAGTCTATGCGCCGCGCTATGTCGTCGAGCGACTCGGCGCCCAGCGCCAGCGCCATGCGGCGGTCGGAGCCCATCATGTTGGTGAGCACGGGAAAAGCGGTGCCCGTGTTCTCGAACAGCAGGGCTTTGCCCCCTCCGTCGCTCTTGGCCATGCGGTCGGTGATCTCGGCGATCTCGAAGCGCGGCGAGACGCGCGCATTTACGCGCAGCAGCTCGCCGTGCCGTTCGAGTGTGTCGATGTATTCGCGGAGCGATCCGTACATGGAGTATGCGGTTTTCGGTTTTACGACCGTATCGGTTCGTAAGGTATCTTGTAGTGCTCGTCGAGCGTCAGGATGGCGTTCTCGTGCATGGCGCGGTCGGCCAGCAGCGCGAACTGCGAGGCGTAGTACGACTCTTCCAGCACCTTGGCGGGCTGTCGGCCCGTTATCACGGCGTGCGCGAAGGCCTCGATGATCTCTTTCGAGCCGTCGGCCTCGGCGCCTATGGTGCTCTCGCCCGAGTTGACCGTCACGTTGGGCATTATGGGCAATCCGGGTGCCAGAGGACTCGTCTCCGCGGCCCAGCTGGTGCCCGCGAACACCGAGTTGCTCATGATGCCGTTCTCGATCTGCGCCACCAGTTGGTGCATGCCGCTTCCCGCGGGCATGGGCTCGTCGCTGTAATAGAGTCCCGAGACCAGATCGATGGTGCCCTTCGATCCGAGGATCTGCTCGCCCATGCCGAAGTGCTTGTTCGAGATTATCGACTCGAATGTCATGTTCACTCCGTTGGGGTAGGTGAATATGGCGCTCACGGTGTCATAGACGTCGCGCTTGTCCTCCTTCGTCCAGTGCACCAGATGGCCCGAACCCATCACCTGTTCGGGCAGCATGCCCAGCGACCACGAGCCGTTCTGCAATTGGTGGCAGGCCAGCTCGGTCATCAGGCCGCGCGAATACTCGCTGTAAAGACGCCAGTTGATGCGGCGCTCCAGCTCGGGCGAGGGCACGTCGCGGCGCCAGTTATTGTTGCGGTACCAGTAGTTGCGCACGCCCACAACGTCGCCTATCCGACCCTCGTGGATCATGCTCATGGCCTTGATGTATTTGGGATCGAAGAGTCGCTGCTGGCCTATGAGAAGCACTCTGCCCAGCTCCTTGCGGCGCTCGTACACGCGCAGACAGTCCTCCTGCGTGTAGGCCATTGCCTTCTCGCAGAATACGTGTTTGCCCGCCTCCATCGCGTCGAGTGTGATGGGAGCGTGGAGGTAGAGCGGCGTGGCTATGATCACGCCCTGCACCTCGCTGTCCTCCAGCAGGCGGCGGTAGTCGTCGTAGAGTCTGGCCTCAGGGTAGTATTGCGCCGCATCCTCCAGATGGGGACGGTAGTCGTCGCACAGGGCGACCACCTCCGCGTCGGGCATCTGCAACAGATGTTTTATGTGGAATATTCCTCGCGAGCCCGTTCCTATTATTCCTATGCGGGCCTTTTCGCCGCGCACCTCGCGTTTAGCCTCGTCGCTGCACGACTGCAACCACGGAAAGAGTGATAGAGCCATGCCCGCAAGGCTCATCTTGCCGCAGTCTGTCAAAAATTCCTTCCTGTTCATCGTTATTCAAGTGTAGTTTTTTTTCGGTTGTGTTTTGTGGGAGCCGACATGCTTCGGCTCGGTTTCTATTTGCGGCCTATGCGGTATATCTCGCATCCGCCGCCGTCGCGGCAATAGAGTTCCAGCGCCGTGTAACCCTCGTATTGCGCCATTACGGCCTCGCGCTTCGATTTGGGTGCGGCGTAGAGTGCCGTCGACAGCACCTCGGCCACTAAGGCCGAGCGCCCTTCGACGGTCACGAGTTCCTCGCCTGCCACGGCAGCACCCGTCATGGGGTTGACTATGTGGTACTCGCCGCGCGGAGAGCGCCCCGATACCGACAGCGCGCTGTCGCGCAGACGGAACTCGTGCGCCGCGGCCGATTGTATCCGCGTGTGCTCCACTCCTATGCTCCACCATTCGCCGTAGGGATGATGCCCCAGGGCAGCGACCGAGCTGTTGCCGAAATTCAGCACTCCGCTCTCGACGCCCGCTTCCTCCGCCCTCCGCCGCGCCTTCTCCAGCGCGTAACCTTTGGCGAAGCCTCCCATGTCGAGCCGCACGCCCTCGCGCGTCAGCCGCACCGTGTGCGCCGCGGGGTCGAGCAGGTAGCTCACCGTGCCCTCGGCCGCGCCCGCACTCGTCGAGGTCGCTATGTCGAAATAGCCGCCCGTGCCCCGTCGGAACGCCTCGCAGAGTTCGAGCGCCATGAACATCTCGTCGTCCACGGCGACGGCCTCGCGCGCGCCGCGGGCGTTGATCACGGCCAGCGGACTCGTGTCGTCGAAGCGGTTGAAAAGGCGTTCGAGAGCCTTCACATCGGCCTCGATGTCTGCGGCAAGCTCTCGTGCGCGCTTCTCGTCCACGTCGGCGAAGACCGTCTCGATGCGGGTGTGCATGGCGTAGAAACCCGCATATGCCACGGGGTGGCAGGGGTTCTTGTCGCTGTATCGGAACTCCGATGCCATGTCGCGCCGATTATTTCGAGATTCGGCGCAATACGTACCACGCCATGCGCAGCAGCATCACGAGTCCGTAAAGCAGCAGCGACGTGACCGTCACGTAGCCCAGCTGCGTGAACACCTCGTACCACGGGGTCGAGAATCGTATTATGGCCGCCCAGTTGACGATGTTGGCCACGGCGAAGCACACGAGCCATATCGTGATCTCGCGCCGCTTGACACGGGCCGATATAACGGTATCTTTCATGTCGTTGCGATATTAGAGTTCGCGTATCTTCAGATTGCGGTAGTGTACCTCGTCGTTGTGGTCCTGCAAGAGGATGTGTCCCTCGCGGTCGGCGGCGAAGTTCTTCACCTTGGCGAATTTGCTGTGCGACACTATGGTGTCCCACATCTGGTTGCCGCGCTCGTATTCGAGGATCTTCTTGCCGTTGAGCCAGTGCTCGACGCGGTTGCCGCGTACGACTATGCGCGCGGTGTTCCAGCCGCGTTTGCTGGTCAGCTTCCAGCCCTGGGCGGGGATGAGGTCGTAGAGCGAGCCGAGACGGCGGTTGCCGTTGAATCCCATCTTGGCGTCGGGGTGGTTCTCGTCGTCGAGGATCTGGTATTCGCAGCCCACGCTGCCGTTGGAGTTGATGAAGTATTTGATTCCGCTGTTGGCTCCCTCGGTGATCTTGAAGTCGATCGAAAGCTCGAAATCGGTGTACATCTTTTCGGTTATGATGTCGCCCGCGCCCGACTTGGGATGGATCACCAGCTCGCCGCCGTCGGTCTTCCAGCCTTTCGACATGTCGCCGCGGCCCATGCTGCGCCAGCCTTCGAGGTCGCGGCCGTTCCACAGCAGCTTCCAGCCCTCCTCGGCCTCGCGGGGCGAGACGGTGTTGGCCACGTAGTTCTTCTGCGCTATGGCGCGGCTTTCGGGCGTGAGGTCGTTTTGCAGGCCGGCGGTCTTTATGCGTATGTTGCGCCAGCGCACGCACTTGCCCTCCAGCGACTTGTTGTTGCCTATGCCGTGCACTTGCAGCGCTATGAAACCCTCGCTGTCGGCATCGTCCAGAATGTCGGCCGTCGGGATGCCGTTGAGCCACACGCGCAGCGAGTTGCCAACGGCTTCGATGCGCACCTTGTTCCAGTCGCCGTGACGGAAGGCCTTTTGCGCCTCGGGCTCGTTTTCGAGCGGGTAGAGCCAGCCGCGGCGGGCTTCGTCGTATATGCCGCCGCTCCATGCGCGCGACGATGGGTCGATCTCGCACTGGTAGCCGTGCACGCGTCCGTTGTTGTAGTCGGCGCGCGACTGGCTGCGGAACTGTATTCCCGAGTTGAGCCCCTCGTCGACCATGTATTCGAGTTCGAGGATGAAATCGCCGTAACGCTCTTTCGTCGCAAGGAACGTGTTGGGAGTGTTGAGGGCGCTCACGCCCACGATGGCGCCATCCTCCACGCGGTACTCCGCGTTGCCGTTGAGTTTGGTCCATCCCTTCAGGTTGCGGCCGTTGAACAGCGATACCCAGCCGTCCTTCTCCTTCGCCCCCGCAGAGGCGGCAACACCCGCCAGCAGCAGTGTCATGATGAGTAATTTCTTCATTTTAGGTGGTTTTTTGTGGTTTTTATTGTGGATTACAGTTTTATGTCGTATATCTGTATCACGCCGCGCAGTGCGCCCTTATCGTCGACGGCGAGCAGCGAGTTGATCTTGTGGCGTGTCATCTTCTTCTCGGCCTCGATGAGCTTCGCCCCGACCTCTATCGTCTTGGGCGAGCGGGTGGCTATGTCGATGGCGCGTATGTTGAAGAATTCGGCCTGGCGGCTCTCCATTGCGCGGCGTATGTCGCCGTCGGTCACGATGCCCTCTATCCTGCCGCCGTCGATTATGATTATCATGCCCAGACCGCCGCGGCTCATGGTGTGGATCATGTCGGTTGCCGTGCAGTCGGGCGTCACTATCGGCAGGTCGTGGCTGCGCATCACGTTGCCTACGGTCATCAGCAGGCGTCGGCCGAGGCTGCCGCCCGGGTGCAGACGCGCGAAGTCGAGCGAGGTGAAGTCGCGCGCCTTCATGAGCGCCACGGCGAGCGCGTCGCCCAAGGCTATCTGGGCCGTGGTGGAGGTGGTGGGGGCCAGATGCAGTATGCAGGCCTCCTCCTCGACCGCCACGTCGAGATGTATGTCGGAGTTCTTGGCCAGCGTCGATTCGGCGTTTCCCGTCATCGATATCAGCACGTTGCCGTTGGAGTGGATGAACGGCACTATTTTCAGCACCTCGTCGGTCTCGCCCGAGTAGGAGAGCGCGAGCACCACGTCGCCCGCCGATATCATGCCCAGGTCGCCGTGGAACGCCTCGCCCGGGTGCAGGAAGAAACTCGGCGTGCCCGTGCTGGCCAGCGTGGCGGCTATCTTGCGCCCCACCAGGCCCGACTTGCCCATTCCCGTTATTATCAGTTTGCCGCGGCACTCCAGTATGCGTTCCACGGCCGATACGAATTTTTCGTCGACCGAATCGGCCATGCGTTCGAGTGCGGCGGATTCTATCCGCAGCGTTCTGCGCGCGAGATCGATGATCTCCTTCGAAGATAGCGAGTTCATTGCAGTTTAGGTCTATATGGTAATTGCGTACTAAAGCGCGTACGCAGGTTATATCAGTGTCTCGACGACGCTTTCCAGATCGTCCAGCCGCAGCATGTTGGGCCCGTCGCTCAACGCCTCGTCGGGCGACGGGTGTACCTCGAAAAAGTATCCGTTGGCCCCGAACGCCTTGGCCGCGGCCGCCATCGCGGGTACGAACTCACGGTTGCCGCCCGTCTTGCCGCCCGCGGCGCCCGGACGCTGCACGCTGTGGGTGCAGTCCATCATGACGGTGGGGGCTATGCGGCGCATGTCGGCTATGTTGCGGAAGTCGACTATCAGATTGTTGTATCCGAACATGTTGCCGCGCTCGGTGAGCCACACCTCCGTCGCGCCCGCCTTCACGGCCTTCTCGTAGGGGTATTTCATGTCTTCGCCCGAGAGGAACTGCGCCTTCTTTATGTTCACCGTGCGTCCCGTCGCGGCCGCCGCCGTCAGCAGGTCGGTCTGGCGGCAGAGGAAAGCGGGGATCTGTATCACGTCGGCCACCTCGCCCGTGGGGGCTGCCTGGTATGCCTCGTGAATGTCGGTGCAGATGCGGAGTCCCCATTTCGACTTCACGTCGGCCAGCATTTGCAGGCCGCGTTCCATCCCGGGGCCGCGATACGATGCCGCCGAGGTGCGGTTGGCCTTGTCGAACGAGGCCTTGAATATTATGTCGATACCCGAACGGCGGTTTATCTCCGCGATCTTGCGCGCCACCTCGTCGAGCAGCTCGGCCGACTCTATGACGCAGGGTCCTGCTATGAATTTGGGGTACATTTTCTTCATTTTCAAATTATTCCCTCGCGCGCAGGAACTCCTCGGCGCGCACCAGATCTTCGGGTGTGTCGATTCCCACGGTCTCCACGTCGGTTATGCCCACTCCTATCTTGTAGCCGTTCTCTATCCAGCGCAGCTGCTCCAGCGACTCGGCCTTCTCCAGCGACGACTGCGGCAGCGAGGTCACCTCGCGCAGCACCTCGCGGCGGAACGCATACATGCCTATATGTTTATAAAAGGTATGACGCGCGAGCCACTCGCTACGCTCCACGCCGCGCAGGTAGGGTATCACCGAGCGCGAGAAGTACACGGCGCGCGATTCGCTGTCGAGTACCACCTTCGGCGAATTGGGATTCTCCAGCGCCTCGATGCCGTCGCTCGGGGCGAAGGGCTTCACCAGCGTGGCTATGTCGGTGCGCTCGTCGTCGAAACAAGCCGCAAGGGCGCGTATCTGCGACGGGGCGATGAAAGGCTCGTCGCCCTGCACGTTCACTACCACGTCGTACTCGCCGCCTATCTTGCAGCAGGCCTCGTAGCAGCGGTCGGTGCCGCTGCGGTGGTCGGGCGAGGTCATGACGGCCCGTCCGCCGAACGCCTCCACGGCGTCGGCTATGCGTCGGTCGTCGGTAGCCACCGCCACGTCGTCTATCACACGGCTCACCTGCTCCCATACGCGCTGAATGACCGTCTTGCCGCCCAGCATGGCCAGCGGCTTGCCAGGGAAACGCGTCGACGCATAACGCGCGGGGATGATCGCAATGACTTTCATGTTAAGGTCCATTAAAACTGCGTTATTTTTTCAGTGCGAGATCCAGCACCTCGCCGATCATCCTCACGTAGCGGAACGTAAGCCCCTCCACGTAGCTCGGCTTGATTTCCTCTATGTCCTTGCGGTTGTCCTCGCACAATATCAACTCGGTGATTCCCGCGCGCTTGGCCGCCAGAATCTTCTCCTTGATGCCGCCCACGGGCATCACGCGTCCGCGCAGGGTCATCTCGCCCGTCATGGCTATGCGTTCGCGCACCTCGCGGCCCGTGAAGGCCGACACGATGGAGGTCACCATCGTGATGCCCGCCGAAGGTCCGTCTTTGGGGATGGCGCCCTCGGGCACGTGCACGTTGATGTTGTTCTTCTCGAACATGGCGGGGTCGATTCCCAGCTCGGCGTGGTGCGCCTGCACCCACTCGTAAGCTATGGTGGCCGACTCTTTCATCACGTCGCCGAGGTTGCCCGTCAGGCTCAGCGCACCCTTGCCCGGGGTGAGCACCGATTCGATGTAGAGTATGTCGCCGCCGACCGAGGTCCACGCCAGTCCCGTCACCACGCCTATCATGCCCGCGATCTCATACTCGTCGTTGCGGAACTTGGGTTTGCCCAGGACCTTTTCTATGTCAGCCTCGGTGAATTCGGGTGCGAACGCTTCCTCGAACGCTATGTTCTTGGCGCGGGCGCGGGCCAGCTTGGCTATGTGCTTGTCGAGCGAACGCACGCCCGACTCGCGGGTGTAGTCCGCTATGATCTTTTGTAGCACTGATTCGGTGAGGATCATCTCGCCCTCCTTGATTCCGTGAGCCTCGCGCTGCTTGCGCACCAGATGTTCGTCGGCTATGCGTATCTTGTCCTCGAGAATGTATCCAGGGATGTTTATCATCTCCATGCGGTCGCGCAGCGCGGGGTTTATCGCCCCCACGTCGTTGGCCGTGGCTATGAACAGCACCTTCGACAGGTCGTATTCCGTGTCGAGGTAGTTGTCGTGGAACGTGGTGTTCTGCTCGGGGTCGAGCACCTCCAGCAACGCGCTCGACGGGTCGCCGTGGTTGCTCACCGTGATCTTGTCCACCTCGTCGAGTATGATTACGGGGTTCGACGATCCGCAGCGCTTGATGGTCTGTATTATGCGGCCCGGCATGGCGCCAATGTAGGTGCGGCGGTGTCCGCGTATCTCCGACTCGTCGTGCAGACCGCCGAGCGATATGCGTCCGAACTTGCGCCCCAGGGCCGTGGCCACCGAACGTCCGAGCGACGTCTTGCCCACTCCCGGGGGGCCGTAGAGGCAGAGGATGGGCGATTTGAGGTCGCCTTTGAGCTTTATCACTGCCAGATGCTCCAGTATGCGGTCCTTCACTTCCTCCAGTCCGAAGTGATCGTCGTCCAATTGCTTGCGGGCGCATTCCATGTCGAGGTTATCCTTGGTCACGTCGTTCCAAGGCAGTTCGAGCATCAGTTGCAGATAGGTCATCTGCACCGAGTATTCGGCCACGGCGGGGTTGAGACGCTCCACCTTCGAGAGCTCCTTCTCGAAGAGTTCGCCCACTTCCTCGGGCCAGTTCTTCTTGGCCGCGGCCTCGCGCATCTGCTCGATCTCGGCGTCGGAGCTGTCGCCCAGCTCGTCCTGAATGGTGCGCATCTGCTGTTGCAGATAGTAGTCGCGCTGTTGTTTGTCGATCTCGTGCTTGACCTTCTCCTGTATCTCGTTCTTCAGTTCGGCCATCTGCTGCTCGCGCACGAGTATCTCCAGCAGCTTGCGGGCACGCGCCAGCAGTCCGGGGGCCTCCAGCAGCGCCTGACGGTCCTCGTCCGTGAAGTCCATGTTCGAGCAGACGAAGTTTATCAGTCCGCGCTGCGAGTCGATGTTCTTTATGGCGAACACCGCCTCCTTGGGCATCGAGGGCGATATGTTGATGATGCTGAGGGCCACCTCGCGCACCGAGTCGACCAGCGCCTTGAACTCCACGTTGTTCTCGTCGGGCTGCGAGTCGCGCAGCGTGCGCACCGAAGCCTTCAGATAGGGTTCCGATTGCAGGTATTCGCCCACCTCGATCTTCTCCAGACCGCTCAGTATCACGGTCAGGTTGCCGTTGGGCATCTCCAGAATCTTTATGATGCGCGCCGCCGTACCCACCTTGTACATGTCGTCGGGCGAGGGCACCTCCACGTCGCTCTCGCGCTGGAGCACCGCGCCGAGCAGGTCGCCCGAGGCGTTGACGTCGCGGACGAGCTTGATGCTCTTTTCGCGGCCTACCGTTATGGGCGTTATGGCGCCCGGGAACAGCACCGAGCTGCGCAGCGACAGTATGGGCAGCGACTCGGGGACGGCCACGTTCTCCGCGGTCTCGTCGCCCGCGGTTATGATCGGTACCACCTGGTGTCTGCCGTCCAGCACGTCGGGCAACGTTTCGAAATCGGTCAAATCGATATTATCTTTCTTCTTGCTCATAGTTGCGTTGTTTCAATCTGCAAATATAATCATTTTCGCCCACCCGTACAATATATAAATGCGCGAAGCGCGGTTCGCCGTCGGGCGGATGCGTAAAATAATACGTTTCGGCGAGGCTTTTCGGTATGTCCGTGCGCCGTTAATTTCGTGATTCTATCAAATCTCTTGCTAATTTTTTTCGGGCGGCAGCCTGCGGAGGGCGCGTGAATGAGCGGATGCGAATGGCGGGCCTTAAGCGGGGCGAGCCTGCGGTCCCGACGGTCCTGTCGGTTCGGAAAGCTGTTCGCCGACGGCGGCGCGAGTGCGGTAGCAGTCCGCCGCAGTGGGGCGGCGGCGAACTGCGCGGCTCGCAAGAGCCGCCCGAAAGCAATCGGCGTCATGTTACCGAGCCGCATTATCCCTTTACACGGGAACGACCGAAACCCCGCGTCGACGGCGGAATTTCGGTCGCTTTATCGGCGTAAGGCTTACGCAGCCTCTAATTTATCAGCGGCAGGAACGAGTAGTTCATCGAATAGTCGAGCATCTGCTCCACGTAGTCGGTCTTTCGCACGATCTTCACGTCCGCTATCTCGCCGTCTTTCATCACGAGCTCGTAATCGGGGTTGACGAAGCCGCTGTAAGGCTCGATGCCTAGACGGGCGTAGCGCTCCAGCACCTCCTTGTGAAGCTCGGGATCGATCTTCACCGCATATTTCTCCACCAGGGCGCGCCCCGCCTCGTAGTCGCCCGTCGACTTTATGCGCTGCACCTCGCGCAGCATCTCGCCGAAGAGCGTGCGCAGACGCTCGAAATCGTTCACCACGATGTAGCGCTTGCCATCCTGCTCGACCCACTCTATCACGTTGTCGGCCTTGCCGTGCTCGTAGCACCACTCGGCTATCATCTTGCGGTTGCGCATGTGGGCTTCCTCGACGTTCTTGCCGAGCTCGATTCGCGCCAGCTGCGTCATCATGCCGTTCATGATGTAGTCGGCATATTGCGCCTTGGCCACGTCGAACGAGGGCACGAGTCCTATTTCGACCATCTTGGGATCGCCGAGGTAGTAGAGTCCGAACAGGTCGGCGCGCGCCTCTTCGAGCGTCGAGGTGTAGCTCTTGAGCTCGCCGCCCTTCACTCCCGCGGCGAGCTGTCCCGATCCGTGCCCCAGGCACTCGTGCAGGTCGGTGTGCAGGTCGTCGGCCTGCTTGCCGTATTTGGCCATGCGCTCGCGGTCCTCGGCGCGCAGCACGAATTCCTCGTTGAAGCCGTTGCCCTGCGCCGCCTTGTCGTAGGCATAGGTTATGTTGTCGATGGTCACCGACTTCGAGCCGTACTCCTTGCGGATCCAGTCGGCGTTGGGCAGGTTGATGCCGATCGGGGTGGCGGGGTAGCAGTCGCCGCCCAGCATGGCTACGGTTATCACCTTGGCCGACACGCCTTTCACCTCCTTCTTGCGGAATGCGGGGTCGATGGGCGAGTTGTCCTCGAACCACTGTGCGTTCTGCGAGATTATCTGCGTGCGGCGGCATGCCGTGCTGTCCATGAAGTTGACGGTGCCCTCCCACGAGGCCTTGCGGCCGAGCGGGTCGCCGTAGTCCTCGATGAAGCCGTTGACGAAATCGACGTTCGAGGTGTTGTCGCCCACCCAGAGTATGTTGTAGCGGTCGAACTCGCGCAAATCGCCCGTGCGGTAGTAGTTTATCAGGGCCTCGATGATGCTCTTCTGCGGCTGTTCGGCCACCTCGGCGGCGAGCGTCAGCCATCGGATTATCTGCTGTATGGCGGCCGAGTACATGCCTCCGAGGCGCCACGTACGCTCAGTGATCTTGCCCGAATCGTCTTTCACCAGTTTGGAGTTCAGACCGTACGAGATCGGCTGGCGGTCGTCGGGATCGGCCATCGCGGCGTAGAAATCCTCCACCTCTTTCATGGTCACGTTCTCGTAGTAGTTGCAGGCCGACGTGGCCACCAGATCCTCGCCGTCGGTCTGGTTGAGGCGCGTGGGGAAGAGCGCGGGATCGAAGATCACGTCGCACAGCAACTCCGCGCCGATCGGCATCTCGTTGGTGTCGACGTATTTGCCGAGCATCTCTTCGAACCACTCGCGCGAGAACTCGGGACGGAATTTGTCGTTCGAGTAGTGGTGGTGTATGCCGTTGGCGAACCACACCTTCTTCAGATACTTCTCCAGAGCCTTGAAGTCGGCCGCGTCGCGGTCGCCGTCGTATTTGGTGTAGATGCTTTCCAGGGCGTGACGCACGGTGAGGTTGTATTTGAAATTCTGGTCGAACAGTATGTCGCGGCCGCATTTGGTCGCCTCGGCCAGATAGTATATCAGTTTTTTCTGTTGCAGCGGCAGGTTCTCGAACTCGGGAACCTCGTAGCGCAGCACTTTGATGTCGTCGAAGCGATCCACTATCCACGGCATGTCGTCTGCTGCCGTCTGTTCGGTGTCGGCCGCCTTGCCGCGGCAGGAATAAAGGGTCGAAAGCATAATACTCATAATCGTCGCAATTAGGATTGATCCGCCGGTTCTCATAATTTTCGTTCGGGTTCGTTAAATATTTCGTGCCAAAGTTATCGTTTTTTTCGTTTCGGCTGTATAATATTCGCGAAAATAGTGATCGGCCGACCATTATATTATGCTGTACGCCGACGGCGGGGATCGGTATTGCAGATTTGCAGCCCTTGCGACTCGCAAAATACGGAATGATGTTGAATGTTTTTGCAGTCCGCAGGACTGTGCGGGCCGCAGCCTCGGCGCGCGGAGGCCCGAGGCGGCATTCGCCTCGTTGCGTTCTCCGCAGGCCGCTGCCCGAGAATAATAGACGTCATGCTACCGAACGCAAGAGCGGATCGTAATCGCGGGTAAGTCTCCGAAGTGTCGGCAGTTCGCCGCCGCTCCATGCGTCCGACTTCGATTATTTCACCCCTCATTCCGTATTTTCGCCCCGTATTTCGCTGTTTGGGCACCTGCGGGCATCGGGAATCACTTTGTTTTCATCTTTTTGCGCCGAATGCCGATATTCGCACGAAAATGGATGATCTTCGTGTCGGGACGGACCGAGCGGGGTCACGAAATTCGTTATGGTTATGACTGGTTTTTCTTTGGAAGGCACGGTAAGGAGCAATTGGAACGAAGCGGTCCTGACGGATCGTTCGGGGAGTCGTATGCTCTTCTCCGATCTCGTGCGCAGGATATGCAGGTTCCATATATTTTTCGAGGAAGCGGGCATCGTGGCGGGCGACAGAATCGCGCTGTGCGGCGACGGTTCGTTGCGTCACGCCGCGGCACGCTTCGCGGTGCGGTCGTACAGGGCGTTGCCTGTCGAGATCCCGAGCGAGTTCTCCGCTGCCGCGATAACGGAATCGCTGTGGCGCTCCGATTCGGTGCTGCTTATGATCGACTGTGCCGCCTGGAACCGTCTGGAGGGCGGCTATTCGCTGCGGGCGATGCCCGATGCCGTCAGTCTGGACGACGGTTCGGTGCTGAGGGCGCGGAGGGCGGTCGAACGGGCCGCAGGGCGTGTCGACGCGCTCTATGCCGAGCAATACCCGCAGGGCATATGCGCGGGCGACGTGAGCGCCGCGACGGCTGCGGAGCTGCTCGACATGCTGCGGGCGGAAAATAAACTGGCAGGGTAAAAAGAGAGCGGGCCGCGGTGAAAGCGGCCCGTTTTGGTGTCATATCTTGCGGCAGGTGGCGCTGCGCGCCTCGAACCACGGATTGTGCAGGTCGGATTTGTTGTACAGCAGCGGCGCGCCTTCGGGGTACGACAGCGTGCTGCCTCCCGCCTCGGCGAGGATCAGCTCGCCCGCCGCGGTATCCCATTCGTAGGTGTTGGTGGTGCGTACGTAGTAGTCGACGGCGCCTTCGGCCAGCAGACAGAATTTGTAGGAGCTGCCCTGCTCCACGATCTCCAGATCGGGGTTGGCGGCGCGCAGCTCGTCTATGCGGCTGAATGTCTCGGGCGTCTGGTGCGAACGCGACACCGCGACGCGGAACCCGTCGTGACGGTTGCTCGCCAGCGGCAGCCGCTCGCGCATTTCGAGGATTCGGCGGGCGTCGTAGGCGGGTTCGTCCTGCGGCTCGATGCCGCGCAGCATGTAGGCTCCGTGACCCTTGGCCGCCATGTACATCTTGCGGTGGTAGGGCACGTAGAGCACCGACGCTACGCACACGTTGTCGGCCATGAGGGCTATGTTGACCGTAAATTCGTTGTTGCCCTTGATGAACTCCACCGTGCCGTCCAGAGGATCCACCAGCAGGAACAGATCCCAGTTGCGCCGCTCGTCGAAGAGCATTTCGCGCCCTTCCTCGCTCAGCACGGGTATGCGGGTGGTGCCCAGATACTCCTTTATGGTTGTGTGGGCCACGCGGTCGGCGACCGTTATGGGTGTCTTGTCGCTTTTGATGCTTATGTCGTAGTCGTCGCGGTTCTTGTATATCTTCATTATGGCCGCCCCCGCTTTCACGGCGGCGTTGAAGCATTGCGGCAGAAGTTTCTCTCTGATCTGTTCTTCTATTTGATTTACAGCCATCATTCAGTTCAGATTTTAGATCGTTCGTAAAATTAGTCATTTTTTACGAAACCGTAAATTTTTGCGGTCGAAAAAAGTCTCTTATTCGACTAAAATAACATAATATTGTCTTTAATGAACAGCCGTCGGGCGATGTGGCGATCGCGGTGTAGCGTGCCGCCGCGAAGAGCGCCGCGGCCGTCGCGGCGGCAGCGGCGGCCACCGCCTTGTCGAACGACGATGCCTCCAATATGAATAACGGAACGAGCAGCAGGAAAATTGCGCCCCATGCGGCGATTCTCGTGCGGCGCAGGTTGCAGATGCGGCAGATGAGCGGCAGACGTATGCGCAGCACCGAACGGCTCGGGATGCGGCGCAGTATGTCGGGAGAGAACCCGCCCGCGCCGATCACCGTCTCGCGGCTGAATACGGCGCACGGCGTGTCGGCCGCGGAGCGCAGCACCTCCACGCGGCGCGGAGAGTCGGAGATGGCTATAGCCGCCGTCTCCACCGCGTCGGGCAGCAGATAGTCGCGGGGCCCCACGGGCAGGATGTAGTCGTAGGATGCCGCCGCGGTGCCCGCGTCGAGATCCTCGTAGGGCGCGGCGTCGGCGCGGTCGACCAGCACCAGCCGCCGATAGTTGCGTCGGCGCGAACGGTAGAGGGCGCGTATGCGGGCCGATGGCAGCTCGTCCGACTCGACTGCGTTGACCCTTACAAGGCCGTAGTGCGTCACTATGTTGCGGAAGGCGTCGGACTCCGCCTCGGCGTCCAGCACCACCACGAGCTCGTAGCGGTCGTACTCCGTGCCGAGCAGATTCTCGATGTGCTCGATGTTCTTCACGCCGCTGCACACGGCCGAGATCCCCACGAACCCCAGCGACTCGCAGCATCCCGCCGTTTCGGGTCCGAGTATCCGTCGGCGCCGCAGGGCGCAGGCAGTGCGCAGGGTGCGCAGCGAAGTTGCCGCGAGTGCGAGCGCGAGAAGAGCGAGAACGGCGTATTGGGCTATTTGCATAACAGGTCGCGTTTGTATGAATTTATCAGTGTCTCGGCGTAAAGGCCCTCCTTTTCGGAGAGCAGCGTACGTATGGTGCGTGTGGAGTATCCCGCGAGTGTCAGATAGCGGCACAGCTCCTTGCGCTGCACGGGAGTGAAGTCGGCCATGCGCCTGCGGAGGGTCGCGCGGCCGAGCGGACGACCCAGCGACGCGAGCGTATAGATGGCCTCGCGGACCGTCTGCGGGTCGGGATCCGAGGCTATGATCTTGTCGAGCGATCTGTCGGCCGACTCTATGCCGAAGTTGCGCACGATGGCCATGCCCAGCATCCGCAGATTGCGGTTGTCGTTGGCCAGCAGCGGTTCGAAGGCTATGGGGAGCAGTCCGCGCCGCAGCAGGGCGATGATGCGGGCCGTGTCGAACGGCGTGAGCCGATAGGGGTAGGCGGCCAGCGCGCGTACGGCCATCGACGGGTTGGCCGCCATGACGGCCGTGAGCGCCGATATCCTCACGTCGCGGTTGTGCGAGCGGGTGTAGCGCGCAGGCAGGGCCGACATGTCGCGGTGCGAGGGTACGGAGCTCAGCAGCGTGAGCAGATAGGCTCTGCGGCTGCCGCGCGCGAGGCGTATGCGCCGCAGGAGAAATCGATCCAGCGAATTGCGGTCGACCATGTCCTGCAATGCCGAACGGTCGGAGCCGTAGGTGTGGCGCATGGCCGTGTGCATCGCCTCGGCCAGCGCCATGCGTTGCCGCGGGGTGTCGGCCTTTACTTTTTCGGCCGTCTCGCCGCCCGAGGCGAGGGCGCGTATTATTTGGTGCAGATACTTCTCTCGGAGCGCGTCGCGGGATGTGCAGGCCTCGCTGCCGCGGCGTTTCTCGATCTCCGCGGCCGCGAAGCATATTGCGGCGATTGCCGCGGCGGCGACGGTCAGTATTAATGCCGCCGTGTTCACGCCTCGTCCGATTTATTGGTTTCGGCGGCTACCTTGCGTCGCAGGCGGCTCATGCACAGCGGGAATGTCATGTATTGGTCGACCCCGCAGTCGAGCAGGCTCAGCACGGTCTGTTCCGACTGCTGCCACGACACCACATAGACGGCGGGGCGCCGCCGCATGTCGAAGCGTATGCGTCGGATGAATTCCGAGCCGTCCATGAACGGCGCCACGGCCAGCACTATCACCACGTCGGGCCTCTCGTGCATGCAGGCGGCGACCGTCTGCCGCGTCGAGGTGCAGCATACCACGCGTGCGCCCTCGTCGCCGACCATGTCGGCTATCATGCGTCCCACGATTCCGCGTCGGGAATATACGACTATTTTTCCTCTGTTCATTTCGGCGGAAGTTTGCCGTGCGTGACGAACGAAAAATGTGCCAAATGTCGGTCGGCGGGGAAATATTTCGACAGGTATGCGGATGTATATCGGCATCGCGCCGCGATGCCGGCAGTTCGCCGCCGCCCCACGCGGCGGACTGCTACTCGCTTTCGGCTCGTGCAAGTCCTCCGCCGTCGGCGAACAGCTGCCGCCGTCAGACGATGATAACGGTATTTTTTGTCGGAAACGTAAAAAATATGTCGCCGATGGTTGCATCGCGATAATTTTTAGTATATTTGCAGGCCGAATTTCGGCAAAATACATAATATACTTTAGTTAAATGTACGTTATAGTAGAGATCGCAGGTCAGCAGTTCAAGGCTGAAAAGGGTCGTAAGCTCTATGTTCACCGTCTTCAGGGCGACGTTGAGTCGTCGGTGAGCTTCGACAAAGTCCTGCTTGTAGACAACGACGGTCAGGTTAAGGTAGGTGCACCTGCAGTAGAAGGCGCCTCGGTAAAATGTAAGATCTTGAAGCACCTCAAGGACGAGAAGGTTCTGGTGTTCAAGAAGAAGCGCAGAACGGGTTATCAGAAGTGCAACGGTCATCGTCAGTATCTGACCCAGGTTCTCGTAGAGGATATTGTCGCATAATTAAAATTAGAGAAACATGGCACACAAAAAAGGAGTAGGTAGTTCGAAGAACGGCCGTGAGTCGGAGAGCAAGCGACTCGGTGTAAAGCTTTTCGGTGGTCAGTTCGCTAAGGCCGGCAACATCATCGTTCGTCAGAGAGGTACCGTCCACAACCCTGGTGAGAACGTGGGTATGGGCAAGGACCACACGCTGTTCGCACTGGTCGACGGCACTGTCGAGTTCTGCAAGAAGTCGTCGGGCAAATCTTATGTAAGCGTAACTCCTCTGGCCGAGTAGGTCGGGGCGTAACCGAATAGAAAGGCGGGTCGGATTTTTCCGACCCGTTTTTTTGTGCGCTCGGTGCCGAACCGTATTATTAGCTGCTGCGGGATGAATTAGATTCTGTTTTGCTTTTGGAGCATGTATGGGCATGAAAACGAAGCGTGCAACAGTATGAATAATGTTGAATGCGTAAACCTTTGATAATTGGGTAAATAGGTGAGTGTAATAGGGTGGAGGGCTGGAAAACGAAACGCACAAAAGGTTTAAGTTGGTTTAGTTTTGCTTTAAGAACGAAGGCAAAGTGTTTAAGCAGGTGTTTAATGTGGCTTTGTATCAGGTTTAATTTGCTTTAATCGCATGAGCGGTCAGATGGCTTTTGGGGGCTTTCTGGTCGCTTTCTTTTGTCTGGTGAGTACCCCCCCCCTGCAAACGAGGAGTAACGGCATAAAATGGGGCTTTTGGCCGTGTTGTCTGCTTGTTTTTAGGCGTAGGGCAGGGATGCGGCGAGGTAGCAAGTGCGGAAAAATATCCTTTAATGGGCGTTTAATTACCTGTTAAATGGGTTTTAGGGAATGGTCGGATTGAGGTAGTGAATGGTCGGGTAGGGTAGGTGGTTAGACGGTACGTTTCGTTTGAAAAATTGGGGTTGGGTATAGTGTTGGGTGTAGTTATCGGTAGGAGAATACTCCCCCAAAAGGGCAAAAACGGCTATATAAAAGTGGCTTTTTCGTGAAAATCTACCCCTTTAATTCCTTTTTGATATTAGAAAAAGAACGGTTGTAATCTGTTTAAGTTGTTGATTATAACCGTTCAAAGTGTGTTTTACTCTCGAAAAATGGAAAAACAGGATAATCCCTGAAAACACCCATCTAAAGGGAGTAGGTAAAGGGGGGGATCAATGGCGTAAAATACGGATTAATGTTACTCGACATTTGCAACGCCAGAAGTCAGGACATCCGATACATTTTTTCCTTTTTCTCGTTCCAACTGAGAAATTCGTTCTCG
>ERZ827168.784-NODE-784-length-48759-cov-4.827468_pt1 | contig 48759 bp, 45 predicted proteins | sample MGYA00519868_ERZ827168 | MGnify/ENA primary metagenome ERZ827168 (study PRJEB31778, sample SAMEA3449271) | human gut metagenome | biome: human gut; feature: human-associated habitat; material: faeces | place: United Kingdom | collected 2010/2012 ...
CCCTACACCATCGGCGACTACCTGTCGCACAAGATCCAGGCTCCGAAGGTGAGCACCGACACCCCCGCCTTCGCCGAGGCGGAGAAGGCCGTGAAGGATAAGATCGCCAAGCTGTTCTCGATCAAGGGCAAGCAGTCGGTGGACGACATCCACAAGCGTCTGGGCCACATCATGTGGGAGAACGTGGGCATGGCCCGCACCAAGGAGTCGCTCACCAAGGCCATCGCCGAGATTCAGGCTCTGCGCAAGGAGTTCTGGAGCGACGTGAAGGTGGTGGGCACCGCCGATTCGTTCAACGTGGAGCTGGAGAAGGCTCTGCGTCTGGCCGACTTCCTCGAACTGGGCGAGCTGATGGCACGCGACGCGCTGAACCGCGAGGAGTCGTGCGGCGGCCACTTCCGCTCGGAGCATCAGACCGAGGAGGGCGAGGCCAAGCGCGACGACGAGAAGTTCGTTTACGCCGCAGTATGGGAGTACAAGGGCATGGACAACGAGCCCGAGCTCACCAAGGAGCCGCTGAACTTCGAGTTCGTACACCCCGCGCAGCGCAACTACAAGGACTAATGATTTTTGACGTTGAACTTTAATACAGATTGAACAATGAATTTTACATTAAAGATATGGCGTCAAAAGGACGCTAAATCGAAGGGCGCATTCGAGACCTACCGTGTCGAGAACATCTCGGCCGACACGTCGTTCCTCGAGATGCTCGACATACTGAACAACCAGCTCGTTCACGAGGGCAAGGAGCCCGTGGCGTTCGACCACGACTGCCGCGAGGGTATCTGCGGCATGTGCTCGCTGCACATCGACGGCCACGCCCACGGTCCCGAGCAGGCCGTCACCACCTGCCAGATCTACATGCGCAAATTCAAGGACGGCCAGACCATCACCATCGAGCCGTGGCGCTCGGCGGCGTTCCCCGTCATCAAGGACCTCGTGGTGAACCGCGGCGCCTACGATGAGATTCTTCAGGCCGGAGGATTCGTTTCGGTACGCACCAACTCGGTGCCCGACGGCAATGCCATACCCATCCCCAAGGCCGATGCCGACGAGAGCATGGATGCCGCCGCCTGCGTGGGCTGCGGAGCCTGCGCCGCAACCTGCAAGAACGGTTCGGCCATGCTGTTCGTTGCCGCCCGCGTATCGTCGCTCGCCAAGTTGCCGCAGGGCCGCGTGGAGGGTGCGCGCCGCGCGAAGGCCATGGTGGCCAAGATGGACGAACTGGGATTCGGCAACTGCACCAACACGGGCGCATGCCAGGCCGAGTGTCCCAAGTCGATCTCTATCGCCCACATAGCACGTCTGAACCGCGAGTTCCTCTCGGCCAAGCTGAAGGATTAAGCGACGAACGTAATGTTGCGAATAAGGGCCGCCCGACAAAACGGGCGGCCTTTTTTGTGGCATATATGCGGTTCGCCGACGGCGGCAGGAGTGCGACAGCAGTCCGCCGCGTGGGGGCGGCGGCGAACTGCCGATATCGCTTTGCGATATCGATAATTATCGATGCAAGATACGATACTCCCCAAAAAACACCGCATGCGACCCCGACGGGGCCGCATGCGCACAAATGCTTTGGGCTTGATGAAAAAGGGTTGCTATAACGTACAATAAAGTCTCACGTCGTCGGCCGTGATGCGGTCACCGCTCAGGATCATCAGGCGCTCCACCACGTTGCGCAGCTCGCGGATATTGCCGCTCCACGGCATCGCCGAAAGTATGTCCAGCGCCTCGCGGTCGACCTCCTTGCGTTCCATGCCGTGTTCCTCGGCGATCTTGCCCACGAAATAGTCGACCAGCTCGGGGATGTCGCCCGAGCGCTCGCGCAGAGGCGGCACCTTGATGAGTATCACGCCCAGACGGTGGTAAAGGTCCTCGCGGAAGTTGCCGCGCGCTATCTCGGCGCGGATATCCTTGTTGGTGGCCGCCACCACGCGCACGTCGACCGTCACGTCCTTGTCGCTGCCCACGCGGCTGATCTTGTTCTCCTGCAACGCGCGCAGCACCTTGGCCTGCGCCGACAGTGACATGTCGCCTATCTCGTCCATGAACAGCGTGCCTCCGTTGGCCTGCTCGAACTTGCCCTTGCGCTGCTTCACGGCCGAGGTGAAGGCGCCCCGCTCGTGGCCGAAAAGCTCGCTCTCGATCAGTTCGGAGGGGATGGCGGCGCAGTTGACCTCCACGAACGGCGCACCTGCGCGGGCACTTTTCTCGTGCAGCCAACGTGCCACCAGCTCCTTGCCCGTGCCGTTCTCGCCCGTGATGAGCACGCGGGCGTCCGACGGCGCCACCTTGTCGATCAGGCGGCGGACATGCTCTATGGCCTCCGACGAACCTATGATGTGTTCGGCGTCGCACCCCGAGACGCGGCGGCGGGGGCGTCCCGCAGCGGCGGCGGGCTCGGGTCCCGCATCCTCGTCGCGCTCGACTATGCGGCGCAGCGACCCTAACAATCGGTTCATGTCCACGGGAGCCGTGAGATAGTCCTCGGCACCGCTTTTGACGGCCGACACGGCATCGTCGATGGTGCCCGACGGGGTGACTATAATAAAAGGTACGCCCAGCGATGCGAGCGCGTCGCAGTCGCCGCCCGCCAGTATGGCATCGTAGCCGCGGCGCGCGCATACGCTCTCCGACACCTCGCCGCGTTCGGCCACCGTGGTGGCGAACCCCTCGAATTCGAGTCTCTCGCGGAGCGTATTTCGCATGCTTTTTGATTGCTCCAGGATTAAAACTTTTGCCATATTTTGATTTTTGATATTTTTGCACTTACTTTGCAAAATCAAAGATAACCTCTTTATTCGGTGATTCCAATCTCGATACCGTCACCTGCCGAAGAGGGAAAGGCTTTCGATTAATCCGAAAACGGTTCATGCCTCGCGACCGAAAAAACGCCCGACGCGCCCGCGCGGAACACGGTGTACGGGACCCGCGGTCGGCCGAACCGAAAACATTTTATGAAAAAGAATTACAACTACACTCGTCACAAGCTCTATCTTCCGGAGTACGGACGGCATATCCACGAGATGGTGGACCGTCTGCTGACCATCGAAAACCGCGAGGAGCGCAACCGTCAGGCACGCGCCGTCATAGCCGTCATGGGCAACCTGAATCCCCTGCTGCGCGACACGGCCGACTTCACCCACAAACTGTGGGACCACCTGTTCATAATGTCTGATTTCAAGCTCGATGTGGATTCGCCCTACCCGCGTCCCGCGCGTCAGGACCTGATGGTGTCGCCCCACAAGATGGAGTACTCGCAGGGGCGCATAGCCTACAAGCACTACGGCAAATACGTGGCCATGATGCTGCGCTCGCTGCGCTTCGAGAAGGACCGCGACGCGCTCGACGCCGCCATCGACTCGCTGGCGCGCTACATGCGCTCGAAGAGCTTCGAGTACAACCAGGAGCACCCCAACAACGAGGTGATCATAAAAGATATAAAGACTATGTCCGAAGGCGGCATAGAACTCGACGAAGTTGCCTTGAACAATCTCCGAAGCGACTACAAACAGCACCTTCCGGCGCGTCCGCAAAAAGGTCCGCAGAGACCCATGCAGAAGACGGGCATGAAAAATCCCATGCAGAAGAACCAATACCCGGGTCCGAAGAACAGACCGAACGTCGCGATACGAAAGAACAATGCCGACGGGGCGCCGCGTTACAATTCTCAGAAGTAATTTGCGGTTTTCCAAAAAAACGTTATATTTGTATTTCGTATGAAACACATTGTGGGAATGAACAGAGCAATTTTCGCGGCCGTGTCGCTGTTGGCGGCACTCAGTTCGTGTCAGTCGTCCAAGGTGAAAATCACGGGCCGTTTCGTCGGTTCGCCTGCCGACATGGTATATCTGGAGCAGGTCGGGACACTCGAACACAGCGTCATAGACTCGATAAAACTCGGTGAAGACGGCAGTTTCTCGCTCAAGATCGACAACGGGACTCCTACCCCCACCCTCTACAACGTAATCTACGACAACGAACGCATTCCGCTGCTGCTCATGGCGGGCGACCACGTCACGCTGCGTTCGGCGGGAAGCGTGCTGCGCAACTACACGGTCGAGGGAGCGCTCGAATCGGAACTCCTGCGCGAGTTCAACAAGAGCTACATAGAAGGGGCCATAAAGCTCAACGATGCGGTTTCGCGCTATACGGCGTCCGACATCGACGAGAAGCAGCGCGAGGCAATAGCCCGCGAATATACGCAGATCTACCGCGACATAAAGCGCAACCAGCTGCGCTTCATCATAGAGCACAAGGACCGCATAGCGGCGGTGTACGCACTCCGCCAGCGTCTGCCCAACGACGCCTATCTGTTCAACGGCGACAGCGACGTGATATACTACCGCACGGTGGCCGAGGCCGTCGAGCAGAACTATCCCGAAAGCCCCTACCTGCCCATACTGCGCAGCCAGATAGCGCGCATGGATGCGCAGATAAGCCTGCTCTCGCAGGTCAAGCAGACCAATTTCCCCGAGATAGCCATGCCCGACATGTACGGCAAGGAGATAAAGCTCTCGTCGCTCGAAGGCAAGGTCATACTGCTGCACTTCTGGTCGGCGGCGATAGGCAACGGCAATGCCATAAACGCCGATCTGAAAAAGATATACGAAAAGTATCACGATCAGGGATTCGAGATATACCAGGTAGCCGTCGACACCTCGAAGGCCGCGTGGATCAACGCCGTGCAGGAACAGCAGCTGCCGTGGATATCGGTGAGCGACCTGCTGGGCGACTCGTCGCCCGCGCTGGGAGTCTACAACATAAGCAAGCTGCCGTCGAACTACCTGATCGACCGCTCGGGCAACATCGTGGCCAAGGATCTGAGCGGCGACAAGCTCGACGCCGAAATACAAAAAAACATCTGATTCCGTAATGTACTATTTCGCCTCGGACGTTCATCTCGGAGCGGGCGACGAGCAGTCGTCTCGTTGCGTGGAGAGACGTTTCGTGAGGTGGCTCGACATGGCGGCCGATGATGCCGACACCATATTTCTCGTGGGCGACATCTTCGATTTCTGGTTCGAGTACGGCAGGGTGATCCCCAAGGGCTTCGCGCGTACGCTGGGCAAACTGGCCGAGCTGACCGACCGCGGTGTCAGGATAGTGCTGTTCACGGGCAACCACGACATGTGGTGCCGCGACTACCTTACGCGCGAATGCGGCGTGGAGATACGCTTCTCGCCGCGGCGGGAGACTCTCGCGGGCCGCACGTTCTTCATAGCCCACGGCGACAACATGAACATCGGCGACAAACCCGTGCTGCGTTTCATGAACGCCGTGTTCCGTTCGCGCCTGCTGCGGGCGGCGTTCTCGTGGCTGGTGCACCCCGATCTGGCCGTGAGGTTCGGACGATGGTGGAGCGGCAAATCGCGCAAAGGCCATGCGTCGGAGACGCTGACGCGCGATTCGCTCGGTTTTCTGGTCGACTATGCCCGCGATTACAAGCGCCGCAATCCCGACGTGGACTATATAGTTTTCGGACACATGCACTACCCCTGCGACGTGAGCGAGGATGGTCTGCGCGTGCTGTTCCTCGGAGCGTGGGACGATCCGCAACCCGCCTACGCCGTATTGCACGACAACGGCGAAATGGAACTCAAAAGATTCGAATCATGAAACAGTATCTCGATCTGCTGGACAAGATAATGCGCGACGGCGTGGTGAAGGGCGACCGCACGGGAACGGGTACGCGCAGCATATTCGGCCATCAGATGCGCTTCGACCTGGAGGACGGCTTCCCGCTGCTCACCACCAAGCGCGTGTTTCTGAAGGGCGTCATCCGAGAACTGCTGTGGTTTCTGGCGGGCGATACCAACATAAAATATCTGGTGGACAACGGCGTTCACATATGGGACAACGACGCCTACCGCTACTATAACGAACTCTGCGTGCGCCACGGAGTGCTCCCCGTAACGGAGCAGGCTTTTCTGGCGGCGGCGCAGGCGGGAACGCTCTCGCCGATCGAGGGGTACACGTTCGGCGACCTGAACCATGTGTACGGCTACCAGTGGCGCAGCTGGCCGCGGCCCGACGGCAGCGGAATCGACCAGATAAGGCAGGTCGTCGACACCATAAAGCGCAATCCCGACTCGCGGCGCATGATAGTCTCGGCGTGGAACGTGGCCGAGGTGGACGACATGGCCCTGCCGCCGTGCCACGTGCTGTTCCAGTTCTACGTGGCCGAGGGGCGGCTGTCGTGCCAGCTCTACCAGCGCAGCGCCGACACCTTTCTCGGGGTGCCGTTCAACATCGCCTCGTATGCCCTGCTGACGATGATGATAGCCCGGGAGTGCGGTCTGCGGGCGGGCGAGTTCGTCCACACGTTGGGCGATGCGCACCTCTACCTCAACCATCTGGAGCAGGCTCGGGAGCAGCTGTCGCGCACGCCGCGTGCACTGCCCCGCATGAGGCTCAATCCCGACGTAAAGTCGGTGTTCGACTTCCGCTACGACGACTTCACGCTGGAGGGTTACGATCCGTGGCCCGCCATAAAGGCGCCCATGTCGTTCTGACCCGCTAATACGCTATATCATGATAAGCATAATAGTTGCCGTTGCCGCCAACGGCGTGATAGGCGATAACAATTCGCTTCTGTGGCATATTTCGGAGGACCTGCGCAACTTCAAGCGCATCACCTCGGGCCACCCCGTGGTGATGGGCCGCAAGACCTTCGAGTCGCTCGGCCGTCCGCTGCCCAACCGCACCAACGTGGTGGTGAGCCGCACGGTGACCGAGATAGAGGGCTGCCGCGTAGCCGCGTCGCTCGGCGAGGCGATAGCCATGTTCCCCGAGGACGAGGAGGTGTTCATCATCGGCGGGGCGCAGATCTACGCGCAGGCGCTCGACGCGGCCGACAAACTCTACCTGACCCGCGTGGAGCACGATTACGAGGGCGACACATCGTTCCCCGAGTGGGACGCGACCCGCTGGCGTCTCACTTCGCGCGAGGCGTTCCCGCGAGGTGAGAAATACCCCTACCCTTTCGCGTTCGAGGAATACGAACGGAAATAGAACCCAACCTACCTAAACCCGCAACAAGATGAAACTCGAAATTCTGACAGCCGCCGCGACGCTCTGCATGGTCGTCACGACCTCGGCGGCAGGCAAACAGCGCAATGCCGAGCGTCCGCAACCCGTCTTCAACCGCGCCCCGCTCGTCGAGGCGCCCTACGCCCAGCTCCCGATCGGCGAGATACGCCCCGAAGGGTGGCTCCGCACGCAGATGCAGACCATGCTCGACGGCATGACGGGCAATCTGGACGAGGTGTACGAATTGGTCGTGGGCGACAATAACGCATGGCTCGGCGGCGAGGGCGACGCATGGGAGCGCGGTCCATACTGGATCGACGGCGCCCTGCCCATGGCCTACATCATGAACGACGAAAAGCTGAAGGCCAAGGCCGACAAGTGGGCCGAGGCCATTCTCGCAAGTCAGAAGGAGAACGGATATTTCGGTCCCGACACCGACCGCCCCTACGTCAAGGGCATGCAGCGCGACAACTCGGCCGACTGGTGGCCCCGCATGGTGGCGCTGAAGATATTGCAGCAGCACTACATGGCCACGGGCGATCGGCGCGTCATCGACTTCATGACGCGCTACTTCCGCTACCAGGCCGAGATGCTGCCCTCCACACCGCTCGGCCGATGGACATTCTGGGGCGCCGAGCGCGGCGGCGACAATCTGCTGATGGTGCACTGGCTCTACAACATCACGGGCGACGCCGAGCTGCTCCGTCTGGGCGAGATTATCCACAGCCAGTCGGCCGATTGGACGGCGCGATTCACCACCGACGTCCACCTATACTGCCAGAACTCGCTGCACTGCGTCAATCTGGCGCAGGGATTCAAGGAGCCCGTAGTGTTCTACCAGCAGTCGAAGCAGGACAAGCATTTGCAGGCCCCGCACGAGGCTCTGCGCCGCATACGCCGCACCATAGGCTTCCCCACGGGACTGTGGGCGGGCGACGAACTGATTCACTTCGGCGACCCCGCCCGAGGCTCGGAGCTGTGCACGGCCGTGGAGATGATGTATTCGCTCGAAGAGATGTACCGCATAACGGGCGACAACACCTACGCCGACCTGCTGGAGCGCATCACCTACAACGCCCTGCCGACGCAGATAGCCGACAGCGGCGACGCGCGCCAGTACTACCAGCAGATCAATCAGGTGAAGGTGACGCGCGAGCATCGCAACTTCTCCACGCCGCACGAGGATACCGACATACTGTTCGGACAACTCACGGGATACCCCTGCTGCACGTGCAACCTCCACCAGGGATGGCCCAAGTTCGTGCAGAACCTGTGGTACAAGACCGCCGACGGAGGTCTGGCCGCAATGGTCTACGCGCCGTCGGCCGTCACCACCACCCTCGCGTCGGGTGCCGAGGTCACCGTGACCGAGCAGACGTGCTATCCTTTCGAGGAGCAGGTGCGTTTCACCATAGCGCTCACGTCGCGCAAACACACTGCCGCCGAATTTCCGCTGGAGCTGCGCATACCCTCGTGGAGCGACGGGTACACACTCAAGGTCAACGGCGAGAAGGTCGCTCCAGCCGAGGTGCGCCGAGGCACGGTGCGGGTTGCCCGCACGTGGAACGACGGCGACGAGGTGACCATCGAGTTCTCGGCGCCGATACGCGTGTCGTACTGGTACGACGAAGCCGCCGTCATCGAGCGCGGCCCGCTGGTTTACGCACTCCGCATGGAGGAACGTTGGAGCCGCCACGACTGCGACGACGAGCCCGATCTGGGACAATACTATTACGAGGTGACCTCGCCCACGCAGTGGAACGTGGCCCTGCGCCGCGACGATCTGCGCGGCGAGAACACGGCTTCGCGCTTCACGGTCGAGAAATCGGAGTGCGGCGACGCTCCGTGGTCGCTCGGCGGGGCGCCGATAGCCATAAAGTGCAAGGCGCGGGTGCTGCCCGAATGGCGGCTCGACCGCAACTCGGCCGCATCGCTCAGCTTCAAGACGGAACTGATTCCCGCGGGCGAGGTCGGTCCCGAGACAGAGATAACGTTGATCCCCTACGGCTGCACGACGCTGCGCATTACGGAGTTCCCCGTGAGGTAGCGCGGTTATGTTCGGAGCGCAGCGACCGAAGTCCCCTCCTAAGGAGGGGATTTAGGGGCGGGTCGGAATTGTATGCGCGGCCTGCGGCCGCGGGTGGACGACCATCGGATACGATTCGGCCGTATTACGCATCGGCACATTGATGTGCGCGGCGCCGCTTCCCGAAAAATAGGTATTTATACCACCTGCCGCCACACAGGTTTGGAGTAACTTTGCGGAGCAAGCAAAGTTATTTTTTTTATATGGGTAAATATTTCGATATGCTGCTCGAAGACGTCCGCCTGCGAGAGGGACTCACCGCATGTATGAACTGCGGGGTCTGCACGGCGGTATGCCCCGCGGCGGCATTCTACAACTACGACCCCCGCCAAATAGTGAGCACCGTGCAGACGCGCGACGACGATGCCATAGAGGCCCTGATGAAGAGCGACACCATATGGTACTGCGGCGAGTGCATGTCGTGCCGCCCGCGCTGCCCGCGAGGCAACACCCCCGGGTACGTCATACAGGCGCTGCGCAACCTCTCGCAGAAGCTCGGCTTCTTCGTCGAGAGCGAGAAAGGGCGCCAGCAGCTCGCGCTCAAGCGCTCCATAGGCGAGAACATTCTCCGCACGGGTTACTGCATCGTGCCCAAGCTCGTCAAGGCGGAGCTGCATCCCGAGCAGGGAACAGTGTGGAAATGGATTCTCGACCACGACGAGGAGGTATACGGCCGCTTCACCGAGAACTACAACCGCGAGGGCGCGGGAGCCCTGCGCAAGGTGAGCGACCAGACGCTGGACGAGATACACCGAATATTCGACGTAACGGGCGGCACCGAGATGTTCGAGGCCATCGAACGCCACTCCGACCGCAAGGCCCGCGAGATGGGTTACGACGGCGCCGACGAGCAGTATTTCATCGATACCTACACCCGCAATTCCAACGAGCATTACTAAGCCTATGAAACGATCGAGCTGGACAGAGTACCAGAAAGAGATAGCCGACAACGACTATTACTACGCCCGCAGCTGCATACGCCAGAACTTCTTCCCGGGCAGCGAGAAGGCTTTTTTGAACATAATCGGCAACGATCTGGGGCGCAACATATTCGACGATCCCGCCCACACCTCGTGCACGGGCATCGGATACCATTCGGACATTGTTCCGCTGGAGACCATCATGACCGTGGTGGCGCGTCAGTTCGCCCTGATGACCGAAGCGGGCTACGAGAACTTCACCTCGTCGTGCATCACCTCGTTCGGCATCTACACCGAGCTGCTGGCCACGTGGGAGGAGTTCCCCGAGACGGAGGAGAAGACGCGCGAGAATCTCTACAAGGCCACGGGCCGCGAGTTCCGCAAGCCCAAGAATCTGGCCCACACGTCGGACGTGATCTTCCACCATCGCGAGGAGATAGCCGCCAAGGCCCGCCGCAAGTTGGTGAACGCCTACACGGGCGAGCCGCTGCGCGTGGTGGAGCACATAGGCTGCCACTACGCCAAGATATTCCCCAAATCGGGAATCGGCGGATCGGAGTTCCCCTACGTGCTGGCGGGAATGGTCGAGTCGTGGGGAGGCCAACTGGTGGATTACCCCGAACGCCGCCACTGCTGCGGATTCGGATTCCGCAACTATCTGGTGCAGGCCAACCGAGGCTATTCGGTGGCCAACTCGCACCGAAAGCTGGAGAGCATGGCTCCCTACAAGCCCGACTTCATAGTGTGCAACTGTCCCGGGTGCTCGATGTTCCTCGACAAGTGGCAGTACACCATAGCCGAGATGGAGGGACAGACCTACGGTCAGAACGGCTGCGGCATCCCCGTGCTCACCTACGAGGAAATGGCGGGTCTGGTGCTGGGATACGACCCGTGGGAGCTGGGCATGCAGATGCACCAGGTGGACGTGGAGCCCCTGCTCGACAAGATGGGCGTCGAATACGACCCCTCGGCCAAATATCTGGGCCGCAACGGAAAGTACATAGGCAAGCCCGAGCGGGCCATAGTAAACAGCTGCTCGCGGGATACGCTTTACAAGATCAAACGTTAGATATGAAACATATTATAGTGGTAGGCGGCGGAATCGCCGGAATGCAATGCGCCGCCGAGGCGGCACGCGGAGGTGCGGCGGTGACCATCGTCGAGAAGGAGGGCGACACGGGCGGCAAACTCCGCAACTGGCACAAACTCTTCCCGACGTTCACCCCCGCCGACGAGGTGCTCGGGGCACTCAGGCGCAAAGTGGCGCACGAGGACGGCATAACGGTGAAGACAGGCTGCACGGTCACGGGGATAACGCCCCGCAAGGTCACGACGTCGACGGGCGAGGAACTGGCGTGCGACGCCGTGGTGATCGCCACGGGATTCACGCTCTTCGACGCGCGGGTGAAGGAGGAATACGGCTACGGCATCTACGACAACGTGATTACCTCGGCCGATCTGGAGCGCATGTTCAACGACGGCGCGGTGAAGCTGAAGAACGGCGGCACGCCGCGACGCATAGCCATACTGCACTGCGTGGGTTCGCGCGACGAGAAGGTGTGCCAGCGCCACTGCTCGAAGGTGTGCTGCGTGACTGGCGTGAAGCAGGCCATGGAGCTGAAAAAGCTGTTCCCGTCGGCCGACGTGTTCAATTTCTACATGGATATACGAATGTTCGGCCCTGGCTACGAGGAGATGTATCGCGAGGCGCAGCAGAAATACAATATCCATTTCGTGCGCGGCCGCATATCGGAGGTGAGCCCCACCATCGACGACCGCTTGCAGATCAAGGCCGAAGACACCCTCACGGGGCGTCCGCTGAAGATCGGCGTGGACATGCTGGTGCTGCTCATCGGCATGAAAGCCGACGAGATGAACGCCTCGCTGGAGGAAACGAGCGGCCTGAAGCGCCAGCCGAGCGGATTCATGCAGCCGCGCGATTCGTTCCTCGGCAACGTGGAGAGCGGCACGGAGGGGATATTCTACGCAGGAGCGGTCACCGCGCCCAAGAGCGTGGGCGAATCGCTCAACGAAGGCACGGCGGCCGCGCGCGCCGCACTGGAGTGGCTCGGCCGAACGCATAAAACCGATTTGCAGCGATGATAAACTTCGGATACTCGATAAGCAAGCCGCGGATAATAGACATCGACCGCAACAACCTGCGCAAGAGCAACGAGATACTGCTCGAAATGCCCGAATTGCAGACCTGCATCGGATGCGGCACCTGCACCGCCACCTGCACGGCGGGCAACCTGACGGAGTTTAATTTCCGCAAGGTGCACACGCTGGTGCGCCGCGGCGAATACCAGGGCGCCTACGAGGAGATGAACAAGTGCATGCTCTGCGGCAAGTGCCGTCTGCTGTGCCCCCGCGGGATAAACACGCGCGGAGTGGTGATGTTGATTAAACGTAAACTCGGAGATTTCTGATATGACTTTTTTCGCCGATTTCTGCATACCCTTCATCGCGAGCGCCACGGTGATGTTCGCGGCGGTCGTGTTGAAATACGCGACATGGTTCCACCGACTGCCCAATAGCGACAAGATAGCGATAGCCAAAGGGGTGTTCACCACGCGGTCGATAGCCGCGACGTGGGAGGTGTTCCGCGAATCGCTGCTGCACCGACGCATATTCCGAGTAAATCCCCTGCTCGGCTACATGCACATGAGCCTCGCCTTCGGATGGTTCCTGCTCATAGTCGTGGGATGGATCGAGACCGTGGCCTACCTCGGATTCCGCTGGGTGCCGTTGCAGGGACACGTATTCTTCAAATATTTCGCGCCGCTGAACGGCATTGCCGAGCATAAGCCCGCTTTCGATTTCGCAATGGATCTGCTGCTGCTCTTCGTCCTCTCGGGCGTGGCTCTGGCATGGTTCAAACGCATAAGGTCGCGCGCGCTGGGCATGAAGCGCACCACCAAGCACGTGCTTTTCGACCGCATCGCGCTGTCGGCGCTGTGGTTCGTGTTCCCCGCCCGCCTCGTGGCCGAGAGCATCACGTGCAGCATATACGGCGGCGGCAGCTTCCTTACGGGAGGATTGGGCACGCTGCTCGACAAGGCGTTGGGACAGCAGGTGCTGCATGCGCTGTACGAGCCTGCGTGGTGGTTCTATTCGTGCGCGCTCGGCGTGTTCTTCGTGGCCATGCCCTTCTCGCGCTACATGCACATATTCACCGAGATACCGCTCATATTCCTGCGCCGCTACAAGCTGCGCCCCGAGTCGCACGAGAAGTCGTACGACAATTTCGAGGTGGAGGCCTGCTCGCGCTGCGGCATCTGCATCGATCCGTGCCAGTTGCAGAGCAGTCTGGGCATAAACGACGTGCAGTCGGTATACTTCCTGCGCGACCGCCGCTACAACATGTTGCAGCAGAAGATCGCCAACAACTGCCTCATGTGCGGCCGCTGCGAGCAGGTGTGTCCCGTGGGCATAAACCTCAATACGCTGCGCCAGAACTCGCGCACCACCATGCGCAACATCCCCAACGAGGGGCGTTACAGCTATCTGCGCGGTCTGGACCGCTCGGAGGGCGAGGGGCGCGTGGGATATTTCGCAGGGTGCATGACACTTCTGACCCCCAATACGCTCGATGCCATGCGGCGCATATTCGACGCGGCGCGCGAGGATGTGTGGTGGGCCGACAAGGATGGGGGCGTGTGCTGCGGACGTCCCCTGAAACTCTCGGGCGAGGTCGATTCGGCCCGCAAGATGATAGAATACAACAAGGAGCTTTTCCGCAAGCACGGCATAGCGACTCTCGTCACTTCGTGCCCGATATGTCTGCGGGTGTTCCGCGAGGAATACGATCTGGAGGGCATCGAGGTGCTGCACCATTCGGAATACATCCTGCGTCTGATGCGTCAGGGACGCCTGCGGGTGGGATATTCGTCCGAGCGTACCTTAACCTACCACGACCCCTGCGAACTGGGACGCGGAAGCGGCATCTACGACCAGCCGCGCGCCGTGATCGAGGCCGTGGGCGTGCTGACCGAACCCGAACACACGCGCAAGGATGCGCTTTGCTGCGGTTCGTCGGTGGCCAACACCGTGATAAACGACGCGCAGCAGCTGACCATAGCGCAGGGCGTGGCACGGGAATTGGACGACACGGGAGCGGATACGGTGGTGACGTCGTGCCCTCTGTGCAAGAAGGCGATCGCACGCGCCTCGGCCAAAAAGGTGGTCGACCTGTCGGAGATCGTGGCAGGCAGCCTGAAATAGGCACGATTTTATTGCGGTGCATTTCAGCGCATTGCGCAATAAGGTGCAAAAAAGTCGGGATTTGTTTTGCATTATTCGATTTTTTGCCTACCTTTGCAGCACTTAACCCGATATATCGGACTATTGAAGTCCATATTACGATACATCGCGGGATGGAGCAGTTGGCAGCTCGTCGGGCTCATAACCCGAAGGTCGGAGGTTCGAGTCCTCCTCCCGCTACCTTAACGGACGACTTTCACGAGTCGTCCGTTTTTCTTTCTGCAACCGTCGGTTTTCATAATTGCTGCCCGCCGATCCCGCCCGCAGGCTGCGGCTCGCGTCCGAATGCGGTATTGCCGAAAAATATCATATATTTGCGCTTGTTATACACCTCAACAAGCCTGATCCGACTATGAGATCACTGCGTATCGTCATCGCCGTGCTCGCGGCAGCGGCATCGACAGCCTGCAACCGCGAGGCCTACATGCCGCGGATGGAAGAGATAATATCCGATTCGGCGCGGTATGTAATGCCAGAATCGCCTTACGGCATCTCGGCCGACACCGTGTCGGCCGCCCGAATGAAGCATTACGATTTCTACACCGACCGCCACCTGCGCCGCATAATCGACAGCGCCCTGACGAACAATCCGTCGCTGCGCATAGCCATGCTGCAAATAGACGAGGCCGAGGCCTACTTCAGGCGCAGCCGCCGCGAGCGTCTGCCCGAACTGAACGCTGAACTGTCGGGCGCGTACAAGGATGCGGGATACGGACGCAACACGACGGAGGATTACGTGTTCTCGGCAGGAGCGTCGTGGGAGATAGACATCTGGGGACGCATGAAGAATCTGCGCAAGGCTCGGGAACACAGGCTGCTGCAAAGCGTCGCGGCGAGCGAAGCGGTCCGCACCAGGCTGATAGCCGAGGCGGCATCGCTGTACTACCGTCTGGTGATACTCGACGCCCGACGGCTCTCCGTCAAACAGAGCATAAGCCGCAACGACAGCATCGTGGCGGGCTGCGACGCCATGATCGCCGCGGCGGTCGGCGAGAAGAGAGCACGCCTTCTGCCCCATGCGCAGATGATACGCGAACAGGCATCGTCGGAGATGTACGCATCGAAAGCCGAGCTGCCCGACATAGAGGCCGACATATTCATCACGCAAAACACGCTCAATCGCCTGCTGGGCCGCACCGAAGGCCGACTGCCGCGTTCGAGCGTGGAGGAAGTGTTCAGACAGAGCATGTTCCGCGACAGCATCGACATAGGCATCCCCGCACAACTGCTTCGCAACCGCCCCGACATAACGGCGGCCGAAGAACAGCTGTTCGAGGATTACCACCTCGCACGCGCCGCGCGAGCCGCACTCTATCCACGTCTCACGCTCAAAGGCGACGTCGGCTTCGAAACGGCGAGCATGACGCACTGGTTCGACCTGCCGACCTCCATGCTGTACAACGTATTCGCAGGAGTGACACAACCGCTGTTCCGCCGCGGGGAGCTGCGAATGCAGCGCCGCATAAGCGAGATACGCCAAAGCGTCTCGTTCATCCGCCTGCGCGACGCGGTGCTGGCCGCCCAGTGCGAGATCTCGAATACCATGATGCGCTACGCCTCGGCACGCCGTCGGACGATGATGTATTACGAGCAGACGCAATCGCTTCGGGCAGCGCTGAAGCATGCCCGCCGACTCATGGCCGACGGAGGCTCCTATCTCGACGTATGGGCCGCGCAGACCCGACTGTTGCAGGCCGAGAAAAATCTCTACGACGCAATGCTGGCGATGTTCGACCGACGGATAGACCTCTATCGCGAACTCGGGGGCGGACGGATGTAACCGCAGCCAGCAGCCGTCCCGCCGCAGACAAAAAAACCGTGCGTCGCCCCGAGGGACAACGCACGGAATCATATTATGACGACGCAGGACTACTACATCATGCCGCCCATACCTCCCTGAGGCATTGCGGGCATGGCGGGAGCGTCCGACTTCTTCTCTACCAGCACGCACTCGGTGGTGAGGAACATCGAAGCGATCGAAGCGGCATTCTCCAGCGCTACGCGCGACACCTTGGTCGGGTCGATGATACCTGCGGCCAGCATATCCTCGAACTTGTCGTCGCGGGCATTGTAGCCGACGTTGCCTGCGCTCTCCTTAACCTTGTTCACCACTACCGAACCCTCGCCGCCTGCGTTGGCCACGATCTGGCGCAAAGGCTCCTCGATGGCACGCTTAACGATCTGGATACCCGTAGTCTGGTCGTCGTTGTCGCCCTTCATGTTGTCCAGAGCGGCAACGGCACGGATATAGGCCACGCCACCACCCGGAACGATACCTTCCTCTACGGCTGCACGGGTTGCGGCCAGAGCGTCGTCGACGCGGTCCTTCTTCTCCTTCATCTCGACCTCGGTAGCGGCACCCACGTAGAGCACTGCCACGCCGCCCGACAACTTGGCCAAACGCTCCTGCAACTTCTCGCGGTCGTAGTCCGACTTGGCGGCCTCGATGCCCGAGCGGATCTGCGCTATGCGGTTGGCGATAGCCTCCTTGCAGCCCGAACCGTCGACGATGGTGGTGTTCTCCTTGTTCATGCTGACCTTCTCGGCCGTACCCAGCATTTCGAGGGTGGTATCCTCCAGCTTCATGCCCTTGTCGGTCGACACAACGGTACCGCCCGTGAGGATGGCGATATCCTCCAGCATGTCCTTGCGACGGTCGCCGAAGCCCGGAGCCTTGCAGGCAGCGATCTTCAGAGTACCGCGCAGCTTGTTGACCACCAGAGCCGACAGAGCCTCGCCGTCGACATCCTCGGCGATGATGAGAAGCGAACGGCCGTTCTGGGCAACGGGCTCCAGCACGCCCATGATCTCCTTCATGGTCGAGATCTTCTTGTCGGTGATGAGGATGAGGGGCTTCTCCAGATCGGCCGACATCTTCTCGGTGTCGGTCATGAAGTAAGCCGAGATGTAACCGCGGTCGAACTGCATACCCTCTACCACGTCGACGTGAGTCTCGGTACCCTTGGCCTCCTCGACGGTGATGACGCCCTCGTTGTTGACCTTGCTCATGGCCTCGGCGATGAGCTTGCCGATGGCGTTGTCGTTATTGGCCGAGATGGTGGCTACCTGCTCGATCTTGGCAATGTCGTTGCCCACCTCCTGGCTCTGCTTGCGAAGCTCGCCCACTACAGTCGACACGGCCTTGTCGATACCGCGCTTCAGATCCATCGGGTTGGCACCCGCGGTCACGTTCTTCAGACCCACGCCGATGATGGCCTGTGCCAGAACGGTGGCGGTGGTGGTACCGTCGCCCGCGTCGTCGTTGGTCTTAGAGGCTACCTCCTTGACCATCTGGGCACCCATGTTTGCGAACGGATCCTCCAGCTCGATCTCCTTGGCCACGGTCACGCCGTCCTTGGTGATCTGGGGAGCACCGAATTTCTTGTCGATGATCACGTTGCGACCCTTGGGGCCGAGCGTTACCTTCACTGCGTTGCTCAATGCGTCGACACCCTCCTTGAGGAGCTCGCGAGCCTCTACGTTATATTTGATCTCTTTTGCCATAGCTTTTTTCTCGTTTAATGTTCGTTATTCGATGTTTAGCAGATTGCCAGAATATCGCTCTGCTTCATGATGAGGTAGTCGGTGCCGTCGACGTTGATCTCGGTGCCGGCATACTTGCCGTAGAGGACCTGGTCACCCTCCTTTACCTCCATCTTCACCTCCGAGGTGCCCGGGCCTACGGCCACTACCTTGCCCATAAGGGGTTTCTCCTTTGCTGTGTCGGGAATGAACAGACCTCCTGCGGTCTTCTCCTCTGCCGGATTGGGCAATACCAATACGCGGTCTGAAAGCGGTTTGATTGTCATGGTTTTCAGTGTTTATTAAGTTAATATCGTTTGCACTTCAGCGGATTCGTCGGAATCCGTACGATGTTCGAACAACAGATGTGCCAAATCGGTTTTGTCACATATTTCTGTCACGAAGCGATGGCGGCCGTGACAATTTGTCACTTCCGACAGACTATATCTGCCGTTATGACGAACAGTCTGCCATTCGTGTGCTATTTTAAGAAAATATACTTATCTTTATGATCGGAAACAACCGCAAAACAATCATTGCCATGAACCGATTCATCCTCGCCATGCTGTTTTTCGCCGCCATCGCGGCGGCGCCCGCCTCGGGACAGAGCCTCGATTACGACAACATAGCTCCGCACCCGCGCCTGCTGCTGCGCTCGGGTGATGCGGAGGCGATGCGCGCACTGCCGTCGAAGTCGGCCAACGCGCGCGCCGTACACGACAAGATAATGGGCGAGGCCGACAAGATGCTGGCCGCGGAACCCGTGCAGCGCGTGATGACGGGACGCCGCCTGCTGTCGGTCTCGCGCGAGGCCCTGCGGCGGATATTCTATCTGTCGTACGCATACCTCGCTACCGACGACGTGCGCTACGCCGCCCGCGCCGAGCGCGAGATGCTGGCCGTATGCGAGTTCGAGGACTGGAACCCGTCGCACTTTCTGGACGTGGGCGAGATGACGATGGCCGTCGCCATAGGTTACGACTGGCTGCACGACCGTCTGTCGCGCCGCTCGCGCAGCATAATCGGCACGGCCATATACGAAAAGGGGCTGCGCGCCTCGGAGAACGACAAGCAGGCGTGGTTCTTCCGCGCCGAGAACAACTGGAACCAGGTGTGCAACGCGGGCATGATATACGGCGCGCTGGCCACGCTGGAGCGCTCGCCCGAATATTGCGAGGCGCTCATAGCAAAGTGTCTCGCGTCGAACCCCACGGCACAGAAGTGCTACGATCCCGACGGAGGCTATCCCGAGGGCTACGGGTACTGGGATTACGGCACGGGCTTCGAGGTGATGCTCGCGGCGGCGCTGCAATCGGCTCTCGGCACCGACGCGGGGATCTCGGCACAGAAGAGCTTCATGCGCACGGCCGAATTCATGACCTACATGACGGCGCCGTCGGGCCGCTGCTACAACTTCTACGACTCGGGGTCGCACGCGGGGTGCATACCCGCCAAATACTGGTTCGCACGGCAAACGGGCGACGCCTCGACGGTGGCCGTCGACGAGCGTTTCATCGAGGCGGGAAAGATCCCGGGCGACCGTCTGCTGCCCGTATACATGATCTTCGCCTCGGGCCTCGACCTCTCGAAATCGCACCTGCCCAAGCAGCGTACGTGGGTATGCGGCGGCACGGCTCCGCTCTTCATCTACCGCAGCGGCTGGACCTCGCCCGACGACACCTATTTCGCCATAAAGGGCGGCCACGCGTCGAGCAACCATGCCCACATGGATGCGGGTTCGTTCGTATACGAGTACGACGGGGTGCGCTGGGCCGTCGATCTGGGGCAGCACGACTACAACCGCCTCGAGCAGGCGGGAGTCGACCTGTGGAACATGAAGCAGGAGAGTCCGCGATGGGAGATATTCCGCATAGGCCCCGACTCGCACAACACGCTTATGTTCAACGGCAACCGCCACAACGTGAAAGGCCATGCCCAGATCATCCGCCACTTCGACGCACCGCGCCGCAAAGGGGCCGTGGTCGACCTCACGCCCGTCTTCGAGGGCGATGCGAAGAGGGTCGTGCGCACGGCCGAGCTCGACAAGAACGATTGGCTGACCCTGACCGACCACATCGAGAACGGCGGACGGGAGTCGACCGTGGAGTGGAAGATGGCCACGGAGGCCGAAGCGGTGATCGTCGATCCCGCCACCATACGTCTGACGCAAAACGGCAAGTCGATCGACGTGAAACTACGCAGCCGCGCCGCAGGCGAAGCCGCGATATGGCCCGAACACGACTACAAACCGTTCGAGATCAAGGACAAGAACATTCGCCGAGTGGGATTCGTCATACGTCTCAAGGCGGACGAGGAGATCGATGTGGCCGTCACGCTCGCCCCCGCGAAATAGCGGCCGCGAGCGGCGACGACATTTTTTTCGCATTTTTTTCGCATTTTATTTGGATCGAATCGCAAAACCCTTTATATTTGCACTCCGATTTGTGACAGCAAATCGATATGGTGGATGTAGCTCAGTTGGTTAGAGTGACGGATTGTGGTTCCGAAGGTCGTGGGTTCGAATCCCATCTTCCACCCTTGAAAGGTCCTTTTCGAAGGACCTTTTTTGTTGGGGTATTATTCCTTTCTACCCGCAATAGCAATGCGCAGCCTGCGGAGCAAGCAAGCCGCGAGACCAAAACGGGGGCGATGCCACGGCTCGCACGACAATGCCGCCCGATCGTCGCCTCGGGTGCGACATTCGGACGGCATTTCACATAAGGCCCGGAAGGACATTTTTGCACTATCGGGTGGTGACGCTGACTACCGCGGGAGTCGCAGGATACACGTCGGCCACGGGTGCGCGACGGCCCGCCACGACCTTCACGCTCTTAACATCCCCTGCCGCGATGCTCGCCAAGTAGCTCTTCAGCACCTCGGGCTTGACGCGCACCGCCTGCCCGTCGATGTTCAGTTCATACATTTCGTTGAACATCACGCTCTGCGGCTCGGAAAAGAGCTCCACGAACGGCAGCGCCTCCAGAACATCGGCCAGAGTCTTGCCCTCGTGTAACGGATGGGGCTTTAGCGACAGCAGATAGTAATTTCTCATGAATTTGAAAGTATCGCCTCCGATCTCGAACTTGCCGCCTTCGGACCGACGCATGACCACCTTGCCGAGATCGCGCCTGTCATCGGTGAGATCGGCCTCAACCCGCACCTTGTCGTACCCCGAAGCCATAAATTCCAATACGTAGCGGCCCTTGCGCACGCGCAGGTCGAATTTGCCGCCTTTCTTGCTCTGGATGCCGAAGACGCTCGGCACCAGCAGATCCTGACATGCGGCCACCGTCACGCCATCGATCGGATCGCCGTTCTCGTCCACCACGATACCGCTGCAAACGGAAGCCATCTCGGGACTTATGGCCGACGGCCGCTCTACGGTGGCCATCGATCCGTCGTTGAGAAATATCCGCCCCTGCGCACAGGCAAAAGAAGATGCAAGGAGAGAAAAGGCAAATGCAAATAGCGTTATCCTCATAAATATAACAAGTTAATCAATAGGCTCCGTAGCACACGAGAAACGACAATAAAGTTGCGGCCCGCACAGCTACGACGAGCAGCAAGACATCGCCCCGAAAATGGTCCCAATTATTTCGTGGTGATAAAAACGGCAGTGGGCCGATCCTGAGCCATGCTCGCCGAAACAATCCTGACACTCTCGACATCCGCCGCAGATATGGACGAAAAATAATTCTTCATGACGGCAACATCGACATTCAGCGTCTGTTTATTCAGGCATATTTCGAATTTAGGATTCTGCAACACTTTGGGAACATCGTTCCAAATATCGAAGAACGGCACCTCGGAAGCCAAAATATCGGCCAGCGTGCGGTCTTCGCAATATGAATCGGGCTTGAAATTGACCTGATAACTTTGACGCATATATTTTATGGTATTGCAGCCCGCGTCGGGCGTATCGCCGTCCGCCGCAGACAGCACGATCGGTTCATCGAGAGTCACATCGTGCATCATATCCATCTCGATGCGCTTCTTCTCGTATCCGACGGCCGAGAACTCGGCGATATATTCGCCGCGGTTCAATCTCACCGAAAACTCGCCCTTGCGATTGCTCGCACCACCGTAGATCTGCGGGAAAATCATGTTATGGCACATGGATACCTGCACCCCCTCGATCGGATTGCCGCTCTCGTCGACTACCATGCCTTTGAACATACGCGCAAATTCCGACGGAATGGAGGTCGAATAACCTATCGGGACAGCCGTAACGACAGTCCCGTCGTCGAGCGTAATGGTCTCCTGCGCCGAAACCGACAATACCGCCGCCGATGCCAACAACAATATCAGCCACTTCATCATAACTACTTTTTTGTAAAATACGGAATCAGATACGAATATAAGCAAAATTATCGCATAGCGCAAGCCCGAATTACATTTTCCCGCATACAATATCGCTAATTTATCGACAAATACATTCCGCAAGCCCGCAATATGCTTACACATCGAAATGCGACTCGGCATTTTAAGCATTCTGGGAGCGGTCCGAACGCACGCCGACGTTACAAATCAACATAATAAAAAAAGGCATTATCCGATCTCGGCTTGTAATTGCGAGCGCAGCCTGCGGAGCAAGCGAACAGCGAGCCTCCGCGCGGGCGAGACTGCGGACGAGGCTGCGGCTCTGAAGAGCCGCAAAATATCAAAATAAAATACGGCAAGCCCGAATCAGGCTGTTCCGAAAGAAAATCACGTAAATAATCCGCCGCGAATCGCGAAACCCGATCAAATCGCACGCCGTTAAATTTGCTTCGCTTCGGGGGTTATATTATCTTTGCAGTCGCAAAATAAAACGGAGAAAATCATGGCGTTGATCGACGAAATCACAAAGCGCAGAACGTTCGCTATCATATCGCACCCCGATGCGGGAAAGACCACACTTACCGAAAAACTGCTTCTCTTCGGCGGCGCCATACACGTGGCGGGAGCCGTCAAGAGCAACAAGATAAAGAAAGGCGCCACGTCCGACTTCATGGAGATCGAGCGCCAGCGAGGCATATCGGTGGCCACGTCAGTCATGGGATTCAATTACAAGGATGTGAAGATCAACATCCTCGACACCCCGGGTCACGAGGATTTCGCCGAGGACACCTACCGCACCCTCACCGCCGTGGATTCGGTAATCATAGTCATCGACGGCGCGAAGGGCGTCGAGACGCAGACGCGCAAGCTGATGAACGTGTGCCGCATGCGCAACACCCCCGTGATGGTGTTCATCAACAAGCTCGACCGCCCGTGCAAGGATCCGTTCGACCTGCTGGACGAGGTGGAGCGCGAGCTGAAGATACGCGTGCGCCCGCTGGCATTCCCCATATCGAGCGGCGACACGTTCAAGGGCGTATACAACATCTTCGAGCATAACCTCTCGCTCTTCACCACCGACGAGCGGCAGACGGCCGACGCCGCGACGGTGGATTTCAGCGACATCACGTCGCCCGAGCTCGACAAATACATAACCCCGAAATTCGCCGCGCAGCTGCGCGAGAACCTCGAACTGGTCGAGGGCGTCTACGATCCTTTCGAGCGCGAGGCCTACCTGAGCGGCACGCTGGCGCCAGTATTCTTCGGTTCGGCGGTGAACAATTTCGGCGTGCGCGAGCTTTTAGAGTGCTTCATACGCATAGCCCCCTCGCCCCGTCCGTCGACGACCGAGACGCGCGCCGTGGAGCCCGCCGAGGCCAAAATGACGGGATTCGTGTTCAAGATACATGCCAACATGGACCCCAACCACCGCGATAGAATAGCCTTTCTGAAGATATGCTCGGGCACGTTCGAGCGCAACAAGAACTATCTGCACGTGCGCAGCGGCAAGCAGCTCAAATTCTCGTCGCCAACGGCGTTCATGGCCGAGAAGAAGTCGGTCATCGACTTCGCGTACCCGGGCGACATAGTGGGTCTGCACGACACGGGAACATTCAAGATAGGCGACACCTTCACCGAGGGCGAGAAGCTGAAATTCACGGGCATACCGTCGTTCTCGCCCGAGCTGTTCCGCTACATAGAGAATGCCGACCCGCTGAAATTCAAGCAGCTCGCCAAGGGCATCGACCAGCTGATGGACGAGGGCGTGGCGCAGCTCTTCACGTCGAGCCTCAACGGCCGCAAGATCATCGGAACGGTGGGTGCGCTGCAATTCGAGGTGATACAGTATCGTCTGGAGCACGAATACGGCGCCTCGTGCCGCTGGGAACCCATTTCGATCCACAAGGCATGCTGGATCGAGAGCGACAACGCCGAGCAGCTGGCCGACTTCAAGCGCCGCAAGCACTCCAACATGGCAGTCGACAAGCACGGCCGCGACGTCTTCCTCGCCGACACGAGCTACGCCCTGGCCCTGGCGCAGGAGAATTTCAAGGATATCCGATTCCACTTCACCAGCGAGTTTTAGGATGTGTGGCGTCGGCGACTCTTAAGAGTCGTGCAGTCAGCCGCAGCATGTACCGAGAACTACGCCGCGCAGCAGCGTTATCTTCGGCGGCTCGCACTTTCAGTGCGCCCCATCAACGAACGGCAACGGTGGCAGGATGCAGTATGTTGCAGTCCGCAGGACTGCACGGGCCGCAGCCTCTGCCTCGCGGAGGTCCGCTATTCGCATCCACTTGAGATGCCAATCCTCGCCTCGCGGCTCGGTGGCATGACGTATCTATTGCACATGCGCCAACCAACCCCGCGGCAGGAAGCGATCTCAAGCAAAGAGCGGGCGCAACGAGGGAGCGTAAAAAATCGTAGAGAAATATTACGACTCTTCAGAGTCGTGCAGTTCGCCGCAGCATGTACCGATAACTACGCCGCGCAGAGGCGTTATCTTCGGCGGCTCGCACCTTCGGTGCGCCCCACCCCCCAGCCGCCGAAGATAAATACAATACTCCCCCGTCGGCGAACAGCATCCGACACCTCCGAATGTTCATCCCGCCATTCCGCAGAACCGTGCGGACACAATCTACCGACAGCGCATATTTTGTCGTTTATATTTTGCATTTTGTAAAATATACATTACATTTGCGATGTATTCGAATACATGTATCGGAATGTCAAACCTCAAAAAACGACACAAAATGAAATCGATGCTTCTGCCCCACGGCTTTCGGAAAGTCGGTTGGGCCATGTTGATTCCCGCCGCCGTACTCGGAATCATGATGGCTTCGGACGGATTCGACGGAATGCCGTCCTACCTGCTCCCCGCAGACGAAAATTCGCCGCTGCGCGCCTGCCTCGCCTCGCCGACGATGACCAGTCTGCTCAACAACACGGCCATCATCGGGATATGCCTCGGCGCGATATTCGTATCGTGCTCGCGCGAAAAGATCGAGGACGAGATGATAGGAGCCATACGCCTCGAATGCCTGCTGGCCGCACTCTACACGAGCAGCGCGCTGCTCATAGTAGCGACGCTGACGGTGTACGGCATGCGGTTCCTCGACGTGATGGTATACAACATGTTCACGACCGTAATCGTATTCCTGCTTCTGTTCAGGCTGCGAATGCGGAAACTGAAAAAATCGACTGCCGATGAATAACAGGATACGAGTCGAACGCGCCGAACTGCGCATGACGCAGCAGCGGCTGGCCGACGCGGTCGGGGTGAGCCGCCAGACGATCAATGCCATCGAGAGCGGCAAGTTCGTCCCCTCGACCGTTCTGGCCCTGAAGATAGCACGCACATTCTCCAAACCCGTCGAGGAGATCTTCATTCTCGAAGACGACGACTGAACGGCATTCGGGCGACCCCTACAGCGGGACCGCCCGAACTGTTTTCTTCCGCCGACGGCAACAATGGAGACAAAAATTATCCCCTCGCGCCGCGCTCGTCGCACACCAGCAGCGACGAATCACCGTAGGAGAGGAATCGGAAACCGTTGTCGAGGGCATAGCGGTAGATTCTGCGCCAGTCGTCGCCCACGTAGGCCGACACCAGAAGCAGCAGCGTGGATTTGGGCTGGTGGAAATTGGTGATGATGCGCCGCACCACGCGGAAACGGAATCCGAGCGGCGTTATCATTATCCGCGTGGCCGCCTTCAGGCGGTCGATGCCCTCGCGGCGCATATAGCCCGCCAGGTCCTCCAGCGCATCGCGCCCCGAATAATCCTCGGGCAGATCGTAGCACTCCCACTGCCCTATCACTCCGTCGCAGTCGGGATCGCCGCCGCGACGTATGCGCCACCCGAGCGCGGGCAGCGACTCCAGCGTACGCACCGACGTGGTACCCACGGCCGTCACGTCGCCGTAATGGGCGAGCAGGGCCTCCAGAGTCGACAGGCGCACCTCGAAATGCTCGGTGTGCATGGGGTGTTGCGCGGCATCGTCGCTCTTGACGGGCAGGAAAGTGCCCGCCCCCACGTGCAACGTCACCTCGTCGAACGCGAAGCCCTCGCCGCGCATGCGGGCTATCATGTCGTCGGTGAAATGCAGGCCCGCCGTGGGCGCCGCCACCGAGCCTTCGAATTTGGAGTATACCGTCTGGTAACGCGTAAGGTCGATCGCCTCGCTCTCGCGGTTGAGATAGGGCGGAATGGGGATACGGCCCAGATATTCGAGCAGCTGGCCGAAAGTCATGTCGGCATCCCACATGAAACGCACGATATGCTCGCGCTCACCGCGCTCCGCAATCTCGGCACGCAGCTCGCACGCACGGCCGTCGTGATCGAAGCCTATCTTCACGAATCCCGATTTCCACTTCTTCAGATTGCCCACTATGCAGCTCCACTCGCACTCGCCGCGCACGGCGAAAGCACGCTCGTAGTCGGCAGGCGCATGCGGTTCGAGGCAAAACACCTCGATGCGCGCCCCCGAAGGCTTGTGGAGGATTATGCGCGCGCGGATGACCTTGGTGTTGTTGAACACCAGCAGCGACCTCGGCGGCAACTCGCGCGCCAGATCGCAGAAACGGCTCTCGGCGATCGTGCCGTTGCGGTATACGAGCAGTTTCGAGCCGCTCCGCTCGGCAAGCGGGAATTTCGCGATGCGCTCGTCGGGCAGCGGATAATCGAAATCGTTGATATCAATATGACGTTCCATGACAGATCGGAAACTTACAGAGGACAAAGATACGCAAATAACGCGACAACGCAAACGGGCGGCATCATCGGAAAAAATGTTAACTTTGCACTCCGATAATTATTCCGCAACCATTTATACTCGGTTCGCCGTCGGCGGCAGGAGTGCGCGAGCCTCAGGCAAGCAGCAGTCCGCCGCGTGGGGCGGCGGCGAACTGCCGATATCGCAAAGCGATATCGAAAAAGCGGTCAAATACCATCGAAGATGTTAAGGATAATACTCATAATGTTCGCAGGCGTGGGTGTCGGCTACCTGCTGCGGCATGCCAAAGGCTTGGAGAAAATATCGACCTCCACCACCGTGACCATAATATTGCTGCTGTTACTGATGGGCTGCGAGATAGGCGCCGACGACAACGTGATGCGCAACCTCACGTCGCTGGGCGGCGAGGCTCTCGCGATAGCGTGCGCGGCAGTGGCGGGCAGCATAGCCGCGGCACGCGCGGCATATGCCGTTCTGTACGAAAAGAGGGGAGGCGACGGCGATGAAAGGTAGTCTTGTCATAGTGGGGGCATTCCTCGTCGGCTGCATCGCGGGACACTCGGGCATGCTGCCCGACAGCATCGACGCGGGCGACATATCGCTGTGGGTGCTCTATGCGCTCATGTTCCAGGTGGGCATAGGCATCGGGGCCGACAAACGGCTGAAAGAGATCCTGCGCACCCTATCGCCGCGCATGCTGCTCATACCCGCCGCGACGATAGTCGGCACGCTGGCGGCATCGGCCGCCATATCGTTCGCTCTGTCGCGATGGAGCACGGCCGAGGTGCTGGCCGCGGGCAGCGGATTCGGCTACTATTCGCTCTCGTCGATACTCATAACCTCGCTCAAGGAGGCGTTGCTCGGCGCGCAGGCCGCCGCCGAGCTGGGCACCATAGCGCTGCTGGCCAACATATTCCGCGAGATCATGACGCTGCTGGCGGCCCCGCTCATGGTGCGCGGCTTCGGCCCCCTGGCCCCGATATGCGCGGGCGGCGCCACCTCGATGGATACCACCCTGCCCGTCATCACCCGCTTCTCGGGACGCGAATGGGTGTTCGTATCGATAGCCCACGGCATGATCGTCGACTTCTCGGTACCGTTTCTCGTGCCCTTCTTCTGCTCGCTGTAACGGTCAGAATTTGACGTACAGCCCGAGCAGCACGTTGCGGGGGCGTATGCGCCAGCTCGCCTGCGAGGCGCTCAGGCCGTCGAAAAGCGAGTAGGAGTATTCGCGCACGTCGAGCAGGTTGCGCGCCGAGACCGACAGCTCCCAGCCGTCGGAGAACGAGTAGGCCGCCTTGGCATCCAGCAGGGCCATGTTCTTACGGCTGTCGGCAGCGACCGAATTTCGGTAATGCTCGGCCGAGAGTTCGAACCGCAACCCCTTAACGGGTTGCAGCACCGTGGTGAGCGATTGATTCATGTCGTCGACCGAATTTTTCGCTCCCGTCGCACCCACTTTCAGTTTCGACACGCCGTACGAGAGTCTGTACTCCGCCGACCACCATTTGGCTATGCGCAGGTCGAACACGGGACCTGCGGCCACGCGCTGCGAATCGTACGAGTCGTACACTCCGTCCTGCACCGTTCCGCTCGCAGTGAACTGCCATTCGAAATCGATCCCGACCTTGCCCCTCAACGCATCGATACCCTTGCTCACGCCGCCCCGCAGATAGCGCGTCGAGGTCCTGAGATCGGCGCGGACGGCCGAGGTCACTATGTAGTCGCCTACGAAGTCCTGCGACGGCGCCGCGTGCAGGCGCGACGAAGCATAGCCCGCATTCAGGTTGACGAAAAGCGACGAGAGCGGGTTCTTGTACTCGGCACGCACGCCCAGCGACGCCGAGCGGTTGTTGTCGGCGATGAAAAAGCCGCGCGAGACGTAACGGTAATTCTTCATAACGACGCCCGAGTGTATCGCGGCCTCGTCGACGGGGGCGACGGTGTACGACGCCGAGCCCGACAGCGACAGCATGGGCGACAGGGCGTAGCGCAACGAGAGCGACGGCGACACCACGGCATCGCCGACATGCCGCGAGGCGGCGACGTCGATACGGTCGCGGACCGAATATATGCCGTAGGCGAGCGGCATGCGCAGCGAGGCGTTCAACCTGCCGCGGTTGTAGTTCAGCGAAGGGGCCAGCTCGATTTTCGACACGCTCACGCGCATGTCGTTGCACAACTGCCCTATCGGCTCGCCAACGCCCTCCAGCGAAGAATCGAGACGGCGCACGAGCTGCGAGAATCCGCCCGAGAGCGAGAGGTTGAAGCGCCCGAGCCGCCACCCGAACGACGCGGAGGTGTTCGACCTAAACGCACGGGAATCGACCCGCTGGTACGCTTCGCCGCCGTCGCGCTCCACGGCGAGCGTCTGCGGCGAGCACAGAAAGATGTTGTCGGAACGGACGGTCAGGGTGCGGCGTCCAAGACGGCGGATAAATTCGAGGGCGTTTTTCACCTGCCGCGAAGGGGTGTCGGCCCGCTCGGAGTTGGGATAGGTACCTTCGGTGGTACGCCATACGTCGCGCCGCACCACGTCGGCCGAAAGGACGTTGTTCAGGAAAAACTTATCGGTATTGGCCGTAAGGCGCGCCTCGACCGTCAGGGTATGCGACCCGTCGGCAGCCTCCGACACGCTGCCCGCCGAGAATTCTTCCCCGCCGACGTACCAGATGGTTCGCGTCGCGTCGCGGGAGGTCAGGCGGTCGTAGAGATAGGAGGCCCGCACATGCAGATTGTAATCCTCCGAAAGGCGCACCGTACCCGCGCCGTTGTAAAGGTGCGAGGTGTTGAATCGGGTGCGGCCGCGGTCGATCGGCGCCGCCGACGTACCCACCCCGACATATTGCGGAAGAGAGTATGCGCCGCCGCCGGCAAGTCCCAGCACGGCGGTCTCCGTGCCGAAATACGCCCCCGTATTGTTGCTTTTCACGGTCTGCATCACGGACCAACCCTTGGCCATGCACATGGTGAACAACGCCCCGTTCCACAGCAGCGGCGAGAATCCCGCACCCGCCTCGGCAGAACCCGTCCAGCGGTTCCGCACCCGCGCGTCCATTCGGATATTAAGGGCTGCCTTGTCCGAAAACTCCACGTCGCGCAGCACCTTCTTGGGCTGGTGGTTCTCCATCACGTCCACGCTCTTCACGTCGCGCGGCGAGATGTTCGAGGTCGCCAGACCGTAGCGGTCGCCGAGCATGTCTACACCGTCGATATAGAGTTTGTTGATAGCCTCGCCCTGATACTTCACCTGCCCCGACTTCGACACCTCGATGCCGGGCATCTTCTTCAGGATGTCGGCCAGCGACTTGTCCTTCACGTCGGTGAACGAGCGGGCGTTGTAGGTTATGGTATCGCCTTGCATCGACACGCGCGGAGCCTTCACCACCACCTCGCGTATCGGCGTAGAGGCAGGATCGAGCGCAATGCGCATCGGCCCGCCGTCTTGCGCAGGCGCGATCTCGCGGGAGGCATACCCCAACATCGAGACCTGCAACCTGCTTCCCGCAGGCGGCGCGGCCTGCCGCAGCACGAACGCACCCGCACGGTCGGTCACGGCATAACGCAATATCCGACCTTCGGCATCCGTCAGCTTCACCACGGCCCCCGCCACGGGCCCGCCATCGGAGGAATCGGCCACCACGCCCCGAATGTCGGCCGCCGTCTGCGCCGAAGCCGCGGTGACGGCAAGCGATGCGACAGCGAGCGCGAGCGCCGCAAGCATACTTTTCAAGCGGTCCACGGCCGATCAATGCTTGTAATCGGTCTCCATCATCACGATCGACAGGTCGGACTCATCGGGAGCATACTCGCTGCCGTCGACAAGCTCGATGTGCATCTCGCCCTGACGCACGCCGTAGCCTAACGGATCGTTGACATAGGCATGACGCTGACGCAGATACTTCTCGCGGGCGGTGTCGATATAGTTGCGGTCGACATACTCTATCGGTCGCTCCACGCTCCGCAAGCCTATGATCTCGAAAGTATACTGCCCCTCGCTGTCGGCCGCGGCCATGATAAGCCCGGGCAGGCCGCCGAGTTTCCACGGACCCACGCTCGCGGGGATATCCTCGGCGAACCACGCGACGTAATGACGGCCGCGGAAATCGCACTCGGCGCGACGGCACTCGTAGCCCAGCACCTCGCGGGTCTCGTCGCCGATGGTCCACTCCTGCGCGGGCATATCCTCCACCACTCGATAATACATGGACGACACGGCATCGGTAAGGGTCATACGCCCCTCTTCAGGCCAGTTGCGATAGATGCAGCTCTTGAGCCCCGACTTGAAGTTCTTCATCTCGGTGACGAATCCGTCGGGATTGGCCTTGCGCATGGAATCGAGAGCGAAATCGTAATGGGAGTAGAATTTGGTCCTCCCGCCGTCAATCTGCAATATCATGCGGTCCTCCTTCGACTGCACCTCGCCGTTACCGTTCACGGGATACCCGGCCTTGTAGACGCACTCCAGCGACGAGCGGCCGATCTCGCGGGTGGCGGTCACGGCTCCGTTGGAGTTAACTTTGGATATGGCAATGGATTTGATCTTCGCGGGATCGAATTGCGCGTACGACGCGTCGATTGCCGCGAGCGCGGCTGCGAACATTAGGATACGTTTCATTACAATCGGTGTTTATTGGTTTTCGACTACCGCAAAACTACCGATTTACCCGCAGCAGGCGCGTTAACGATCGGTTAAGATATGTTAATGATTGTTAATCGGGCACGCTGTTCGCCGACAGCGGCAGGAATGCACGAGCCTAAAGCGAGTTGCAGTCCGCCGCGCGGGGTGGCGGCGAACAGCGCGGTTCTGAAGAACCGCATATTGTCGCATGCAAATCACAACCCCTTTCGGGCCACTACCCACGCCAATCTGTTGTAGGCCGCGAACAGAGCGGGCCGCACCCTGCGGGGCAGGGCATTGAATATGCGCACCTTGGCAGCGATACGGTGCGAAAGGCGGTTGTAGGAGAAGAACTCCACGGCGCGGGCCGCGGCCGCCGTGCCGCCGCTCACACTCTCGATCAGGGCCTTGCCCAGCGCCGCGCGGGCCACGTACTCGTTGCTCATGTCGTCCGCCGCGGGATCGTAGAGATCCTCGAACGAAAAACGCGTCTGCTCGGGGCGGTAGATCGCCGCCGAACGGTTGGAGGCCGACCGCGAATAGACCGCTGTAGGCTTCGGCGAGAATGCCACGGGAGCCGACCGCGCGATCTTGGTCCACAGATATTGGTCCTCGCCCATGCGCATCCCTTCGGGAAATCCGCCGAGCTCCAGCGCGAGGTCACGCCGCAGCGCCGTCGCCGAGGGGATCAACACGTAACGCGACATCGATTCGCGGAAAAAATCTATGATCCCTCCCCCGCCGTTCTGCGGAGTGTCGCCCACGGTGCGTCGTCCCCCGCTCTCGACATAAAATCCCGTACCGCAGGCCCCGCAATCGGGATAGCGCTCGATGAGCGACGCCAGACAGGCAAGATGGTCGGGGCACCACAGATCGTCGCCGTCGAGCAGCGCCACCCACCGCCCCGAGGCCATGCGCATGGCACGGTTGCGCGCCGCACTGACTCCGCCGTTAGCCTGACGCACCAGCGTCACGGCCGACGGGGCTACGCGCTCCACGATCTCGGCGCTGCCGTCGGTCGACCCGTCGTCCACCACGATTATCTCGCGCGGCGGCAGCGTCTGGCACAGCACCGAACGCAGCGTCGCCTCGATCTCGGCAGCCTTGTTATACAGCGGAATCACGACCGATATGTCTCGTGCAGACGAATGCGTATCCATGCAAAGGGGTTTGACGGCTGTTTAGTCGCGGCGGAAGATGTCGCGGGTGTAGACCTTGTCGGCAATGTCGTCGAGGCAGGCGTCGTAGCGATTGGCAAGGACCGATTGCGACATGGCCTTGAATCGGTCTATGTCGTTGACCACGAGGCTGCCGAAGAAAGTCGAGCCGTCCTTCAGCGTCGGTTCGTAGATGATAACCTGCGCTCCCTTGGCCTTGATGCGCTTCATCACGCCCTGGATCGACGAATGGCGGAAATTGTCGCTGTTCGACTTCATCGTCAGGCGGTAGACACCGATGGTGCAAGGCCTCTCCTCGCCCGAATCGTACTGACTGTTAGAAGAGTAATAGCCTGCCATGCGAAGCACCTGATCGGCGATGAAGTCCTTGCGGGTGCGGTTGCTCTCCACGATCGCCGTCATCATGTTCTGCGGCACCTCGGCATAGTTGGCCAGAAGCTGCTTGGTATCCTTGGGGAGGCAATAGCCGCCGTAGCCGAACGAAGGATTGTTATAGTGCGTGCCTATGCGCGGATCGAGGCCGACACCCTCGATGATGGCGTGCGAATCGAGCCCCTTGACCTCGGCATAGGTGTCGAGTTCGTTGAAGTAGCTCACACGCAGGGCCAGATAGGTATTGGCGAACAGCTTCACGGCCTCCGCCTCCTTTATGCCCATGTACAGAGTCGGTATGTCCTCCGCAAGCGCGCCGTCACGTAACAGATCGGCGAACACATGCGCCGCGCGGTCCAGCTTGTCGACGTCGGTAACCGACATTATGGCATCGTTTTCCTCGGCAAATTCGGGATTGTCGACTATTCTGGGGATTCCCGCGATGATACGCGAGGGATAGAGATTGTCGTAGAGCGCTTTGCTCTCGCGCAGGAACTCGGGGAAGAAAAGCAGGTTGAGCCGCTCCGCTCCCTTTGCGGCATATTTCACATACAGACTGCGGCAATAGCCCACGGGAATGGTCGACTTGATAACCATCACGGCATCGGGATTGACGCTCAAAACGAGGTCGATAACTTCCTCGATGCAGTGTGTGTCGAAGAAATTCTTCACGGGGTCGTAGTTGGTCGGCACGGCGATGACGACAAAATCGGCATCTCGGTACGCGGCCGCACCGTCGGTGGTGGCAGTCAGATCCAACGTTTTATCCGCCAGATACTTCTCAATATAATCGTCCTGTATGGGCGACACCCGACTGTTTATCTTCTCCACCTTCTCGGGAATGACATCAATCGCAGTAACATGATTATGCTGCGCCAGCAACGTGGCGATGCTTAACCCGACATACCCTGTACCTGCAACTACTATATTATATTTTCCCATTAATTTCTAAATATGTTATTTACCGCCTGGTTTATAACATCATACGAATCAAACCATATTGAACTCTATGCACTTAACGGCATATCGCACAGCATCGGAATTCATATCCGCCTCTCGCGGGCGGTTTAAGTGATTCCAAAAATAAGCAATATTCCGCAAATCTGCAAAACAGTATATCATTACTTTCGTATAATCAATATTACAACACAAAGTTGTCGCCTCATTTTTAATCGGAACACAATGTGCGATTTACAACCACCAGATTTTGATATATTAGCAAAATTCGAAACAAGGCTACCACCATTGCCGTACCAGCACCGTCGCCAAACAGAAATAGTCCGAGAATCCGTTTTCCGATACTCGTTATCCGCAGTTGGCTACCGACAACTGTCAAAAACAAATTCCTTGACAAGTCATTCGCGTTTTCAACAATCCTTTTAGGGGATTGCAATAGGTGATTGACAATATGAGAAAGCCGCCCGAGATTTGTGAGCGGCTTTCTTAAAGAGTATGAATAGACTGGATTTATTCCTTTATGGAATTGAGGTCGCGGAACAGTTTTACATATTGCGGGCACATATAGACTATGCCGTAAACGATAGCAAACAGTATAGTGGCAACCATCGCCCAAAAACCAGTTTGGTTATAATTCCAAAAGGATTGGGAAAGGAGTGTGAAAAAGATGACGAGGCAAACAATGAAGAACACCTCTCCAGAAATCATCATCAGCTTTATGTTTGCCGTCTTGGAAAATAGATTGACCGGAGAAAGAGCCGCCACATCTATACGGTTTAGTTGGAGGTACACAAAGATGTACCACACCGCACCCACAGCAAGACATACAGCCATGCCAATTTTGAGATAGTTGGGAAAGGATTGAGGTTCTATATTGCCGAGTGCCATTGCTGTGAAAACAATAGCGAGGATGATGCATGATACAAATCCTTGACGGATTTTTTTGAGTATCTTGGTTTTGGCAGTTTGGGAGGTTGACACATTTATCTTGATGTCAGAGTTTGTCTTTGCGAGCACCTGCTCAAGCGTTGACATGCTTTTTTTTAGATCGTTGAGTTGCATATTACATCTGTTTTGATAGTTTGTCTTTAATACGGTGGATTTTAACTGCAACAGTGTTGCGTTTAAGGCCGAGTGTATCAGCTATTTCATCATACGAATACTCATCAAGCCAAAGGAGTATGATTGCTTTCTCTATATCTTCAAGTCTATTAATTAGTGAGTGCAGGACTTGAAGATTCTCCTTTTGCGCATCGTCAATCTCGGAAGAGAGGTCAATTAGACCAAAATCAACCGACACGGTTTCTATGGTTGATTTTGATGAGCGCAACGCCATGAGTGCCGAATTTACTGCTACCCGATAAATCCATGTAGATATTTTGCTGTCACCTCGAAACTGTTTTAATCCCAGCCAGATATTGACATAGATTTCTTGCCGAAGGTCATCAAACGGCAATTTGTCGTTAGCATAAAAATAGCTGACCTTGTTGATGATTCGGGAGTGCTGCTTTATGAGCGAGGCAAAATCCCTTTCGTTAGTTGGTGGGTCTGTCATACTTCGTTTGTTTTGTTTGTTTTGCCTCGTTAGGTGCAGATTTAGCCCCTAAAGTTTCATAAACGCGATTTTTTCAGATATTTTTTTGCTTCTTTCCGCAAAAGTAGTAATAATCAGTGTAATACACACTCTCTACGAATGATATTTGAGGCTATTGTGTTTTTAATGTTCTTCTTTCTCTCTTCACTTGGTGGATTGTTGGTCACCTAAATTTATATTTGCCGACATTTTAACCTCAAGGCGTCAACCATCACAAATAATAAAAATACTTATCGGATGTTAAGATTTAGTTAAATATTGCATTCAAAACTCAAGCCTTTTCTAATCCTTTCACTCCCTCAAAGCAACTTTTTCACTACTCCTTTTCCTTAACGGATAGTTGTACCGTTATTTTCTTATATGGTTGATTTTCAGAAATAAAAGTCCTCTCATATGAATTCCACATGAAACCCTGCAGGGTTTTAGGTGGAATATCCATTCTAACCTCCCCCAAAATTACTCGCTTCTGAAAGTGATATCGTCCATAGGCGGATTCATGAATTCGAATTTTAAGGTTCTGGCCAGCCCTTCACCCAGCGTATAAGGGGCCTTAAACCCACTCGCATGGGCTTTCGCGGCATCGAATTCAGTGGTGGAGCAGAACTTCTTTACCCGCACGCTGCTAATTGGCAACTTACGACGGGTAACCCAAGCCAATACATCGAAACACTTACCACCACACATACCTAACCAATAAGGCAAATGCATGGCCGGAATGTGTTTACCCAGCACCTCACTTACTTGAGCTACCAAGTCGTTCATCGTGAAATCCGGCTTATCTACATAGTTGTAGATGTTATAGCCGATATTTTTTTCGTCAATTAAAAAACGGATGAATGTAACAATATTGCCCACGTAGGCCATCGACTTGCGATTGTTACCGCGTCCCACCATCATGAACTTACCCGAGGAAATCTGGCGCAGCAGATTATAGACATTGCCGCGATTACGCTCGCCGAAAATAACGGTCGGCCGCAAGATGTTTACATTCCAGTCAGGATGCTGCCGATACCACTCTTGCAACACCTGCTCAGCTTGCCATTTGCTTTTTCCATAGTGATTGAACGGATCGGTCGGATAATTCTCGTCCGGATTGTGCTTGTTGAGTCCATAGACGGCCACCGAAGAAGTGAAAACAATGCGTTTGATACCATTCTTCTCCATGGCTTGCAATGTGTTGCGCATTCCTTCGACATTGACATCATAGTAGAGGGAAACTGGAGTCACGTCGTCGCGATGTTCGGCAGCCAACAAGACCACCACGTCGCTGCCCGCCAGCTCCCTGTCGAGCATCGCCTGATCACGTACATCACCTATGCGGGTCACCTTCGGAAAGAAATGGCTCGGACATTTATCGATATTACGCAAGGCATACTTATCTTTATGTTCGGCCAACAATCCAATAAGGCGCGTTCCCACGAATCCGGATCCTCCTATAAGCGTAATTTTCATAATAAAAATGATTAAGATTGCAGTATTTGTGTCAGCCAACCGTCAATGGAGTATTTCTCATAAATATCGGCTGGAATTTCTGTATAGGGAGTATTGAAGAAACGTCTATCGATAATTGGAGAATCCCGATTGACAATCAATATATTGTTAGGATTATAGAAATCATATTCGGCAATGTGAGGATTTGTGGTTATGAGTTTCTTCTTCGCACCAAGCGTTTCGATGCATCGCATTGTCAATCCGGTTTGTTTGGGGTGCTGAATATCGGCCACGATTCCAGATGAGGCGAAAAGGTCCAACAGGACCTCTTTTGCCATCGGCTTGAAGTGAAAGGATTTTTGTGGAATTTTCCGAATATCGGGATTCAGTAATTTCATTTTATAGTACAAAATTTTGGACGGAAAATAAAACCATGAAAAACTCCTGCCTCCAAGTTGAGAAATGGCAGACTCCAGTCTTTTTATCAACCTATACCTATCGCTGTGAGTAGTGCCGATGAAAAGCATGTCATATTTTTTCGGTCTTATATCAGTCGATATTTTCGCATAGTCGGGAATATAAAATAAAGGGAGGAAATGTAATCCGAATTGTTCACAGTCCTTTTTATCGAATGAAAAAATCTTATCGAAGCATGAAAACAATCGTTGGGCATTGCGATTGTTGGCAATGGAGTCCCAGTGGTAAATTATCAGCCGAGCCTCGGGATGTAATTGCCGTAGAAGTTTCAAACTGGCAGAAGATACGGATTCGCCTTTGGTAAAGAAGATGTAGTCGTATCTGAAAGAACGTGTTTTTTGTATGATTCGATTGTGATAATCGTTGATATACTTGGATAACAAGTTTCGGTTGATACGAATCAATGCTTTTACCAAGAAACTATTGGCTGGGCGTTCGTCAAAATAATCGACAATCGCCCCTGCATTTCTCATTGCTTTACATATTTCGGTTTGATAATCGAACAATTTGGCAGACAGAAACAAGATTCGCGTACCGTTTAAATTCAATGTCATTTTAATTCATAATTTAATACTTCACTTTCCCAATAACTTGCACCATGGATGCAAATTCATGTTATCATCTATTTTCAGGCAAACAGATGATGATTCTATTGATTGTTTCAAACTTGGGCCATATCTCCCATAGTGAATATTGGGATAGTACAAACTCTTATTCCCAGTCTAAAAATAAACATAGGTTATAACTCGGGTTGCGAAATGGGAAATACACTAAAATAGCCGAATCGCGACAGAATTCTTCATGAAATACCTCTTAATAAAAAGCAGTTCCGTCAAAATACTTAAAATACAACCACGGAAACATGATATAATTGTGCCCCAATGACTTCCGCCACGAGAGGCTGAAGTCTTTTATAATGCTTGTTATTAAGTAGAAATAATAGTTTGTTTCGCAGACTGTAAATTATTTTCATAAATAAACGTCATGACCAAAGTAATGATACTTTATTTTGGGGTGGGACGATTTTCATTTATACATACCCTTACGTTTCATCTCTTCAATAGATGCCTCATACCTGTCTTCGTGCACATCTTGCGCATTCACCCATTCCACAAAGCGAGCAATACCAGCATCGAAACTCCATTTAGGTTCAAATCCGAGCAAGGTACGGGCCGAAGTTATGTCGGCGAAATTATGGCGAATGTCTCCCAAGCGATAATTACCCGAGATCGTTACCGGAACATCTATTCCATAGCATTTTTTGAGAGTATTTGCTACGGTCAACACATCGGTGGGCACTCCTGTACCAATATTGAACGCATGCCCGGAAACACCATCAACTTCGAGCCCGAGTATCGTAGCATCGGCTACATCGTCTATATAAACAAAATCGCGCGTTTCCCGACCGTCTTCGAAGATGTTTATGCCATTGCCATTCTTGATACGCGTAGAGAAAATAGACAGAATGCCTGTATAAGGATTACTTAATGACTGCCCCGGTCCGTATACATTTTGATAACGTAAAGATACAGATTCTATGCCTATACTTTTGCAAACCAAATGCACCAACTGGCCTTGTACCTGTTTGGTAATACCGTATACCGAATTTGGATGTATGGCGGAGTCTTCTGTTGTTGCAACCAATTTCAAAGGTTGTGTACACCCTGGATATTCAACCTCAAAGTCACCTTGACTCATAGTCCGGCATGATCGTTCCGAAGGATAGACAAACATATTCAAATCATCGCTCCAATAACGACCTTCTCCGTAAATAGAACGAGATTCAGCCACAACGACTCTTTTTACATGGTGCTGGGTATTAGCCAGCAGATCGAGTAGAATAGCAGTACCTCCAATATTGACGGTTACGTATTTTTCAATCTCGTACATCGACTGGCCGGTCCCCGTTTCGGCAGCCAGATGAATAACGGCATCTGCACCAACCAACGCTTTTTCCCAGTCCGATTCCGATGTAACTGTTCCATTAATAAGATGAACCTTATCTTTTACGCTACAATAGAGCGGAGATGTTTTGTCGGGATTCTCTCCATGAATCTGCGGAGAAAGATTATCTAATACAGTTACATGGTACCCTTTGTCGATTAACTTAAGTGCAACGTTAGAACCAATAAACCCGGCGCCGCCAGTAATCAAAACGTTTTTCACAATATAATTGATTATATGAAATTACCTTCAGAATCAGTTTTGTACCATCCTCGTTTGATACGGTCGTATTTTTTAATGATTCGAGCCGGAACTCCTGCAACGATACATTCGGGAGGAACGTTGCGATTGACTACGGAGTGAGCACCAATGATGGAGCCAAAGCCGATAGTCACACCGGGAAGTATTATTGCCCCTTCGCCAATCCATACGTTGTCCCCGATTTCGACAGATGCAATGTGGTAATCTCTATGTATAGGCGCGGTATCCGGAGAAGCGTCTTCTTTCGTTCCTTTATAACAGCCGTGGCTATTGTCCGAAATATAGACGTGACTTGCAAGCAGCACTTGGTTCCCTATACGAACAGATTGCAATGCGCATAGATGCACATAGTCGTTTATCTGTACGTTTTTGCCTAAAAAAAGTTTGATACTCTTGTCCCCATCCTGCGAGAATGCCTCTATCCGACATCCGTGTCCTGTTGTCAGGCCACACCCCAAATTAACAAATCGGCGACCTCGTAAAGTAAAGGGGAACCGTATGATTCGGGCTTTCGGCCAAAGCAATTTCGTCTTTATTAGCCAATAGACAAGCTTACATTTATCGAAAAAGGAATAACTGTTTTTCAATTGCTGATTCATGTCGTTTCGAATAAAACATATCAATTGTCAATAATTAGATCAAGGCATGTATACTCCGCAAAATCTGAAAATCTTGGTCATGGTGAAAAACAACTTGGGATGGAGGCTAAGTTTGTATAATAGAAAATAGGATCGGCCTGCCAGACGAATGTTATTGCCATGCTTTTTGTTTCTATAATCGGAATCTTTCAGGTTTTCATACAAGGCCTTGAAATCCGTATAGGTTGCCGATCGGTATCCGCATTGTATCAAAGTGTAGAGCAGCTGTTTCGTAAAACTTGCATAAAAATAATCTCGGTATTTTCCGAAAATGGCAAGCTGTTCGAGTCGATTGCGTATTTCCGCACTTATATTAAAATAGGAGGTGATATTTTCTCGTTTGATTTTACGGGAAATGCTATCAGGTCTTTGGTAAGCATAGTAAAGAGGTTTATCCAAAAATGCTACTTTATGTGCGTATATTGCACATAAAACTGTGAAGAGAGAGTCTTCGTTAATAATTCCATCCTTGAATCTTAAAGAGTTGCGTTTCAAAAATTCGGCACTGAAGAATTTAGACCACGCGGTAGTCTTAATGTCCTTATTGAGAAACGCATCTTCCATAATGGCCTCTTGGCCAATTAGAATATCGTTGGTGAAATTCTTACCGCTGATTTTTGTATGATCATCCGAGTAAAAGACAATTCTATAACAGCAAAAATCGGCTTTGGTTTCCTGCATTTTTTGGACGAGTGATTCGACCGCATCGGGAACAATATAATCATCGGAATCAACGAAATAAACATATTCACCTGTGGCATTGTCGAGTCCTGCGTTGCGAGCCGAAGAGAGACCGCCATTGGGTTTGTCGAGAATCCTACAACGTGATTCTCGTTCGTATTGGGCGATTTTTTGGCGACTGCCATCTGTCGAACCGTCGTTTACAAGCAGGATTTCCAGATTGGAATAGGTTTGAGCCAAAATGGAATCCACACATTTTTCTACATATCGTTCTACGTTATAAATCGGAACGATTACGGAAACCAACGGGCGTGCATTTCTTTCTTGCATTTTGCAACTTTTGTTTTATTTGGTGATACAACGTGGCGAGAATAGCCAGTGTGATGATTGTCAGACCACCGAAAAACCACATGTTGTTGAATGTGTTTAAGGCTATGGTCGATAGCATGCTGCTCCATCCGACCAGAAAAAAAACGGATCTGGAGGAGACCAGATATATATAGGCAAATACGACGAACACCATGAAACCGAACATCCAAATCATGCCGATCCATCCGAGCCGTAGGTAGGGTTGATAATATACGGTAGGTGCATTGAATATGGGGGTAACCATGTATGTTTCGATATCGTAAGCACATTCAGGCGGAACTACTTGCAATAATCTTTTCGCGATGAAATCGGGACAACATGACTCCATGAGCAGGACCCGAAAATTATCCCAAGTCAGATGAGGAGTCGCATGATCTATGGCGTTTTGTACGTTCCCCAACGGCGAGGCAGTGTACATATATCCCCAGAACAATGCTTTGGGAATGTTGCTCTCAATGAATTCATCCGTCGCTCCGCCGATTCGTAAAATATATGTTTCGTCTTTTTGCGAATTGGCATCCCGCGCATCACCCATGATGCCGAAAAGTATCAAAAAGCAGAATGCTCCAGCAACAAAGTATAAGATTTTCTTAAAAGATAATCGACCGATGCGTAACAGCCAGATGAAGATGCTGGAGAATAACAGTTGTACAATGGCTCCTCTGTTTAATAGCAGAATATGAGGAATGTAGGACATCCAGACATAGCGTCTGAGATGCTTATTGTGTCGGTTACTTTGGAATTGTAAAAAGACATAGATTCCCCAGAATAAACTGATGTTCGACAACAACACATGAAACATGGGAATGCCTTCGAAATCGCGATACCCACCGATGCCATTGAATATGATACTTACGAACGGAATACTGCGACAGTAAATGAACTCCAACACATATCCCGACACGATGCAGCGCCATAATTGCTTGTTGTGCGGACTGACGGGTATGGACCGAAAGACGTTTTTTTTCTTTATTTGAGGTAGAAGTCCCAGGAGTATGGCAATTAGGGAGGTAATGACGATGAACGATAACAGACCTTCCCCTATTGTACGGTAGTAATCCGACCATTTCAACGAAAAGGAACAAAGTACGACAATAAAACTTATTGCGTACAGAAAAAACGGATTGGTAATTATGCGGGTAGACAGCGATCGAATTATCATTTTGCTATGCCATCAGTAGTTCGTCTATCCATTGTCCCAACGACAGAGTGTGCGGCTCTCCGACAAAAGGCGTATTCACAAAAGAGTCCGGAATCTGAGGATTGTTGGCATCAAATACACAGATATTATCGGGATTGTAAAACGGTTCATTGAGAATGTAACGATTATTCGTAGCGATTTTTTTCTTCATCGATATGGCTTCGATTATCCTCATTGCCAGCCCGGTCTGGTCCTTGTTACTGACATCGACCATCACTCGGGTCTCGTTAAGCATCTCCAGATAGGTCGCACGCGGCATGTGAACGGTGGATACAAGGTCCAACGAGAGCGAGGTTCTTTTCAATCTCTCTTTCATCAAACTTGTCGCTGGAATATATATGTAGGAGTTTATCTTGTACTGGTTTTGATATCGTTGCCTAAATTCGACCACAGCCCGATATCTTTCCGGAATATAAGTTCCCATGAAGAAGAAATCCGATTCATATTTTCCTTTTTTGTCCCGTATGATTACGTCGTCGGTATGGAATAGAGGCAGATATTCCAATGACATCTCTCGACAATCCCGATAATCGAAAGACAATACTCGATCGAAAGCGTCTTTAACGTGCTGAAAAGGATTAGTGGCATTCGAATCCCATTGATACATGATTTTTTTTGCCTGCGGATTGCGGGAACGGAACTCTTCGAGAAACTTATTCGTTATTTTGTAGCCTCGGATAACAAGCAAAAAGTCAAACTGCTCGTTCTTTGTTTTTTCAATTATCGAAGTATAGTGAATTGCCTGTAACCTGGAAAGCAGCTTTTGGCTTAAATTATTAATTAACTTAAATTTAATGGAATAGTCCCGTTCCGGAAAAAAATCAACTTTCGCGCCTTTACGGATAAGTTTTTCGATTATCATCGTCTCGTATCCATGGAAACAAGGGGCAAGGAACAGGATGTGTTTCCCTTGCAAGGTGTTAGTCGGTGCCATTGTAAAATAGTCGCTCAATTATCTATTCGTAGCAAATGCTTTATCCAGTTGTCGATTCTTAGGGCCGACATATCGGTCGGCGAAGATTTGGCAAACAACCAATCTGTGTCTATCGTGATATCGGATTTATCGATGATACAGATATTGTCCGGATTGTAGAACTGCTCATCGATAATGTATTTGTTATTGGTAATTATTTTTTGTCCGTTTGCCAGCGCTCCTATCACACGCATGGCCACACCTGCCCGATCGATATTCACATCGACGATACAACGAGCTTGTTTTTCGATATCATGTACTTCATTTTGCGAAAGCGGTTGGTGCCGAACGATTTTCTCGTAATTGCGCATCGTCCCGATTTCGTTGACAAAGTGACGGAATTCACTATTAAACAGATATTTCAGCATCTGTTTTAGTGGATATTTCCAGATGCTTTTCTGTGCTATATCTCCAACCAAATATATGAAAGAGTGCAGTTGTTTACCTTGGGCCCAATCATAGAGTTGTGAACATACAGAAATACGATCCCTGTATTTGGGATGCAGAGTTCCTATATGTACGATATCGTATGCAAAGTCGTTTTCACTGTTAATCTGATTCTCAGACCAAAATAATGGGAGGTGCTGTAACCCCTCTTTCTCGTATCTATGGCAATCGCTCAGATCGAAAGAGTATTTATAGTCGAAATATCTCATCTGATATCGAAAGTCCCAAGTGGAAAAAGCATCCCAGAAATATATGTAGGATTCGAGATTTGGGTTTCGTTTTTTTAACTCTTTGATGAGCCTGCAGGATGGAGAAAAAACAGCAATGCAAATCAAAATATCGAATCGTTCAGATCGGATGTCCCGTAAAATAGTATCGGTATGTTTTTTCCGATAACGTGGATTTCGGATGAAGCGGAAACCCCAGTCGATGAAATTCTTGTTGTTACGGAAATCTTCCAAAAAAATGAAAGTTTCGGCATATGTTATCTCGGCCCCCATAGTCTCGAGTTCGGTTTTAATTACCTGATAATAATCGTAGAATCGAGGGGCCAACAATAGAATTTTTTTATTGTGCAGCGGAGTCTGTTGCATGTCGTGCGATGAAAGTATCGATATTCTCAAAATCGTTATAGTGTTCCCTAAGCCATTCCGGATTTTTGTTCCACCATTGAATTTTGTCAAGGGCCTCTATCTGTTGCTCTGTAAATCGGTACCGTATGTGTTTGGCCGGAATTCCCCCGACGATTTCGTATGGAGCGACGTCTTTAAGTACAACAGCTCCGGCCCCAATTATTGCACCGTTCCCGATAGTTACTCCGGAAACGATGGTTACACCGCGCCCAATCCAAACATCGTGACCGATCTTGCAAAAATCGTTGTCGGCTACCATTCTGAAAGGGATATATTTTTCTGTTCCTCGGTGAAAAGTGAAATTCGTTACATTCGTAAAGTCCATGTAAAAAGCGGGATAGGTAGATACCCATACGGACGAGGGATGATGTCCGACTCCAATTACCACATCGTTGGCGATACTACAATATCTTCCGATAACCGTTTTATCTACGATACAATTCTGAGATAAATAGGTACCATAACCAATGTTACTGTCTCTGATGAGACTATAATCGGCGATGCTGCTATAACCTTCATACCTGGAGTTGTAGGTTCGGGTTCGTTCTCCGAAATTGACATGGTATTTGCGGGCGATAGCCCATTTAACTATCTGGAGCTTGATCTTTGATATAAGCCTGCGTAAATAGGTATACATTGTAAGGTTATTTAAATAACTTATTATACCCTGAGGTGTCCGTGTATCGTTCGAGCAGATGTATATCGCTATATGTTTTCTCAGTCGGATTAGCATCGAACCATCGGTTCAAATGCTGCTCAACTTCGAGAGAGAGCACTCGTGTTGCATGGTGCTGTACGATTTTTGCAGGACTGCCTGCCAAAACAATATAAGGTTCGCTATCGCTTAATTTTGTATAATCTTTGTTCAAAAAACTCTTGGATGCAATAATGCTTCCGTCCGGAGTACGGGTCCCTTTCATAATAGTAGAGGTGTTACCAATCCAGTTGTAGCAGCCGATTGATATGGAAGCACTCTTTCTGTGAACGGTACCATCGATCGTATTGATAGAGTAATGGTAGTTGGTATCCATAAAGCAACTGCCGAACGGGATTCGGCAATAGTCTCCTATGGTAATAGACTCCTCGCAATATATTTTCGTATCGCTGCCGAAGCCGATATAAGCTCCAATATCGACCATTCCGTGTCCTGTTATTCTGATTGCATAGTCGTGATCGAACATACACGGACCATGGAAAATCAGTTTGGTTCCTGGTGCCAACAGCAACATTGCACATCTTTTGGGACCGGAAAAATCGCCTTGCCGATATCCGAATTTTATCATTCCTCGTCTTATTGAACCTTTGATTTCGATTTGTCCGGACAGATTGTAGAACTTTACATGACCGTATATGAGTAGGGGAAATTTTATGGCTTGACTGAACGGCAAAGTTCTCAAATTAATATACAAGGTCTTGAATAACCGAAGCCTGGGGCCAGCACATAATTTTTCCAATCTCCACAAGATGCTGTTTATAATACGATGTATTGTCATTGTGCTATTTTTGTTTTTAAGTTATTGATAATACAAGCTATATTTTGTTTTTCGGCTTGACTCATCCCTAAAGTCCAACAGAGAGATATAAATGCAACGCTACATACGATACAACATAATACGAGACGTACGAAGCCGGGATTCATACTGGTGATGACAAACAGCCCGACAAGGAACGTAATTGCAGTAATAGCAAGTATCGGTCGTATAATATCATTGAAGAATCTTTTCATAGAAATGCCCACAATGCGGTCGGCTAATTTCATTCTAATCCACATGCATATCATTTCCTCACCTACAATGGCCCATAGCACGCTGTAAGCCGACATTCCCATTTTAAGTAATAAATATCCTATCGGGAGGTTTAGGAAATGGAGAAGCCCCATGATGATATACATCCATTTGATTCTTCCCGTGGCGTCGATTGCAGTCCCCAATCCGCAGGTAATCATGAATAGCATGGTGGCGGTCAATACTAATCTGCAGAATCCTACGGTGTATTCGGGAGGATTACCCAACCATAAATGCAATACATAAGGCATTTCCAAGATTAACGGAATAGAAAAAATCGCACATAAATAAAACATATATCGGCATGCGATTAATGCAAGTCGTTGCATCCTGCCTCTATCTTTAGCTCCTTCGCTTTTAATGATTTGAGGACGTATGGATTGCAGAATGGCTGTTGCAAAAAATTGCATCAGACCGTTTACCTGATTAGCTATACCATATGCGGCATTGATTACGACGCCGAAAAATATATTCAGCATGATAGGGATTCCCTGAAATCGTCCTATACTTCCGATCGACGCGAAAGTATACCATCCGGCAAAAGAGGTCAATTCTTTCAGAAGCGGTTTGTCGTTAAGGGGATAAATCTTGAAGACAGTCTCCTTGTACTTGTATTGGCACACCGCAACACGCAACATAAATGCGACAATAGTGGCGCAAACAACAATGGCGGAATACATTATCAGTTTATTTCCCGAGTAATACAACAGGAAAATCACACCAGCCAATTTCAACAGAGCTTCAACTATCTCAATAACAGACAGTAAAAACATATTCTCCCGACTTATCAAAACAGCAATATAAGGCACCGATACGATACTGAAAAATACGCTGCCGCTCAGCAGATGAAGTATGTATAGCGTATCATGTTGCTTATCAACGGCAATGGTCAATATATATTTGATACAATAAATTCCAACTGTTTCTATCAACAGAATTACGCAAACTCCGATGATGATGTGTAGAACCAAACTGTAATAGAAGACTCTTCGTAATTTCACCTCGTCTTTCTGGCCCAATGCGAAAGACAAGAACCGTTGAGAAGATGCTGCTAACGAGGTGTTGAGGAAAGTCAGCATGGATACCAAGCCGGCTACTAAGTTGTATATACCATAGTCCTCGACCCCTAATGCACTTAGGACAAGTCGAGTTGATATTAATCCGACCAAAATGGTTATACCCATTTTGGTATATAGAATAATTGTGTTTAAGATAACTCTGTTACTTGGGTTCATATTAATGCAGATCCATGAGATCGATACAATTCAAATCCGTATAGTAAGGAAATGCGGTAAATACCGCATAGTGGTCCCCAATATTTACAGTGTGAACAGTTGCGTCAATGCCTTGTGAGTTTAATCTTTCGGCAAAAAGAATATTGGATTTCACTCTGTATTCATCTGAAGATGTTATCGAGATGAAATGAGGAAATTCACGGTATTCCGTTATGTAGTTCAATGGTATGAAATCCGAAAGTAAGAGAGGGTTTGCCTGGTCGGTGGCAGCCATGAAATAAGGAAACATATATGCAGGTATATTTTGAGCGGAGTTCAGATAGGAACCTGCGTCCAAAAGAAACACCTGTTTGATATTTTTGATATCGACGGATTCATCCTGCAAATATTTCTGGTTGATAGTCACTAATGCAGCCAAGTGGGCTCCTGCAGAATGTCCAATCAATATCATCTTACGGGGATTTCCCCCGTAAGATGATATATTATTCTGGATCCATGCGATTGCTTTTGCAATATCTCGTACGTGGGTCGGATGTGTAATTATTTTCTGCGGGTCATTGATAGATGACAATCTGTAATTAATGCATACGCATAGAAAACCTTGCTGAACAAAAAGGTCGGCGTGCCGGTCCGTCCATTCCGTTTTATCGCCGCTGCACCATCCTCCTCCATGAATAAATAATACAACAGGTGTAATCGGAGAAGAAGTATGGTTGGCGACAAATATATCCAGAGTCGTCAAATCATCGGTACCATAGCAAATTTCGAATTTGCGGAAAGACGGCGGAATGCTCATTTCAGAACAACTGCCTCCCAAGCAAGCACACCCCGTCAATAGTGCGCAAATCCAAAGGTTTCTTGAAGACATGCGGTTAAAACTAGAGAAAAGAGCGGTAAAAGCGTAATTCTACCTTCCTTTGTACATCTCGTCGTAATATTTCTCGTATTCGCCCGAGGTGATGTTGTCCATCCAGTCTTGGTTGTCGAGATACCAGCGGACGGTCTTTTCGATGCCTTCTTCGAATTGAAGTGACGGCTCCCAGCCAAGTTCTCGCTGGAGCTTGCGGCTGTCGATGGCATAGCGCA
>ERZ827168.785-NODE-785-length-48758-cov-27.358458_pt1 | contig 48758 bp, 34 predicted proteins | sample MGYA00519868_ERZ827168 | MGnify/ENA primary metagenome ERZ827168 (study PRJEB31778, sample SAMEA3449271) | human gut metagenome | biome: human gut; feature: human-associated habitat; material: faeces | place: United Kingdom | collected 2010/2012 ...
TCCACATGGTCTTTCCCGGTGTTTTTTCCGTGACATGTGCCTTCCTCCACCAGATTTTGGCCCTCCACCTGATGCGGTGGCGGGACGCGGCCACGCTATAGGTTTGCAAGAGATTAATTTGCAAGGAGTTATAAGACAAGGGCGTGGAAACGCGGCCAAAAAACGGCTGAGTTTCCACGCCCTTGTAAAATTGATATTTGATTGACAGCGAGTTACGGATTTGCCCGTGGCCGCGTCCCGACGGATCCTCGTGTTGACGGCCACGACAAGGAACCGCGAGGTCTTTGGTGCCCCGGATGCCAGGTCGCATGAGATAACATAGGGGTCAGCGGTTATCCTCGTCGAGCCGAGGAGAGCCCTTTCTTACAGCTCACCGCAGGCCCGGCTGGAGATAACCGCGCGTTAGATCTTCGGTGTGGAGCGTAACAGAACAGGGGACATTAGGCGTGGAGCACAAGTCATTGTACTATAATCAATTAACCATTTTCAGAGTTACAGGAATCGCAACTCTGAAAATGGTTAAATCGGTAATATTCACCAGGTTACGCTCCACGCAATTAAACGCGACTTGCACACAGCGACATCTGCCATGGACTAAAGCATGGAACTGCTTAACTTCTTTTCCCGGTGACGATCATGAAAGTGACGGCGATGAGAGTTATGATTACGCCTACTATAATATTGAGTGTCAGGGACTCACCGAAGAAAATGGTTCCTACGGCGATTGCGGTGACAGGTTCGAAGACTCCCAGGACGGACGTTCTGGTGGCGCCGATGATTCTGGTGGCCATGGCTAGGGTCAGGAGGGAGACCAATGTCGGAAATACGGCCAGACCTACGAGATTCATCCAGCAGAACCAGCCATGGACACCGCCGAAAAATTCACCACCGGAAAAAGCATTGTGGAGGATGAAAAGGATCGAGCCGATTCCAAGGGCGTAGAATGTCAGGATGTGGCTGGAAACCGTGCGGAGACGGCGGCTGCGGTTTACGACCACGAGGTACATGGCGTATGCCAGAGCCGATCCGCCGGCAAGAAGCAAACCGCTGAGATTCAATGAGACATTGCCGGACGGCTTGCTGAGGATGACGACTCCGATGAACGTCATGAAAATCGACGCCCAGACCTGCCACGTCGGATAGACCTTCAGGAATACCATTATCAATGCCACCAATACAGGGTAAAGGAACACTATGGTGGTGGCCAGACCTGCCGGTATATTATTATAGGACTGGAACAGGAGCATGCTGCTCAATGCGAACAGAATGCCGAGGACACAGAGCCTGAGGAACTGTGCCTTGTTCACCCGGAAAGTTTCATGGCGGAAAAGCAGCCACACGCCCAGAATAACGACGGCCAGCAGATATCGGATGGACAACATCGTATCCACCGAGACTCCCATTGAAAGGAGCGGCTTGGCGAAAAGCGGATTCAGACCATAGGTTACACCTGTAATGATTCCCGCGGCATACCCCCAGACTAGATTTTTATTTTCCATGCTCACTAACACAAACTGCCGCACCAAGGTTTCCCCAGGAACGGCAATTATATAAATCCGAAAAAATTACTTGCAGATGAACGCCACGAGCGCGTCAATGTCATCTTTCGCGAAAGACATCTGCTCGCCTGTCGAAAGATTCTTGACATTGATCTTCCCGGAAGCGGCCTCGTCACTGCCGTTGATCGACACGAAAGGAATCCCCTTCTTCTCGGCGTAATCGAACTGCTTCTTGAGTTTCGTCTGGTCAGGATAAATCTCGCATGACACTCCGGCCCCACGTAAAGTCCTGACTACAGGGACGATATACGGCAGAACAGAAGCATCCATATTGGCAAACAACACGGAAGCCGAGCCGGCCAGCCCCTTAGGGAATTTGTCAAGTCCCTTCAGTACATCATAAATACGGTCAGCACCGAAAGAAATGCCGACACCGGACATTCCAGGCAGCCCGAAAATTCCGGTAAGATTGTCATAACGTCCTCCGCCGCAAATACTTCCGATCGCGTAGTCCAATGCCTTCACCTCGAAAATCGCACCTGTATAATAATTAAGTCCACGGGCAAGCGAAAGATCCATCTCGACCTTCTGGCTCACACCGGCATTGGCAATGAACCCGAACAACTCGGCAAGTTCATCGAGGCCCTTGAGACCTTCCTCCGAAACAATGCCGGATGCTGATTTGCCTTCCATGAGACCACGCATTACAGCAATCTTCTCATCCGTGGTGCCTTCCAGTTCAAGAATCGGCTCGATCACCGCAACTGCCTTCTCGTCAAGACCTTTCTCCATCATCTCCGCTTCCACGGCCTCCAGTCCGATCTTGTCCAGTTTGTCGATGGCAACTGTAATGTCAGTAACCTTGTCCGGATAGCCGCAGATTTCAGCCAATCCAGTGAGTACCTTACGGTTATTGATCTTTATGGCAACATTGATACCGAATTTCGTGAATACAGTGTCCACAATCTGCACGAGTTCAAGCTCGTTCAGCTGCGACTTGCTTCCTATAACGTCGGCATCGCATTGATAAAACTCGCGATAGCGACCTTTCTGCGGACGGTCAGCGCGCCAGACCGGCTGAATCTGGAAGCGCCTGAACGGGAACGCGATTTCGTTCTGATGCTGGACGACGTAGCGCGCGAAAGGAACCGTCAAATCATACCTCAAGCCCTTTTCGCACACTTCGGAGGTAATCTTGCCGCTGTTCAGCGTGCCATCCTCATTCTTGTAATTGTCAATGTCAATGCGACCGAACGCATCACCGCTGTTGAGTATACGGAAAAGCAATTTGTCGCCCTCGTCGCCATATTTTCCGAGAAGGGTGGAAAGGTTCTCCATAGCAGGAGTTTCGATCTGCACATATCCGTAAGTCCTGTAGACAGAACGGATTGTGTCGAATATATAGTTTCTGGCGGCCATTTCCTCCTGGCCGAAGTCTCTTGTCCCCTTAGGTATAGACGGTTTCTGTGCCATATAAATAAATATTACGCCCACGCCTCACGCAAGGCCGGTTCCATATCTTGCAAAATTAATAATAAATAGTGACATTGAAAGATAATTTTTCTACCTTTGGTCATGAAATATAAAACAAACCGACAAAGATGAAAGAATTTTTGAAAATGACATTGGCCGTGCTGTGCGGACTGTTCATCATGGGAATTTTGAGTTCCGTCATGTTTTTCAGCTGTGCGGGAGCTTTGGCTTCACTTGGAAGCAGCACACCTGTAATGCCGCGTTCAGGCGTCCTGAACATGGACCTCGGAAAGGTGGTGATGACCGAGCAGACACAGGAAATGAACCCGATGGCTGTAATCCAGGGAGACGAAGCCACATCTATAGGACTTTGGGATGCAGTACAGTCCATCAAAGCCGCTGCAGCTGACCCTGCGGTACAATATATCTACCTCCGTCCGGAAGGATTCAGCGCAAGCATCGCCCAGGTAGAGGAACTCCGCCAGGCAATCGCCGAGTTCAGGAAAAGCGGCAAGTCAGTGGTGGCTTACCTCGAAAATCCGACTACCGGAGCATACTACCTCGCAACGGCTGCCGACAAGATTTATATGGGCAGCTACTGCGGAGGAACCAGCATGATGACAGGCGTCGGCACCCAGATGTTCTTCCTGAAGGACCTCCTCGACAAGTTCGGCGTCAATGTCCAGCTCATCCGCCACGGCAAATACAAATCCGCCGGAGAGATGTATATAAAGAACAAGCCTAGTGACGAGAACATGGAGCAGAACCAGGAGATGATAAACTCCATCTGGACCAATCTCGCTGAAGTCATCTGCGAAAGCAGGGATATCACAAGAGAGAAACTTGACAGCCTGATAGATAACCTCTGCCTCTGCACTCCGCAGGATTTCCTGAAATATTCGCTTGTAGATGAACTGCTTACGAAAGAAGAGCTTAAAGAAAAGCTGGCAGCGCTGGCAGTGAAAGACAGCTTCAAGGAAGTCCAGATGATTCCGTTCAAGGATTATGTGACAGTTCTCACGACCACCCCTTCCGCGGCCAAGAACAAGATTGCCATCATCTTCGCTGAAGGCGAAATCGTGGACGGAAAAGAGAAACAGGCAGTAGCTGGAGACCGTTTCGCGTCAATCATTGCCGATGTACGTGCAGACTCGTCTGTAAAAGCAGTGGTCCTCCGTGTGGCATCGCCAGGCGGAAGCGTACTCGCATCCGAGAAGATAAGGAACGAAATCGACCTGCTCCGTAAAGAGAAACCGGTCATTGCATCTTATGGAAGTTACGCTGCATCAGGCGGTTACTGGATTTCCAACAGCTGCGACAAGATTTACTCCGACCCGTCCACATTGACCGGCTCCATCGGAGTATTCAGCATGATTCCGGATTTCAGCAAGACAGCGAAAGACATCTTGAAGGTCAATGTCATCTCGGTAGGGTCAAGCCGCCACAGCGACATGTTCTCCCTCATCAGACCGCTTGATGCACAGGAAGTTGCATACATGCAGAAATCCGTCAATGACATTTATGACGCATTCCTCGCCAATGTTTCTGAAGGACGCGGCATGAGCACGGAAGAGATTGACAAGATAGCACAGGGCCGTGTCTGGACAGGTGCAGATGCATTGAAAATCGGACTCGTGGATGAAATCGGTTCGCTCTATGACGCGGTTTCTTACGCCGCAGGCACACAGGGAGACGGAGACCTCGCTGACTGGAGCATAACATGTTATCCTAAGCCACAGACTCTTCTCGAAATGATAATGGAGTCGCTTTCAGGCACATCAAGCGTAATGGCAGGAACACCGTTCGCACCGGTAGAGAAAGCCTACAAGGACTGGAACTGGAATTCCTCCGAAAGAATTTACGCGAGGATGCCGTATATAATGGAGATTAAATAAACTCCAGACAAACCAGACAGGAAGTCCCGGATGTCGCTTTGACAGCCTCATCCACACGACAATAGAATCTGCCGGAAGCATAGCCGCAAACCGCTGCGACATGTTCTCCGGCAGTATTTTTTCCGTCAATGCCGGGACTCACGATCACGACCGCCTCATCCTTCTCATCCACATTCAGTTTCATATCTGAAAAGATATCGCTCAGTTTCTTCTTGCCACCGGTGCCGATAGGCCTCATCCAATCACCTGAATTCCAGCCCCTTATAAGGAAAGGAAACTTCAATTTATCTGCATCGGCCGCCAATACGGATGACGCTGCAAGACGACGCGCCACGGCAGAAGCATCACCCTCCGCAGACCTCAACGACACCTTCAGCCGGCAATTCCGGAAAGAATACAGCGACTCCCCTTCTACCGTCATACAAACCTCACTCTCAACCACTTGCGGCAGCCCTGAAATCCGTCCGCGCCTACCGCCGACTTCCGATTTCTTGACAATGAAGAAGTCACCGGCTGTCAATATCCTATAGCCCTGGGCAATGAATTCCTTTCCGGAAAATGTCCCGTCACTGTTCAGAAGAGACATGACAGGGTCCAATGTTGCCGACCGGAATCCGAACGGTTCCAGCAGACGGTAAAGTATATATTCCCAATGAGTTTCTTTTCTTAGAGCGAAAACATTGACCCTCAGGCACTCCCCCGCCTCGGGCATTGCGCACACACGCGGTTTGGCAGCATTGAAATAATCCTCGGCGATAGCATTTTCCTGGGCGAAAGCCCGCATCTCTCGCCCGAAGGTCTTGAGGAACGAAGGATTCAGACTTTCGAACACGGGGAACACCAAGTGCCTGATTTTATTGCGCTTATATATGGTCTCGGCATTGGTCCTGTCGTCATGGTACTCCGCATGGCATTCATTGACGAAGGCATTGATCCGGTCGCGCGAGAAAGCCAGAAGCGGGCGCACCAGACGGACGCCCTCCAGGCTCTGCTGCGACACCGGGACGTTGGACACCGGCTTCATGCCCGTAATGCCGCGCAGCCCCGTTCCGCGAAGGAGGTTCAGCATGAGCGTCTCGGCATTGTCATTCGCGTTATGTGCCACAGACACAGCATAATAGCCATGTTTCAGACAGAGCGAGGCGAACCAGTCATAACGCAGTTCGCGCGCCGCCATCTCGATGCTCTGCGAGTGCTCCGACGCGTACCGCTCCGTATCAAAATCCACGGAATGGAACACGACGCCATGGGATGCCGCCCAGCAGCGTACAAGTTTCGCGTCAGCATCACTTTCCTCGCCGCGCAAATGGAAATTGCAATGCGCTACCGCAATGTTGCCCTTCCAGTTGCTATGCGCGAACAGCTCCGCCATGCAGATGGAGTCGGCCCCACCGCTTACAGCAAGAAGGGCTGTTTCCCCTTCAGGAATCAGCCCCACCAAAATCTTGTCAAATTCTTTCTGCATGTCTAGTGCTTACCTAGCGTTTTCTGGATGCAATCGTATATGAGAATCCGAATGCCAAAGACTCCTTGAACTGCACTGCCTTGCGTCCGTCAGGATATTTTTTCAATGTCTTGTCGGTCTTGACCATCACCTTGTCATCATATATGAGGTTGGTAGTCACCGTCAATGAGAAATATTTGGCGATTTTCCAGTCGAACCTGTTATCCCAGTTCACACGGATATTCTGGGGATTGTCCAGATAATCCGAGAAGAGCACGAGCTGCGAGGTGTACTTGAAATTGTCATTGATCTGCAGCTTGCCATCAATCTTGATCTGGGCACCTAACTCGAATCGGGCGGTACGGTAAGCATCTCCGCTGGACTTTCCGGCCACGAACGCGTCATACTCATCCTTGTCTTTCCCTGCAAGTGCGGCAATGTCCGCTGCGCTCATGCCGTCGAACTTGTCATACTTCTTCTTGAACTCCATTCCGTATGACTTCCTGAGGGTCTCGTCCGTAACGACTACGAAACCGCCGGTAAGAGGGGCGATGTTCACGGTCAGCCACTTGGTCGGCACCCAGTCAATACCGATTGCGATGTTCGTGTAGGCAGGAGATATGAATCCGGATTTCACTTTGCGGTGGGCTTTCCAGTCGCTCTTTCCCGGCTCCCAATCATCCGGAGCGGTATCCGGCTTGGACGGGATAGGATAATTGTAGCTGTTGGAGAACTGCGACTTGAAGTTGAACTGAGCTGAATAGTTCAATGTCCTGGCGGCCTTGTAACCGAACTTGCCCTCATAGTACATACGGTCATCGCTCTTCTGTATGAACGGCTTGTCCTCAGAATAGAGGAAACCGTAGTCCAACTGGAGACGGTTGTTGAAGAACAGCTCGTCCTTCTTGTAATTCGCATTGGCATCAATGAATGACTTGAGTGTCACACTGTTATATCCGCCGGCAGCCCAGTTGGTAAGGTTCGTCTGTCCGAAGTCGATCTTCGTAAGAAGGGAATTCGTCCAGTATCTCGGCTTAGGTACCTTGACTTCAGCTACAGGCGCCCCGGCAATGGCCATGGCAGCCTCTTCCGCCGCCTTCTGAGCGTCCGTGACATCCTGTGCGGACACTGAGGCCACGGCAAGCAAAAACGCTGATACGCTGATGATAATTCTCTTCATAAGCAATTAACTAATAAGCGATTGCGAATACGACCCTCTCATGAGAAGGCTTTCCGGAGTAGATATCCACGCCCTCTTCCTTGCAGACATAGCTGTCCACAGGAATACATCTGATGGTAGCCTTGGTCTCGTCCTTGATCTTCTGCTCGGTCTCGGCAGTTCCGTCCCAATGGCAGAGCAGGAACTTGCCCTGGGTGATCTTCTCCTTGAATTCCTCCCAAGAATCGCATTTCTCGACTCTTGTCTCCCTGAATGACAATGCCTTCTTATATATATTGTCCTGAATGTCGACCAGGAGGTCCTCAATATATTTGTCAATGCCTTCGAGTGAAACGGTATTCTTTTCGAGAGTGTCACGACGGTGTACCTCAACCGTATCGTTCTGAAGGTCACGCGCACCGATTGCCAATCTGACAGGCACGCCCTTGAGCTCCCATTCTGCGAACTTGAAGCCAGGCCTGAGGGTGTCACGGTCGTCAATCTTGACAGAATGTCCGGCAGCCTCAAGCGCAGACTTGATCTGGTTCATCTTCCCAATGATGGCAGCATGGTCCTCGGCCGTCTTGTAGATAGGGACCATAACCACCTCAATAGGAGCAAGTGCCGGAGGGAGGACGAGTCCGTTGTCATCGCCGTGTGCCATGATGAGCGCACCCATCAGACGTGTGGACACACCCCATGAAGTAGCCCAGACATACTGCTGCTGACCTTCATTGTCAGTATATTTCACGTCGAAAGACTTGGCGAAATTCTGTCCGAGGAAATGCGAAGTTCCTGACTGCAAAGCCTTTCCGTCCTGCATCATTGCCTCGATGGTAAGGGTATCGAGAGCTCCGGCGAAACGCTCGTTAGGGCTCTTGTGTCCTACGATTACAGGAAGCGCCATATAGTTGCGGGCGAAGTCGGCATAGACGTGAACCATCTTCACTGCCTCTTCCTGAGCCTCCTGAGATGTGGCATGGGCGGTATGGCCCTCCTGCCACAGGAACTCTGCGGTCCTGAGGAACAGACGAGTACGCATCTCCCATCTAACGACATTGGCCCACTGGTTGCACATGATAGGAAGATCTCTCCAGGACTTGATCCAATTCTTGTACGTGCTCCAGATAATGGTCTCGGAAGTCGGTCTTACGATGAGTTCTTCCTCAAGTTTAGATGACGGATCCACCACGACGCCGTTGCCGTCAGGATCGTTCATGAGGCGGTGGTGGGTAACCACTGCACATTCTTTGGCGAATCCTGCCACATGCTCCGCCTCACGGCTGAAGAATGACTTGGGGATAAAAAGAGGGAAATATGCATTCACTGCACCTGTCTCTTTGAATTTAGCGTCGAGGATATGCTGCATTTTCTCCCATATTGCATATCCGTAAGGTTTGATGACCATACATCCCCTGACTGGAGACTGTTCTGCAAGGTCTGCCTTGACTACCAGGTCGTTATACCACTGAGAGTAGTTCTCTGACCTTTTGGTTATCTGATCTGCCATCGTAAAAAAATATTTTCCGGAGTATGCCAAGATACTGCCGTTCAAAGTTTTATCTGTTCATTTGCGGTGCATGGCCACCGCCTCTTCTATTGTTTTTTAGCGATATTATAGCTATTCTTGCAATAATGTACGCGCTTGCGCATTTAATGAATGGCAGGTATGAAAATTGCAACTGCCGGTAAAATGCGCTTAAGCGCAGCCACAAAGATACAAACTTTATATTAATTATAGGAGGTCCGATTATGAAAACGAACATTATGACTCTAGCCGGGGCGCTGATGATATTGGCATCTTGCGGCTCCGCGTCACAGTATGCGTCCTCACAGGAATTTCAGGACGGATTCTACAGCAGACCTGCCGAAACCGAAACCAGGGCGGCTGTCCAAGCTTCCCGTGCCAAGGTCAATGATCTTGTAAAAGAAACTGAAAGTTCTCAGCTCTTCCTCAAAGCAGGACAGGCTGATACGCTGTTTGTTCCGGAGAACATGTCCACGACATTGAAATTCAACAAACAGGACAACACGACTACCGTCACGGTGACGAACTCGCCGTCATATTCATTGTACCCGGACGGGTACGCCGACGGTTTTGCAGCCGGGTTCGCATCTTCTTATTGGCCGGGATCATACTGGCGTTACCCTTACTACAGTTCATGGTACTGGGGCGCAAATCCATGGTATTACTCCGGAATCTGGTGGGACAGATGGTATTGGAGCGACCCTTGGTACAGCTCATGGTACTGGAACGCCCCATGGTATTGGGGACGTCCGGGATATTATTGGTCATGGTATTATGACCCATGGTATCATGATCCTTGGTATCACCATCATCACCATCATCATTGGTGCGGCGACTATTATTACGGCCATGGAGGAAGGGACGTGTATTGGGGCGACAGAGGCTCGACCACCGGCAACCGCCGCGGCGACGTCATGGGCGTGACTTCTTCCAATGTCAGGAGAAATACAGGCACAATGACTTCGTCAGGTGTAAGACGCACGTCCGGCACGGCAACGGCATCTGCTTCAGGCACGAGGGCCAATGCTTCCACGCTGTCACCTGTCCGCAGGGTATCGGCAGCGAACACCGCATCGGCACGCCCGACGACATCGCGTCCGACAGCGTCCAACAGCGGTTCCGGCAATGTCGTAAGACGTAGCGGCTCCACTTCCGGCGGATATAGTTCCACGACCTCATCTTCAAGCAATTACAGGCCGTCAGGAAGCACTGTCAGGACAAGCGGCGGTTCCGTAAGCTCGAACGGCAGTTCCGTCAGGACAAGCGGCGGCTCTTTTGGCAGAACGGAGGGCAGCACCATAAACAGGACGGCAGGCGGTACCGTTTACCGCAGACCTGCATCAAGCCAGTCATCGTCAAGCAGTTCAAGCTCATCATACCGCAGCAGTTCTTCAAGCAACTCATACGGCAGCGGCAGTTCTTACAGGAGCTCAGGCAGTTCTTACAGAAGTTCCGGCAGTTCCTCATCTTCCTACAGGAGTTCTTCAAGCAGTTCTTCCTCTTCGTATAGAAGTTCCGGCAGCAGTTCCTCTTACAGGAGCAGCGGGTCATCCTACGGCGGAGGCAGTTCTTACAGAAGTTCCGGTGGCAGCTACTCCGGAGGCGGAGTTTCACGTTCTTCCGGCGGAAGTTCCGGCGGAGCAGTCAGGAGACATTAATTATGATACACTCAAGTTTCACAAGTTGTCAAACTTGCTGAACGTTAGTGCGAATTTGAGGGTTATCACTCGTTCGAAGGCTGTAAGCCCAACGCACGTTTATCACGTTACCCTCACCCTAAATCCCTCCCCTCGGGGAAGGGACTTACCCTCGCCCTCGCGGGCTCTATAAGCGGTGTTTCGCAATTGCGAAACTTGAGTAAATTATGATAAATATGAAAAAACAGACAATAGCAATTCTCCTGCTCGCGGCATTTGCTGCTGACGCGGGAGCACAGACAGTCGCAGATGCATTGAGATTCAGCGACAACAACTATTACGGCACTGCGCGAAGCATCTCGATGGGAAACGCCTTCACGGCACTCGGCGGCGACCTCGGTTCGATTTCATTGAACCCGGCAGGCTCCGCGGTCAACAACTTTTCCCAGGCGACATTGACACCGAATATCAGCATCATATCTTCCTCCGCGAAGTACAATGCAATGCCGTCCATTGCGGACATGTTCGGACCGGCGACCAAAAACAACACCGCACGTTTCACGATGCCTAATGTCGGTACCATCATCAACATGAACACCGGCAACAAGAGAGGCCTGAAGAGCATATCTTTCGGAATCGTGGCCAATGCTTCCGCCAATTATCTTGACGACGTGGCGGCAAGCGGAAGGAACGCATCCACGACCTACGCAGGATATCTGGCAGCCAATGCAGCCGGCATCAATTCCGCAAGCATCAATGACAATGCATATTACAACACTGACATTCCTTGGCAGACCATTGTCGGCTGGCAGTCAATGCTGATATCGAACTACAACAGCAACAACGGAGATTACATCGGCGTTACCGAAAAGGCCACCGACATGGGTTCAGGCAACTATGACATCTCACTCCCTGACGCCATCGACCAGAGATACGGACGCAGATCTCATGGAAACAAATATGACATCGTATTCAACATCGGAACCAACATTTCCGACAGGTTCTTCGTGGGAGCGAACCTCGGAGTGACTTCGATCGACTACTCCATGAACCAGTATTTCAAGGAGTTCGCAGTGAACCCTGACAGTTTCCAGATCGACATGGCAGACAATGCAGGCAATGTCCAGACCACATATTTCAACCAGCTCAGGTCCAGGTATTCATACGATGCCGACGGAGCGGGAGTCTATGCCAAGTTCGGATTCATTGCCGTGCCTGTACAGGGACTCCGCGTAGGTGCAGCCATCCAGACTCCTACCGCGAACTTCATCACGGAGCATTGGCAGCTTGCGGGCGAGACATATTATATGAGCAGTAATTTCGATGCCAGCGCACAGTCTCCGAGAGGCGAATACAAGTACAAGTTCGTTTCGCCATACAGGGTCAATGTCGGAGTCGCATATACCTTCGGTTCATTGGGAGTGGTCAGTGCCGATTACGAGCTCTGCGACTACAGCACGATGAAATTCTCGGAGACCGAGACCAATGACAATTCAGCATTTGAAGCTGTCAACGGCGACATCAAGAACTTCGCCGGAGCGGCCCACATGCTGAGGCTCGGAGCTGAACTCAAAGTTCTTCCGTCTTTTGCCGTCAGGGCAGGTTACAACATCTCCACAAGTGGCGAGAGATACTTCGAAAACGACGTGAAGAAGACTCCGAAGGCTTACAGGACAGCGATTTCCGGAGGTCTCGGATTTAGCTCCAAGGGTTCGTTCTTCTGCGACCTCGCAGTAAGAGGCACCAAGTTTCCGTACGAATACATCTATCCGTATGACACTTACATCAAAGACGCATTGTCCCCTGAAATCCAGTACAGAAAGAGGATTTGGGATGTGGTAATGACCTTCGGCTGGAGATTCTAGAGATTCTTCAGATAGGAAATGGAGTCCGGACCTTCATTGAAAAGAAGATCCATGATGGACAAATCAGAGATAAAGCCATGCTTCAGGGAAAAGACCTGCCAGTATGGCTTTTTCAATTTCAGGCCCTCAAGAATGGTATTCGGACGTTTCGGATGGATTACTCCCCGGTAATCCCTGCCGTAAATGCCGGAATCGCGGTCCGTAAATTCTTCCGTGAATTTCAGCTCGGCGGCAATCCCCGTCTTCTTCAGGAAGAAGCGGAGCAGGTCAATGTTAAGGTCGAAAAGATATTCATGGCGCTTTTCCAGAATGGCGAAAAGCTCGTCACGATAATAGTCGAACCAGGCGGAAGATTCGTAGGCGGAAATGATGGCGCGCTCCATCCTCTGGAGCCAAGGCTTCGACCAGTCAATCCTCAACTTCCTGACAGGCAGCGCATAAGTTCCGTTTTCATGCACGATGGGAACAGACAATGCTTCTACACCTCCTGCCGCATAGATGCGGCACCGGTTGCGATATGACTGTTTCTGATAATTCTCACAGGCCTCAATATAGACCTCAGAAGGCATATAAGAATTTACCCTGCCGGTGGACAGGGTAAACTCTTCAGCTATCGCCGCGAAATAAGACACGGGCGGGAAAAATGCCATTTCCAGCAGCATCTAGTCGATATCTCCTTTTTCGTTGCTTGAATTGGCCTTTACGATACCGCGTTTCGATGAACGGATGAAGTTAAGGATGGTAGCCTTCTCTTCGGAATCAGGGAAACCTGCCTCAACCTTGGCACAACCGTCAGTGATATTGTAACCCTGGAAATAGATGGTATCGTAGATATCCTTGATATTTCTTACAGTCTCAGCAGAGAATCCTCTTCTGCGGAGTCCGACGATGTTCACACCGGCATAGCAGATAGGATCACGTCCGCAAAGCGCGTATGGTGGAATGTCCTTATTGATCTTGGACATGCCGCCGATCATAGCATGGCAACCGACTCTCGTAAACTGGTGAGCCTTCGCGCCGCCGCCGATGATAGCCCAGTCATCAACCTCGGTTTCACCGGCGATGCCGACGTAACTTACAAGGATACAATGACTTCCTACCTGGCAGTCGTGAGCGATATGAACGTATGACATGATCAATGTGTTGCTTCCGACCTTGGTAACGCCCTTTCCGCTGGCCTTGGTACCACGGTTGATGGTAACGCACTCACGGATAGTCACATTGTCGCCGATTTCCACGTATGTCACCTCGCCGTCGAATTTAAGGTCCTGAGGAACAGCACCTACTACAGCGCCAGGGAACACTTCGCAGTTCTTGCCCATCTTCACATAAGGATAAATGACTGCGTGAGGATAAATCTTGCAACCGTCACCGATCTGTACATCATCATCAATGAATGCGTATGGGCCGATTTCGATATTGTCTCCCAGAATAGCCTTCGGGCTGACAGTTGCCAATGGATGAATCTTGTTCATAGTAATTATTTCATTTTAGCCAGGAGGGCACGCACGGCCTTCGCTGTATTTGTATTAATGGTATGTCCCGGCTTGAATGCAGTAACCTTGGCATTCAGATATCCGCCGGCAAGTCTCATGTCGCCGATCATATCCAGAAGCTTATGTCTTCCGCATTCGTTAGGGAAATGAAGTTTCAGATTGCTGAGATAGCCGCTTTCGCTTACGCCGAGCTTAGGCTGGTTGAAAAGGGTCGCCATCCTGTCAAGCTGTTCATCAGTGACAGGGTGCTCCACGATTACGATGGCATTGTCCACGTCACCGCCCTTTACCAGATTGTTGGCGAAGAGGAACTCGACCTCGTGGAAGAAGACGAAAGTGCGGCAAGGGCCGATTTCATTTGCATAATCCTTGGTCAGGTCCCACTCGGCGCTCTGGACGCCGAGTACATGGGAATTGAAATCCACTGTAATGTCATAGGAAGGAGCATCGGCAGGAGTTACTTTCACCCATGAACCGGTCTTCTCATCCTTGATCTCGACCTCGTCCGGAACAGTGATGTAAACTCTCTCTGCATTCTGCTCTGCCAGACCGGCCTCGGAGAAGGCCTTCACATAAGGGAGCGCGCTACCGTCCAGAATAGGAACTTCGACATTGTCCAGTTCGACAACAGCATTGTCAATGCCCATTCCGGTCAATGCCGACATTATATGTTCGATAGTAGAGACCGAAATTTCGCCTTCCGATATCGTCGTGCTGCGGGCCGTATTGGACACATTTTCCGCAAGGGCTTTCACAAAAGCCTCTGTGCCGACATCTTTCCGGAGGAATACGATTCCTGTATTTTCCGGAGCCGGCTTCACTGTCATCTCTGCAATGCGGCCGGTATGAAGACCTTTGCCATGGAACTGGCAAGCGCTATTGAGTGTATGCTGCTTCATCTTTTTTATCACAAAATTTTCTTATAGTCTGCAAATATATGTATTTTTCAGCGACTTGACCAAATTTCGGATTATTCCTTGCCCTGCTGCTTGAAAACAGCGTAGCTCCTCATATAGTTCTTGATAGGGATTGCAGGTGAACCGAGGAGGACTTCTCCGGATTTCCTGATGCTGCCGATGACGCCTGCCTGTGCACCGATGGTGGTATTGTCCGGAATCACGATATGTCCCGCGATACCTACCTGACCGCCGATGATGCAGTTCTTTCCGATCTTGGCAGAACCGGCGATACCGCATTGCGCAGCCATTACGGTATTGTCACCGATGACGACATTGTGCGCAATCTGGCAGAGGTTGTCGATTTTCACGCCTTTTCCGATGATGGTCGACTCCATTTCGGACTTGTCGATGGTGGTTCCGGCGCCGATTTCGACATTGTCACCGATGATGACATTGCCCAAGTGCTCGATTTTTTCCCAGGTACCGTCAGGCTGAGGCGCGTTTCCGAAACCGTCGGATCCGATGACGGCATTGGAATGGATGATTACATTGTCACCTATTATCATTCCCGGATAGATGCATACGCCAGGATAGATGATGCAATGGGAACCTATCTTGGTATTGTCTCCGACATATACGTTTTCGTAGATTTTCGTATAGTCGCCGACTACGGCATGATGGCCTACGTATGAGTGGCTGCCGAGGTAGACTTTTTTTCCGAATTTCGTGGTAAGGAACCATGATGAACGGAATCCGCGATGCCTGCGGTCGGTCCTTTTCTGTGTGGCCACATATTTCAGGAGCTCTGCAACTGCAGTGTATGCATCAGCCACCCTGATCATCGTGCACGAAACAGGCTGCTTAGGCTCGAACGTATTGTTCACCAGAAGGATACTGGCCTTGCATGTATATACATAATGTTCATATTTCGGGTTTGCGAAGAAGCACAACTGTCCTTCCTTGCCATGCTCGATTTTAGCAAATGATGTAACCTTTACCTCAGGGTCGCCGTCTACGGTTCCCTTCAGCACTTTCGCCAGCTGTTTGGCTGTAAATTCCATAGTACCAAGTATTTTATTTTACCCCGCCGGAAGCGGAATTATTAAACTCTTTGTGCAAATGTAACACTTTTTTTTCCATTTACGGAAATTTTAAGTATCTTTGCAAGGTGAGTTGAGATAGGGGACGAGCGCGTCTCCTGTCTTTTTTTATAAGAGCGTACATATTTATGGAAAAAACATTGATATATCAGACGATGGCGGGTCCGGTGGAAGAGCGCGGATGTTTCATCACTGATATCACGGTCAGTCCTGACAATGACATTGTCATAGCCATTGAATCGGAGGAAGGGACTGTGGTGATGGACGATTGCGTGGCGGTGAACGACGCTTTCCTGGCAGCATTCGACCAGGACAAGGAAGATTATTCATTGACCGTGACTTCAGCAGGGCTCGACCAGCCTTTCAAGATTGTAAGACAGTATGTAAAGGCTGTCGGGACGAAGGTCGTCGTGAAGACCAGGGACGGAAGGAAGATCACCGGAAAGATGGAGAGCGCGGATGAAAACGGATTTACCGTTTCGTACGAGGTGAAGGAAGCCGTTCCGGGAAAGAAGAAAAAGGAACTGGTACGCCACGAAGAGACTTTCGCCTACGGTGATGTCAATTCCGTAATGCCGCACATTGATTTCGAATAATATAATAAAAGTACAATATATGGATTCAGAAAAAATCGACCTCAAAACCGCGTTTGCGCTTTTCAAGGACGAAAAGCATATTGACCGCCCTGTAATGATGGGTGTGCTCAAGGATGTTTTCATGACACAGCTTACCAAGACTTTCGGCTCGGCTGACAACTTCGACGTCATCATCAATGTCGACAAGGGAGACTGCGAGATCTACCAGAACCTGGAGGTTGTGGAGAATGTGGAGAACCCCAACACCCAGATTTCTCTGGAGGAGGTCAACAATAACGGCGACGACTACGAACTCGGCGAGACATTTACCAGAAAGGTGGAGCTCAAAGATTTCGGAAGACGTGGAATCCTCAATATCCGCCAGAATCTTCAGGGAAGAATCATGGATATAGAGAAAGCCAACCTCTATAACAAATACACGGACAAGATCGGCGAAATCTTCACCGGTGAAGTTTACCAGACATGGTCCAAGGAGGTGCTTATCCTCGATGAGGACGGCAACGAACTCAGACTGCCTAAGAACGAGCAGATTCCGGGTGAGCATTTCAAGAAGAACGACACCGTCCGCGCCATCATCAAGAGCGTGGAGATGAAGAACAATACCACTCCTTACATTGTCCTTTCCAGAACTTCCGACGAGTTCCTCAAGAAGCTTTTCGAGCAGGAGGTTCCTGAGATTTTCGACGGACTCATCACTATCAAGAAGGTAGTCCGCATCCCTGGCGAGAGAGCGAAGGTAGCCGTAGAGTCTTATGACGACAGAATCGATCCTATCGGAGCTTGTATCGGCGTGAAGGGTTCCAGAATCATCGGCATCGTACGTGAGCTCAGGAACGAGAACATCGACGTTCTCCAGTGGACAAGCAACACCCAGCTTCTCATCCAGAGGGCGCTTAACCCTGCGAAGATTTCTTCCATCGACATGGGTACTGACGAGAATGACAAGATCAAGGTGTTCATGCTGCCTGACGAAGTCAAGAAAGGTATCGGCAAGGGCGGCTGCAACATCAAGCTTGCAGGCATGCTCGTAGGACGCGAGATCGAGGTTTGGAGAGAGATGCCTAAGGAAGACGGAGAGGAAGACGGCGACGATGAGGATGTATTGCTCAGCGAGTTCAACAACGAAATCGACCCTTGGGTCATCGAGAGACTCCAGTCAATCGGTTGTGATACCGCAAAGAGCGTATTGGCACTGGATCCTGCGGACATCGCCAAGAGGGCTGACCTCGAGGACGAGACCGTAGAGGAGGTTTTCAACATTCTCCGTGCTGAATTCGAAGAAGAGTAGAAGAAGTTGCAATCTGCAAGACAGATTCTAACTCAAGTTTCGGAAGTTGTCAAACTTGCTGAGCGTTAGTGCGGATTTGAGGGTTGTCACTCGTTCGAGGGCTGTAAGCCCAACGCACGTTTTTATGTGCACGTTACCCTCACCCTAAATCCCTCCCCTCGGGGAAGGGACTTACCTTCGCCCTCACGGGCTTTATAAGCGGTGTTTCGCACTTGCGAAACTTGAGATTCTAATTTATAAATTTTAAAGGGGTTTTTATGGCAGAAATCAGACTGAACAAGCTAACAAGACAATTTAACGTGGGACTTCAGACATTGGTGGATTTCCTGAACGGGAAGGGCGCCAATGTAGAGATGAATCCTAACGCGAAAGTATCTGACGAGTATATTCCAGATCTGGAGAAGGCTTTCGGCGGTGACGCCAAGGCCAAGGAGGATTCGGAGCGCGTGCAGATCAAGATAAAGGAAATCATTGAGAAAGGCACCAAGAAGAAAGAAGATGAGGAGGAGGAGCCGGCTAGCGGCACCGTCATCATCCGTGGCGCCGGCAACGGCTCATTCGCGAAAGCGGAAGAGGCTGAGGCACCTGCCGAGGAAGTGAAGGCTGAGCCTGAGGTGAAGCCGGAAGAGGAGGCAGCTCCAGCTAAAGGTACTGAGCCTGAGGTAGTTCCAGAGCAGAAACCAGAACCAACGCCTGAACCGGGACCTGTACAGGAGCCTGAGCCTGTCATGAAAGAGGAGATTAAAGTGGAGGAGAAACCTGTCATCGAAGAGAAACCGGTGGCAGAACCGGAACCTGCAGCACATGTTGCTGCGACATTGGCCGTAACGGAAGAAAAGCCTGAGAAACCATCCGTTCCAACCCCTGCGGAGGAGGCTCATTCCGGACAGGCCAAGAAATCCGACCTCAAGAAGAGCGACAGGGCACCTAAGGAGTTCAATCCTAAGGTGGACAAGGCCAAGCTGAAAGCAGAGCACAAGTTGCAGAAAGCTGCTTCAAGTTCTGACGAAGAGGAGACGACTGCAAGTACCGGCGGCCTGAAGATTGTCGGCAAGGTGGATTTGTCCCAGTTCGAGCCTAAGAAGAACAAGAAGAGAGAGCGCATTGCCAAGGGCGGAAGCCAGAAGGTCGATGTGAACAAGATTGACAATGACGACAACCGCAAGGACGGGAACAAGAAGAACCGTCAGGGCGGAAACAACGGCCAGAACGGAAAGAAAGATTTCCGTCAGGGCGGAAACAACGGCGGACAGCAGCAGGGCGGTGGAAAGAACCGTCGCAAGGACCGCAACAATGACCGCTTCAAGCCGGCGATGACAGAAGCCGAGCAGGAGGAAATGCAGAAGGAAATCCAGAAGCAGGTCAAGGAGACCTACGCAAGGATGAACGACAGCAAGTCCAAGAACAACTTCGGCGCAAAACACAGAAAGGAGAAGAGGGAGCTCGCATCCCAGAAACTTCAGGAGGAGATGGCTCAGGAGGCAGCAGAGAAGAAGATTCTCAAGGTTACCGAGTTCGTGACCGTCAATGACCTCGCCACTCTCATGAACAATACTCCTGTAAACAAGGTCATCGAGGCATGTTTCAGCCTGGGTCTCATGGTGTCAATCAACCAGAGGCTTGACGCAGAGGCACTTGTACTCGTGGCAGAGGAGTTCGGATACAAGGTGGAGTTCGTCACCGCCGACATCCAGAACGAAATCAACCAGGAGACCGACGAGCCGGAGGACGAGGCTGACCTCGTGACAAGGCCTCCTATCATCACGGTGATGGGACACGTCGACCATGGCAAGACTTCGCTCCTCGACTATATCAGGCAGACCAATGTGATCGCCGGTGAGGCCGGAGGTATCACACAGCACATCGGTGCATACAACGTGGTACTCCACGACGGAAGGAGGATTACCTTCCTCGATACTCCTGGTCATGAGGCATTTACAGCGATGCGTGCCCGTGGTGCACAGCTTACCGACCTTGCGATCATCATCATTGCGGCTGACGACGCCGTGATGCCGCAGACAGTGGAGGCCATCAACCATGCGCAGGCTGCCGGAGTCCCTATGGTATTTGCCATCAACAAAATAGACAAGCCGGGCGCACAGCCGGAGAAAATCCGTCAGCAGCTGGCTCAGATGAATATCCTTGTAGAGGACTGGGGCGGAAAATACCAGTGTCAGGAAATTTCTGCAAAGAAGGGCCTCAACGTGGACAAGCTTCTGGAGAAAGTGCTCCTGGAAACTGACCTCATGGACCTGAAGGCAAATCCTAAGAGACTTGGTGTAGGTACAGTGATCGAGTCCTCTCTCGACAAGGGCCGCGGATATCTCGCGACAATCCTTGTCCAGGACGGAACGGTCCACACGGGAGACATGATGCTCAGCGGCTGCTACTACGGACGTGTAAAGGCCATGTTCAATGAGCGTGGACAGAAAGTCGAGACGGCAGGACCTTCAACTCCTGTTTCAATTCTCGGTCTGAACGGTGCTCCTAGCGCCGGTGACAAGTTCAACATCATGAACGACGAGAAAGAGGCCAAGGCCATCGCCAACAAACGTGAGCAGCTCATCCGTATCCAGGGCATCAAGACCCAGAAGCACATGACATTGGAGGAAATCGGACGTCGTATCGCCATCGGCAACTTCAAGGAGCTGAACATCATCGTCAAGGGAGACGTGGACGGTTCAGTGGAGGCCCTGTCAGACTCACTTATCAAGCTCTCCACAGAGGAGGTTCGTGTCAATGTTATCCACAAGTCAGTGGGTGCGATTTCCGAGTCCGACGTCATGCTGGCTACCGCATCCGATGCGATCATCATCGGTTTCCAGGTACGTCCTTCAGCTGACGCAAGAAACCTCGCAGAGAAAGAGGGCATCGAAATCCGTCTCTACTCCATCATCTATGATGCTATCAATGAGGTTACTGACGGTATCGAGGGTATGCTCGAACCGGAGAAGAAGGAAGAAGTCACAGCTACCGCAGAGGTCAAACAGACATTCCACATTTCCAAGGTCGGCACCATCGCAGGATGTCTCATCAAGGACGGCAAGATGCAGGCCAAGAGCAAGGTCCGTCTTATCCGCGACGGCATCGTAGTCTACACCGGAGAACTTTCCTCACTCAAACGCGGCAAGGATGACGCCAAGGAGGTTATCGCCGGCATGGAGTGCGGTATCGGAATTGACAAATACAATGATGTCAAACCTGGCGATATCATCGAGGCATTCCAGATTGTCGAGATCAAACGGACGCTGTAACGCTTCCCACATAATTTAAAAACCGCCTGATGCAATTTCCTGCATCAGGCGGTTTGTTTTTGAATGAAGTTTATCAGAATTTAAGTATAATGGTCTGAAATATATTTAATTGGATTATAGGACTGCTCCAGAACCTGCTACGTTAACGGATTTTTTCAGTGAGCAATCCGAAGCGTCTTTCGATGCCATGAAAACATATTTTCCAGGTTCAATGACCCAGCTGCCGGTCTGTTCATCGTATGAAGCAAGACTGCCCGCGGGAACATGTATCTTAACCTCGCAGCTTTCGCCCGGAGCGATTTCCGGAGTTTTGGCAAAGCCCTTCAACTCTCTCTCCGGCTTGTCAAGTTTTCCCTTAGGAGCCCTCACATAAAGCTGGACGACATCTTTTCCGCTGACTTTTCCGGTATTGGTCACAGTCACGGTGACATCCCAGCCGTCTCCGGCAGATTCGACCTTCATATCATTGAAATCGAATGTAGTATAACTCAATCCGAATCCGAAAGGGTAGGCCACAGCCTTGGGCGCGAAAGTATTGAAGTACCTGTAACCCACATAGATGCCTTCTTCATATTCAGTATAGTCAATGTTCCTTACAGTGTGCAAAGGCAACTTTCTGTCAAGCAACTGACGATAGTAGGAATAATTGAAAGGCTTGTCAGCATATACCTGAGGAAAATTCTTTGCTGTCGGCTCCAGCGCATACTCCGTAGAAATCGTCGCAGGAAGATGTCCGCTCGGATTCACCTCTCCGCCAAGAACAGATGCCACGGTGTTGCCTCCCTCTTGTCCAGGCTGCCAGCACAATACGATGGCGTCCACCTTATCCTGCCAAGACGTCATTTCCACAAGTCCTCCGACATTGAGGATGACCGTCACCTTCTTGCCTGCCTTATGGAAGGATTCCGACACCTTGGAAATCAATTCCTTCTCGCGGTCAGAAAGAAGATAGCTGTGATAGTAGTCCCTGTCCTTTCCCTCACCGAACACACGGCCGATCGTAATCACGGCGTCATCGGCATTGGCGGCAGCCTTGACAATGAGATCGTCAGGGATGACTTCTATCGCTCTTTCCCTGTCAATGAACCACTTGTTGTCCCCGTTGATTCTCCCGCACCTCACTGCTTCCGCCTTCATATAATCCTTGTAGAAAGCATCCAGTTCAGGATCAAGACGGAAACCGACATTGGTCAGACCGCTCATGAGATCCACCACATAAGGCCTGTTCACATTGCCGGAACCGGTACCGCCGGCGATGAAGTCGTATGAGGTCACTCCGAAGAGCGCGATTTCATTGTCCTTGGACATCGGCAGGGCCGCAGAATTATTCTTCAGTAGCACAACTCCCTCATCTGCAACCTTTTTGCACACTTTGGCATGGGCTTTCAGGTCCGGAGATTCAGACGGCTTGTAACCCTTGAACTTGGGAGTACGGACTACCAGCTCCAGAATTCTGGTCACGGCCCTGTCCACATCATCCATACTTAGGCTGCCGTCATGAATGGCATTCAAGAGATTCACATACCTCTCGTCACGGCCCGGCTGAATCATCTCATTTCCGGCACGGACAATGGCTGCATCATCGTAACCGCCGTTCCAATCGGTCATCACTGCACCTTCGAAGCCCCATTCATCACGCAGGATATCCGTCAGAAGCCTCTTGCTTTCAGCTGCATGCTCCCCGTTGATGAAGTTATATGAAGTCATGATTGTCCATGGCTGGGACTCACGGACAGCTATCTCGAAGTTCTTGAGATAGATTTCCCTGAGGGCCCGTTCTGAAACAATCGCATTGTTCGAAAGCCTGTTGAGTTCCTGATTGTTCACCGCGAAATGCTTGAGCGAAGTGCCGACGCCGTTTTCCTCGATGCCGTTGATCATTGCCGCAGCCATTTTTCCCGACAGCAACGGGTCCTCGGAATAGTACTCGAAATTCCTTCCGCAAAGCGGGTTCCTGTGGATATTCGCACCCGGAGCGAGAAGAATGTCCACGCCATACTCAAGCACCTCATTGCCCATATTTCTTCCGGCCTCCTCTACGAGTTCGAGATTCCAGGTGGAAGAAAGCATTGTGGCAATCGGATAACCGGTGCAATAGAACGTCCGGGTATCGCCTTTTCGTTTTGGTGCAATGCGAAGGCCGGCAGGACCATCAGCAAGGACTACTGTAGGAATGCCGAGTCGGGGAATGCCGTTGATCACTCCTGCCGCTCCCGGAACACCGGTGTTGGTAAAGCCGATTCCATTGAAACTGGCAGCTCTTCCGCCGATTATAAGGGTGCACTTCTCTTCCGGTGTCATGGCTGCCACGACCTCCGGAATATTGTCCTCACGAAGTTGCGGGGCCTTATCGGCCAATGCTGAAGTTACCTGACACGCCAGAATCGCCGAAACCAATATTGTCTTTATCTTATACGACTCCATCGGATTACTTGCCTGTAGTAAAAGTAACGTCACAGTACATCGGGCAGTGGTCGGAAGCAAGTTTGACGTCCGTCGCCTTGCTGCTTGTCACTGCATGTGTCTCTCCCGCCTTGAACTTCACGCCGTTGTTCAGCACGAAGATGTAGTCGATGCACTTCACCGGTTTGTCTGACGGGAATGTATTTTCCATACATGAAACCAGTGTCCAGTTTTTCTTGAAACCGGTGATGGTGGTCTCCGACGGAATGCAGTTCATATCACCGACGAGGAATACTGGCTTGCTGGTCTTGCCGGAACCATAATTCTCAAGCGCCCAGGCGGTTATGATTTCAGCGCCTTGCTTTCTGGCATCTATGGAAATGTGGTCCAGATGAGTTACACAGAACACGAAGTTCTCATATTCCACTGCGCCCATGGAACGGTTCTCGCTTCCGTTCCCCTTAGGAATCAAAAGCCTGGGCCATTCCTTCACGACTTTGTAGTCCGGCGACGCCACGATGCTGTTTCCGTAAGTGGTATTGTTGGCATAGGCGAAATACGATGTCCAGCCGGTGCCGACAGCCTTTGCAAGTTCAGCAGCCTGATATTGGTTGTCCGTCCTATTGTTGCCCCTGTCTGTCTCATTCAGTCCCACTACGTCTGCATCAATCTCTTTCAGGAGACTAGCAACTTCGGGATAAGAATAATGTCCCAGAACAGACTTGGACTTGCTGAATGTTCCGACATTGTAGGAACAGAGACGCACTGTCATTTCCTTGCCGCCACCGGTTCCGGGTTCCGGATTCGGTTTCGGGGTTTCCTGACCGCCGAGATGAGGCGGAAATTCGTAATCAGGAAGACTCACAGGCTTCGTGCATGAAAGCACGAAAGCCAGCGAGACAAATGTAATAATTATATTTTTCATATTGTTCATTATTTAAGAACAGGATATTCGCCCGAGAGATCCCATACATTCTGGTTCCACTTGAGCTGTTTGGCCACTGATGACACTGTAGCCCCAGCTGCAGCGGCCTTTCCATGATATGGATAAGCATACTTGTAACCATACGTGCATTCAGGATCCTCGACAGTGCCTCCCAGCATCGGCATATCAGGAGAAGAGTTCTCCTGGTCAACAGCGGTGATCGAGAATTCAGCATCCGTAACAGGGCATCTGAAGTCCATGTCAGCCTTGCGCCAGCAATTCTGGAAATACTGGTATTTGTTGCAATATCCGACAACCGGAGCGGATGAATAATTGCCAGTCGCCGTCTTTTTCGCTTCCACTTTTTCATTCCATGCGATACAGCCGATTACCATATCCTTCTGGATGTCCAGCTGCGTATCATGATAAGTACCGCCATAAGAGCATGAGCCACAGATACCGCCGGCATTTCGATCGGCGGTCACGGCCATTCTTGAATAACAGTTCTTTATAAGGGACGCACGGGTCTTGTTGCCGGACTTTCCAGTCTCTAACTGTGTCTGGCCGAGAATACCAGCCACCTGCTGCTGTCCGGTGATGGAACCGGCTGTCCAGCAGTCTTCTATACGGAGATATGCATCGGAGATCTGAACATTGTGATAACCAACGATTCCGCCCTGACGACGTCCGGCATTGTCGATGGTGCCGTCAAACGAGCATCTCTTGACGATTGCATTGACCGCTACTCCGATGATACCGCCCACACCGCCGGCTTTTCCGTTAAGGCTGCCGGTCACATTGACATCGTAAACCGCACACTTCGAATTGCCAGTCTTGTTTCCGCCGTATGCTGCAATGATTGCGCACGGCTGGGTCCCGCCGTCGGCAGTTCCGTCCACATTCGCATCTTGGAAATTCACGTCATATACACGTCCGCTGAGGAAACCGAAGAAACTGCGGTATGAGCCGGCGGCACAACTGAAGTTGGAAATCGTATGACCCTTTCCGTTGAACTCGATGAGATCGGTGCCATCCTCATTGAATGCAGAGAATAGCGGTGTCCAGTCAGTCACTGAAGCCATATCTATATCAGCATTGAGAACGACATAAGTGGTCGCACCTTCCTTGAGGTTGTTCCTGAGGTTCTTGAGGTCCTCAAGATTGTTTATGGTGTAGTCCGGAGTCTTGGATGCGTCAGCAGGCTTGCACTCGTCATCAATCAGACCGGCTGTGATGTCCACCTCCTCGGGAGCCACTTCCGCAGCCTGGAGGAGGATATAAGCAGCCGATTGTTTGGTCAACTCATATTCGGCGCCTTCCGCTGAGGTGATCACGACAGGCAGGATATAAGTCTTGCCCTGTTCCAGAGAATTGGCAGTGATCTTGAGCACACCGGTGGTCGAATTCACGTCATAGCGGTAAACCATCATTGAATTCTTCTCGAAAGAATAGCACGAAGCCGGCATCTCCACGTAATCGGTGGAATTTTTCTCATTATAACTGCTGACCAATTTCATGTCGGCATCGACGGTAAAGGTCATATTGGCTGCCGGACCCAGTTTCTCTGCCTTGACATTCAGCTTGACAGATTTCGAGCGGCCTTCGGCCAGAACTATCGGGTCATCCATGTCCGATGTCAGACAGAACACCGGCGTATCCAAGTCTCCAACACTGGAAGACTCTGAATTACAAGAGCTTAAACATACCAACGAAAGGCATGACATAAGCATTGATATGATTTTCTTCATAAAGTGATATATTAATTATGTCTATTAAAAGTTCAGGCCGTCATCCCATCCCGGATTCTGGGCCAGGTTCTTGTTCAGGCTGCGTTCCTCTGATGGAATCGGGTAGTAATAATCCCTGTTCTCATCCCATTTGCCCATACCTTTGTGCATCTGGATATAGCCGTAGGTGCCTTCGCTCAATACGACATCCTTACCTGCCTGATAATACACGGTCGCTTTCTTGGTAGGTTTCTTGGTCTGATAGACGCAAAGGTCATCAATACCGTCAGAATTGAAATCGTAGAACACGCATCCGTCTGCGCCAGGTTTGTCAATATAGATTCCGTACAGTGGCTGTTCGAAAATCTTGCCTTCTTTCCAGCGGATGATGTCGTAGTAGCGATGTCCTTCCTGTGCCAGTTCAATGGTCCTCTCACGACGGATTTCGAGAATGACACCTTCATTTCCGCCCTTCTGGACATTCTGATAACCACCCCATTCCTTGTTCTTGAGGAACGGATCCGGAGACTGATTTGCCGCTTCCAGATTCATGGCAGGCATTCCCACACGGTCACGCAACCTGTTCACGGACATGTCCAGGTCGTCCTGCGTCAGCGTTCCAAGCTCAGCCTTGGCCTCTGCATAGTTCAGATAAACTTCAGCCGCACGGAATACTATGAGGTCGATGTCAGACTTCTGATAGGCGTTCTGGGCCGCGGTCGTGACATATTTGATAGGATTGTAACCGGTCGTGGAAAACGAAAGGTTAGGAGCCGTGGTAGCGGTTTCTCCTACCATCACATAAGTCGGGGTGATGATGGACTGGGCCATACGAGGATCCCTGTCTTTCATTTCATCAATGAAGCCCATCGTCTGCCAGCCCGGTTTGTCAGTGAAGCGGCTTCCGTCCTTCATAAGATAGCTTGCCACCACCTTCTTGTTCATTCCATAACGTCCCATGGTCGCACTGTTGAAGGTGTTTCCGGAGCTGTGGACAAGGCCGAAAGCAGCATTGTAATCCCTGGCAAGAATCACCTCTGTCGACTCCGCGTTCATCGTAGTGAACAGATTGCGGTAATTCTGGGTCGGGTCATTCGCCTTCCTCGAAATTTCATATCCGCTTTTCGTGATAAAATCGTATGAAGCTTTGGCAGCCTCGTTCAGATAATATTCAGGGCCATTTTCATACTTCGTGATTCCGTGATATTTGCGGAATGTTCCTTCGAACAGGCAGAAGCGGGATTTGAGTGCGAGTGCAGTCCATTTGGTCACCTTGTAAATTTCCTTCTTCGCAGGAAGGTTCGCAATGGCGAAATCAATGTCCGCCAACATATTCTGCATTACAAGTTCACGTGTATCGCGAGGCTTGTACAAGTCCGGATCATTGGATTTCATCTCCTTGTCATACCAAGGAACGTCTCCATACCTCTGGACCTTGATGAAATACTGGTATGCACGGAAGAATCTGCCCAGCGCCTCGTAATATTTCGCGGCTTCGGCGTCATCACACAGATAAAGATAGCCGAGCATGGTATTGATGTTCCTGATTCCACCCCAGCTCCATCCGTCGCCGGAACTCGGGACCGTACGTCCGCCACGCATTTCCGGCATCATCTCAGTGGACGCGTAGAGGTCAGATGTCTCCGAATAAAGTCCGGAAGACGGGAAAGCCGTATAGAAATTATTGCTGAAGGCCTCCAGACCTGCCTTCGTCGAGAAGAACTCTTCTGGTGTCAATGATGACTGCGGCTGCTTGTCCAGCAGGTCCTTACACGAGGTAAGCGCTGCTGCCACAGCCAACGAAATCATTATTCTTATAATATTTTTCATATCCGTCAATGTATTAGAATGTCAGATCTATTCCGAACATAAATGTCTTCTGCCAAGGATAGACGCTCAAGTTTCCGCCCGTCGCTGCCTGCTCAGGGTCGATGTATCTGGTATTTTTCTTCAATGGAGACATATATGCCAGGTTCTCACCCGAGAAGAACACTCTGAGCTGTGAGATATGAGCCTTCTCCATGATGCTTTCCGGAATGGTATAGCCGAAAGTGAGGTTCTTCAGACGGCAGTATCCGATATTCTGGAGATATCTGTCATTTACCGCACCCAGAGTACGGTTTTTCTTCATGGCAATATATCCGCGAGGACGAGGGAAATAAGAATTCGGATTTTCCTCCGACCACATCTTGTTCATGAAATCTGCAGGAATGAATGTAGCATAAGGTCTCGAATAAGGACCCCAGAAAAGTTCCGCCTCCGGATCAGGATACCAATCCATGTGTCCTACACCCTGCAGGAAGATGGAGAAGTCGAATCCGAGCCAGCTTGCGCCAAGATTGATACCATACTGGTATCTCGGCTGGGTATTTCCCAGTTTCTTGAGGTCACCATGATTGTCAAGGGTATTGGCACCGATGCTGATCTTTCCGTCACCAGTGTCAGGAATACCGTCACCGTCCGTATCAATGGTCGGCTGGTCTACATACTTGAGGTCTCCGACCCTGAGTCCGTATTCGGCACCCGCTGAAGAATAAATGATGTTGCTGACAGCAGACTGGTCGATATGCCAATTCTTGGCTTCTTCATCTGAAGTGAAATAACCGGCGGTCTCGTAGCCCCAGATTTCACCATAGGTCTGCCCTACATAATAATTGCTGAGGACTTTCTCAGGATTGTCAAATTTGGTGATTTTGGTGATGTAATCACTGAATACCACTGAAGCGCTATAAGAGAACGGTCTTCCGGCCAGCTTGAACTGGTCGCGCCATGAGAGGGAAAGTTCATAACCTTTCGTCCTCATGTCAGCAGCATTCATCTTAGGAGGAGTCGCCCCATAGACGCCTGGAAGTGCAATACCTTTGGTAAGCATGCCCTTGGTGTCGCGGATATAGGCTTCTGCGGTGAAACTCAATCTGTTGCCAAACATTGCATAGTCAAGACCGACATTGTACTGGTCAATCACTTCCCATGTCAGGTTGCCGGAAACAGGCGCATCGATTGTCGCATAGATAGGTTTGGCATCACCGAACAGATAAGACAATGTGCCGATGTTGATGCCACGGATATAGTCATAGTATCCCACCTGCTGGTTTCCGAGCCTACCGTAAGAGAAGCGGAGTTTAAGGTTGTCGATTCCTACAGCTTTGGCTCTCTCGAAGAAAGGCTCTTCGGAGATTCTCCATCCCGCAGATGCTGACGGGAAGAATCCCCAGCGGGAATCGGCTGAGAAACGTGAAGTTCCGTCATAGCGTCCGTTGAACTCGAAGAGGTATCTTTCCTTATAGTCATAATTGAAACGGGCAAATACGCTCTCGATGGCATATTCATTCTGACCGCCGCCGACATTGGTCACTTTCTGTCCATCAGCATTGGTACCCACCAGATTAAGGTCATTCAACGTATTCGACATGAGGTTTTCGCCGGATGCGGTGACATCCTTCAAATGCTTGGTCTCGTAGGTATAACCTGCCATAACCTTGAAGTTGTGGCCCTTGCCGAACTGGTTATGATAGGTCGCATAAACATTGAACTGCTTATAATTATGGAAGGAGATGGTCTCCGTAAGCTTGTCCTGCCAGTAACCCGTGGTCAATGTCGATATGACTCCCGGATTTACAGAATATTCACCGTTCGTCTGACGGTTCATGCTCTGTGCGGAAGTGTGGTTGTAGGTAAAGTTGGCCTTCACTTCCAGATTCTTGAACGGAGTAATGGTCGCCTCCGTCATTGTGGAGAAATGATTCGCCTTGTCCTGGTTCTTGTGATGGCCGTTGTTCAGCATCACCATAAGACCGTCCATGACGCTTTCACTTCGGTATTGCGTGTTGCCGACTGCTGTTCCGTCAGGATTGACGGCCGGATAAGAGGCAAGGCCATGAACCATTGCCATCCTGAATGAGTTGTTTACTCCTGCACGGCCGGGATAAGTATAATCACTTGCGTAATAGCTGGTATTGCTGGAGATGTTCAGCCATTTCGTGACATCGAACGAGAGTTTCGCCCTGAGGTTATATTTGGAGAATTTGTCAGGATTGATACGGAACGTACCGGTTTCCATGTTGTACGAACCGGAGAGCATATATTTCACTTTCTCGGTACCACCGCTGAAAGAAACGCTGTGGGATGTAGTCGGTTTGAGGTCATTGTAAAGTTCATGATACCAGTCCGTATTTGCATAGTAGTTATATACATCCATGCCGTTCTTATTGGTGACGGTTACCCATGGGCGGGCCGGGTTTTCCACTTTGTCATGGCGGCGGGCCCAGAGTTCCATCATGTCCTCATCCGAATAAGGAGCATAAGGCACACCTGCATAAGCTTCATAGAAGAGGTTGTTCAGATATACGGAGTAATAGCCTCTGGTCTCGAAGTCTGTGGACGTGGTCGGACTTGTGAAGCCGGCCCTTCCGCTATATCTGACAACCGGTTTTCCGTTCTTGTCCGCTCCGACTTTCGTGGTCACGAGAATCACGCCGAAAGATGCGCGGGCACCGTAGATGGCAGCCGAAGAAGCATCCTTGATAACGGAAATTGATTCAATATCAGCAGGATTGATTCTTTCCAAATCGCCTTCTGCACCGTCAATGAGAATGAGCGGAGAGCCTCCGTTGATAGAGTTCAGACCACGGATATTGATTGTCGCAGCCTGTCCGGGACGTCCTGAACGATTAGTAATATTGAGTCCCGGAACAGATCCCTGGAGCATCCTGGAAACGGAAAGGGCAGACCTGTCCTCAAGTTCGTCAGCCTTTATCACGGATACCGCACCTGTAAGATTCACCTTCTTGGTCGTACCATATCCCACGACAACGACTTCGTCCAGAAGCTGAGTATCCTCTGTAAGAGTAATGTCAATGTTGTTGAATTTGGAGCCGAGGATGATTTCCACCTCATTGTACCCAAGAATGGAGACTTTCAGGATGCTTCCCTCCTTGGCCTTGACGGAGAATTTACCGTCAATGTCAGTCATAGCGACAGTATTGCTTCCCTGAACGGTCAATACGGCCCCCACGATAGGCGCAATGGCATCTTTTACCACTCCGGTGTATTCGTGTTCCTTGCTTTCCTGGACCAGAGCGATGATGTTTCCCTGAATCTTGATGGTCATGCCTGTTCCGGCAAGGACGCGATTCATCACTTCGCCCAATGTCTTGTCCCCTGCCGACACGGAAACTATTCTGCCGGTATCAATGGAATTTTCATTGTAGGCGATTGTCATGTTTGTCTGTCCCTCTATCTGCCGGAATATTTCCGATAGCGGAATCTGTGCGTCTGATTCGAACCGGACACGCTGATTCTGCGCTGAGGCAAATATTGAAAGGAACAAAAGAGTTGCTAACAATAATTGTTTCATGATATTAAATTATGTTGAATATTTAATGGATTGTCAGTTTCGTATAACTACCTGATATAGACCGCATTGTTCTCCACGGTATAACGCATTCCAGGAATGACGAGGGAAAGGGCGGAGAAGAGTTCATCGACAGACTCGCCGTAAATGAACTTGGCGGTCACGAATTCATTGTCATATTTTCCAGTAGTGAGATATACGCGGACGCCGTAATGTCTTTCAATGGACTTTATTATCTGATGTATTGAAGCAGACTTGAAGCAGAGTTTTCCATCCTTCCATCCGAAGGCGTCATCCATGTCGGCCTGCTCTATCGAGACCTTGTGTGTGGTTCGGGAATAGTTCAAAGTCTGATTTGGAGAAAGCAGCCATGCCTCCTTCCCGTCAGCGCTCAAGCTGATGCTTCCTTCTTTAAGCGTCGCGCTGGAGTAGTCTGCTTCAGGATATGAGCATACATTGAACAGGGTTCCAAGTACCTTGATCGAGAAATCAGAGGTCTTGACGATGAACGGATGCGAGGCGTCTTTAGTGACATCGAAAATCGCTTCTCCTGTCAGATAGACCTCTTTTTCATCGGCACCGAAGTTTTCCGGATAAATCAGCACACTGCCGGAATTCAGTATTACCGTGGTGGAATCGGACATGGTGATCACCTGTTTTTCCCCATTGCCCACGTAGCATTCCAACATCTTGATGTGAGAGGATCCCAATGTCGGCTGAACGACCGGAGCCTTCAGGAAAATAGCCAGGGCAATACAAGCGGCAGAAGCCACTCCGGCCCATACCCAAGGAATGAATCTCCCGACAGGTTTCGAATCTGAACGGCGGATCTTTTTTTCCACAGCCGCGTAAGATTTGCTCATATCACCGGGTGAAAGATAACATTCTTTCTCCCACTGCTCCATCAACACGGAATCTTTCAATTCCTTGTCAACAGGTGCGGACAACCACTCGGCAAAAAGTCGTTTTGTCTCATTATCAACGTTTTGCGAGAAGAATTTTTCAATGATTTGTTTTATTCGTACCATAGTGTGCAAGGCTTTGCACACTATAGACACAACTGAAGGAAGAAACTCCCGAGCTTAATAAGTTATTTTATTAAGATTACTTACTCAAGTTTCGCAAGTTGTCAAACTTGCTGAGCATTATTGCGTATTTGAGGGTTGTCACTCGTTCGAAGGATTTAAAGCCAACGCACTTTTATCACGTTACCCTCACCCTAAATCCCTCCCCTCGGGGAAGGGACTTACCATCGCCCTCACGGGCTCTAAAAGCGGTGTTTCGCACTCGCGAAACTTGAGTTACTTAATTCAAAAAAAACAATGCAAATGCCAGCATGACTTCACGAAGTTCCTTCAGCGCGATGCTCAAGTTGTTTTCCACGGTATGCTTGGACACTCTCAGTCTCTCGGCAATCTCGTCATTGGTCTTTCCCTGATATCGGCTCATTGTGAATATCTTTCGTCGCTGTGCAGGCATCTGCCCCACCACGAGGCGGATCAGCAGTTCCTTTTCCTTGCAATAATATTCCTGCTCGACGTCGGTATCGTCCAGAATGGACAATTCCGATATTTCGACCATAATCCGTTTGCCCCGGAAGTAATTGAGCGCGGCATTTCTGGTCATTCTATAAATATAGGTACTGATGGACTTGATTTCCGGAAGCGAGGCCCTCATCGTCCATATCTTGACGAATATGTCTTGTGCGATATCCTCAGCCGCCTTGTCGTCTTTCAGAAAATTGACAAGAAACACCTTGACTTTAGGGAAAAACATATCGAACAAAGTCCTGAAGGCTTCGTGATCTCCCCTAGATATGCTTTCCAAAAGGCTTGTAGCGTCTGTCAACATACACACAAGTTTAGTAATCCTTAAAAATAACTTGGTAATCTTTGTTCGTCTTTTCGGTCTATATTCATTTTCTCATCAGTCGTGTACGTCCAGTACACTCCTTCTTCGAAAAGAAATCTATCCTCGAAAATACTTCACAAATCTTTACCGACTTATTTTTTAACGCTTACTTACGTCGGCAAAAATAGGTGATTTTGTCAACATTCCCAAGAGGGTCCGTGCTTGCAGTGACTGGCAAACGTCTCCATAATCACTCATACCCGTCGGCGGGACGTGGCCGCGTCCCGACAGTGCAGGCTAGTCTTCCGGAACATATTCCAGGATGTCGCCGGGTTGGCAGCCGAGGGCACGGCAGAGGGCTTCCAGGGTGGAAAAGCGCACTGCCTTCGCCTTGCCTGTTTTCAGAATGGAAAGATTCGTGGCGGAGATACCGACTTTTTCAGCCAGTTCTCCGCTCGACATCTTCCTGCGGGCCAGCATTACATCTATGTTGACTGTAATCGGCATAATTGTTATTCAGTAGCCTCCCCTTCTGTCTTGGCCGGCTGTTCCTCCGCGCCCTTGAGATAACTTGGAAGATTCATGCCTGCCATCTTGAACAGCTCGTCAAGCGGCGGAACAGACTGCATCATACCGGAAATGAAATTGGCAGTTGACGTCTTTCCGTCACCCTTGCCGTTGCCGTCCCATACGGTAACCTTGTCGATCTTGATGCCTTTGACAGCCTCGACCTGAGTCTTGACAAGTTCAGGAAGCTTGTCCGCGATAAGCATGAGCACAGCCTTCTGCGCATCACCCTCGGCAGCACCGACAAGCCTCTGGAAACCCTCAGCCTGCTTGGTAAGAATCTCCTCGATACCCTTCGCCTGGGCAACCATTTTCGCATAAATTGCATCAGCCTCACCCTGAGCCGTCCTGCGCAATTTTTCAGCCTCCGCCTCGGCGTCAATGATGGCCTTCTCCTTTTCAATCTGTGCAGGTACGACAATGTTTGCCTGCTGGGTAGCCTGTTCCCTGGCAGCACGCGCAAGTTCGGCATTCTGTTCAGCCTTATATGCTTCCTCCATCGCCTTCGCAGCCTGGACCTTCTCGGCAGCTATAGCAATTCTTGCAGCCTCGGCCTCCTTTTCACGCCTGATGGCATCGGAATTGGCAATCGCTATCTTGGAATTGTTCTCACCCTCGACCGCCTTGGCATTGGCATCCGCAGTGGAAATTCTGGTATCGCGGACGGTTTCCGCAATGCGGATATCCTTGTCCCTATCTGCCTCGGCCTTACCGATTTCACCGAAACGGTTCTGCTCGGCGACACTCTTCTTGGCATCATTGATCGCCTTGGCCGCAGCCTCCTTTCCGAGAGCCTCGATGTAGCCTGACTCGTCACGGATATCGGTGACATTCACATTGATAAGCTTCAGACCGATCTTGCGGAGCTCCGCCTCGACATTGGTACTGACATTGGCGAGGAACTTGTCTCGGTCGGAGTTGATTTCCTCGATGTCCATGGTCGCGATGACGAGCCTGAGCTGTCCGAAAAGGATATCGGTGGCGATATTCTGGATATTCTCGATGGTGAGTCCGAGGAGACGCTCTGCCGCATTGGTCATATTCTCGGGCTCCGTGGATATACCGACGGTGAAGCGGCATGGCACGTCAACACGGATATTCTGCTTGCTGAGCGCATTGGTAAGGTTGCATTCGATGGAAATCGGGGTAAGATCCAGGAACGAATAGCTCTGGAAAACAGGCCAGATGAAAGCGGCACCGCCGTGAATACACTTGGCAGACGACGACCCGCCGTTCTTGTTTCTCCTTGTCTTTCCGTAAATTACGAGAATCTTGTCTGACGGACAACGCTTATAGCGGTTAAGTATTGCGGCCAATGTGACTATGAGCACGACCACCGCAATCGCAATGATGATAATTATTTCCATATCACAATGTATTAGGTGTTATTAAATAATCAGAGATTCCAGCGGTTCCACGAGCAAGGTACTGGAATCTATCACTTCCACCACCTTGATCTGTGCACCGGTAGTGATTGTGTCACAATCAGTTACCGCATCGTATTCGCGTACGGATTCATTGATGACAATCTGCACTTTTCCCGTTCCCTTCCTCTCTCCGGGAATCGTCAGATAGACTTTTCCCTGGCATCCGACCGCGGATTTATAGACATCTATATTTCCCGACTGCTGCATCCCGGCCAGCCACTTGAACATCAGCATGACGACGGTGACGAGGACCGCGCCTACGAAAAACGCCAGCAGCAGGACCAATGCCTCCGAACGGAATTTCCCATGCATCAATATCGCCGTCCAGCTGAATCCGAGGAAGAAATTCACCAAGTTCCTGAATGTGAACAGGTTCATCGAGGAATCGCCGACGAAATCGGGATTCATGTCCATCCCGCCGCCGAGATCAGTGTCAATGCCGCCGCCCAAATCCGTATCAGAGTCGACTCCGACAAATGTGAGTATACTCTGAATAATAAAGGTCAATGACGTAGCTATGGCGATGCACCATAGAATTTTCATAAACAAGTCCAGTGAAGTCCACCATTCAGTAATCATAGCAAATATTTTTTCGGGGCAATGCCCCAGGTTGTTTCCGCTAATATAAAAACTTTTTTACGAATAACGATAAATTTTCTTCAAAATTCGTAAAGATTTTACATTTTCGGAGTTTTTTTACGCGCCCGGTCGGTGGTGGGGCCGCAGGAGGTTCGCTTCGCTCATCCCGTCAGTCTGGCGCCTGACACCCATTCACAAGGCCATGGGCGGCCATGCCTCCCACGGCCCCACCACCGGCCGGGCTTCCTCGAAACGGGGAAATTGTCGGCAGGACGCGGCCACGCCCTATTTCTGGAAGCATTGATTTTCAATGAGTTATAAAATGCAGCGTGGAAACGCAGACTTTTTTTTGCCGCGTTTCCACGCTCTTGCGAAAATAGTATTTGATTATCAATAAGTTACGAAATCAAGCGTGGCCGCATCCCGCCAGGACCGGCTGCATAGTCATCCGGAAATTATCGCGTAAGCGAGCCGACATTGTCCGTGAATATGGCTTCGCGGTCATCAGGGCCGACGGTGGAGAAGGCGACATTGTCCAGGACGACCTCGGCGACATTGCGGAAATACGCTCCGTAGGACGGGAAATACGGCCATTGGTCGAAAGGCATTGAGGCTATTTTCGCGCCCAGACCCGGCTCCGGAATACCGATGAATGAGAATGAAGAGTTCCGGATAGTCACCTTGTCGGTTGTCGCGCTCCCCCAGCTTTTCACTGACAATGCCATACGGCGGCAATCGGAAGCATGATAGTTTTCTATCGTAACGTCGGTGCAATGATTGTCATCCAGCAATGTCATGCAGAAAGGCGACAGCACATTTTCCGCGGTACAGTCCTTAATATAAATGCCTGATAATGTGCCAGGTGCATCTCCCCATCCGCCCGGCTCAAAAATCATGGCATGGAGCATTTCGCCACCTTTGTCAGACCTAGTGCGATGCGGGGAACGGCCGGGGCCGACGAATGTGCAGCCTGAAACAAGGACATTTTCAGACGGCATGATCATACGGAGTCCATTGCAGGAAGAATTGAACCGGCACCTGTCGATCACCATGTCATGCCAATATCCGCCGGCCATGCTGTCATCGCCGGTAGAAAAATCGCACTCACTGACATTGACATTATCCCCTCCTCTGATGTGGATGCCGTCCCAGCCGCCGGTAATCCGGAGGCCATTGAATTGGCTGTCAGTCAGTTCGTAGCCGAGAATTGCGTAATTCGAGGAATTGTCAATGCTGATTCCCGACATCTTGAAACCGGACGTTTCAGCGACAAGCACAGTGTGCGGCCCGCGCATTCCCTCTTCGCCGAGAGGATTGCCAATGCTGCCGCCGTCAATTCTGCCGGACCCGGTAATGGACGCTCCGTCAGCACGATAAGCTATGACAAGGGCCTGTGACCAGATGGTGTCCGAAGCGCAGTTCTGATTTGCCGTACCGACGCCGGTGTCATATCTGGACATATCCTTGTCGGTGATGTAATGACCGTACGAAGCCAGATCCTGATTCGCCAAAATCGCCGCGCCGGCTTCCAATTTCAGTTCCACGCCGGCTTTCAGATAAATGGTACCGCTCATGAATCCGCCTGCCGGAACAATGACAGTACCGCCGCCAGCGCGGTTGCAGCTATCTATGGCAGCATTGATTATCAATGCATTGTCGAACCCGGAATCGGTTTTCGCGCCCAAATCTGTTATTTTCAATGACAGGCTACGGGAGCATGCGGTCAATGCCAGGAATGTGGCCAATATTGCGGAAAGATGTCTCATAAAGTATTGTAATTTCAATGTTCACCTAACGAAAAAGGCGTTTCAAAACTTCCGTTTCAAAACGCCCTTCGGTTGAGATACCACGACTCGAACGTGGACTAAGTGAACCAAAATCACTTGTGCTGCCATTACACCATACCTCAATTCATCTCGGCAAAGATAGGATTAATTTCCCTTTCCGCCAAAAGTATTTCGCTCCAGACGCGTAAAATCTACATAACGCGCTGTAATAATGCCATTTTTGTCGACACGGATGATATACGGAAGTGACGTCAAATCAAATGAATCCAGCAAGGCTTCCTCGGGCTGCATCTTCACGAAAAGCACACGCATTTTCCTGTCGGCCGACATGAGCCGCTCCGCAGAAGCGATATTGTCCTGACATGAACTGCATTCCTCGTCATAGAACATGATATAGGTATCGCGTCTGAGCCGTGAAAGCTGCCAGGTCTTCTGACGGCGCTGTTTCCACATGCCGTTTTCTGCAGAACGCCCATGCGCCTGTACGCCGCTCACCTCCACGTCAGGCACCGGGCTTCCCGGCATTGCCCTGGAGAGGAGATCCGACATCGTCCTTGCGTATCCTATGATTTTCAGCGAATCGGACGGAGTGTCCCAGACATCCTGTCTGGACAGTATGTATTTATCAGTCAAATACTTGCACGCCTCCTTATAACACCCTTCAGGCATTATCGAAAGATAATAGAACAAGTCTCCGACAGCCTCCTTGAAGGCGGAAGGACTAGAGGCTGTACGTGCGGCAATCCTATCGGAAACGCCATTTATGTCCGCGGTGCTGATATCCTCGCCGAAAGAGACGAAAATATCGCCCAACTTTTTCATTGATTCAGGTGAGCCATACTCGTAATCATCTGAAGAATAGATATTCCGGAGCATTGCACCGAGAGCGGGCACATCCAGGCGACGGCCTAGAACAGCATTGTCCTTACCTATCAGGAACATCTGCGGGGTCTTGAGCACGCCGTATTTCCTCTGGAAGTCGGAGGACAGTTCAGGGTCCCAGAAATGACGGACATTGACCTGCGGCGAACTGACTTCGAGCCGGGCCTCGCGGTATTTTTTCCAGGCTAGACTGTCCGAACCGACATAGACGGCATCGACGTCGAGCGGATAGCTGACGGCATTGAGCCAGGTCCTCAACATTACAGTCTGAACCAGACAGTCAGGGCATCCCGTATCGTAGAAGTACAAGACGGAATAACGTTTCGACGGTTGAGCGAAAAGATTGGTTTCCAAGCCTTTGTCATCCTTCATCACAAGTTCCGGCGCCTTCTCCCCCACCAGCGACTGACGATTGAAATCCGCAAAGATTCTGGCGTTCATCAGGTCAATGTCGTTCTTCATGCGGACTTTCCCGGTGAAGAACCAGTTGTCGGCAATGTCAATGGCCACGGCCTCGACTCCCATCACCGCAGATTTCACATAGTTGGCGTACAGATACAACGCAACATGCTGGCGTACAAGGGAATCCGTACAGCTGGAAATGAGGAACGAGCATTCTTCCTTCTGCGCCTCGACATCCAGCGGTTCTATTGCCTTGACATATCCGGCCAGCTTCGAATCCAAGGCATTGAACACAGCCGTATCCGCTTCCTGCGCCCGTGCGGGCAGAAGGAGCGAAAGCGCGAAAAACGCCGATAAAGCTATATGTTTCAATGCATTGAACATCTTATTTGGCCTCCGGTAGAACGACTCCTTCCGGGAGGAAGAGCGAGGTGTCGCCGTGATGTTTCAGTATGTCGCGCACCGCGGAGGACGAAATATGCGCAAACTCCTGAGCTGTAGGGATTATGATGGTCTCGACATCAGGTGCAAGCCTGCGGTTCGCATCAGCGATGGAGCGTTCCGTCTCGAAGTCTATCATATTACGGACTCCACGCACGATGTGGTGTATTCCAAGTTCATGGCAAGTGTCGATTGTCAAATTGTCATATTTTATGATGCTGACGCCCTCCAGGCCCTCGACAGCTTGACTTATGATGGCAATGCGCTGGTCCATGTCGAAGAAGCCGCGCTTATCCTGGTTGATGCCGACAGCGACGACGACTTCGTCGAACATTGTCAATGCCCTTTTAAGAATATTGAGATGTCCCGCCGTAAACGGATCAAAAGATCCCGGAAACAATGCTTTCGTTTTCATTACACTAATAATAAACTGTTTCGCAAATATACAAGTTGCCGTGCAAATTAAGGTTCCGCAAATATCTGAACACGATTATAATTGCCAGTCGATGGGAGTTTTTCCTTCCGACCGGAGGATTTCATTGGTCTTGGAAAAATGCCTGCAACCGAAGAACGCGCCGCGAGCCAGAGGAGATGGGTGCGCTGCTTCCAGAACGAAATGCCTGGATGTATCAATGAGCGCCTTCTTGCTGCGCGCGAAATTTCCCCACAAAAGGAAGACCACACCTTCGCAATGCTCTGATATATAGCTTATGACAGCGTCCGTAAACTGTTGCCAGCCGATGGCGCTATGCGACGTAGGCTCCCCTGCGCGCACTGTCAGGACGGCATTCAGAAGCAGCACTCCCTGCTCGGCCCATTTTCTCAAATCCGGGTTGCCGCTCATCCGGACACCCAAGTCGCTTTCGATCTCCTTGAAGATATTTTTCAATGAAGGAGGCGCAGGGACACCGGCAGGAACGGAAAAGGACAAGCCCATGGCCTGTCCATAGCCATGATACGGGTCCTGACCCAATATCACGACTTTCACCTTGTCTACCGGAGTAAGTTCGAATGCCTTGAAAATATCTTTCCCCGGAGGAAAAACCTGACGTCCTTCAGCCTTTTCCTTGTGAAGATATTGCACCAGGGAAGCGAAATACGGTTTATCGAACTCGCTCTGCAATGCTTCTTTCCAGCTTTCTTCTATCTGAACATTCATTTCTGGAACACGAATCTTAATACATCGTCAATGGTCTTGACATACTCGAACGTAAGACCTTCGATATATTTTTCATTGATATCCTCGATATCCTTCCTGTTGTCTTCCGAGATGACGATAGCGGTGACGCCGGCCCTTTTAGCGGCGAGGATCTTCTCCTTGATGCCGCCTACTGGAAGCACACGGCCCCTCAACGTCGTCTCGCCCGTCATTGCAATGCCTTTCCTTACAGGCTCGTTTCTAAGTGCGGAAAGCATTGAACATACGAGAGTTATGCCGGCAGACGGACCGTCCTTAGGGGTCGCGCCCTCAGGGACATGCACATGGATGTCGTGAGCGTCGAACTCCTTGGAATCCATCTTCGCGAGTTCAGGATGCGCCTTGATATATTGGTACGCAATCGTGGCGGACTCCTTCATGACATTGCCGAGATTTCCGGTCATTGTCAGCTGGCCCTTACCTGCGCTCACCGAACTCTCGACGAACAGGATCTCGCCGCCCATCTGCGTCCACGCCAGACCGGTAACGACGCCGACTCCCTCGTTTCCGCTCTGCTTGTCATGGAAGGCGGTAGGAAGACCGAGGTACTCCTTCAAGTGTTCCTTCTTGATGACGGACGGGAACGCCTGGTCCATGGCAATCTTCTTCGCCGTCACGCGCGCAATCTTCGCAATCTGCTTCTCCAGACCACGCACGCCGGACTCATGTGTGTACTGGTCAATGATTTCGGCCAATGCACTTTTATCAATGCGGAGTTCCTTCTTGCCGATTCCGTGCTCTCCAAGTTCGCGAGGCAGGAGGAATTTCTTGGCGATTTCCATCTTCTCTTCCGCAAGATAGCCGGTGACATTGATAAGTTCCATTCGGTCCAGAAGTGCCGGCTGAATGGTGGAAATGTCATTGGCAGTCGTGATGAACAGGACATGGGACAAGTCATAGTCCACGTCCAGATAGTTGTCATGGAACGTCACATTCTGTTCAGGGTCAAGCACTTCCAGCAATGCGGAAGACGGGTCGCCCTTGAAGTCGCTGCTGAGCTTGTCGATTTCATCGAGCACCATTACAGGATTGGAAGTGCCCGCCCTGGAAATGCCGTTCAGAATCCTGCCAGGCAATGCGCCGATATATGTCTTCCGGTGTCCACGGATTTCAGCCTCGTCGTGCATGCCGCCGAGGGCGATACGCACGTATTTCCTGCCGATAGCCTTGGCAATGGACTTGCCGAGACTCGTCTTGCCGACTCCCGGAGGACCGTAGAGACAGAGGATAGGTGATTTCATGTCCCCGCGCAATTTCAGCACTGCGAGATATTCAATGATTCTTTCCTTTACCTTCTCCAGTCCGTAATGGTCGTCGTCCAGCACCTTCTGCGCATGCTTCAAGTCCAGATTATCCTTGGAAAGATGATTCCAAGGGAGTTCAAGCATGAACTTGACATAATTATATTGTATGCTGTAATCCGGAGATGACGGATTGTATTTCTCAAGTTTGGCAATTTCCTTCTCGAAAATCTCCTTTACGGAATCAGGCCAGTCTTTCTTCGATGCTTCGGCACGCAGTTTCTCTATCTCCTCATCATCGTCCATACCAAGTTCTTCCTGGATTGTACGAAGCTGGTTGTTAAGATAATACTCCCTCTGCTGCTGGTCGATTTCGTTCTTCACCTTGGAGTTGATTTCCTGTTTGATCTTCAGGAGTTCAACCTGTGTGTCAAGAACATTGAGCAACTTCATTGCCCTAACTTTAAGATCCTCATATTTAAGGAGTTCGACCTTGTCGAAGAAGTTTTCGACGTCGATGGTCGTGGCGATGAAATTCACCAGGAAATTGAAATCCTCGATGGACTTGACGGCATTGGCAGCCTCCTTGGGCGCGAACGACGACGACTTGATGATGGCGGACGCCTTTTCTTTCAGCGAATCTGCAATCACCTTGATTTCAGGGTCTTCAGGGTTCGCCTCGAACTCTTCCAGATATCTCACGTGAGCACGCAGATACGGCTCGGAAGAGACGACATCCTCGATTTCGAATCTTTTAAGTCCCTGCAGCACAGCAGATATCGTACCGTCAGGCATTTCAAATGTCTTGATGATGCGGGCTACCGTACCGAATGGGAACAAGTCGTCCAGAGCCGGATCCTCCACGCTTACGTCATTCTGCGGAACGGCGCCGATCAGCGAATTCGACTTATGGGCATCTTCTATGAGTTTTATGGATTTGTCGCGGCCGATGGTGATCGGGAAAATCGAGCCCGGAAAAATGACAGCATTTCTCAATGCCAGCAACGGCAATGTGTCAGGCATGGCGATGTCTTCCGTATGTGACGGTATCTCTCCACTCATGACAGGAATAATGCTGACTTCTGCCCCGGCGGGCGAAAACATATCCGAATATTTATCAATCATACACTTATATTATAAATCATCACTACTACACCCTACTGCCAATTTGGCATTGACAGCAGCATTTGTTTCACAGACCTACATTAGTCAATCTTTATGCCAATGCAAATTTGAGGAAATTTAGTCAGTAAATAAAATAAACGCACGTAAATTCCTGCATAAAAGTTTGTTAATAAAAAAAATAAACGTACCTTTGCTGACCGATTTTGATTAGAAATCTTTAGTAAGAGTTAAAAATAATAAGTTATCATGACCAAAGCAGAGATCGTAAACGAGGTTGCTAAGTCAACCGGACTTGAGAAAACAACAGTACAGACTGTTGTCGAGGCTTTCATGGAGAGCGTCAAGGATTCCCTCGCAAAGGGCAATCCTGTATATCTTCGTGGTTTCGGCAGCTTCATCATCAAGCACAGAGCTGAGAAGGCTGCCCGTAACATCACCAAGAACACGACCATGACAATCCCGGCACACGACATTCCGGCTTTCAAGCCAGCGAAGGTGTTCGTATGTACTGTTAAGAAATAATCAATAAAAATCTTTTAATCTATGCCAAGCGGTAAAAAGAGAAAGAGACATAAGATGGCAACGCACAAACGTAAAAAGCGTTTGCGCAAGAACAGACATAAGAAGAAGTAATTTTTCAGTGTCTGCCATTTTAGCAGTCTGCTAAGAGAGAGAGGCTGACCGGTAGTCCGGACGGCCTCTTTAGTTTTTTGTGAAGAGGCATTGCCTTTTCTGCCTATTAAATTAATATTGATTTATCCTGATGGAGTCTGAGAAAGAATCAGTCAAAGATCTGATTGTAGATGTCAGCGAGGAGGAGGTAAGGTTAGCCTTATTGGACAACCACCGTCTCATCGAATTGAACAAAGAGTCCAGTAACGGTCACAGCTTCACTGTCGGGGATGTATTCCTCGGCAAGGTGAAGAAAGTGATGCCCGCGCTGAATGCGGCGTTTGTAGACATCGGAGACGAAAAGGAAGCATTTATCCACTATCTGGATTTGGGTCTGTATTTCAATGCGTTCGACGAATTCGTCCGCAAGACAAATACTAACACCAACGCCAATGATTTGTTCACCGGCATTGAACTTGGTCCGATCCTCGCAAAGGAGGGGCAGATCGAGAATCATCTAAAACCGGGACAGATGGTGATCGTCCAGATCGTAAAGGAGCCGATTTCGACAAAGGGTTCGCGACTCACAGCTGAGATTTCATTGGCAGGACGCAATATTGTACTCCTCCCTTTCGCAAAGAAAGTGAGCATATCCCAGAAGATAGCATCCAAGGAAGAGAAAAAGAGACTTGAGACACTTGTCAGGAGCATTCTCCCGCCGAATTACGGTGCGATTATCCGCACTGCCGCTGAAGGAAAGAACGCGGCAATTCTGGTTTCAGAATTGAAGTCGCTCATCAGCAAATGGGAGAGTTCATGGACGAAGTTGTCCAAATCCAAGAATGTCCAGCTGCTCTTTACAGAGTACAGCAAGACCACCACGATTCTCCGCGATCTTTTCAATGATTCTTTCTCGAACATCTATGTCAATGACCAGAAAGAATATGAGGAAATCAAGAAGTACATCGCTCAGATTTCCCCGGACAAGGAAAAAATCGTGAAATTCTATGACGGCGACGAGCCTTTGTTCGACAAGTTCGATGTCACGAGGCAGATCAAGAGTTCGTTCGGAAAGGTGGTTCCTATAAAACAGGGGGCATATCTGGTAATAGAATCGACAGAGGCTCTCAATGTGGTAGATGTCAATAGCGGTATCAGGGCCAAGACCAATGATCAAGAGGAAAACACTTACGAAGTGAACCGCTACGCAGCCGAAGAGATAGCAAGACAGCTGCGGCTCAGAGATATGGGAGGCATCATCATCGTGGACTTCATAGACATGGAGAACCAGGAGCACAAGAATGGCCTCTACAAGTTCATGTCAGAGTTGATGCAGGAGGACAGGGCCAAGCATAATGTGCTGCCGCTCACGAAGTTCGGCCTCATGCAGATAACCAGACAGAGAATCCGTCCGGTGACACAGATCAACACTGAGGAAGTGTGTCCGGTATGTCACGGCACAGGCAAGATTTCTCCGAGCATTGTCATCGACGAAGAAATAGAGCGCAAGATTGCATTCTATACCAACGAGAAAAATATCCGGTCATTCATTCTCAAGACCGGGCCTGTACTTGGAGCATACATTTCGAGGGGATTCAATTCTTTCCTGAGAAAGTGGAAAAGGAAGTACAAATGCAAGATCAGACACGAAGAGGTCCTGGACTTCAGTGTCCTGCAGAATGAAATTTATACCGATAGCGGCGAAAGGCTGGACAGCTAGTTTCCCCACGGTAACCTGATGAAAGCAGGTCGGGCGCAGTGCCCGGCCTGTTTTTTTGTGGGAAAAATTGTCATTATCTCGCCAGATCATCTTCCGCGCCGTGCGTACTAAAACGTTTTCCACACACGTCAGGGCTCAATTCCCGACATGTAACCGCAAAGCCGGGGTGCATTGATTAGAAACACATTGGCATATCTGAGACTTTTTCCGGGATGGACTTTATGTTTTCAAAATTTTATATATTTGTAACATACAGCTGTTTTGATTATTCACTTAAAGAGTATTGATAATATGAAAAAGGTATTCAATCTTCTTGTCTCTTTCGTTCTGATTGCGGGATTTTCCGCTTGTAGTAAGGACGATTCAGGCAATCAGCAACAGGAACCGGAATATCCGAGTCCTACCCCTGTTCCGTCAGCGGACTACAAAGGTCTTGCATTCATTTCTTCCGGAGAATCCACTGTCCGGCTTGCACAAGTGGGGACCCCGTATGAAATTTCATTGGAATACAGCACTGATGAATCCCATTGGAAGCCATACACCATAGGGGAAACGATTACTTTGGCGGACAGTACATTTTTACTGTTCAGAAGCGGAGAGCATAAAAATCGCAAATTCAGTAAGGATGACGAAAATTACTATCATTTCGAGATTTCCGGTCCCATCTCTGCACAAGGGAATATCATGTCATTGTTAAACAGGGATTTCTCTACTCCGCTTACATTCTATGGATTTTTCGCATTATTTGAAGGATGTACAAGCCTGCTGTCTGCGCCTGAACTCCCGGCAACAACAATGGAACAGGGCTGCTATTCCCAAATGTTCGCAGGATGCACATCTCTGAAATCTGCCCCTGAACTCCCGGCCGAAGTATTGGCAACTAATTGTTATCGGTATATGTTCCGTGGATGTTCCACTCTGACATCTGCCCCGGAACTCCCGGCAACAACAATGGAACAGGGCTGTTATTTCGGAATCTTCTCTGAATGCACAGGGTTGACATCCGCGCCTAAACTCCCGGCCAATGTGTTGGCAAACAATTGTTATGGATGGATGTTCAAAGGATGTTCCGCTCTGACATCTGCGCCTGAACTCCCGGCAACAGAAATGGGATCCTATTGTTATAACGGTATGTTCGCAAACTGTACGAAACTGACATCCGCACCCGAACTCCCTGCTAAAAGGTTGGAGTCCAATTGCTACAATTGCATGTTTGAGGGATGTACAAGTCTCACATCGGCTCCGGAACTTCCGGCTACATACCTGGTAAGAGAATGCTACCATAGCATGTTCAACGGATGCACAAGTCTTGCATCAGCGCCTAAACTTCCTGCGACGACCTTGGAGTGGGGTTGTTATAGCGAAATGTTCCAAGGATGTACAAGTCTTACATCAGCACCTGAACTTCCGGCGAAAGAACTTATTCGCAATTGTTATCAGCTTATGTTTAAAGATTGCAGCAAGCTCCGATATGTCAAAGCATTGTTCACAACCAGCCCATCAGAAGAAACCACAAAAGACTGGCTCAGCGGTGTGGCGGCTTCCGGAACATTCGTCAAGAGCAAAAATGCCACTTGGAACGTGACGGGCGTACACAGCATTCCGAAAGGATGGAAAATTGAAACTCAGTAGCCTGTCATTTATCGTGACTCATGTCGTTTTGTTTTTTCACTTAAAGAGTATTGATAATATGAAAAAGATATTCAATCTTATTGCCTCATTCGTTCTGCTTGCGGGATTTTCCGCTTGCAATAAGGATGGTTCCGACAAACCGGGTCTTCCCCCTGCCCCTGTCCCGACAGTAAACTACAAGGGTCTTACGTTCATTTCTTCCGGAAAGTCCACTGTCTGTCTTGCAAAAGTGGGGGCTCCGGATGAAATCACATTGGAATACAGCACCGATGAGTCCCAGTGGAATCCATATACAATAGGGGAAAAGATTTCAATGGCGGACGGCTCATTTTTACTGTTCAGAGCCGGCGAGCAGAAAAATCTCACATTCAGCAAGGGCTCCGATAGTTACTATCATTTCGAGATTTCCGGTCCCGTCACTGCTCAAGGGAATATCATGTCATTGTTAGACAGGGATTTCTCCACCCCGCTTTCAACGAATGCATTTTTCGCTTTATTTGAAGGATGCACAAGCCTGCTGTCTGCGCCGGAACTCCCGGCAACAACAATGGAACAGGGCTGCTATTTCCGAATGTTCGCGGAATGCACAGGGTTGAAATCCGCACCTGAACTACCGGCCAAAGAATTGGCATACAATTGTTATGGGTGGATGTTCAAAGGATGTTCCGCTCTGACATATGTTCCTGACCTCCCGGCAACAGAAATGGTATCCTATTGTTATAACAACATGTTCGCAAACTGTACGAGTCTGAAATTTGCACCCGAACTTCCGGCGACAAGATTGGATATGGGTTGCTATCATTGTATGTTTGAGGGATGTACAAGTCTTACATCGGCTCCGGAACTTCCTGCAACAGAGCTTGTGAGCAATTGTTATGAGTTTATGTATAAAGACTGCCGCAATCTCCGGTATGTCATAGGGCTGTTCACAACCGAGCCGTCAGAAAAAACGACAAAAGACTGGCTCAGCGGTGTGGCGGCTTCCGGCACATTCATCAAGAGCAAAAAAGCGACTTGGGACGTAACAAGCGCACATGGCGTTCCGGAAGGATGGAAAATTGAAACTTGGTAAGACAGCTCACCTGCAAACATAACCTCGCGTTTTTCATTTTTCAACCATCGCCATTATACTTTTGGTCGTTTCGTCCGTAAAAGTATAGGTAAATTGAAAGAAATTGGCCGCCCGATAGTCGTTTCCTTGTCGTGCGGTCGCAACAAACGAAAAACAGGCTAATTAGGGACTGTCGGGAAATGTTAAAGTTTTCCTAACAAATTGATTGCTAATGTGTTAAATATTTTGTATCTTTGATATGGAGAAAAAGAATTCCTCCAACAGGCCGTGCAAAGCTGAATTTGGAGGAATCGCAAAATAAATCTGCATGTCAAAAGTACGAAATTTTGCTGAATTAGCGCCGAATATCGGATTCTCGGAGTTCGATTTTTATGACCTCTATCGGTCAACGTTTGAAAAGAGTGAATTGGGCAGGATGAAGAAACTGCTTCCGCTCCATGCGATGGCGGAGAACTTCGGACTCGTCAGTAAGAGTATGAGGCCGAAACTTGGACGCAAGTCATACTTCACACCTGAGGGGAAAGTGGCATTGATGTTCCTAAAGATGTACACGGGTCTGAGTTGCCCGAAACTGATGGAACAGTTGAACGGCAACATCCACTACCAGATGTTCTGCGACGTGATAATAGATCCGACTCGTCCGCTGACAAACTACAAACTGCTGGATGACATAATGCTGGA
>ERZ827168.792-NODE-792-length-48584-cov-11.983474_pt1 | contig 48584 bp, 50 predicted proteins | sample MGYA00519868_ERZ827168 | MGnify/ENA primary metagenome ERZ827168 (study PRJEB31778, sample SAMEA3449271) | human gut metagenome | biome: human gut; feature: human-associated habitat; material: faeces | place: United Kingdom | collected 2010/2012 ...
CGCTCTGCCGGATGAGTTTGATAAGCTCCTGTCCACCATGCGAAGCCGTGAGATTTCTGTTTCCATAATCATTCAGAACCTTGCGCAGTTGAAGGCTCTGTTTGAGAAGCAATGGGAGAGCATCGTGGGTAACTGTGACGAGTTTCTGTATCTGGGCGGCAACGAGCAGAGTACCCATGAGTATGTTTCCAAGCTGCTGGGCAAGGAGACCATCGATACGAACACCTACGGTCGGTCTCGCGGCAGAAACGGAAGCTATTCCACCAACTATCAGCTTGCCGGACGGGAGCTGATGACACCTGACGAAGTGCGTATGCTGGACAACCGGTACGCACTTCTTTTTATACGCGGAGAGCGCCCCGTTCAGGATTTGAAATATGACATCCTGCATCATCCCAATGTGGGCGAGACCACCGATGGCGGAGCACCTGTGTTTACGCACGGTGAAGACACCAGAAGTATTGCGGCTATGTCTTTTGCGTTCGATAAAAATGCTGTCAAGCAGGCGCAGAAGATAGAGCCAGAACTACACGACTTTGAACTCCTTTCTGAAGAGGAGCTTGAAGAATTAATTGAATTAAAGGAGAAGAAAGAAAATGAAGAATCTCAATCTTAACAAGAACAACAATCAGAAGCTGGAGACTCCCAGCAAGGTCAAAAAGGGCTTCCGCTTCTATGTAGCCGCCGTTCTCGCAGTCACGCTCGTTATGGGCATGAGTGTCAACGCTTTTGCTGCTGGCGGCGACCCGATCACGGTTGTCAACAATCTGTCCGATTTTATCTTCGGACTCATCCGCGCCGTTGGTCTGATCCTACTTGGCTGGGGTATTGTCCAGGTTGGCCTGTCTTTCCAGAGCCACGATCCCTCCCAGCGCAGCAACGGTTTTCTGACCCTGGCCGGCGGCGTCATCATCACCTTTGCAAAGGAAATCCTTAACCTTATTGTCGGCTGATCCGGTTATCACAATAGGGGCGGTCGAAAAGACCGCCCCGAAGGAGGTGTAATTGAATGTCAGACAACTGGATTATCCAAAACCTTGAGAATGCTCTTGAGGTCTGGAATGACAAACTGAGCGAAATCTGGCAGCTCATTACGCAATCCCCGCAGGATTTCAAAGGGGGCTCTATCTGGAATGTGATCACCAACATTCACGGAGCCTTGCAAGCAATCGGTTATGCCTTGCTCGTCCTGTTCTTTGTGGTCGGCGTTGTAAAGACCTGCGGATCGTTTGCAGAACTGAAAAAGCCGGAACACGCAATCAAACTATTCGTCCGTTTTGCGATTGCAAAAGGACTTATCTCCTACGGTATGGAGCTGATGATGGCGCTATTGAGCATCATTCAGGGCGTTATCAGTACAATTATGAATTCTGCGGGTTTTGGTTCTCCGCAGGCGACCGTGCTGCCACAGGAGATTATTGATGCCGTAGAAGACTGCGGCTTCTTTGAGAGCATCCCACTATGGGCAGTCACCCTAATCGGCGGCCTTTTCGTCTGGGTGCTCTCCTTCGTAATGATTCTCTCGGTATATGGTCGTTTCTTCAAGATGTATATGTACACGGCTATCGCACCGATTCCGCTTTCCTCATTTGCCGGAGAGCCGACGCAGAACATTGGCAAGTTTTTTCTCAAAAGCTATGCCTCTGTCCTCCTTGAGGGCGCGATCATTGTCCTTGCTTGTATCATCTTCTCGGTGTTCGCATCGAGCCCACCTGTCGTCGATTCAAGCGCGGCAGCGGCGTCAATGGTTTGGAGCTATATCGGAGAACTCATTTTCAACATGTTAATTCTAGTGGGTTCTGTCAAGATGGCTGACAGACTGGTTAAAGAGATGATGGGGATCTAAGAATAGACGGTTTACGTCAGAAAGGAAAAGATATGAATAAAATCAAATACTATCAGCAATACACCTTACACATGAAAAATGGTGATAAAGTTGAATACTATGAGGACTATGATCTCTCGTTGGAGCGAGGAATCGTAGGAAAAATGATGAGGCATAGCAAGGAAATTCTTTCTTTTGGAGAAGCCATCACATATTATGTACCGCTTGAAAATATTGAATATATTACAGCATGTGGCGTTAAAAAGGTGGTCTAATTTATGGAAGTAAAGATTAACCGAGAAATTCGGAACTATACCGAATCAATGTTTTTCGGACTGTCATTCAGACAGTTCGTTTTTTCTTTGCTGGCTGTAGGCGTTGCGATTGCCCTTTACTTTGTTCTCAAGCCTCACGTCGGAACGGAAACCGTTTCCTGGATGTGCATCCTTGGTGCGGCTCCCTTTGCGGCAATGGGGTTCATTTCTTACAACGGAATGACTGCGGAACAGTTTGTATGGGCGTGGCTTCGGTCAGAAATGATTGAACCTAAGCAGATCAAGTTTGAGCCGGTAAACATCTACTATGAGGCGTTGAAGGATACCATCGACGCCAAAGACAAGGAGGCATACAAGCGAAATGATTAAGAGTATCAAAACGATCCTGGCTCAGGACAAAGAGAAATTCGCTGTGCCGAAGAAGGTGCAGGACCTGATCCCAATCAAGTGTATCTGGCCTGATGGCATCTTCAGGGTCGGAAACAAGTTTTCCAAGACCTACAAGTTCAGCGACATCAACTATATGGTTGCAAGCCGTGAGGATAAGGAGAGTATGTTCCTGACCTACTCTGAACTGCTCAACAGTCTTGACAGCGGCGCGACTACGAAGATCACAATCAACAATCACCGGCTGAACAGGGCTGATTTCGAGGATTCTATCCTGATGCCGATGAAGCACGACGGCTTGGACGAGTACCGGACTGAGTATAACAACATGCTTCTGGACAAGGCCACCGGTGCCAACGGAATCACGCAGGAAAAGTATATGACCATCTCTGTCAGTAAGAAGGACATTGAGGAAGCACGGGCATACTTCGCCAGAGTCGGAGCAGATCTCACGACACACTTTGCAAGCCTTGGCTCCAAGTGCGTCGCGCTCAACGCTGTGCAGCGTCTTCGCATCCTTCATGACTTCTACCGTCCGGGTGACGAAACAGCCTTTGAAATGAACATCAACAGAAAAGCACGACTTGGGCATGACTTCCGTGATTATATCTGCCCTGACAGCATCGAGCGCAGCGCCGATCATATCAAAATCGGCGAGAAGTTCGCCAGAGTGCTGTTCCTCAAGGATTACGCATCTTATATCAAAGACAGTATGCTCTCTGAGCTTACCGAGCTGAACCGAAATCTGATGCTGTCCATTGACGTCATTCCCATTCCTACCGATGAAGCTGTGCGCGAGGTCGAAAACAGGCTCTTGGGCGTGGAAACAAACATTACCAACTGGCAGCGAAAGCAAAACCAGAACAACAACTTCAGCGCCGTAGTTCCGTATGATATGGAGCTGCAGCGCAAGGAGTCAAAGGAGTTCCTTGACGATCTGACGACCCGTGACCAGCGCATGATGTTCGCAGTCGTGACGATGGTGATTACGGCGAACACCAAGGAGCAGCTTGATCTGGATACCGAGACCATCCTCTCCACGGCGCGGAAGCACATGTGCCAGATGGCTACGCTGAAATATCAGCAGACCGATGGCCTCAATACCGTGCTTCCCATCGGTGTCCGTAAAATCAACACTTTTAGGACGCTTACTACCGAGAGCCTCGCAGTGCTGATGCCGTTTAAGGTTCAGGAGATTATGGACCAGGGTGGTATCTTCTTTGGAGAGAACGCGATCAGTCACAACCTCATTATGTGCAACAAGGCAAATCTGCTGAACCAGTCGGCATTCCTGCTTGGCGTTCCCGGCTCCGGCAAGAGCTTTTCTGCTAAGGAGCTGATTACCTTCCTCATGCTGAATACGGACGACGATATTCTCATCTGTGATCCTGAAGGAGAGTATGCGCCGCTTGTGGAAGCGATGGGAGATCTCGGCTCCGTCATCAAGGTGTCGGCAGGCGGCAGAGACAGGCTGAATGCCATGTATATGGTAGACGGCTACGGAGAGAACAACCCTATCGTGGTAAAGTCTGAGTTTGTCATGTCGCTGATCGAGCAGATCGACAAGAAGGGCGTCGGCCCTCAGCACAAGTCCATCATTGACCGCTGCATCACCAATGTGTATCGCAATGCCGCAGAAGCTGGGACGGTCCCGACCCTGTGTACGCTGCGCGATATGCTCCTGGAGCAGCCCGAACCGGAGGCAAAGCAGATTGCTTTGTCTCTTGAGCTTTATACGACCGGTTCACTTGACATTTTCGGAAAGCAGAGCAATGTCGATCTGGACAAGCGTATTGTGGTCTTCGATATTCACGGTCTTGGCTCCCAGCTCAAGCCCACCGGCTTGCTTGTTATCACTGATACCATGCTCAACCGCGTGACGCTGAACTGGAAGAAGGGCAAGCGCACCCATGTGTTTATTGACGAGTTCCATGTCGTGTTTGAGAACGAGTTTTCCGCACAGTTCTTTAACTCCGCGTGGCGACAGTTCCGTAAGCGCAACGCCTATCCGACTGCGATCACCCAGAACGTGGAGTATCTGCTGGATTCCGTTCAGGCCAGCACGATGCTGTCCAACTCTGAGTTTGTCATCATGCTGAACCAGGCGGCATCTGACCGTGAGAAGCTTGCGCAGCTCCTCAATATTTCCAAGGAGCAGATGAGTTATATCACCAACGCTGATGCTGGCTGCGGCCTCATTAAGTACGGTTCTGCGCTTGTTCCGTTCATCAATCAGTTCCCGAACGATACCAAACTCTATCAGCTCATGACGACCCGCCCCGGTGAGGGCGAATTTGCCAGAGGGCAGGATTAATTCCTGCTCTCATCTTTTTAAGGAGGAAATGAAAATGAAAGCAAAAAAGATCATCGGTATTGCCGCAATCGTATTCTTCTGCACCTGTGCGATCTTCTCCGGCGTGGTCTTTGTCCACCAGTACAAAGACGCCAAAAACAGCGCGGAGCAGTTTGATAATCTGACCGATCTCATTTCTGATGTTGACACCTCTGTCCTTGAGCCGGTCAACGATGAGAATAAAGCAGATAATGAAGACCTTGAGCCGGAGCTCACCGATGAAGAGCGAGCCGCACTTGAAGCGAAGCTTGCCAAGGAAAAATACACGGCCCTCTTCGAGCAGAACAGCGATTTTGTCGGCTGGATCACGATTGATGGCACAAACATCAACTATCCTGTCATGTGGACGCCGAACAACCCTGACTATTATCTGAAGCATAGCTTTGAGAAAGAATACAGCGATTTCGGCGTCCCATATCTCGATGAGGATTGTGTGCCCGGAGAAAGCAACAACTATGTGATCTATGGACACCACATGAAGAACGAGACCATGTTCCACGATCTCTGCAACTACGCCAGCAAGGATTTCTATGACGAGCATCCTACCATCAAATTTGATACCATGTTCGGCTTTGGCGAGTATCAGATCGTCGCGGTTTTCCGCTTTGACACGAACAATGATACCTTCCGATACAACCAGTTCACGGATATGGACGAGCTCCATTTTACGTCCTTCATGAAGAGCGTTCACCTTCGCCAGCTTTATGATACCGGTGTCGATGCTGAGTACGGAGATAAGCTCATCACGCTGTCCACCTGTGAGTACACCTACACCAACGGTCGCTTCGTAGTTGTTGCGAAGAAGATCTGACCATTTGTCTTGCAGGAGAGGAGGCGATGGCTATGAGCAAGATAAAAACCAGGGAAAATGTAAAGAACATCAAGATAATTGACAAAGCGGCTGTTGCCTCTGAGCGTATGAAAAATGCTTTGGTTCGGTCGAAGGATCAGTTTGAAAACCTGATGGATGACGGCCAGGTCACGCCGTCTGAGTATGCGGAAGACAAAATCAAGTATGCCGCAGAAGATGTGGCGGATCGCGTCGGCCACGATGTTTCTTCTGAAACCAAGAGAGCCGTCAATAAAGGAAAAGAAGCGTATCGCCAGCACCGTGAGGAAAAACGCATTCAAAAGAATGAGGAGCGAGTGAACCGCTATGAAGAACAATTCAGAAGGGAGGAAAGCTCCTCCTCATCCACGTATAATGCACACGATCATTCCGAGCAAAGCAGAACTTCGGCGGGAGATAACGCTACGAGACAGAAAGCCTCTCGACAATCCGTAGTTGAGCGAAAAGAGAAAGCTACCCGTTCAAGGAAAGCCGCAGATGAAGTGGTCTCCAGAAATGGTGTAGTCCAGCGCCGTGCTGTGAGAGGAAGACGAAATCAGACGATCAAGACGGCGGAGCGGACAGAGCATACGATTAAGCAGTCTGCCCGTTCTGCGGGTAAGAACACCGTGAAATCTGGAGCCAAAGGAACGGTGAAGGCGTCTGAGAAGGCTATAAAGACCGCCGAAAAAACATCCAAGGCTGCAATCAAAACAGCGGAGAAAACGGCAAAAGCCACGCAGAAAGCGGCTCAGGCAGCAGCGAAGGCAGCACAGAAAGCTGCTGAAATGGCTCGGCAGGCCGCTATAGCGGCTTATAAGGCAGCAGTAGCGGCGGCAAAAGCCATTGCCGCCGCCATCAAAGCTATTGCAGCAGCGATAAAGGAGCTGATTGCCGCTATCGCCGCTGGCGGTTGGGTAGCAGTCGTTGCGATTATCGTTATCTGCCTGATCGGTTTGATTGTAGCTTCATGCTTTGGCATTTTCTTCTCCAGCGAAAGCACCGGCACTCCTGATAACACCCAGACCATGCAGCAGGTCGTGCAGGAGATCAATATGGATTACCAGTCGGAGCTTGACAGCATCAAGGCCAACAATGCCTATGATGAACTTGAGATGTCCGGCTCCCGAGCTGTATGGCCGGAAGTCCTCTCTATCTATGCAGTAAAGACTACCTCTGATCCTGATAATCCCCAAGAGGTTGCCACCATGAACGATGAGAAGAAGCAGCTTCTCAAAGACATCTTCTGGGAGATGAACGAGATCTCCTATGAAACAGAGAAAGTAACAGAGACGGTAATCATAGAAACGGACGACGGCGAAGGTAATATCATCGAAGAAGAAGTCGAAGAAACGACGGTATATCTGTATATCACCGTGAGCCACAAATCAGTCGATGAGATGATGGCGCAGTACGGCTTCACAGAAGAACAGAAGAACCAAGTTGCTGAACTTCTTGCACAAGATGGGAGTATGTGGGCGGCAGTTCTCTACGGTGTGTATGGTGCAGATGATCAAATTGTTATGGTTGCGCTCTCGCAGATCGGCAATGTTGGCGGCGAGCCCTACTGGTCCTGGTATGGCTTCGGCTCGCGTGTTGAATGGTGCGCCTGCTTTGTATCCTGGTGCGCCGATCAATGCGGATATATCGACATGGGTGTCATCCCCAAATACGCAGGGTGCGTCAATGGCGTCCAATGGTTCCGAGACAGAGGACAATGGGCTGAGAACGACATTGAACCGGCTCCAGGCATGATCATCTTCTTTGACTGGGACAATAAGGGTTCGACCGGTCCGCAGGACGGAGAGTCAGATCATACCGGTATCGTCGAAAAGGTCGAGAACGGCGTTGTTTACACCGTTGAAGGCAACTCAGGTGATGCCTGTCGGGAGAATCATTATCCTGTGGGATACTACGAGATACTCGGTTACGGAGTGCCCGCCTATTAAACAGAGCACGGCATCAAGCTTCAACTGAGGCTTGGTGCCGTGCATTTTTTGTTTTTGTCTTCTATTTTGCTAATCCTTTTACGATCTCAGCAATACTTTCAAGTTGCTTGTCATTAAGTTTTTTCAAATCCTCAATCAGAGATTGAAGTTTCTCCGGGTTCTTTGAATCCAAGTCAAAGAACTCAGCCGGAGTAATGTTGAGGTATTCGCATATATAGAAGAAAATGGCCATCGAAGGCAACGCCTTGCCGCTCTCGATGTTGTTGATATAGGCATGATTCTGCCAGATTGAGAGACTCATATCACGAGCAGAGACACCCTTTTTGTTTCGTAGCTGCGCTAACCGCAGTGGGAATTCGTCTTCGTACATATAATCACCGCCTTTTGTAATATTCTATCCGATAGAGGCTTGAAAGACGGCGGAATTAATATGCCAATTACATTGAAATATAAGAATGCATATGATATAATCGCAATGGAAGCGGAAATATTCCTATGATAAGCGTGGTGGCTGGAAATGACTGAACTTATTGAGAAGACCGTCTGCTTTACAGGGCACCGAGAAATACCTTTCCTTCGTCTTTTCACTGTGAAACAAAAACTGAAGAAGACGGTTGAGGATTTGATTAATCAAGGTTACTGCTACTTTGGCGCAGGTGGAGCCTTAGGATTTGATACGCTGGCGGCACGGATAGTTCTCGATCTACGAAAAACACACTCTCAGGTGAAGCTGATCCTTGTTTTGCCATGTAAGTCTCAAGCTGACAGATGGTCATATAGCGACAAAGAAGTGTATGAGTCTATAAAAGAACAGGCTGATAAGGTAGTATATACTTCCGAGGAATACACGAAGAGCTGTATGTTCAAGCGAAATCGCTATCTGGTAGATAAAAGCAGCGTTTGTGTCTGTTACTTAGACAAAGACACTGGCGGAACAGCGTATACAGTCAATTATGCCTATAAAAAAGGAGTCAAAATAATAAATCTAGCAAAAAAAGTGGGAGCATATCATAGCTCCCACTCGTAAGTCCTGTTTCGTAGAGTAAACCACTCTACGAATCTTTATGATATTATACGCGAAGACAAATTATTTGTCAATATGACAAGAGAAAAAAGTCGAAATTTGTTTTAAGTAAATCATCTGCTGGTTTATTATACCTGCATATTATTAGGAGGTGCTTTTTTTGCCAAAACAAGAAAAAGACAATTGTCTACACAAAGATGGTTGCTGGGTAGACCAATATATAAAGGAAAAGAATGAGGAAAAAGTTGAAGATGGTTATGTATATGAAATGACTTATGAGGAAACAAAACGGAGACTCGATTCAGCTACTGTTTCTCATTTTATTATGAGCTCAGGGGACCAACTTGTTTTTGATATAATATCTGAAGACTGGCTAAATGCACAGAAGCCTGGACTGAAAGTATCAAGCTACTCGAAGTATTCAAATTTGCTTCACTCGTATCTTTTGCCTGCTTTTGGAGAATACCATATAGAGTCTATTTCTCGCAGTGAAGTGTTGCAATTTAGCAGAGACTTATTGACAACTGGCGGAGTAAAAAAACAGGATTGTCTCCTAAAACCGTCAATAGCGTTTTATCTATCTTGAAAAACATCCTAAAGTATGCTGGCAGAGAGCGAGGATGCCATGTGGCATCCATTGAAGGCATTTCTATTAGGCAACAACAAAAGCCTATGAGAATCTTGAGTCGCAATGAACAAGCAATCCTTAGCAAACACCTTTATAGTAATTTAACCCCTTGCCATCTTGGAATACTACTCTGCCTCTATACTGGTATGCGTATTGGTGAGGTGTGTGCCCTTAAATGGGAAGATATCATTCTTGAAGAGCAGTGTCTATATGTCCATCAGTCAATGCAAAGAGTTCAGAATAAGGAAGAAAAGGATAGTAAGACAAAGGTGATTATTCAAACTCCAAAGAGTGATTGCTCAATACGCAAAATACCGGTTCCAAATGAAATGCTTCAACTGCTGGTTCTTTCCAAAAAGCAGAACGAAGCATTCTTGCTAACCGGATTGGTTAACAGTTATATTGAGCCTCGATGTCTTGAGAATCATCTTGATGCGGTCACTAAAGCATGTGGAATATCAAAAATTAACTTTCATGCGTTAAGGCACACCTTTGCGACTCGCTGCGTAGAGCTTGGATTTGACATTAAAAGTCTAAGCGAAATTCTTGGACATGCTAGTGTTGACATCACTTTAAACCGATATGTCCACCCTTCAATGGAACTCAAGCAGAAAAACATGAACCGTTTGTCAGCGCTCATAACATCAAAATAAACAGTAATTATTTACAATCAACAGTCAAAATACAATGTTATGAAAGAAGAATCGCCCTGTTTCGTAGAGTGGTTTACTCTACGAAAACAAACAACGCTACGATAGAAATTGTAATTGTGCATACGGTTAATTCGTTAAAAACTATTTTAGATACTTGTAAAAGTCTCTATTTTGAAACATCGTTGTAGATGTCCTCCAGGGACATTTGCACACATTTATTTCGCATGATTTTTTCTCCTGTTTTTTGCTCTTTTTGTTGTTTCGTCACTTCAATTATAGCAAAAAAACGGAGAAATAATCAGTAGTAAATACCTTAAAAAATCCAGTGTTTTCAATGGTTTTTTGAGTTTTACAAGAGACTATAAAAACTGTTTTGAAAGACTAAAAGGAGCCTCACATAATGGTGCAAGGAAAATACTTAATTACAAATGACTATAAAACTGCCAGTATTGAAATACTGGTCGAGAACCTTGCTGCCTTACGTGCAAGAATCGGTATCACACAAGAAGAACTAGCAAACATTATCGGTGTCTCCAGACAAACTTATTATTCATTAGAGACAGGGAAAAGAGAAATGACATGGCCTGTTTTTTTGGCGCTAATTTTTGTTTTTGACTCAGTAAAAGAGACATCGGAAATGATAAGAGACCTACGAATATACCCTATTGACTTAGTATTGCGTTTTAATGATGAATTAGATGCCTCAATTAATAAATCTTCAGCTACTGGGTAATGAAAGTGACGATGAGATATGAATAGGCCGAAGATTACAAAGCAAACGCTTAAAGAATTGCGAGGAGAACTATTTGCTAAGCAGAACGCGCAAAAACAGTTTAACCATGAGGAAGTCCAGACTAGCCTCGAACAATCGCAAAAAACAAAAGAGATAGAATCAAATATTCGTCAAGAAAATGAGGAAGAAATGGACATGTGACAGTCACAACATAAAGGTCGTCTGGAGAAAGGAGAGAAAGAATGCCAATAAGCCATGAAGTAGTATATGGTGGGTTATTGGAAAACAATACCCCTCCGCCTGATATGCCAAAGGCCGTAATTCATGTCCCCGGAGAATTTCGAGGAAATAAGACATCTTTTGGCCTCACGGAAGAGATGCTGAGTAAGCATATTCTCCTCGTCGGCGGAACCGGATGCGGCAAAACCAATCTCTTTTATCACATGGTGCGGCAGATTAAAGCGAGACTGACGCCTAACGATGTCGTTCTTATTTTTGACAGCAAAGGGGACTTTTACAGCAGATTCTATTCGAAGGGTGATGTTGTAATCGGAAATTCTGTGCAGTACAGAAGGATGTCCGAGCGCTGGAGCATATACGAAGAAGTTATTGCAGATGGGAAAGATCCGGTTTCGGTGTTCCAGAATACGCAGGAGATATGTAAGTCTTTATTTGCAGATCTGGTTGAAAGAAACAGCAGCAACCCCTTCTTTCCGATTGCAGCACGAGATTTACTGGCATCAATCATTATTGCCCTTATAAAAAGCGGGGTAGTTCCAAATAATGAGGATTTGAAACAGTATATAGACTCTTCTTCTGTTGAAACCCTTCGTGGATTGCTTGAGAAGCATCCCGACCTCGCCTCGGTAGCCTCATACATTGGAGGAAAGTCTGGTACTCAGGCGCAAGGCGTCCTGTCAGAAATGTATTCCGTTACAAGAGACGTACTTACTGGCGTCTTTGCAGATGCCGGCGATTTTTCCATGAGAAAGTTCATTCGCCAAAAGGGCGGAAAGATTGCGTTTATTGAGTATGATCTTTCCATTGGTGATGTCCTTTCCCCAATATATACATTGCTCTTTGATCTCGCTTTGAAAGAAGCACTCGGTCGGACTGCGTCACAGGGAAATGTGTATTTGATTGTAGATGAATTAAAGCTCCTTCCCAATCTGAGGCATTTAGAGGATGGCATCAATTTCGGGCGCAGCCTCGGAGTGAAGATTCTTGCTGGACTTCAAAGTATAGACCAGTTAAATGCAAATTATAGCAATGAAACCAAGGCAAAAAATGCAGTTTCCGGTTTTTCTTCTGTATTTGCATTCCACCAAAATGATTATACAACGAGAGAGTACGTCTGCCAGTTAATGGGAAAGAACATGATACTTGAATCCTTCCCGGAAGCTAACGGAAGCAACCATTATGAAAAACGCGAAGGATATGTGGTTGAGGACTGGGATTTAACGGCACTGTCTGTGGGTGAGGCAGTTGTTAGTCTGCCATCTGTTAATCCCTTCCGGTTCAAGTTTGATATTTTCAAGTAGGAGGTGAAACTGCGTGGGACTGTTTGGTACTACCATGGGAATCATGAGCGGTGTTGCAAGGGGAACGGCATCCGCATCGATGTGGACCGGAAACATGATCTATACCGCTCTCCAGAATGCACGGACAAAAAAAGAAATACGTGCATTATATAAACATGCCTCCGATGCAAACTTTCAAAATCGAGCCGTCGCCATATTACCCGGCATAAGCAAACAGCAACTCTTACTAACTTCCGGTGAACCGGATGACAATGATGTATATGATTATCAATCACAGAGCGGTACGGCTGCTTTGGATTATATCTGGGGAGAAACGAACACGCCCGGTAGCGTCATTGTGTCTGGTGGGCAAAACAAAGAGAGGGTTTGTGCATTAATACCATTCGTTCACAAGGCTCAAGCAGAAAACATTCCTGTAATTGCATTGCACACAGGTAATGCGGATCTTGAACATATGATACAGAATCACAGTAGAGCCGTTGAATTCGTTTCCAGGAAAGGCTTCTTCTATGATGTGTTTCGCGGTATGCCTGTTGATGATATTGCATTTCTTTTGTATGAAACCATGCCGAGTGATACAGCTACTCCGGCGGCTGAGTCGCTATTACGCGCCCTGATTGAAGTTCTTCTGCTCACAGATGGTAAGATTACGCTCCATAATCTTGCGGCTTTCCCGTTGATTACGTTGAAGAGTAAAATCGATGCGATGCAGAAAGGCGGTCTACTAAGCGACGATGAGTATGACGAAATCAATCACTACTGTATGGCAGGGTCATCAGATACGGATGCGGTGAGGATTTTTCTTAACAGGTTGAATCGGCAGTCCGAGGCGATATGCGGCAAGCCACTTTCTAATTTTTCCAATACAAAGAAGATGCTTAACCAAAAAGGCGCTATCGCTATTGACGTTGGAAGTTCTGGAAATGATCTGTTAGTAACACTGGTGCTCAACCATTTGTTGTTGCTTAAAGGCCAGGGAAAAGAATTTGCGGTACTCCTCGACAACATTCCAATTTCGAGACACGAAAAGATCAGCGATCTTCTGCGAGGGCATCCATACGCGATCAGCAGTCAGGATTTTATTTCTTCACTTTTCGGCGGCGGGCAACGCGGAGATGATCTGTTTTCAGAGATTACCGGGAATGTGAACACAACCGTACTATTTCGGCATGCTTCTGGTACGACTTGCCAGAAGTGGTCAGATCATCTCGGAAAATACAGAAAGATTCGGATCAGATATAACATTGCGCAGAACAACGCTTTTATGAATACGAGCAATTCCCGAGGCTTATCTGTTGATGAAGCTGACGAACCTCGTATCAGAGCAGAGACCCTTGGAAAACTGGCGGATGGGTTGGCATGCATCCACAGTATAGATGGGATATTAATAGCAGAAGTTAAAGATTCTTAAATCGGAATGGAGGAACTACCATTGGAAGGCGAAAAAAAGATCGGAGAAGTATTATCTCCGGAAGAACAGCCGACTGATGCTGCTTCGCAGGATTCTACTTTTGAAGCAGAGGGAGTAGAAAACTGGGAAGCAGAGCATCAGGACGATCCCCACTCACCCGCCGAAGATGAGGTATCTGAAGACACGACTCAGGCAGATCATGTCCTATCGCCAGCCCAGACAGATTTGCCGTCTGTAGACGCAGACTTGTTGCGGCAGATTGATGGAAGACTCGAGAGCATAGTTGGGACTGAACAGCGTGTTTTCTCGGAAGTTAGAGAGATGCACAAGCTGTATCACTCGGAGTTCGCCGGTCGGCTGAAAGCAATGCAGGACGAACTTGAGCAGTACCGCAAAATCGACAAAGGCAGAGCTTATGATGATATTCTTGCTGCAATTGCGAGGATATACGGGAATAATGAGACTCTGGCAGATGAGGTCACAGAACCCAAGGCAAAGAAGAGCATAAGATACATGCTTATGGACATTGAAGATTTGCTTGGCGTTTATGGTATGACAAAGCTGCGAAGTGAACAGGGTGAAAAAAGGAATCCTCGGCATTGCCAGATTCTTGGCCGGATTCCGACCGATGATCCTGCAAAGCACGACACAGTTGCGAAGTCCTATAACTCGGGCTTCTATATTGGAAACCGTACTGTCATAAAAGAAGTAGTGGATATCTACATCTATGAGGCGGTTGCACCAGTTGAAGAAGCAGAAGAAAATCAACTCATCGAGACCGGCGATATTCCGGTCTCAGAATAAGGAGGAAAAGCAAAATGGCAAAAGTTTACGGAATCGACTTGGGAACCACCTATTCCGTCATCTCTACGCTCGATGACAATGGAATGCCGGAGGTTATCACAAATCAGGATGAAGGTAGCGATCTTCTCGCTTCTGCTGTCTATTTCCAAGACGGGGCAGATCCTGTTGTGGGAGAAGTTGCAAAGAACCAGAAGGATATCGAGCCGGAAAGAGTTGTTGAATTCGTTAAGCGATACATTGGCAAACCCGATGCACCCACATATGAGTTTGACGGCGTAAAATATGATCCCATCACCATTTCCTCCTTGATTCTTAAGAGAATGAAGGCATATGCAGATGCACAGGGGCACGATGTAAAGAATGTTGTTATTACCTGTCCGGCATACTTTGGAAATGAAGAAAAAGCCGCCACAAGGCAGGCCGGTATCATCGCTGGCTTGAACGTCCTGAATATTGTTCATGAGCCTACTGCTGCGGCGCTGAATTACTGCGTTCGTGAATTCAAAGAAAACCGCAAAATCATGGTGTATGACCTTGGCGGCGGAACTTTCGACATCACTCTGTTTGACTTCAGCGTTGATGACAGCGGGAAAGCTCTCATTGATGTCATCAAGACTGGCGGTAATGACCGTCTCGGAGGCATTGACTGGGATGCGCGTATGTTTGACTATATGTGTCAAAAATACGCCTTTGAGAACGGAACCGAGGTTTCCGACATGGACGATGAGCTCAGAGCCACAATCAGAGCTCAGGTTGAACAAGCAAAGAAAGACCTTTCCACATTGGAAAAGAAAAGCTATACCATCAAATATGATGGTGATCGCACCAGAATCGAATTGACCCGTCAGGAATATGAAGAGCTTACTCAGGATCTCGTTCAACAGACAATGGACTTTGTTCATCAACTTCTCTCCGACGTCAATTTCACGCCGGACAACGTTGATGTGGTTCTTCTCGTTGGCGGCTCCACATTGATGCCTATGATCAAAAACGCTGTCGAGGCACTCTTCCCCGGGAAGGTACGTGTTGAACAGCCTAACCTTGCTGTTGCAAAGGGCGCTGCGCTTTCTGCCGCGCTTGAGTGGAATGAACGCCTTGCTGATATTCAGGAAAAGGTGGAAAAAGGTGAGGAGATAACAGAAGAAGATAAAGAAGTAATCGGTGCTGCAACAGACGCGCCTGTTACATCTGATGCCGCAGCACAGTTGATGATCGATGTTCCGCAGCAGGTCAGCACTGTTAAAGATAAACTCACTCGTTCTCTTGGCCCCGCTGTGTTCGTTTCTGAAGATAGCTACATGATTGACAACCTTCTCTTTATCGGAGATGAAATTCCTGCTGAAGCAGAGTCCGTGTATGGTACCAGAGTCGAAAATGCCCCGGAAATAGTCGTCAATGTTTATGAAAACGTGTCCGAGGATCGTGTTAATAAGCACATTACCCCCAGTTTTGATGCGAATGGTGATCCGCAATACACCGATCCGGAGTTAAAGGTTAAGCGCATCGGAGAAGTTCATCTGCAGCTTCCTCCCAACACTCCGCAGGGCTCTCCTATTCGTGTGGTGTTCCGCTCCAGTACGATTGGTCTTGAGGTAACTGCGACAAACGTCGAGACGGGAGAATCCGCGAAGACTGTTATCGAGTCCGATGTCCTCTACTCGGAAGATGATCTTAAAAAGGCAAAGAGCCACTTTGAGGGAATCCAGACCAGCGGTCAGATTTAAACTCGTAGGAGCTTGGCGTAAAAAGCCAGTATTGCATCCCTCGCGTGAGAGTTGCAATACTGGCTACATCCCAGGCTGATTCTTTTTAGAGATTTTGCGTAAGGGGAGAACAAAATGGAAGGTCCAAAGGTGCTAAAGAGAACTATTACGCCTGAAATCAGAGCAAGCCGGGAACGCGACATGGAAACCGTTCTTGATAACTATCGTGAAAACCTCAGAGGTCACGGAGTAACCGATGAGGCGGCAATTGAATGTTTTGTTTCTGAGGAACGAAGCAAGATGCAGAAGGAATATGAGAGCCTTGATAATGGCGATTGTTCCTCAAATATCTACCACACCCCAACGGATTGGGAAGGAATTGCTTCCGGGATGAAGGATCAGGAACTGGAAGCTGAAGAAGAAATGTCAATGTAACAACATGGAAGTTCGAGGAATTTGAGGAGGTTTTCGTTTATGAGTATATCAGTCGGAATTGATTTGGGAACTACGTTCTCGGCAGTGGCCTATATTGACCCTAAGACAAAGCTTCCTCAAATCATCCCCAACGGCGAAGGCAGCAAGCTAACTCCGTCCGTTATCCAGTTCCTTGATGGTGAAGTGATTTTTGGAAGCGAGGCTGAAGACGCCTATAATGCCGGAGAAGAAAACTGTGTTGCCACCTTCAAGAGAGAAATGGGCGTTGATAAGCCTTACTGTTACATTGATGGAAAGCCCTACACTTCCGAAGACTTATCCGCAATGCTTCTCAAGCATCTGCGTGAGGATGCAGAGGCGGCAACCGGGGAAACCATCAAGGATGCTGTTATAACTGTTCCCGCATACTTTTATTCAAAAGAACGTGAAGCTACCATTCGTGCCGCAAAAGCTGCCGGTCTCAAGGTTAAAAAGATAATTGATGAACCAAACGCTGCAGCGATGGCATATGGATTGAATCACTGGAGAGAGAATGCCAATATCCTTGTATATGATCTCGGTGGCGGCACGTTTGACGTGACCCTTGTCCATATGGGGAAGAACGGTGTTCTTTCCACGATTACGACCAGAGGCAATCACAAGCTCGGCGGCCGCGACTGGGATGCGCGAATTGAAGATATCCTTGTCACAAGGTTTGAGAGCGAGACAGAACTTGATATCCGTGGAGATCGAGAACTGCTTTCTATCGTCAGCGGAATGTCAGAAAGCGTCAAAAAGCAATTGTCCGCGCAAAATATGCAGGCTACCAAGGTTTCTGCATCATTCCCCGGATACGGTAAGGTTACGGTCACCATTACGAAAGCCGAGTTTGAGGAAAACACGGCAGACCTCCTTGATCGAACCGGCGCATTGTGCCTTGCCGTTTTGGAGGAAGCGGGGCTTACGCAAAAGGATGTTACTGACGTCCTTCTTGTTGGCGGGTCAACGAGGATGCCTCAGGTTCCTGCCTATTTACAGAGACTGTTTAACAAGCGTCCGCTGTCTCATGTGAATCCTGATGAAGCAGTGGCGCTTGGCGCAGCAATTCAGTCTTCGAAAGAGAACGAATCCTATGCTGCACTGTCGGTTCAAGTCGTGGATGGCAAGAAGACTACCGACAGGACAAAGAGTGGGCTGAGTTCTCATGTCTCTGTCAGGGCAGAAAGAAAGCTGAATAGTCTCAGTATGCTTACGCTCAGAGAAACCACCGCCCACGCAATGGGTGTGGTTGCCATCAATGATGAAGGCAATCACTATTATAATGAGATCATTATTCCGGCGAACCATCCGCGCCCTGTTCGTGCTGCTAAAAAGTTCAGATTCTACACTTCGCCCAGAGCTAATAATGAACTGGCAATTTATGTTCTTCAAGGGGACAGCGAGAATCCTTTGGATTGCCAGATTCCGTATAAGTATGTGGTGACTGGAATCAAGCACGTCAACAGGGGCGAGAAAATCGGGACGGTTATTCGGATTCAATATAGCTATGATGTGAATGGGGTAATTCACATTCAGGCACGTCAGGAAGATTCAACTGTAGATTTACCGATCCGGCGAGAAAGTGTTCATGCCGATATTTCCCGGTTTGGTCGTCCTGTGACTAGTGAGAATACCGATCAAGGTTTCAAGGTTGGACTCCAAATCGGAACAAGAAGTAGTCAAAGTCTTGTACATAAATATAAAGCTATAACTTTCAGCAATGTTGAATGGGTTAAATATGATAATATTCCAACTCATCCAAGTGGAGCTGAATTTAACGAGCCGACGGTTCATGTAATAGCTAATGAAGAAAACATTGAGTTTCATGGCTATAACATAAGTGAAATGAACGAAGGCGTTCGCTATACAATAGATCCTTCCGACGATTTTGAGATAGAGTGCGATATTAACACCTCTACAATCAGTCCTCATCCAGGCGGCTATTTGGAGATATCACTCGGTCTTATTTCGGCGCATCTAACGGAAAATGGAGGAGATATTTTACTTGACGGAGCTTGTGTTGCTACAGTAGCACCTCGGTTCCATCTGAAAATGTCACTTACAAACGGCGGGCAATATGAAGTGGAAATTGATGGAAAGGCAGTCGGAAGCAAGTTCAAAGCTTCAAATAGTGATGTTGACGTTAGATTTGGATTTGTCCATGAGTCGCATTATTGCCACTTGCTATCCCATGCATATGTTTCGGATATTTCGATGATGCAGGCTGTCGGACAGGAGGGTGATGACAATCCTGACACAGACACTTGGGATGACTGAATGGGAACGGTAGTCGAATGACAGTGAGGTAATTGGAAATGGCAGACTTTGATTTGTTTGATCTGGTGGGTTTAGCCTTTGATCCACCTGAAACAAATGCCAGACAGGTTAAAAAGAAAATAGATCAAAAGAAAGCAGAGTTTGGTTCTGCCCTTGGTCGCGAGACCCAGCAGACGAACAGAGATGCGCTCCAGGCACAAATGGATTATCTGGATGGAATTGATGCCCAGATACTGTCTCCCGACGGCAAAAAACTGATTGACTCAGCTTTTAAGCCCCTTGCAGATAAAAAAACAGCATCGGAACTGAGCGCTCTTTCCGCTACAGTTGAATTGCTTGCGCTTACCGGGGGTCATACCGTTACAGAGGCAACTATTCGCCATTATAAGAAGGAAAGCCGTCTCTCGGTTGAACATGTGAAAAAGGCGTTCACCGATGCCGGATTCGAGATTGTTGATAAAGACCCGTTAGCGGCTTTTCCGAAGTTCCCCACTAACGCAGATCGCATTTACTCTGAGCTTGCTGCTCTCAGGAGGACAAAAGATCCAAATCCGAATGGTGCGGACACATCTGTCGTTATGGATCTTTATTCTTTTGCTGCCTATATATCTAATGACACAGCAAACGTTGCTTTATATAAAGCGATGGATACAAAAGAGCTCTGGGCTATTTTTGCCCCAGCCTCACGCAGATACTCTCAAAGGAACGATGACCTCGGTAAACTGTGTGGCTCAATTTCGGCGGCTGCAAAAACATATGTATTCAACTCAGACGATAACCGTGCCGCCTACGAGCAGCATTTGATATATCGTTCTGAAGAGCTCACAAAACTGTTTTCAACAATGAAAAGAGCTCCAGAGGCAACGTTACTGAATCCCAAATTTGCAGATCAGTGCATAAAAGTCATTTGTAATTATTTTCCTGAGTATGAGGTTGCTCTTGCAATCTATAACAAAGAAGCAGGTTTCACTGACAACTATTATTGGCCGACGGCATGGGTTTATACGATAAAATGCAGCTATTGCGGATCAGTAAGTGAGTTCGAGACCGAAGCTGACGCGATGAAAGCAAATGCTTGCAAGAACTGCCGCAAACCCCTTTTCAAAAAATGCGACAAATGTGGAAAGGCTATCCCTGTTTTTAAGGATTCCTGCCCTCACTGTGGTTATGTGTTCGCAAGCGCCGCCTTGTTTTCAAAGTTCTTCCAGCAGGCTGAAGCCGCATTTCGAAGGAGCGATTTTGATGCAGCCAGACAGTATCTGTTTCAGGCGCAGTCAGCTGCTCCCGGAGAAAAGACGCGTATTGACCAACTTGCAAAACAAATTGAGAAAGAAGAAAGCGTCTTTAAGGAACCCATTAACAGACTTCGCCAACTTATTGCTGAACGAAAGTTCAATACTGCAAAGATAGAATTAGGATCCATTATCAGGAAATACCCAAATTTGAATGTTACGGAGTTTGAGCAGACAATAAATGGAGAGCTCGCAAAAGCAGACAGTCTTCTCTCATCCGTAAGCAGAGCATCTGCTTCCAAAAAGGCAGATGTTTGCATCGCTATTTTGATGCAATGCGTTGATTATCCTCCGGCGTTGTCTTTTCTTCGGGCGACAGCGCCAACACCATGCGGCAGCATATCAGTTGTGCCTGTGTCGGGTTCAGGGGTTATAAGCATAAGCTGGGGGCATTCAACCGAACAGGGTGTCAGCTATCGGCTTGTCAGAAAAAAGGGGAAAATCGCATCATCGTCTGAAAACGATGGAGATGTTCTTGCCGATAAGATTTCCGCAACATCATTTACTGACGAACGCATAAAGCCAGGGCAGGTATATACGTATTCCGTCTTCACAGTGCGCTGGGATGTATATTCATCGCCGATTTCCAAGACAGGCATGCTCTATGCAGATGTGAAAAATCTGCGTGTTTCTCAGCACGGGACGGGGGTACGGATTACATGGGATTCTCCGGACAATAGTCGCGGGGCAACAGTAGTGCGCATATGTGAAGGTAAAAGCATTACCTTGACTAATGCAGCTTATGGCAGTTTCGAGGATGCTAGTACGCAATACGGAAGGACATACACTTACAAGGTGTTTGCCAACTATGACGCCAATAACAGGAGTACAGGAGTCGAAAATGTTATTACACCTTTGCCAACGGTCGATTCCTTCTCTATTCGTGCAACGCAGGTCCGGGATAATCTTTATAAAATCACTTGGACAATAAAGCAAGGTGGAATTGATCTTCGTGTCATGGTAAACGGAAAGCTTTCCGTTGAAGCCAAGTCTGAAGACGGAACTGTTCAGGCTGCTCTGCCAAGGGAATCTTTCTGTAAGATAAGTGTCCTTGCGTATTCCGGCGGAAAATGGATTAGCAGCGAAAACTGTATTGAAGTAAATACATATTCCTCTTGCGGAATAGACAAGAAAGCGACCTGCATGGAAGAAAGCATGATTTCCGGGCGTAAGGGAATCAGCTACAGGATTGACTTGAAGATATTTCTTTCCGGGAAAATACCGACCAATGTCTCAGCCTTTTATTACACTGTCAGAACCGCCAAGGCAACTAACAGATGGGCATCATTAGAAGAGATTGGCAAATCCCCGGATATACAGAAAGTTTCGCTGGCCGCATACCAGAAGCAAGGATTTATTCCTTATCAGGACTTTGTTCTGAACGAAACAACATTCTTTGTTTCTGTGTTTACCTGCTATTCTGCAGGAGGGAAGGAAATAGTATCCGAGCCACAGAAAATGAAGATTGATCGCCCTTTGAACGCTAATTTGTTTTGGTCCGTCTCCTATGGAATGTTTGATGGGTTGAAACTGATGATTGAGCTCAGTGGAAACAAACCTATAGAGTATGTTCCCGAACTCTATCTTTGTGTTTGCGATGCAGGTCAGTTTATTGCTTCACAGGATGATAAAAATGCCGAACTGATCATGAAGGTACCTTCAGTTGATTTAGATACGCCGGTAACCGAATACCACAAATCATATTCGGTAAAAACGGAACTCCCCGCAAAGTATTTAAAAAAATGCAGGTATTTTCTCTTTGAACAAGATACAACAAGCGGTGACAATATAATGCTTCGGTGGAAGCAGGGATTTTCAGGAAAAGTATGAGGTGAAAAATATGGCAAAATTTACATGCCCCTTCTGTATTCGCGAGTATGACAAGAGCAAAGTTCTCTATGTTTGCCCTGACTGTGGAACCGAAACCACTCCAGGCAGATTTGCCCGCGAACCGATTAAATGCAAAAACTCCGCATGTGGAGGATTAGCGACTTTGAGAAAGTGTCCTTCCTGCGGTGAGATCATTCCCAAGATGGCACTTGAAACGCCTAATTTGCCTTTCAGTATTGTGGGAGTTTCGAACTCCGGCAAAACCAACTACATTACGGTCATGCTGCGTGAATTGGGACGTTCGTCGGGGTTGAGACTTGCATTGGGGCACCAGACAAAGGCTACCCTGGATCATCAAAACACAAACGCTGATTTGATTTACGAACAGCACACAATCCCCGAAGCTACTCAGTCCGGTGAAAGTATGCCGCAAATCTGGTACATCAAGAACCTTCAGAAGAGGCGTGGCAGTGAAGTTCCCACATACACTTTCACCATCTTTGATGGCGCTGGTGAAGATCATGAAAATAACCTCGACCCGGCATCGACAGTCTGTAGATACATCAACGCATCCAAGGCGATCATCTTGGCTATCGATCCGCTTGTTCTTCCCAATATCAGACGCGGAGGCGTAGTAGATCCCAACGTCATGAGCAATTCACTTGGCGGTGCTGAAGGCGCTACAAAGAACGCAGAAGATGTTATCAACAGTGTCGCTGCTTATATAAAGGCGGCAAGAGGTATTAAAACAACAAAGATGCTGGATATCCCCGTCGCTGTCGTTCTCACCAAGTTTGACACCATTCTTAATCATCGCGCCTTTGGCCCTCAGGCTTTGATCAAGAACAGTAGTCTGACTGTGAGAAACGGTATGGTCGACTTGGCAGAAATCCAGCAAGTTGACTCTGAGATAAGAAACTGGCTTGAACAGATCGGCGAGAGTGCTTTTATTGACGCCCTCGACTCCCATTTCAAGGAATACTATTTCTTTGGCGTTTCGAGCTACGGAGCACCGCCGAAAGATGCGTACACTTTGCCCGATGAAATAAAGCCCCATCGTGTTCTTGACCCGATTCTGTGGCTGTTTAAACGAGCAAAGTTTATTGACTAATTCAGCAACCATACCGAGGAATCGGTAATTCAGCAAAGACAGGAGGTCATCAAATGTATTCTGAACTAATATACACGAGATGCGGTGAAGGTATTGATATTCTGAGAGGAAGAAATCCAATAAAGAATAGCGGTTTCAAAGTATTTTCCTGCTCAGAAAATGTTACCGACGCCGGTTTTACTGATCTCCCCTTCCTGTATGCTACAGCGCAAAGCAAGGAACCCTATGCAGATCCCAGCTTTATGGATGATGCATACCTTTTTGTTGTACCAGATTTGGGCGGGAAGTATCTATTGAATTTTCATCCGATACCCTTCGACAGGACTGCGACCGGGGATTATTCTCATCGACCTGGCAACTTCATTAATCAGATTTTTATTGGGCAGTTCGATGATATCTATCCGTATGAACTGTTCGGTAATGAGTCGGTATGGGATGCTCAAAAACGAGGTGAGGCTTTCTACTATGAAAACTCACCTGCTCCATTGGCACAGCGGGATGATCTCGGAGAGACCATAGGATATATCAACTTTGATGATGTCGCTGCGTTTGTTGCAGAAGGTCGTCGCGAGGTTTTGATGGGTGCCATTGCATTTATCGTATCTCAGTATTCCCTTCCGCCCGAGGAAAGAAAGTTTCTGGTAATTAGGGATGAAAACTCTAGATTGATTGAGCTTTGGATTGCTGCCATTGAAAGTGCTTTTTCACCGAGAATGGCTGCCGGGCTGTCGTTCGCAACACGCCTTGACAAATTTACCAATGCAAACAAGTACACTGTAAATCTCTCGGGACAGTATCAAACTCAGATCAATCTTCAAAGTCCCAATCAAAAGCTTCGTTTCAGAGCAATGATAGTCGGAGTGGATGAACGGGATAGGACAAACACGGCGGCAGCAAAGGCGCTTGCTAATTCTCCATATATTGTTTTGGATGGAAAGACCAAGTCATTGTCGGTTAATGTGGATACGTCTAATTCCTATTATAGATATGTCACTGCATACGATGACGGACATGAATACTTGTGCAGACAGTTTATGCAGATGGTTGATGTTGAAGCGCCTTCCGGAGACGTCATCAAGCTTTATTCTGCTTTTGCAAGTATGTCAAGATACAGTTCGAGCAGGCAATTGAAAGATTTACTCGCCTCCTTGAACATATTGGGCCAGTTCAAACTGAAAAAGACATCAGAGCTTGAACGGTTGTATCGGGAGATTAAGCAGGATATTCCCAAGTTCCTGAAAGAAGACGCCATTTCTTCTTTCACCATTATGAGTTGGCTTGAGCGCACTTCCTCCGTCGTTGGTGATGATTCCGTCAGCGAAACCTTTAAGGATTCTGTTTGCCTCGCTTATGCCGATAACATTTATATGAGACCACAGGCAGAGTCAACAGCGAATCTACATAATGCCATCAAAAAGAGTGCTTTTTCGCAAAGTGCTTCCAACCATATTATTTCACGGGCTACTGTTGAGGCTTATGCGAATGCAATACGTGCGTATAAGCCTGCGGAGTGGGTATCTTTTTCGGAGTTCTTTGTTGAGGCATTGAAGTCTAATAGAGGTAGTTTTCCTGAGTCGGTAAATGTGCTTCTTCCGTACAGTATGAATGCGCTGTATCAAGCAAGAGACGGGCAGAGTGCAGTCCAGGTAGCCGCTTTATATGCCGCGTTAAACCAAGGGCAGACTGTGGATATCCTTCTTACGAACGCAAGTTCATGCACGGACCAGAACTTCATCGCATTTCTTGTCCAATTGGTATGCAGGATCACGCCGGATATGATTTCGACAGAAAGCAATCTGACAAGACTGTATAGGCAACTGCAGCAATTCAACTTGGATAGTTATTTCTCGGCAGCTCTTGCATATAAAGCTCAAACCATGATTCGGGCACAGGACATGGCGAGATTCCTTGACTGGATTCTGTCTAATAGAGAATTGAAAGAAATCGACTTGACTTCTGTAATCAGAATCTTCGATAAGAACATTGTTCTGTCTGACAAATATGTTGGAAAACTTGCTTACAGGATTCAGAACTGCAAGCCGGAGGGTGTTGCCTGCATTAACTCTGCACACATCTATGCACTGGACGCACTTGATGACCGAAAGCAGGCAAACGGACTGATTCCGCTCCTTAACAGCATGATATCTCAAGGCTTCCCGTCCATAAAAGATGCAGCATATGCAGAGCGTCTTGTTGGCAAGCTTTATAGCGGCAGGCTGCCGGAAGGAGCGTTTGCGACCGTTGTGTCAGCGGCAGCCAATTCTCCCTATTACTCTGCTTTGATTGCCGAGGAAGCTATGCGGTATGTCGGGACAAGGCAAGATTCCGTTATCGGTGAACTCATAGAGATTGCTGCTCAAACAAACAACAAAGTATTATTTGATGCTCTTGTCAATGCGTGTGCAGACATCAAACAATTTGATAAAGGTATGATTGCCATTCGTGGAACGATTCGATCTAAGGCGGCACAGCAGTACTTCGCACTTGTCGAGAAGGACGCAAGGTCTTTGCATGATAAGAAGAAAGAGCCGTCTCTCTTTGGGCGTCTCTTCTCGCGAGGATCTGCCGATGACTCTGACTCAGGAAAATGGGGCAAAAAATAGGATTGTAGGTGAACCTTAATGGAAGTAATTTTTTATCTTCTTGTTATAGCTCTTGTTGTATATCTTATTTATCTTCTAATAAGGTATGTAATACTGCCGATTGCCTCGGTTGTCGGGATAATCACGCTTGTTGTCAGTGCCGGTTACGGATTAATTGTATCTTTAAGCAGCTTTATCAAATCATTTAAGGATAATCTTGATCCCTATGCGACCTATGTGGACAAGCATGCCGATGTTTCTTCGGGAGTCAGACGGAACTACTGCTTCGGACCAGGCTTTCACCAGATTTCAGAGATTGTTAAAGGCGCTTTTGAAAACCTCTCTGAATACCGAACAAAGTTGACTGCATGGAAAGATAAGGCCGTTCGGCACAAATGGATCATTGATATGTGGATCTATTTGGGATATGGGTTTGCAATCTTCTGTGCACAAGTCCTGGGCTTCATTTGGGTTAGCGCTTTTTCTATCATCCTTTCTGCCGCAATTGTTATCGGGATGACAGTTTTCTTCCTGTTTTTCTCGGTACTGTGGCTGACGGACCGTATTGTTTTGATTTTAAAGTCCATTCACAATCGCTGCCCAAATTGTAAGCGTAAGTCTGTTATTCCCGTTTTTATCTGCCCAACCTGCGGTTTGGAACACAAGAAGCTGGTTCCCGGTCCTTATGGTGTTTTTAAGCATAAATGCACGTGCGGAACGATGCTGTCCACTACGTTTATCGGAGGGCGATCTGAATATGAGGCGCACTGTCCTTTTTGTGGGGCAGAGCTTCTTTCCAGCAGTTCCCAGCAATATGGTATTCAGCTCGTTGGCGGTGTCGGCACTGGCAAAACCACCTTTTTAGCTGCATTTTGGCATGAATATAAGGATTGGCTGATCCGCCGTCACGACATTACCTTCGAAGAGACGCCTGCAGAGGCTTTTAGCGATCTTGAAGAATGGTTCAATACCGGAAAATCCGAATCCACTTTAGAAACAAATGCTAATATGTATAGCATTATTCATGCTACCGGGCAGAAAACATCTGTCCAAATGACCATATACGATATTGCGGGTGAGGCATTTGATTTTGCCGGCAGCGATACTCAGCAACAGCAGTTCAGGTATTGCGAAGGCTTCCTTCTTGTTGTGGATCCAACGGCAACTCCAAACTATGTTTCAGATACAATCACAAACTTCATTAACTCGATGGAAGAGGTCAAAGGAAAACATACTTCTAAGGCGGCTTCCGTCCCAGTCGCCGTAATAATTACAAAGTCCGACCTATATAAGAAAGAGATCGGTCTCCCGCGTATAAGGGCAACATATAAACCAACACAAGATTCTGAGGTTCAGGTTCCTTTTGAACAGCATCAGAACGATATTTGCCGGACATTCCTTTATGACCACGGCTATGGAAATGCAATCAATCTGATAGAAGCAGAGTTCTCCAATATCAGATATTTCCCGGTCAGCGCGATGGGACACACGACTGAGGAAGGTCAATACGAGCCGTGGGGAGTTATGGATCCGGTCTTCTGGCTAATGAGCAGTGACAACTGTCCTTTACGCAGTTTTGTTCAGCAACAGTAAATACACGGGAGGCAATTATGGAAAAGTTTGGTTTTGTTTTAGCAACCAAGATGCTTGTTGATGGCAAGCGCAAAGTTCGCTACATGTATCACGAGGAGACAACCAATCCCCAGGACAGCGGATGGAGGTTCTTCTGCGGTGATGAAGATGATGACTATGTAAATAATCCGGATAACATCGCAATTTACGATATTAACACCATTCTTGAAATTGATAAAAGTGTTTTACCTTATCTGAATTGTTCAACAGGTATTGCTCTTGAAAGAGAGGACGAAAACGCCACTTTTATCGTCTCAAGCGGCTTCAACGTTGGCGAGGAGTGTGATTAATCATGGCACTCCATCGTCCATATATTCGCCAGGATGTTAGAGAAGAAGTCGAACGCAGAGCGGAAAAGAACGAAAAAGGTCAGTTCCTTGATGCCAACACACACGAACCAATCGAGGGTCAGTATGATCTTGGCCACAAAGCCGGACATGAACACTGGCGAAAAGTTGAACAAGCTGAAGCTGAAGGCCTGACACAAGAAGAATTTAATGACCGAATGAATAATCCTGATTATTACCAGATTGAAGATCCACACGAGAACAGATCTCATGCGCATGAGATGCCTGCGGATGAACAGGGAGAAGAACAGGGAGAAGAACAGGGAGAAGAAAACGGTCAGGAGATGTAAGAAAAAGAAAGCGGGAACGTTGACATGCCGACAGATGAAATCAGATATGAGCTTGAGCAGATTCACTTGTTTCTGCAAAAAGCCATGGCAGATATAGGGGCATTTGGGGAAACCATACCAGGTCTGCTTCGCACGTTAATAGTAATTGTCTCGGTTGTTGCCTGTGTTAATATTGTTGCTTCGCTCGTTAAAGCAATCATTAACAACAGGGCAACGTGGAAGAAGAAACCCGGTTCAGAACTTATGTTCAGCTTTGCAGCAGGATCGGGACAGTTCCAGAGAAGCCATATCTATAAAGATGCGCACAAGTACCTTTTTGACAAAAAATGGTTCGTGTTCAGCTTCGCAGGACTTGCCTACCGTCTCGGTAATTACGAGAATCACTCGAAAACCATTACCTTTTTGAGTTCCCTCATGTATCTGCCACTGGCCATCTTCGGCATTGCAGAGATGATTATCCGCTGTGTTGCAGGCGTGATTATCTACTTCGTTACCAACCTGGCTTATATAGTGTTTCTGCTCACCCTTTGGGCAGTAAACCTTCTGTTAATGCCACTGTTTAATCTTGCGGATAAAGCTTCCTGGATGACGCAGCATTGCCCAAAGTGTTATGCGACTTTTAAGCTCCCTGTGTTTGAGTGTCCGCATTGTGGTACCAAACATACAAGGCTCTCTCCCGGAAGGTGCGGTCTCTTGTATGCGAAATGCACCTGCGGCCATTTCATTCCGTGTGCTTCTGCCTCAAAGCGAAAAGACTTGAAGTCATATTGCCCCAAATGCGACTATGCTCTTGCAGGCTCGAATATAAATGCACTTACCGTACAGGTCATCGGCGGCAATTCGTCAGGCAAAACATCTTTCATTGCAGCATTTCAGCATCAGTACGTTGAAGCCATTGAGAACTCCGGCATCCGGAACGTATTGACCTCTCCCAAAGATGATTTTGAGGAGCTGGAGAAGATATATCATTCCGGCAGAGCGGTGAAATCACCCGGTGATGAAGTACGGACATATCATATCCTCCACGGAAGCAAAGGGAGTTCTGATGACGGCATTGTTATCTATGATGTCCCAGACGAAGTTATCCTCAGTGAACAGTACGAACGAAACCCACTTAACCTTGCATATAGTGATGGAATTATCATTATTATCGACCCGTTAAGTGTTCGCTCAGTAAGGAAAGAGTGCGAAGCAACTACCGGATCAACAAGCACAAACGGTTTCTCGGATGATTCAACAGAAGACATCATCGTTCATTTTATCAACAAATATTCTGAGGTAGCCGGTCGCACGGCCAGAAGAATGAGCGATACCCCTGTGGCTGTTGTAATAGCAAAAACAGATCTGACTTCTATACAGAGAAAGATTGGTACGGTAAAGATCAAAGCCGAGTTTTCCGCAAACCAGAACCAATATCTTAGCCTTGATGACGCTCGCGACAAAGTGTGCAGGAAATATTTGGCAGATATTGGTCTTGCAAATGCCGTCAACAATCTGGACAGTGTTTTTTCAAAGGTTACTTATTTCCCTGTTAGCTCAATAGGACACTGTGAAAATGGCAGCCCGTTTGACCCGCAGAATATTGTCGCTCCGATGCGCTGGTTAGCTCGGCAATCCCATAATAATATTAAGGATCTGGCAGCATTTGTGGAGGAGAAAATCAGATGACTACAGTAAGAAAAACAGCAAAAACGACGGTCACATTGATTATCCTTGCTACAGGCTTGGCACTGCTTATGCGGTGGTGCGGAACATTGTCAGGAGAGTTCTTTTATAAAATGGAGTTCCTCCTAAATTCAAAGACGCAAATCGGTGGATTCCACAGTTTCCTAATTCGAGTATCTTTCTGGTTACTGCTGATTGCATCAGGAATTGAAGCAGTATATCGTGAGAAAAACGGAGCGTATGTACTGGGCTCGTTTGGAACTCCGATTATTTTCTCCATGTGTATTGCTGTATGGGGGCTCGTTGCGACATCCTCACGAGTTAACATGCTCTGGTTTTGGCTCTTTTATTATGTTGGATTGATTGTTTGTGTAAGAATTTCGTACAGCAGACTATCCAATATTAAGGGCGCCGGTCCATCAAAGATAAAACATCTTCTGAAGAGTCCTCCTTCTAAGAACGATGGAGATATCAGCATTATTGATCGAAGAGTTCTCTATGTTACACAGATTATATTGCTTATCGCGTGGGTAGCGCTGTTAATTGCCACTATCGTATTCTGCATTCAATATAAGCAGCTCTTTGGACTATAAGTGATGCCTGCTAGATAGTTCACTATGCAGCAGTATTACACAGGGGAGGGAGTACAGTGAGCATTCTTGGCAACATTATATGGTTTGTGTTTGGAGGAGCTGTGACCGGCCTTATGTGGTGTTTTTCCGGAATCATCTGGTCGATTACCATAATTGGCATTCCAGTAGGCAAACAGTGCTTTAAGATAGCAAAACTTTGTTTCTTTCCATTTGGCAAAACAGTTGAGAACACAGGTGGAACCGGGAGCTTTCTCTTGAATATGCTTTGGGTTTGCTTGACAGGATGGTCTCTTGCGGTTGAAGCTACAGTTATAGGCCTAATTTATTGCTTGACGATAGTGGGTATTCCCTTCGGAAAACAATATTTCAAAATCGCTAAACTTGCTTTGATGCCGTTTGGTTCGGAAATCAAATAATTGATAGGAGTACAAATATGGTGGAAGCTCAGATACAAAAAACAGAGAACAAATTGGAGGATTCTGTAAATGATCAATGCACATTTGGGATTAACATACGCTTGCAATATGAATTGTAAGCATTGTTATGTGAAAGAAAAAGAGAAAAAGGGGATACGCTTCAATCAAGAGGTCCTACTAAATCGTCTTCAGGAACTAGGTACATTCTATATTACATATACAATGGGCGAAACTCTATTATGGCCTGATTTCCCAAGGTTTGCTATCGATGCAAAGGAACGAGGCTTTTATCAAATCCTTTTATCAAATGGTTCAACTATACAAAGTAGAAATACAGTTGATAGTTTGAAACAATACGGTATTAATAAGGTTGGAATAAGCATTGATAGTTCTATAGCTTCTGTCCATGATGAGAATAGAAGATTTCCTGGGGCTTACCAAAAGGCTTGTTACGCATTAGAATTATTATTGAAAGAGCCTAAGATACTTACTCAAGTTGCAATGACAATTAGCAGCAACAACATATCCGAGGTTCCTTTTGTTCTTCAGCAACTCAAAGAGATTGGCGTCAATTCATTTAGCTTTCTCTGGTTGAGGCATAATGGCGAAATAGCGCCAATAGAAAATGCCGCAGAATACCAGCGTATTATGCGGTTTTTGATTCAGGAACGTGACAAGAATGGTATAAATATTAATGTTCATGACTTTAGAGTTAATAAAATTTTGCATGATATGTATAATTCTGGAGAGATCGGTTTAAGTACAATGACGGATATGGAAAACATGAATTCATGCCATGCTTTTTATGAATTAGTACTAATTGATCCGTCCGGCGATATGTATGAGTGCAATTTTGCAAAACAAGCATTTGCAAACATATATGACACCTCGATCGAGGAAATTGCAAAACACGGAATTAATCAAATGCCGCTTTGTGGAGGATGTAACAAATGCAATATAACAAGAACTATAGATTAAAAAGAACAATCCTAGGAAGATTATATCTTGCAAATCAGGAAAACGGCGATGTTATTGACGTTAATCCTATTACTGCAGATATCATTGAAAAAATACAAAATGGAGCAGTCGCAAAGGATCGCCTTATTTCCTCTCTATGTGATGAATACGATGCAAAACCAGAAGAAATTAGCAGTGACGTAGAAGAAATCCTTAATAGGCTAGAAGAGTATAATGTTATTTATTGAGGAGTATTGCATGAGAATCGACATTCGGCTTAGTGACAATTATCAAGGCACAAGATGGTATTGCGATGACAAGCGGTCTGTTTTCACAAAGGGGTATATAGTTGATCCAAACGACAGTTCTAAATATATTGACGGTAGAGCATTTAATAACTGCATTAAGAGCATCTTGAGCAAAGAATCTCTGAGCATAGAATTGCCTTCAATTAGCGGTAATTTTGCTATTATAGCTCAACTATCAGACGGTAAATGCATTGCCGCAGTTGACCGACAGAGGAGTTTCCCTCTGCTATATTGGACTGATGGTGAAACTATAATAATAACTGATTCATTAAGCAATATAGCCAAAAGCAGAAAAACAATAAATAACGAGGCATTACTGCAGTTTTCAAGAACTATATGTGTTTATCGGGAGAACACAGCGTATAATGAGGTCTTCCAAATAAAACCAGCACACTATCTTGATGTAAATACTTGTGGCATAAAACAGATCGCTTATTATACATTTAGATACTGTCAAAAAAAGAATTACACCGAAGAGAATAAAATCGAGTTGCTGCGGATGTGTTATGAGAAAATCTTTCAAAGATTGATTCGCTACCTTAACGGTAGGCAGGTGGCGCTGCCTCTTAGTGGTGGAAGAGACTCGCGGCTAATTCTGTTCTACTTAATGAAATTTGGATATAAAAACATCATCACGTTTTCTTATGGATATGAAGGCACAGATGACCAGCGATTGTCGAAAATTGTTGCAGATTTCTTCGGAGCAAACTATCATTACGTTCATTGCAGAAGGAATAAAATGAGGAAAATGGCTAGAAGGCATTTTCACAAGTATATAGATTTTGCGGGAAATGGCTGCTCACTGCCATGCGTACAAGAGCTATATGCTGTTTATGAACTTAGGGAAAAAGGTCTCATCCAAGATAACTGTGTTTTTTTACCTGGACACGGTGGAGATTTTTATGCCGGTGCTAGAGCAGTTATTGTAGGGGGAGAACGGCCGGACGAATGGCGAGACTCTGTTGTGAACCATTTGTTCTTCAAAGAATACAAGTATACGAACACTGCCTTAAACGAAAGCGACCGAAGAGAAGAAGCAAATCAGATACTTTCTAAACACCAAATCGTGCCAAGCACTTTACAGTCAAAGGAGGAGGCAAGTGAGTGTATTGAAAAATACTATTTCGACGAGAGAGAGAGCAAATATATACAAAACTGTGTTAGATATTACGATTATTGGAATTATGAATGGATTGCGCCATTTGAGGACATTATTCTTGACGAACTATGGTTATCTTTTCCGTTAAGTGATAGAGTCAACAGAAAGTTGTTTCACAGGTTTATAGAGACAGTTTATCCCCGTGAATTGCTCAATATTCGTTTTGCCGGAAAGCCAACGACTGTTCTTAAACTACAATGGTGTTATGGATTTGTTCCCGCAGTTGATTACATAAAGTACAGACTTTTTCAATCGTATGCGAGTATGAACCAATTTGTTTGGAGCAAATATGTAAAGAGAGTTTTAGCATTAGAGAACAAAGGAGACTGAACGGCTATGACGGTAGATTACAATTGGCTAGTTGCCCAGTGTCATGTTCCTGTTTTTTTTGAAACATGGTATCTAAATGCCGTTTGCGGAGCGAATGGTTTTAATTCAGCAATCTCATATATTGATCCACAAATATGGGGTATACTGCCATACTTTACTGCCAATTATCAAAGCTATACTGTGGCGATTGCTCCACCCCTTACACAATACATGGGGCCTTTCTTACATATTGATTCCAGCATTAGTCGTGGAAAACAAATTTCACTTGAGGAGAAGCTGATTTCCAATTTGCTGGATCAATTGTCTCAGCGTTGTGATTACTACGCGCAAAAATGGGGGCCATGGCAACAAAACTGGCTTGGCGCTTACTATAACCATTGTAAAGAAGCATCCCGAATTACTTATATCATTGACGGACAGAGTTCCTATGAAACAGTTAAGAACGGTTACTCGACTCAAGTTCGTAATAAAACAAAAAACAAGGATAACATAACTGTCGTTACCTATAATGACGTAGAATTGCTCTATAGTATGGTGCTAGAATCACTTGATCGTGTTGGAAAAAAACCAAAATTCGCAATAGAAGAATTACATCGACTCACAAGTGCAGCTATTGCTAATCATGCCGGAGAGATACTCGTTGCATTCCTCCCTACTGGGGTTCCTATTGCATCAGCGTTTATTATAGAGGATTCTAAAACGCTTTATTATTATATTGCGGGAGAGTACGCAGCTTACCGGGGAGCCAATGGCCCAACGCTGATAATTGATAAGTGCATACAAAAAGCATGCGCACAACGGAAGCGTTTGGACTTCACTGGATCTATGCTACCAGGCGTGGGCCGTTTTTACCAGTCATTTGGCCCGACCTTGATTAATTACCATATGATTTCAAAGGATAATCGCTCTAGCAACCTTCTTGCAAACGATAGCTTGGATAGGGTGTTATTCTTCAGGTTTTAGGAGGTGTCGAGTGAAAGACTCCATAAGATTTAAATTGATAAGTTTTGCCAATTGTCTTGTCCCTAAAAACTCTAATAAGTGTTTTTTCTATGACAGAGGGATGATTTCATATAACGAAATATCAATGTTAACATGGGCTTCTGATAATCAACTGGTAAAAAAATATCAAATGATTTATTACACAAATAATCCGACTGCTGCCAGAAAAATGTTTCCCGAAACTGTGAAAATAATATCGAATCCAATCAAGGGATTTTTTCACCAACTATCTTCAAAGTATGTGTTCGTAGAACAAAATGGACATCAATGGATGTGTAGGCCTGCCCATAAGCAACTGATGGTTCAGCTATGGCATGGTACGCCAATAAAGAAGGTGGGTAATCTTAATCACACCACACATTGGTTTTCATACGATGATGTGTTTTCTCGCGTCCTCGCGCCATCAGAATACGCTTGGTCAATAATGCGAAAGTGTTTTTCGTATTCAGACAACAAGAAAATAATATGTCCATATCCAAGATGTGACGAGCTCTTAAGTCAAAACGCAAAAGATCTTCGCAAAAAACTGGGACTCGATGATAAATCCCGTATTGGGGTATGGTTACCAACATTTAGGACTGCATATTACGAGACTCATGGCAGTAATGATGCACCTGATTTTCCCATCTTAACAGAAAACAACATTAATATCTTAAATGGACTTTTGAAAAGAAGCAATACGACTGTGATAGTAAAGATGCATGTGCTCCAACGAAGGTTGCCTTTCTTTGATACGAATTATTCTAATATTATTTTTATGGATAATGCTGCACTTGTAGATATGGAAATGTCGTTGTACAGTCTGCTTGGCGCTAGTGATTGTTTAATATCGGACTATTCATCAGTAATATTTGACTATCTACTTGTAAACAAACCAATTGTATTCACGGTTGATGATTATTATAGCTATAAAGATAATCGCGGATTTATCGATGAAGATATGTTTAACAATGTTCCAGGTCCAACAGCGCATGATGTAGAGGAACTTGTTAATTCAATTGAAAGTGTATTAACAAAAGATGCCTACGAGAGCGAGCGCAATACATTGTGCAGAAAGATGAATAAAGAAGAAATTCGGCTCGGTGATTATGCTGCGACCGTATTTCGCCAATTAGGAATAGAAAAATGAAAAGATATAGGATTGGATATACTGCCGGAGTCTTTGATTTGCTCCACGAAGGTCACATCAACATTCTTAAACGGGCAAAAGAACAATGCGAGAAACTTATAGTTGCGGTAACTACCGATGAATTGTGTCTTGCAAGAAAGAACCATAAACCTGTGATACCCTTTGAGGAGAGATGTGCCGCCATCGAAGACACTGGTCTCCCAAACATTGTTATAGCTCAAAAAGACATGGACAAACTTAGAGCTTGTTTAGAGAACGGTGTGGATGCAGTTTTTGTCGGTAGCGATTGGAAAGATACAGAATACTGGAATGATTTAGAAAAAAAGTTGATGCTTTATAGTATTCCGATTGTTTACCTTGCAAGAACGCCCAATTGTTCAAGCACAGCGTTGAGAAATCTCGTACTTAAATATGACATATGCTTTTATAGGGATATGGGAGGGTATTCAATCTTACAGAGTAAATCAAAAGATATTTATATAGATATCCCAGATAGCATTGGAGTTTATCCTGTTGTTGAGATAGAGAGTCGGTCTTTTGCGTTTAGTCCTGCAAAACGGATAAGAGTTGGGAACAATGTCTCGATAATCGGGGATGAGGCATTCTTTGGCTGTGAAAACTTAGAACGAATTCAACTGCCGTCAAGTCTTCGGAAGATAGGGAAAGCTGCGTTTTGGGGATGTAGTAATCTACGCTGTTTGGATTTCCCTCCTGGGATGATGGAACTGCCGGAATACTTAGCTCAGAACTGTAACGCGCTCACCAAAGTTACTATACCAGAGAGCGTCACTAGAATTCACCAGAAATGTTTTGACTATGATAGTCCTTGTGTGCGTGAACATAACGGCGTCTTATACATAAACAATTGGGTAATTGGCGCAAAGATAGATAAAAATGAAGCTGTTCATGTCGTTGATGGCTGTGTAGGAATAGCAGATGCTGCATTTTTGGCAAATACTTCATTGGCTAGCATAAAGCTTCCTTCCAGTATTCGGTATGTTGGAGCCTTTTCTTTTGATGGATCGGGGATATGGAATAAGACTAAAGAAGGAGATATAGTATATGCTGATAACTGGGCCGTTGGTATTCGCGAAGCGGATTTTTCGCCAAAAGCAATAATGCTAAAGAGAAATACCATTGGAATTGGAGACCTTGCGTTTGCCTGTAATAGAGACCTTTCTTTTGTAAACGGCCTTGAAAATGTACGGTTCATCGGAAGATCTGCCTTTAAAGGTTGTCCTCGTTTGTCACAAGGTATGTCGCTTGGAGGGAACAAATGAATATTTTGGATATCGCCAATGCCCCAGTTCAAGCTCTAGATTATATGGATCGACTTATCAACGATGGCCCCCCAAGTAAAATGTTCTTTGCTAATAATGTCAGCCTTCAGTATAATCCATTGCTTGTGGATCAAGTGAATGTGGATATTGTAAGTTTTTTTGATACTCCGCCTAAAAAATATGGGGAAGAGCCAGAAATAATCTCAAAAACACTTGGTGAAAATGGACTTTTTATCCATCCAGATTTCCACGCGAGAGCAGGAGCAATATTGGGAGAGGATTGTTTCAAAATAAGCTGCGAAGGAGTTCCTACTTCTAGTAGCAGAACAATTAGACTTCCACATTTACAATGTTACATTAAACTTCATTATCCCGCCACTTTAGGGCGGGTGAGTAAAGCACTAAGCAGGCAGGATATACTTAATAGTATCGATGTAACAAACGCTTTATATCATGCAATAAGGCGAGGCGTGGTAAGCCCATTACTAGGCTTCTTCCCGGAAGTATCAGGAAGAGGCGCAACTATCGGAGACTCAGAGTTTACTTTTACTGTTCGAAAGAGCTGTGCCGAAGCCCAAAGAGCCGAATTTATTAAATACATCGTCCCCGCTTTTTCACTATACGGTAAGGATTACAAAAACCCTCATGATCCAACGCTTTTAGCACAATTGATTTCAAATAGAATTGGAGTTGGTTGCGCTTATGTTGAAAAATTACTGATTCCAGTAGTTGATTTTTATTTATCACTACTGTTTCTCGAGGGTCTACAGCACGAAATGCATTCGCAGAACTTTTTGTTGGGTTTTGATGAGAAATGGGAGCTGCAAGCAATCATCCTTAGAGATTTGGAATCCATTCAAAAAGATCTCACCATTCGGAGCGATAACCGCATAAAAGAACGAATTGAAAGCTACCCAAGTAGATGTTTGTGGCGCGGGCAAGAAAACTACGAAGTAAAGCATAGTTTTATGTATGACCATAAACTCTTTGAGTTCTTTATAAAGCCACTCGTTGAGAAAACAGAAAAGAACAATATTGAGAGGTGTACAGAAGTCTACCGGGAGATACAAGGATTTGTTCGGAACAAATACTCCGCACAGATTAATGAATATTTTCCAAAAGACGGCATGTGGTACAAATTCGATGATGTTATTGTGGCACAGGGTATAAAAAGGAGACTCTTCTTACAATGTCCACATCCTGCAATTAGATAGCATCCATTTATATTGTTTGTTTGTGCTGCTGCATGGACATATAATTATTCATAAAGGAGGTAAGACAAATGAAGAAGACTTGGAAGAAACCCACTGCGGTTAGAAAGACCAAGACTATGACCTGCTAAGAAGGCATCACAACAGTAAAGGAGGTGAAACAGATGAAGAAGACTTGGAAGAAGCCCACTGCGGTTCGGAAGACTAAAACCATGACCTGCTAAGCAACCACAAGGGATATGGTCGTTTTATCGGCCATATCCCTACCTAAAGGAAATGAAGACAATGAAAAATACTGACAAATGCGTATACTGTAACGGACTTGGGTATATAAAAAGTGACGTATACTATGACAATTTAGATTATTATAATGAGCGCAACTATTCTCTTTGTCCTCAGTGCAATGGGACCGGGAGTATAACGCGCGATAAAGCTCTGGTTGCAACAAAGCATTTTAATGATGGAGCTTGCCCACATTCCGAATGAAAGCCTTTAAATATAGGGAGCTGAACAATGCAACTTTTTTTCCGAGAAGCAATTACAACAGACGCAGAAGCACTACTAGAGTATCTAAAAAAAGTCGGCTCAGAGAGCGAGTACCTATCTTTTGGTAAAGAAGGAATTGGACTAACCATTTCTGAGGAAGAAACTTTTTTATCTCGAATATCCAAAAGCGACCATAGTCGGATGTTTCTTGCTTTGGACAATAACACAATAGTTGGAAATGCATTTGTGAAGGGAAATGACAACCCTCGATTTGCACATAACCGATCTTTATCATTAACTGTTGTGAAAGCATATTGGGGTAATGGTATTGGCAGTTCGTTACTACATCAGATGATTGCATATTCGTTAGATACTGGGGCAGAGATTCTTTCTCTGCAGGTTAGGTCAGATAATTATAGAGCTATTTCGTTGTACAAAAAGTTTGGGTTTTCCCAATATGGATTTATTAGGCAGTTTTATAAAATTAATGATGTGTACTACGATATTGATCTCATGGAAAAAAGATTATAGGAAAAAAATAATTCATTTGGGTGTTCTGCTGTAAGGACAGATATTAACCTGACGCCCCGACTGCTCAAGAAGTAAAAAAACAGCTGCCGCCATTCGGAATATATCCGAAGCCAGAGGTGGAAGTAACTTTTGCAAATTTTGCAAAAATGCTTTGACCTCCGCTTGGCATGCCCATTTTTAGGCGAGGGTGTCCGATCTGTCTTTATGCTAACATACCCGCTGACAATATTCAATTTCTTTGTAAGAATAAATTCCGGTTTCAGCAATGTTTGTAAAATTAATTTCCGGGTTGCGCAGCTAGCAATGATTTCCCGGAATTTAATCTTGCAAGGATTTTGCATACTCGGAAATAAGTTGTGCAAACCGGAAGTTACTTTTGCAATCCACCAGGGTTTATAAGATATAAACAGAATACTTTAGAAAAAGAATAAATCGCACACTTGTGCGATTTATTCGCTTATTCCGTTGAAATTGCGGCGCAAGTATGCTATAATAACTTAAATACTCTCCGGGAGGGGTTGCCGATGAAGATCAGCTACAAAAAGCTTTGGGTTTTACTGGCCGAAAAGGAAATGAGCAAGGCAGAGTTTCGGGATGCACTAGAGCTCTCAACCGGCACGATGACGAAGCTCAACAAAGGCGAGGAAGTATCTCTTTCCACTCTCCTTCGCATCTGTGCATATTTCAAGTGCAACATCGGCGATATTTGCGACGCCGTTGCAGAGTAAGGAGTGAGAAAGATGGTCAATATCAGAAAGCTTGAGTCTGAATTGTGGGAGGCAGCGGATCTGCTGTGCGCAGACTCCAAGGTTACCTCCCAGGAATACTGTATGCCCGTACTGGGGCTGATCTTCCTCCGCTATGCCTATAGCCGCTTTAAGTTTGTCGAGGCAGACATCCTGAAGGACCGTCCTGTGCGGAACGGTCGGGTCCTCCCTGTTGAGGCGGCAGACTTCAAAACCAAGAGCGCAATTTACCTTCCGGAGCAAGCCCGATATTCCTACCTTCTGAACCTCCCTGACAACGCCAAGGTCGGAGAGGCGATCAACCATGCGATGGAGCTGATCGAGGAACAGTCTACCCAGCTCAAAGGTATTCTCCCCAAGAACTACACCACGCTTCAGGATGATCTCCTGCGTGAGCTGCTCCGCATCTTCAATAACAGCGCCTTGAACGACATCAAGGATGACATCATCGGGCGTATCTACGAATACTTCCTCAATAAGTTTGCTACTGCCGTGGCCTCTGACGACGGCGTGTTCTTCACGCCAAAATCCCTGGTCCGCATGATCGTGAACATCATCGAGCCGACCCACGGCACCGTATTGGACCCGGCCTGCGGAAGCGGTGGTATGTTCGTCTCCTCTGCGGACTTCATCGAGAAGTTCGGAGCTAACGCCAACACCTCCATGACCTTCTTTGGGCAGGAAAAGGTGGAGTATAATGACGATGTTTGATCTGTTGGTCAAGGATTCGCTGTCGAAGGAAGAGATCAAGAGGGTCAAAAAGCTGGCTCAGACTATGCTTGCCAAGATCAAAGCCCGCATCCATGAGCTCGACCACTGGCGCGACAAGGAAGAAACACAGTCGATTATCAGCGTGTTGATCCGTGATATTCTGTGGGCCGAGCTGCCTGAGAGCTATGACGATGAAGCTATAGCAGATTACAGGAATCAAATCTACGAGTACGTTTACAATGCGTATCCGGCTGCGTAAAGCAACCGCAACATGAATTAATCAAAGGAGGTGCACCGTGCTTTATTTCAAGGACTTCAAAGAAACGAAGCTAAAGAATGAAAAAGGTCTCGGCGGCTCCCTCGTATTGCTGACATCCAGAAGCGACGAGTCAGTTTCATATGTGGTTAAGGGTGATGAGCGGGAGCAATCCATCAACGAGTTTGTTGCGCAGCATCTTTTGGGCGCTCTCGGGTTTTATTCGATTCCGGTCGAGCTGATTTGCAGCAACTATACATACTATGGGGTTGTCCGTTTTGTTGAAGGACTTGAGAGACTTCATTGGGATGATTATCTCAATCTGACCGATGCTCAGAAAAAAGCTTTCATTGAGCTTTTCGTTCTCAACGGGATGCTATTTAATCCCGATGAAGGAGAGCTCTATTTGACGAAAACCGGTGAGGTCTGCTCACTGGATTACGGTGAGGCTATCATCGGAACATTTATCCCAAAGATCGCACTGTCCGGTATGCCTCAATTTTTACCATCTTCCAGACGCGACATCGAGCAATCCGAACATGACAACATAAAAACTCGGATTGAGTACTGTGCGGAAAAGCTTCAAAAACAGTTCTCGGTTCAGAGATCGGAAGCCATAGAATATGGGCTCTGTGCCGTTAAGCAATTTGCAGAACTGGATGAAGATAAGATGAGCGACTGTTATACTGCTATTGATAAGGCTTTCTACAAAGGAGCTACGGACATATACAAGGATCGTGTTACTGACATTAAAATCTGTGCGAGAAACTACCTAAGCCGAAGGTGAATTGGGAAATGAATCAACCAAAAGAGTGCAAGATATCAGAAATACTAATTGAAGAATACTCTGCTTCTCATGAGGAAGAAGTGGTGTCGCTTCTTTGTGGGCTTCAATCATATTTAGTTGAGATTGACCCTGAGAAGATCCAGTTGTTGTCTGAGGATTACCAGTCAAACTACCTGCCATATGTGCTTAAATTATCTTATACTAATCACGGAGTCGCGCTGATTGCAAAAAACGATGGAATAGTTATAGGCTTCGCAGCAAGTATGATTGAACAAAAAGATGAAGAGGACAGATTAACAAATCGCCGCCCTATCAGAGGCATTATCTCGGAACTAATTGTGGCTCCTGAATGGAGAGGTAAAGGCGTGGGAAAAAGGCTTATAGGCGTTTTGGAAGAACGATTCAAAGAAGTAAACTGTGAGTATTCAGTTGTTGATGTGTTTGGACCAAATGGAGCGGCTCAAAATTTTTATAGTGGACTGGGATATGGGAATCGAAATATTGAAATGATGAAAAAACTCTACTGATAATACGGGGGGACTAATGGAAAAGCATAGTCGTGTTTTGCTGATACTTAAATATCTGTGGGACAATACCGATATTGAGCATCCGGCAACCATCAAAGACATTTCTGATTATCTTTCTGAAAACGGATTCAACGCTACAAGAAAGACCATCACGAATGATATAAGCGACCTCAAAGCATTCGGGGTAGACATTGACTACCAGCGGAGCACGCAAAACAGATACTTCCTTGATGTGCGTGTCTTCGAGCTTGCGGAAGTAAAGTTGCTCGTTGATGCGGTTCAGTCAGCCAGGTTTATTACCACCAAAAAGAGCAAGCAGCTCATTGAGAAGCTCTCGACCTTCGTCGGACCTCACCAGAGTGAAATTCTGCATCGGCAGCTTTATGTTGATACAAGGGTAAAGGCAAACAATGAGGGTATCTATTACTTGGTCGATAATATCCATACGGCAATCCGGGAGAGAAGGAAAGTATCATTCCAATATCAGGAGTACGCCCAGAACAAGGAGAAGATACTGAAGCACGACGGATACACATATTATTTTTCCCCCTACGCCCTCATATGGAATGATGACTGCTACTACGCCATCGGCTTTTCAGAAAAGCATGACAAGATAGCAAAATTCCGAGTAGATCGGATGGTAGGTCTTGCTATCACAGAACAAGCCGCGGTGCGGAAACCGGCAGACTTTGATGTTTCAGATTACTTCTCACAGGTGTTCTCCATGTACGAAGGTCAGGAGCAGGATGTGGTTCTCAAGTGCGAAAACGACCTAATGAAGCACATTATTGACCGTTTCGGGGAAAATGTTTATACCGCTCCGACTGATGATAAACACTTCTGCGCGAAGGTAACGGTTTCGCTAAGCCAGACATTTTACGGCTGGGTATTTTCTTTCGGCGGGAAAATGAAGATCACCGCACCCAAAGAAGCCGTCGATGGGTTCAATGCTATCTTGGAAGATTTCCATTAAAACTGAAAACTTTTTTGCTTGAGGTGGGTTCTACAGAGCTCACCTTCTTTTTGCGCTATTGACTCTGAAAAAATGGTGAGTATAATAATAACCGTAACAACTGTTACCGATAGATCAAGGGGGCTTGCGTATGAGAACCAAGAGCATGGAGTTGAAAAGGCAAATCTACGACTATGTAAATGAGTGGAAACGTGAAAACGGTCATTCTCCCACGCTTAGCGTACTTGCCAAAAACTTCAAGGTCAGCCGCACGACTATATATCGATACCTTATTGAGATGACCGCCGAAAACATGGGTCTTATCTATGACGGGAAGTCGATTGAAACACGCGAGCTGAATGCTGAGAACATGTGCTTGTCTCCTGCATTGGTTGTCGGCAGTATTCCCTGTGGCGAAGCTCAGGAGGAAGAAGAATACGTCGAGGAATATGTGAATCTTCCTGCATCGCTTTTCGGTAAGGGCGAGTTCTATATTCTCCGAGCGTCCGGAGATTCGATGGAAGACGCTGGTATCTCCGAGGGAGATATGGTAGTCATACGACGACAGGAAACCGCTGATGTAGGAAATATTGTCGTCGCCCTTGATGAAGATGGTCGAAATACGCTGAAACGATTCGGCGGCTTAGACGAGAAGCACAGAGCCATACTGGAATACATGAACGAGGCAGTCTATCCCGACAAGATCATAACCGTTAAGCACCTCACCGTGCAGGGAGTGGCAAAACATGTTATTAAACAGCTTTAAATTTGAAGGAATTTCGCCGGAACAAAACCGTGCGCACAAAAAATATATCAACCACGCCGAGTCCGCGAGGATTTTTCCCTTCCTTGAGGTCGGTCAGAAGGAGCGAAGTCAATGCTGGAGGATTGGACGATTTACTCCTGGTATTGCCCAAACTGCAAGGCAGAAGTAGCGGGGCTGAAAAACAGTAAAAACCAGATCAGAGTAAGATGCAACAAGTGCGGGGCTGAAATGATCCGTACAATTGAAAGCCGGAGGCACGATATAATCGATATATACGCGCCAAAAGGAGTTGAACACAACGAATTAGAGCTTAGGAGGAATTAAAGCATGACCATTACAGAACGCTTTGTCAAAGAGCGTAACGATGCTCTTTTCAGCCTCGACCGTGAGAAGATCGAGGCATATATGCTCAAATACGGAGAACCTGCTATCACAGATATGTCCGATGAGGTTTTCTGGGCTGCCGTTTATAAAGCAATCTGCGGTATCAACGGAGCTCCCAAGGAGATCACGCTAAAAGCACAGAACTGGCTTGTAGAAAACGGATACAAGATTCCCGCTTAAAAAACTCTACTAAAACTGAATCAACGGCATCACGACGGAAAGGCTGAGACGAAACAGGCTGCATAAGTCCTTCTCCAGGTCACTTGACCGTGCGGCTATATCGCCCGAACAATCACCGGTAGTTTAACCAGATATACGTGAGAGGCCACCGGCAAGGTAAGACACTATAGGTCTATCTATAGGTCCACCTTGTCGGTGGCCTTTTTTCTTTTTCTCACCGACAAACAAAAATACATATTCGCAGCCTGAAGTACAAGGGCCAAGGATACAAATACGCTGATTTCAAATTCATTTTGAAAGAGCAGTATGGGTACCCTTAGATTTCTGCACCTTTTTTCAGGTTGAGCAGCGTCAAGAGCCCTTTCCCGTCAGCGTGTTTGTGTCCTTTGGACCGCGCAGGCGGAAAGGACTCTTATGTTATACGCATGGCTTTGTTACATCGCTGAATACCCGTGATCTCCGAATTTTTGATTTCCAACCAAATTCAAAAATTCAAAGGAGATTACGAAAATGGGTATCAATTTCGCATCCGCAAGGAAAAAGTTCTCAGAGGATCAGAAAAAGCTTCGGAAAGAGTACGAAGCTGCAGGAATGACGCCGGAGCAGATTCTTGCTCTGTATGAATATGATTTGCACCAGTTCAATCGGGATATAGCCTTCTACAGACATACCCAACGGCTGACTATTCTCGAGGAGCCTGATATGGAGGAAGAGGGGCAAAACCCTCTGCTCAACAAGTTTCCTGAACAGTTGAGCGTCTATCAGGAGCCGTCTGAATCGAGTAGTCTTTGGTGGCTCGACGAGATTGAGGACGAAGAACTCATAAAGAATCTAAAGATGCTTACAGATGAGGAATTAGTCCTTATCAGCAAGCTGGCATTTGGCGATTACAGCCAACAGGAACTTTCTGCTGAACTGAATAAGAGCCAAGCTGCCATCTCTCAGAAGCTCAAAACAATCAGAAAAAAGTTGAGAAAAACTGAGTGAGCCTTATATTTTTCGCGTTCTCGTGATCTACCACTTGAGGAGGCAATTCTCCTACGACAAGAAAGCGAGGACAAGAAAGTGGAAAAGACAAATAAGGAAATGGAGCTTTGCCTGTGCCCAGCGTGTGCAAGCGCCTTCTATGATATTCCTTCCTACAGAATCATAAGGAAAGACCCATATCAGGTTGAAAAGGAAACCTGCACTTACTGTGGATCTCGTCAGGGCTATGACTTCCTGATATCCAAGAGGTCAAATGTGCAAAAGAGCGTCAGGCGGCGAATTCGCACATTGGAAAGTGAGGCTGAAAATGAATAGCATATTGATTGTAAAGCAGTTCTTTTCAGCCTCACATGCTGACGGATTTCGAAGCGAGGTGGAGATATGCAGAACCTAATCTCCAGAAAAGACGCAGCACAAATCTTAGGAATCAGCGTGAAAACGCTTGATCAAGCAAGGCTCAATGGTTTGATAGCTTATGTGCAGTTCGTGGAAAACGGATGTGTTTACTTCACCGAGACCGCCATCGACGAATATATCGCCAAATGCACCCGCAGAGCCAAGCCTAGCGAACCAGCGCGTCCCACATACAGAAAGCGTCGGGACGGGTAGATAGGAGGTGATGCTCAATGGCACGGAAGAAACCGATTCTCCCGGACTACGGAACCGTGCAAATCAAAGGTAAAACTTATTTTCGGACCCGTGTTAGTGATGATGACGGCAACCGAATCTCTCTGTATGCTGAAACTCGTGAGGAACTCTTTGAGAAAGTCTTAGAAGTCGAAAAACAGATCGAGAACAAGACATTCCGAAGAAGCACACCCACCGTCAAAGAGTACTGTGAGAAATGGCTTCTCATGAAATCGGCAAATGTAAGAGAGACCACTTTGATTGATTATCGCTCCAAGGTCAAGAACCACATCATCAAGCCACTCGGAGATATGAAGATGGGAAATGTTACGGCGGATGACATCCGTCTCGCTATCATCCCCGCGTCAAAGATGTCAGCATCGGTTTTCAAGTCAGTAAATGTCCTATACAAGTGCATTTTTCATTCTGCCTTTGAAAGCAAGGTGATCGACAAAGATCCAACTGTGTACCTCTCCCCGGAAGGCGGCGGCGTTCCTCAAAAGGAACGTGTACCGCTGACTGACGACCAAGCAGAGAAACTGCTGCAGGCGACAAAGGGGCTTCCTCCTTATCTCTTCGTTATGCTTGGACTGTATGCCGGACTCCGTAGGGAAGAAATCCTCGCCCTTAAATGGGATTCTGTTTATCTGGATTCAGATGCTCCCTTTCTAACTGTCCGCAGAGCATGGCATACCGAAAACAACAAGCCGGTTATCTTAACCGAGCTCAAGACAAATGCCGCCAAGAGGAATATACCGTTACCCCCGCGGCTGCATGAAGCATTGAGGGAAGCAAAAGAGTCATCAAAATCAGAGTATGTGTTTGCAAACAGCGAGGGACAACCGCTTTCTTACACGCAGTTCAAGCGTCTTTGGACCTACATAACTACACGAACGGCAAAGCCTCGACCGGCAAAAAAGCTTGTTGGTGGGAAATATGTGAAATATACGCTGTACCCCAAGCTCGGAGAAAGAGCAAGAAACAACGGGAAGGTTGTGTATAGCCTGGACTTTGAGGTCACTCCTCATCAGTTGAGACATACATATATCACCAATCTTATTTACTCTGGCGTGGACCCTAAGACCGTTCAGTACCTTGCAGGTCACGAGAACAGCAAGATCACGATGGACATCTATGCAAAGGCCAAATACAACCGTCCTAAGGATGTTGCCCCTATGCTGGAGCATGTTTTCAATCAGTGGAACCAAACAACGACAAAATGATGAATGGGGATGGGCTCAAGATCGAACCCATCCCCTTATCGAAGGAGGACCATTATGGCAAAAAAGAAAATCATCCCCGAATACAGCAAAGTGAAGAAAAACGGAACAGAGTATTACCGAACCAGGATACTGGACGCAGACGGCAAGCAAGTCGATATCTACGGCAAGACCTGTGAAGAAGTCTATGATAAAGTTCAAACTGCCTCCAGAGCTATCGCTGAGGCAATTTTCAGAAAGAACAATCCTACGGTCCGCGAATACTGCGAGAAGTGGCTAAAAATGAAATCTGCCACGGTCAGACCGAACACACTGGAAGGATACCGTAAGGCTATGGAGAAGCATATAATCGGTCCTATCGGCGACAGGTATATCGATGAAATCACAGCAGACGACTTGAAGCTGCTGATGGTTCCGGTTTCCAAAATGTCCAAGGGACTATACGGAACTGTCAATATGCTTTTGAAGTGCGTATTTTATTCTGCCGTTGAAAGCGATGTTATTCGTGACAATCCATCGGCGGGCATCAATCCTCGCGGCGGAAACGCAAAGAAAGAGAAAGAGGCACTCACTGATAAGCAGATCGCTACTCTTCTCAAGACAATCAAAGACCTACCGCCTTATACGTTTGTAATGCTCGGTTTATATGCGGGCTTAAGGCGAGAAGAGATCTTGGGCCTTCAGTGGGATTGTGTTCATATTGATGAAGAAACGCCGTATATCTCAGTAAGACGAGCATGGAGATCGGTAAAAAATCGCCCCGAAGTTTCTTCGCTCCTGAAGACTCCGGCAGCAAGAAGAGATATTCCAATCCCGCAGCTCCTTGTGGACTGCTTGAAGGAAGTTAGAGAAACATCGGTTTCAGACTATGTGATCTCTGATTCAAATGGCCAGCCGTTATCTTATTCTCAATTCAGCCGAATCTGGCACTACATTACGGTTCGTACTGCAAAAGAGAGAACCATCTACCGCTACATCAATGGCGAGAGAATCCACCATACAATTTCGCCCCAGCTTGGAGAGCGGTGTCGGACTGATAAGAGCATCTACTACACCTTGGATTTCAATGTGACGCCGCACCTTCTCAGACACACCTATATCACGAATCTAATCCATGAAGGCGTCGATCCGAAGACAGTTCAGTATCTTGCAGGGCACGAAAACAGCATGGTGACTATGGACATCTACGCCAAGGTTAAGTATAATAAGCCCTGGGAGCTGGCCACGGTAGTGAATTCAGCCTTCCAAACGAATCAAAATATCGCACAATAAGTGAGTTTTTCGATGGGTTAACTCGTAGGGGAAAACGGCAAGTCGGTGCTTGAAAAGCCTTGAAAATACAGGGAAAAAGGCAAAAATACTGTTTGAGTACGGTCTGAAGGCCGCTCGTCGCGCACCTCAGTTCTCCAAGCGCTGATCGGACGCAAATTCACAACTCAAAAGCT